>Ga0214473_10004661_pt1 | contig 16473 bp, 16 predicted proteins | sample RVTome_7_FD_203509 | JGI IMG/M metagenome (GOLD analysis project Ga0214473, IMG submission 203509) | Soil microbial communities from uranium-contaminated site in the Upper Colorado River Basin, Wyoming, United States - RVT98D197 | ecosystem: Environmental > Terrestrial > Soil > Contaminated >... | reverse complement strand
CCCAATAGAGATAATCCTGCCAGCTCTGATGCAAATAATTGGGCGGGAAATGCCGCCCATTGCTGTGAAGCTGGCTGACCGTCGGGCAGTGCGGTTTGTGGGCGGGATACATTTTGACTTCATGGGGCAGATATCCGCCCTTGGCCAAATTACATGGAGAACAAGCGGCCACAACATTGTCCCATGTCGTATGGCCACCCTTTGAGCGGGGAGTGACATGATCAAAGGTGAGATCATCATGGGCCCCGCAATACTGGCAGGTAAAACGGTCGCGCAGGAAAACATTGAACCGGGTGAAGGCAGGCGTCCGCGAAGGCTTCACGTAGGTCTTAAGCGAAACGACACTGGGAAGTTTGAATTCAAATGAGGGGCTGCGCACAATCCGGTCATACTCGGAAACAATATTCACGCGCTCGAGAAACACCGCCTTGATCGCATCCTGCCAGCTCCACAGGGACAAGGGATAGTAACTCAACGGCCGGTAATCGGCGTTAAGGACCAACGCAGGGCAAGCTTCCAGTGCGACGGCTTCGTGATACACCCTTAACCTCTTGAGGTTTGTATTTAATGACATACTATATATCGTGCAACAATCCTGTGAAGGGGCTCAATTTACCTTTTGGGAAAGGCACTTTAAGCCCCGGTAGTGGCTCCACAGCAGTCTTGCGGCAACGGAACGCCAAGGCTTCCAATTTTCTGCTTTTGTGAGAAACGCCTTGGAAGTAGGCCTGTCATTCATCGCAAACAGATCTTGCGCGGCCACCTGCAAGGCCAAATCTCCGGCCGGGCAGGCATCGGCGCGTCCAAGGGCAGACAATAGGTAAATGTCTGCCGTCCATGGCCCAATTCCCGGAAGCGAGACCAATTTTTCCAGCACATCTTGGTCTGGCAGGTGATGGAGTGATTCGAAATCCAAAACACCGCTTTGGATAGCTTCCGCAATGGCCCGGAAACTTCGGGCCTTGGCACGGGTTAATCCCAGATTTCTGAGATCATCCTGATCAAGCTTCAAAATCTCCTTTGGCTCAAAGGGATGGATGCGCGCGCCTATGCGCCGCCAAATGGCGTCCGCCGCCTTAAGTGAAATCAATTGTTCGGTGACAATTTTCAGAAGATTTTGCAGATTGTTTTCAACCCGCCGCGCGGAAGGCAATCCATGGGCCGCTATGACCTTTGCAAATCGGGGTTCGCGCCTCACCAAAAATTCAGCGCCCTGCGCAATGTCATCCTCCGTCTCAATCACCAGAGAATTATTGGTATCAGAAGTCAGAGGCAATCCCCTTGTTCTCCCAATCACCGAAGCGTGTTGGCTCTGGTCCATTACGGCCGTTAACTTCCTTTGGTTGCTCAGCTTTCAAGGCCGTGGTGCGGCGTTGCTCGGCTTCCGCCAAGGCGCGGGCTGCAACCAGGCTTAAATTGCGCTTTTCCATCTTGTCGAAACTCCTGCTCAACACCATTTTATTGCCGAACAAAGGAAAAGTCTCGACCCATGAATACATTTCGTACCGGACTCCTGTTGGCAGGTTTAACCGGCCTCTTCCTTGCCATTGGCTACCTCCTGGGAGGCCAGGGCGGCATGCTGCTCGCCTTCCTGTTCGCGGCGGGAACAAACCTGTTTGCCTACTGGAACGCCGACAAGATGGTTCTGCGCATGCAGGGCGCCCGCGAGATTGACAGGTCTTCAGCACCTGAATTCTATGACATCGTTGCCGATCTTTCGGCGCGCGCCAATCTGCCCATGCCCAAAGTCTATATCATGGACAATCCGCAGCCCAACGCCTTTGCAACCGGTCGTAATCCCGAGAATGCGGCGGTCGCTGCCACAACGGGGTTGTTGCAGCTCCTCTCGCCTGCCGAAATCGCGGGCGTCATGGCCCATGAGCTGGCCCATATCAAAAACCGTGACACGCTTGTCATGACCATGACGGCAACTCTTGCCGGTGCCGTATCCATGCTGGCGAATTTTGGTTTTCTCTTTGGGGGCCGTGATCGCAACAGCCCCTTAGGCCCCTTGGGCGGCATATTGCTCATCATCCTGGCGCCGCTTGCTGCCATGATCGTACAATTGGCGGTGAGCCGCACCCGTGAATATGAGGCAGACCGGGGTGGCGCGGAAATATCCGGCGCGCCCCTGTCATTGGCGTCCGCCCTTCACAAAATTTCAGGTGCGGCCCACCGCATACCGAACGAAGCCGCCGAAGCCAATCCCGCCATGGCCCACCTCTTCATCATCAATCCTTTGTCTGGACAGCGCATGGACAATCTGTTCTCATCACACCCCGCAACGGAAAATCGCGTTGCGGAGCTTCAGAAGATGGCAGCAGAAATGGATCCTCGAAACACTTTCCAGAACCCAGCACCGAAGGGCCCCTGGGGCTAGTCAGTGACAGCCCCAAAAAATGAGAAGCCTGGCCTGCAAGCCAGACGTGCTGCCATCAGCTTGTTGCAAGGCGTTACACTCGATCAGCAACCGCTTGATCAATTGCTTGAAACAAATGCCGAGTTTCGTGAACTGGAGGGCAGGGACCGCTCCTTTGCCCATGCCCTCGTGGCATCGTCCCTTCGTCATGGAGGCGAAATCAAAGCTATCCTGAGCAAATTCTTGAGCAAGCCGTTGCCGCCCTCTTCCGGCATGGCGGTTGATATCCTGACTATCGCCACGGCACAACTCCTGTTCATGGATGTGAGCCCCTACGCGGCCATTGACCTTTCCGTTGATCTCGCAAAGCAGGATAAGAAGGCCCAACATTTCTCCGGACTGATCAATGCGGTGCTGCGCAAAGTTTCTACCGATGGAATGCCAGCCCTTGAGAGCCTGGACGGACCAAGGTTCAACACGCCGGATTGGCTGTGGGAGCAATGGGTTTCTGCGTATGATGAAAAAACCGCAAGAGCGATAGCTGTTGCCCATCTCAGTGAAGCGCCGCTTGATATTTCGGTAAAGGACAAGCCCGAATATTGGGCCTCCCAGTTGGAAGGCGAACTTCTTCCAACGGGAACCATTCGCATAAGGCCCATTGACGGGAATTTGCAGGACCTGCCGGGATTCAGCGCTGGCGAATGGTGGGTGCAAGACGCGGCATCGGCTCTGCCTGCAAAACTCTTTGGCGACATCAAGGGACAGTCCGGTCTCGATCTCTGCGCCGCACCGGGTGGAAAAACCGCACAGCTTGTAGCCGCCGGTGCCAATGTGACTGCCGTTGACGATTCCGTTTCGCGCATGAACAGGTTGAGAGAAAATCTTGCCCGGCTAAAATTACGGGCGACGACACTGCTTGCTGATGTTTTATCCCTGCCAACGGATACGCTCTACGATAATGTCCTGCTGGATGCGCCCTGTTCCGCGACTGGCACAATCCGGCGCCATCCAGATCTGGTCTATTTGAAAACACCCCAGCAACTTGGCAGCCTTGCTGGTTTACAACAGAAAATGCTGGAACATGCAGCAAATCTTGTGAGGCCGGGTGGCAAGCTGGTTTATTGTACCTGTTCCCTGTCTCCCCTTGAGGGCGAACGGCAGATATTCAAATTCCTGCGTGCCCACGAGAATTTTATTCTCTCACCGGTCACTCCCAAAGACCTTGCCAAGCAGGTACAATTCATAACGCCTGCTGGCCTCATGCGCTGCCTGCCATCGATGGCGATTGGAACAAGTCCTGGCCTTGACGGCTTCTTCGCCGCGCGGCTCGTGCGCCTTTCTCCCAGATATTAGCAATTCGTTAACCATCTTCACGCCAGTGTTGCCCTTTGCACCATTGCGAACACCACAATTTTACGCGGCAACCCATGCGCGATCGCGGCCCTACGCAGCGCTTAAACAACCCCTCCTCCTGGCGGGAGTTTTCGAACTATGGTGCGACACTTGCCAACTGGGTTTCCCATGGATTTGGCTTTGGTTCGCCGCAGCGTGTGAGCATTTCAGGCCTCGGAACAAAGCTCCGGGCCTTGCGGCCCGGCAATCCCGTCATCGCCCAGGATATCGCGCGTGGCAGTTTTTGCTTCGCCGAGGCAATTGTTACAGGAACGCCGGTAAAGGTATTTGACGCCGCACCACCCAGTCCCGAATGGGCATCGGCCCTCCATAGCTTGTCGTGGCTTCAGCATTTCGTGGCCAGCGGCCATGAGCTTGATCGCATTGTGGCGTGCTCCCTGGTTCTCAAATGGGGCGAGCAGCGCAAATACCCATGGGCAGCCCCCATTCAGTTTCGCGCCCTTATTTCACTTTCGCTGGCCGCGCATTTTCTTGTCGGGCCATCTCCTTCTTCTTTCGAAGACGCGTTCTATCCACTGATTGCAAAACTCGTTCGCCACGTACTGGCAACGCGGCCAGCCAACCCTGACGGCAATTTGTTGCAGGCGATTGCGCTGCAACACGCAAGTCTTGCCTTTCGCGGTTCAACGGCACTACGTGACAATGCAAATGCCAAATTCTGCGATTTCATTGATCAGGTTATTTTGCCTGACGGCGGACACGTTTCGCGCAATCCCCAACTGCTCATGGAAACCTTGCTGGATGTCATTCCTGTCAAGGAAGCAATGATTGCAAGGCATGAGGCTGTGCCCCAGCCATTGAATGCGGCCATTGAAAGGATGGTTCCCATGCTCCGCATGCTCAGCCATGGCGACAGGGGCCTCAGTCATTTTCAGGGAGCGGGGCCTGTCAATTTTGATGAGATCAAGGCCATTCTTGATCATGACAAAGTTGAGGGAAGGCCGCTGCTGTTGGCGCCCCATTCCGGTTACTGCAGGCTTGCCCACCAGTCTGGTCTTCTCATCATGGATGCAGGTATTCCAGGCGAATGCAACGGCCCGCTGGCCTTTGAATTTTCCGACGGGCCCCATCGCATCTTCTGCAACTGCGGCATGCCGCGCTCCGCCTCTGCAACATGGCATAGGGCGGCGGCAGATATCGCTGCCCATAATACAGTTGAGGTTGCCTCCTTTGGGGCCGGAGTGCAAAGCTTGCCCCGTGCCGAAGTGATCACTTCACCGCAAGGCTCACTTCTCAATTGCATCAATGAAATTTCCAGCAAACCCGGCAAAATCACGCATCAACGAAGCATCTTTCTGTCCCAGACCGGTAGTGACCTCCGGGGCGAAGACAGCATTGTTCAGTCGCCTTCGAAGGGCGCCTCACCAAAGCAGCTCGATTTCACTATCAGGTTCCACCTCCATCCCAGCGTGAAGGCGACCACCACTCGCAAAGGAGCGCGGATCGTCATCATGCTGGCCAACCGTACCGCTTGGCAATTTTCAACCCGCGGCGGAACGATGTCCTTGGAGGAAAGCGTCTTTCTCGGCGATGATCTTGGCCCCAGAAGGACCCAGCAAATTGTCATTCGGGGCTCAACGGAGAACGCCGCACCCGTTAAATGGGCTCTGCGCCGTGTCGAGAAATCGTCCACCACCGGAAAGGGCATGGCGGAAACCCCGCGACTTCCTTTCTAGTGGCCTAATTGTCCCGGCGTGCTAAGGGCCTGTTTAAACCGCAGCACTGGGACACTTCCGATGACCAATCCGATTAGGCGCGCGCTGATTTCCGTTTCTGACAAGACCGGACTGATTGAACTTGCCCGCGCCCTCATGGCACTCAACATAGAGATCATTTCGACTGGCGGCACGGCAAAAAGCCTGCACGCCGCCGGCATAGCCGCAATTGACGTTGCAACAGTTACAGGCTTTCCGGAGATCATGGATGGCCGGGTGAAGACCTTGCATCCTAAAATACACGGCGGACTGCTTTCTGTGAGAGGCGATGCCACCCATGAGAGCGCAAAGAAGACCCATGACATCAGTGATATCGATCTCCTGGTTGTCAATCTCTATCCCTTCGAAGAAACCGTAGAAAAGAACACCGATTGGGACACCACCATCGAGAACATCGATGTGGGCGGCCCCGCAATGATCAGGGCCGCCGCAAAAAATCACGGCCGTGTAACAGTCATCGTGGACCCCGATGATTATGCCCACGTGCTATCTGAACTCAAAAGCCATGGCGGAAACACCACGGAAACAACGCGCCGCTCGCTTGCAGCCAAGGCATTCGCCAGAACGGCCGCCTATGATGCGGCAATCGCCCAATGGTTTTCCAGTGAACTCGGAGATACCACGCCGGGCTATTTTGCAACCGGCGGCAGGCGCCTTCAAACCCTGCGCTACGGTGAAAACCCCCATCAAACCGCAGCCCTTTACGGCAGCCCCGACCAACGCAAGGGGGTTGCGAGCGCCAGGCAAATTCAGGGCAAGGAACTATCCTATAACAATATCAACGATACAGATGCGGCCCTCGATTGCCTTTCAGAATTCAGAAATGAACCGGATGCTGCCTGCGTCATCGTCAAGCATGCCAACCCTTGCGGTGTTGCCATTGGCCACTCTCTATTTGAAGCCTACGGCAAGGCGCTCGCCTGCGATCCCGTCAGTGCCTTTGGCGGTATCCTGGCATTCAATCGCAGCCTCGATGAGGAAACGGCCTTCGAGATTTCGAAACTTTTTACCGAAGTCATTATTGTCCCCGGTGCGGATGATGGCGCGCGCGCGATTATTGCGGCCAAGAAAAATCTTCGCCTCCTGCTGCTGAATGAAATTCCAAATTCAAATGCGCCGGCAGTTTCAGTGAAATCCATCATCGGTGGGCTTCTCGTGCAAACCCGCGATGGCTACTCGGTTGATGAAATGAATTTAAGAGTTGTCACCAAGCGTGAGCCCTCGAAGTCAGAGCTTAAGGACCTGAAATTTGCCTTCCGGATTGCCAAGCATGTCAAATCCAACGCAATTATCTATGCCAAGAATGGCGCAACTGTTGGCATTGGTGCAGGCCAAATGTCTCGCGTCGATGCGGTCCGTATCGCGGTTCGCAAAAGCGAGGATGCGGCAAAGGCGGCAGGCCAGACGCTGCCGCTTGTGCATGGCTCCGTTGTGGCTTCCGATGCGTTTTTCCCTTTTGCCGATGGCCTGTTGCAGGCGGCAGAAGCAGGCGCCACGGCCATCATCCAGCCCGGCGGTTCGATCAAGGACGATGAAATCATTCGTGCCGCCGACGGTGCGGGCCTTGCCATGATTTTCACTGGCATTCGGCATTTTCGCCACTAAATTGAGCTGCGCAGATAGGAGAACACCATGCTGGTCACTACCACCCACAATGTCGAAGGCAAGCGCATCGTCGAGTACAAGGGCCTCGTAGCCGGAGAAGCCATTCTCGGCGCCAATCTCTTCCGCGATCTCTTCGCTTCAATCCGCGATATCGTCGGTGGCCGTTCCGGATCCTACGAAAAAGTCTTGAATGACGCGCGCAAGACCGCCATTGGCGAATTGACCGACAAGGCTGAACAGCTGGGCGCAAATGCGGTGATCGGCGTTGATCTCGATTATGAAACGGTTGGCACCAATGGCAGCATGCTGATGGTAACGGCTGCGGGAACCGCTGTCAGAATAGAGTAGTTGAAATCACTCAGGCGCAGTCTGATAGCCTATTCCAACAACGGGCGCCTTGGTTGGTAACGTATCCTGATCGACATCCGATTTGAAAACCTGCCCGACAACAGCAAGTTCCCTCCCCGTCACCGCTTCGAGAAGCTTCAGCTGGACCTTGTAGGGCGTGTCTTTCTGAACCCCACGCAGGCTCTCAGTCTCAAAACTGTTTTGCAGTTGTCCGGCTTTCGCAGGCTTTGCGATTACCAATTTCCGCTCGGTATCAGGCAAGTCAAAACTCGCTTCCAGCACACTGCCCTCGGGCAGAGGCTTGAGTTGTCTTGCAACAAAACCATAGGTCATCTTTGAGTAGCGGTAGTTAAACATCAAGCTTGATGTATAAGCCGATGGAGTGTCAATTATTGATGCGCCCGCGCTGGTTTGGATATCTGACAAATGACCTCTCTTTCCACTATCGGACTGGATGCCGATGACACGCTGTGGCAGAGCGAGCATTTCTTCAAGCTCACGGAAGCCCGCTTTATGGAGCTTCTCGCAGAATATGCGGAAGGTGCCGATCTGAGCGCACGCCTGTTGCAAGCCGAAAAAAGAAATCTGCAATTCTATGGCTTCGGCACCAAGGGCTTTGTCCTGTCGATGATCGAAACGGCCATTGACGTAACCAATGGCCAGGTCCCGGCCCCGATTATTCAGGAAATTCTTGGTGCTGGCCGCGAAATGCTGGCGCATCCCATCCTGCCGCTGCCCCATGTCCGGGAAACCCTGGCAAACCTGAGCGGGACATATCGGCTTGTCCTGATCACCAAGGGCGATCTTTTCGACCAGGAGCGCAAACTGGCCCAATCCGGCTTGGGAGAATTCTTCCATGGAATTGAAATTGTCAGCGACAAAAACCCGGAGACCTACAAGCGCATTTTTGACAGGCATGGGGATGGGCCAAACCGGGCCGCCATGGTCGGAAATTCTCTGAAATCGGATATTGTGCCAGCCATCGCCGCCGGCTGTTGGGGGGTCTTCATTCCCCATGAACTAACTTGGACGCTGGAGCACATGGAACCGCCGACCCACCATCCACGCTTCAAGCAGTTGGGCGGGTTCAATGAACTCTATGAATTCGTTACCAAAATTTCCTGAGATGAGGTGCTTGGAAAATTGGAGCGGGCGAAGGGATTCGAACCCTCGACCCCGACCTTGGCAAGGTCGTGCTCTACCCCTGAGCTACGCCCGCTGAGCGTATGACGAAGTCGGAAAAAAACCGACGAGGTGGCGCGTCTTATTGCCCAAGCTTGGCGTAAATGCAATAGCAACGTCAACTTTCTTGTTTCCAGGGATTTATGACTTCCATGCCAGCCAGCCGCGAAGAGCTTTTTCAACGATTTGCCGATCTCGGAATCAAAACAACGACAAAGAATCATACGCCCGTTTTTACCGTGGAAGAGGCTCAGTTGGTCCACGATGATATTCCCGGCGGCCATTGCAAGAATCTCTTTTGCAAGGACGAAAAAGGCGTCCTTTGGCTCATTGTTTGCCTTGAGGACTCTCGCGTGGATTTGAAGGCAGCGCCAGCAATAATCGGCTCCAGAAGGCTCTCCTTCGGCAAGGCTGAATTGTTGATGGAGATTCTGGGCGTTGAGCCCGGTTCCGTAACTCCTTTTGGACTTATTAATGATAAGAAGGCGCGAACCAATGTGATCCTGGATGCCCACATGATGGAAAAGGAAATCCTGAATTATCATCCCTTGAAAAATGATGCCACGACGAGCATTCGCGCGTCGGATTTATTGACCTTTATTAAGTCATGCGGTCACGAACCACGGGTTGTCGCAGTGGCGGACCCCGCATTGTAATTTGCTGTTAAAATCGCCATTTTACAGATTGAACATCAAGTAGGCCCAAAAATGAACGATATGATCATTGGACAAAATGCTGCTTCTGGGGTTTCCCCCGCTGAACTCATCAAGGATACGGACACCAAAGGCTTCATGGCAGATGTCATTGAAACTTCAAGGAAAGTTCCCGTTCTTGTTGATTTTTGGGCCCCCTGGTGCGGCCCCTGCAAGCAGTTGACGCCTCTTCTCGAAAAAGTCGTCAAGCAAGCCTCCGGCAAAGTGCGCCTCGTCAAAATTAATGTTGACGAGAATCAGCAGATTGCCGCCCAGATGCGCGTGCAGTCCATCCCCGCCGTTTTTGCCTTTGTCGACGGTCAGCCCATTGACGGTTTCATGGGCGCGCTTCCAGAAGGACAGATCAGGCAATTCATTGACAAGCTTGGGAGCAAGGGTTCGCTGGCCGGCGAAATTGCTGCCGCCATGAAAGTTGCGGAAGAGGCAATGCAGCGGAAAGCCTATGAGGAAGCCCAAAGCATCCTTGGCCAAATCCTCGGCGTTGATCCCAACCACGTTGGCGCCCTTGCAAATTTTGCAAAATGCCAGATTGAACTCGGCGATCTCGAGGGAGCGAGCGCAACGCTGGGCAGCGTTCCGGCTGAAAAGAAATCTAACGCCGATGTTGTAAGTGCAACGGCTGCACTGGATCTTGCATTGCATCCCGTTGACTCAGGTGCAATGGAGCAATTGCAAAAGAGTGTGGCGGCTGCTCCCGATGATTTCCAAAAACGTCTGGACCTTGCAGTGGCCTTGAACGGAGCGGGCCAGAGGTCAGAGGCCATTGACCAGTTGCTTTATGTCATTCGCAAGAAACGCGATTGGAATGAGGATGCAGCCCGCAGGCAGCTCATCCAGTTTTTTGAGGCCTGGGGCCCAAAGGATGAGGCCACTCAGCAAGGCCGCCGCAAACTGTCCGCAATTCTCTTTTCGTGAGGAATGATGAAATTCTTGAAAGACTACCATAAGCCACAGGACTTGCCCGAGACGCTGCCGGTGTTTCCGCTGCCCGGCGCTTTGCTTTTGCCGCGGGCAGATTTGCCATTGAACATTTTTGAACCCCGCTACCTCGAGATGTTTTCTGACGCCCTTTCAGGCGAACGCATCATCGGAATTATTCAGCCTAAGGACGATAGCGGCGACGGTGAGCGCCCCGACTTGATGAAAATCGGCTGTGCGGGGAGAATTACCTCCTACGCAGAAACTGTTGACGGCAGAATGTTGGTAACACTGACGGGCATCAGCCGCTTCTCCATCAAGAGCGAGTTGGCTACCACAACGGTCTATCGCCAGGTCGTAGCTGACTTCAATCCTTTCGCTATTGACCTTGTGATGGATCTTGGTGCGGCCGAAGTCAATCGGCCAGCGCTTCTCACCGCCTTCAAGGATTACCTGAGCGCCAACAACATGAGCGCTGACTGGAGCGAAATCAATGCGGCCTCAACCGAAGTTCTGGTCAACACACTGTCACTTCTCGCCCCCTATCCCGCCAGTGAAAAGCAGGCTCTTCTGGAGGCGCCGGATTTGAAAACCCGCGCCGACGTGTTGGTGGCCTTGACCGAAATGGCGTTGTCAAAATCCTTTTCCGGCAAACGCCACAAATTGCAGTAGGAACATTCATGTCCGAGGCACGCAAAACAGATCCAAAACTACTTGAAATACTGGTCTGCCCGGTCACCAAGACACGCCTTGAATATAATGCGGAAAAACAGGAACTGATTTCCAAAGCTGCGGGCCTTGCCTATCCTATCCGCGACGGCATCCCTATCATGCTTCCCGATGAAGCTCGCGAACTCAAAGATGGCTGATCCCTGGCCGCTGGAGCTTTTGTCAAAACAGCAGGGACGAATTCTCAATATTCGCTTTGACACTGGCGAGTCCTTTGACCTCGAAGCGGAATATCTGCGCGTGGAAAGCCCCAGCGCCGAGGTGAAAGGCCATGGCCCGGGACAGGAGCAACTTGTCTTCGGCAAGCGAAATGTTTCAATGACGAGGCTCGAACCTGTCGGCAGCTACGCTGTGCGGATTATTTTCAGTGACGGTCATTCCACTGGACTCTTTACCTGGAGTTATTTGGCCAAGCTTGGCCGCGAACATGAATTGAATTGGTCGACCTATTTGGAAAAACTGGCCAAGGCTGGAAAGAGTCGCGATTAAATATTCTCACCGCGCAGCAGCCTTGGCAATGATCCCGTTTGACCCGCGGCTTCCCTGGCAAACACTTGCTTCAGTCCGCTCAATTGATTGGTGGCACTGAGGCCAAGATCGCGGACAATCCGCAGGAACGCGTTGTTGTTTGAAAAAAGCCGGTTGAACCCGTCCATGCTGACCGCCGTTGCCACTGTATCAAAACGCCGCCATGCGGAATATCTTTCAAGCACAGCCGGGCCACCTATATCCTGTCCCAAAGCAAAGGCATCGGCCACACATTCCGCCAAAGCCGCCACATCACGAAGGCCAAGATTGAGGCCCAATCCTGCAAGCGGGTGAATGACATGGGCCGCATCACCAACCAAGGCCAGACGCGCGGCATGAAATTCCTTCGCAAAAAACATGGAGAGCGGATAGCCCTGCGGCTTTCCAATTAGTTCGATCTTTCCAAGATGCGGGCCGGTCTCACTTTGCAATGCAATTTCAAAATCGCTTCTGGGCAAACTCAGGAGCCGTTTTGCTTCAACCGTGCCCTTGGTCCAAACAATGGACGATCGGTTTCCAGGCAACGGCAAAATGGCAAAGGGGCCTGCGGAGGTGAAATGCTCTTCAGCGCGGCCATGGTGGGGCAGCTCGTGGTCAAATGATGCGACAATGCCCATTTGATCATAGGACCATCCTACAAGATCAATATGTGCAGCTTCCCTGATGGCAGATTTGCCGCCGTCAGCAGCAACAACAAGACTGGATGAAAGTTGCTCGCCATTCGTAAGCGTGAGTTTTGCAAATCCCGGAGCGAAACTCTGTTCTGCAACTCCATGGCCAGTCATCAGAGTAATGTTGGGCGACCTCTCCACAACAGCGAGAAGGCCCCTCAACAAATGTTGATTCTCAACCATGCTGGCCGATGAGGTCGCTTCGCCAAATTGCAGCAGAACCGGCCGGTTATCGGGGCCGCCGCCATCAGTCACAATAATCTCGCGCATCTCTTGCATGTGCTGGGAAACGTGGTCCCACACACCCAGTGCTTCAAACATGCGTTTGGAACTGGCCGTAATCGCCGAAGCGCGAGCATCATTGTCACCTGAAAGACTTTGACGGGGATCTCTGATGTCAACAATCGCCACGGAAAGCGGGCGCCTGGCCCTGTGCCCGCCAAGCGCCAAGCCTGTAGCCAACCCATTTAGTCCCCCGCCCACAACAATCACATCAAACCGCGTGCCCATAGCTTTACCAAAAGCGCCCAACAGCTGTTCTCAGTCAAGACATCTTCATCGCTGCAATAAATTTAGGCAATTTTCCATATTTGCTTAATAATTCGGCGTTCTTCCCCATGCTTATCTCGGAGCGAAATAAAAACCCATATCATAACAATAAGTTAAGAACAGTTCCTAATTGGCACGTTTCTTGAGAATCACCTTCCGGTTATCGGAAGGAATGCATCTATGAAATATATTATAGCGATCATAAAGCCCTTCAAGCTTGAAGAGGTCCGCGAGGCGCTGGGGGCCATAGGCGTCCAGGGCATTACTGTGACCGAGGTCAAGGGCCACGGCCGCCAGAAGGGCCATACGGAGTTCTACCGCGGCGCGGAATATGCCGTGAGCTTCATTCCAAAGGTCAAAATCGAGGTTGCCGTTGAAAAAGCCATGGCTGACCGGGTTGTGGAAACAATCCAGGCCGCGGGCCAAACCGGCCAAATCGGTGATGGCAAAATTTTTGTGCTCCCCCTTGAGTCCGCCGTTCGCGTCCGCACCGGCGAAACCGGCTCTGCGGCCCTCTAAAACGATCAACAAAGGACAGTGAAATGACAGTTCCACCAAAATTGCGCCAACTCCTCGTCGGCTTGCCGGCAGGTCTTGCGCTCAGCAGTCTTCTATCAGCAGCCCCGGCCTATGCTGCAGCAACCGTAAACAAGGGCGACACCGCCTGGATGCTCATTGCAACAATACTGGTCATTCTCATGACCATTCCGGGCCTGGCGCTTTTCTACGGCGGCCTGGTGCGTACCAAGAACGTGCTTTCCGTGCTCATGCAGGTTTTCATCTGCTTTTGCATGATTTCGGTCCTGTGGTTTATTTACGGTTACTCACTGGCCTTCACCAACGGCAACGCCTTCATCGGCGGCTTCTCCAAGTTGATGCTGGCGGGTGTGGACTACAATACACTGGCCGCGACCTTCTCCAAGGAAACCTACATACCGGAATTCACCTACATCATATTCCAGCTTACCTTCGCGGCCATCACCCCGGCCCTCATCGTCGGCGCCTTTGCCGAACGCATGAAGTTCTCGGCCATTCTGCTGTTCCTAGCACTCTGGTTCACCTTCGCCTATTTGCCCATGGCCCATATGGTCTGGTGGTGGGCGGGCCCCGATGCCTTCACGTTGAGCGCCGACAACATCGATGCAGTCAAAGCTGCAGTGGGTGAAGCGGCAGCCAATGACTTCCTCGCCAAGCTGGCGGCTGCAACCGATGACGCTGCAAAGGCGGTGGTCCTTGGCGACTACGCCACTGCAGTCAACGCCTCCAACGGCTGGCTCTTCAACAAGGGAGCGCTCGACTTCGCAGGTGGCTCCGTTGTGCACATCAATGCCGGTGTTGCGGGCCTGGTCTGCGCCATCGTCCTTGGCAAGCGCCTTGGCCTTGGCAAGGAGGTTCTGGCTCCTCACAGCCTGCCCCTTACCCTGATTGGCGCATGCCTCCTCTGGGTCGGCTGGTTCGGCTTCAACGCCGGTTCCAATCTCGAGGCCAACGGCCTCACCGGCCAGGTGGTCTTTAACACCATCCTAGCAACCGCTGTAGCGGCTCTGGCATGGACCGCTGGCGAATGGGTGACCCGTGGCCATCCCAGCCTTCTGGGAGCCGCTTCCGGGGCCGTTGCCGGCCTTGTGGCCATTACCCCCGCCTGCGGCTGGGTAAGCCCGACGGGCGCTTTGGTAATTGGTCTCCTTGCTGGCATCATTTGTCTCTGGGCGGTGGTTTGGCTCAAGGCCAAACTTGGCTACGATGACGCCCTGGACGTCTTTGGCGTCCACGGCATCGGCGGTATCCTCGGCGCCCTTCTCACCGGCTACTTCGTCAATCCGGGAATTGGCGGTGTCGGCGTGACCGATTATCTCGCCACCGACACCTCCGTGAAGGCGCTTGAGTATTCCTTCTCAGCCCAGATGTCGGCGCAGATTTATGGCGTGCTGACAGCGATCATTCTCTCCGGCATCGTCAGCTATGTGGCGCTCATGATCTGCAAGTACACCACCGGCCTGCGTGTTCCAGAGCAAGAGGAGCGTGAGGGCCTCGATATTGGCTCCCATGGCGAGCGTGCCTACTCCTAGTTCCTGACACTCATAACTCTACGAAAAAGCGTCCCTCGCGGGGCGCTTTTTCATTGGGGGTTTAACCCTGCCTTAACCATGACCCTTCAGACTGTCATTAACTATTTGTTATGGCCCCGTGAGCTGATCTCCGGGCTGACGGAGAAGTCCATGGCTTACAATCGTTCCTATGATACCGACGACGGCGCGATACCCGCGGCGCTACGTCGATTCATTCGCCATCGCCTCTTTGAAATTTCCGGAGTAGCACTCTTTGCGTCTCTCGCAGCAATAGGCGTGGCCTTGGCTACCTGGTCAGTGGATGACCCCTCGTTCAATCATGCAACCGACCAGATCGCAAAAAATTATCTGGGTTACCCCGGTGCTGCCATTGCCGACGAACTCATGCAGCTGATGGGTCTGGGCGTGCTGCCGTTGATTGGTATTCCGATGGCCTGGGTAGTGAATCTGTTGAGTCATGAACGGCCTGAGCGGCCATTCATGGCAATGCTTGCCTGGCTTGCCTCCACATTTATGGCCTGCGGTGCCTTTGCCACCCTGCCTGCACCATCATCCTGGTCGCTGGCCGCAGGCCTTGGTGGCAATTCCGGCGATATTATCAGCGGCGGAATTCTTTCACTCCTGGCACTTGGCCTCAAAGGTGACTTCGCCGAGTTTTTCACGGGCGCCCTGTGTGCCAGTGCCGCTATCTGGGCAGCCCTTCGCGCCACTGGACTCACCAAGTCAGAAACCACCGGTGCTCTTGGAAACCTAGGTCGCTCCGCTGGAATTTTTTTGGCCCAGTTGTTACGCCTGCTCCGGAACGGGTTTATGCACTGGAGAGCCTACCGTGCCCAGGAACGATCAGCACGCGTGCTCCGTGCAGAAACAGCAAATTCTTCACGTGACATTATTTCAAGACTGGCACCTGCCCATAAGCAGCGCATTGAACCCACGTTGGGCCGGAACAACAGCGCCGCAGAACCTCGTCTTTCCCTGTCCGAAGTTGAAGCAGATGTGGAAGAGGATGATTATGCGGAAATAGAAGAAGAAGATGAATCCGACGCCGATGAGGAAGCACCCCCGCCGCGCGTAACCCGTGAAGCTGTGGAAATCAAGCTGGGCAAAAAGATCAAGAAGGACTCCCAACTTAACTTGCGCTTTTCAAAATCAGCCGAGTTTGAATTTCCGCCACTTACGCTGCTGGCCGAACCCAAGCGCAGCACTAAGCAATCAATTGATCTTTCCGACGAGGTGCTTGAACAAAATGCCCGAATGCTCGAAGGTGTGCTTGAGGATTTTGGCGTGCGCGGCCAGATCATCAACGTGAAGCCGGGACCGGTCGTCACACTTTACGAATTGGAGCCGGCGCCCGGGATCAAGTCTTCACGTGTGATCAGTCTTGCCGATGATATCGCCCGCTCCATGAGCGCTGTATCAGCCCGTGTGGCGGTGGTGCAGGGGCGCAACGTGATCGGCATTGAACTTCCCAACAGCAAGCGCGAAACGGTCTATCTCCGCGAAATGCTGGCTTCCGAGGCCTTTGAAAAAACCGGCCAGAACTTGGCCTTTGCGCTCGGCAAGAATATTGGTGGTGAGCCAATTTTTGCCGATCTCGCCCGCATGCCGCATCTCCTGATTGCCGGTACAACAGGCTCCGGCAAATCCGTCGGCATCAATACGATGATCCTGTCC
>Ga0214473_10004660_pt1 | contig 16477 bp, 13 predicted proteins | sample RVTome_7_FD_203509 | JGI IMG/M metagenome (GOLD analysis project Ga0214473, IMG submission 203509) | Soil microbial communities from uranium-contaminated site in the Upper Colorado River Basin, Wyoming, United States - RVT98D197 | ecosystem: Environmental > Terrestrial > Soil > Contaminated >... | reverse complement strand
CCGGTTTATTACGGAGCCGTGCCTTCGGCACGGTAAGTCACAAGAGGCCCACCCAACACCAACATCCAGCTACCAGGCCCTTCGGGGCCTTTTTCTTTGCCCTCTTACCCGCTCGACCCCAAAAAAGGAGGAATCGTGTCCAGAGGCAGCGTCTTCAACCGTGGGACGAAAGACCGCCCCAACTACACCATCAACATCGACAGGGGGAAGGACCCCGTCACCGGTAAGCGTCGGCGGGACTGGTATTCGGGGTTCGAGACCAAGAAGGAGGCCGAACACGCTCGCACCAGACTGTTGAACGAGTTAGATACCGGACGCTATGTGGAACCAACGAAGCTGACGGTGAAAGACCTTCTGGAAGAATGGGGGGCTATGACCGCCGAAACGGTCAGAAAATCCACATGGGAAGCCTACCAAGCAAACATCAGGCTCCATGTTTCCCCGACCATCGGAGGTGTAAAGCTCCAAGACCTTACGGCCGGTAGGCTCAACTCGCTGTACCGACAACTTCTCGCCCAAGGTAGACAAGATGGCAAGGGCGGTCTAAGCGTAAAAACGGTGAGAAACATCCATGTCTGCCTTCACAGTGCGCTCGCGTATGCCGCTAAGAACAACCTGGTAGTCAAGAACGTTGCCACCGACGCCAGTCCACCACGACTGCCGGGTTTCGCTGGTAAGGAAATGCGGACATGGTCAGCAGACCAATTGAGACACTTCCTGACAATCATCGCCGAGGATAGACACTACGCAGCCTACCTACTTGCAGCAACAACGGGTATGCGGCGCGGTGAGGTACTCGGCCTACGATGGGAGGATGTCGACCTGGAAGCCAAGACAGCTTCGGTAAGACAAACCCTTATCAGCGTCGCCTACACAATACAAGTATCGGAGCCTAAGACCCCGCGAAGCAAGAGATGCATTGCCCTGGACATTTACACCGTCGCAGCTTTGGCGGCCCACAAGACGAACCAAGAAAAGGACCGTCAAAAAGTGGAGCCAGCCTACCAGCAAACAGGCTACGTCTTCACCACGGAGCAAGGACAACCCCTACACCCAGACCTCTTCAGCAAGCACTTCGATTGCCTCGTCAAGAAATCAGGTCTTCCACGTATAAGGCTTCACGACCTTCGGCACACCGCCGCAACGTTGGCCCTGAGACAAGGCATACATCCCAAGGTGGTATCCGAGAGATTGGGTCACTCCACAATATCCATGACCCTGGACCTGTACTCCCATGCAGTGCCAGCGCTCCAGCAAGAGGCAGCAGACCGGCTTGCAGCCCTGGTTTTCGAATCCTGAGGGCTGCGGATTGGCTGCATGGCGGCCCGAATAAGCCTCCACAACCATCTCACCAAAACAAAAAGGCCCGCAAAACAAGCCTTTTACCTTCTCAGAACTCTTTCAATACTGTGGGTTATGAGCCCGACGAGCTACCGGACTGCTCCACCCCGCGCCGTGTGAGGAGCGGAGTATAGCACAGCGCCTGACTCTACCCCCTCAAGGTCCCCGAAACGCCGATCTCGGTTCTTGGCGCCATTGGCCCGGGGCGACGGTGCCACCTTCTCCAGAACACCCCTGAAGGTGACCCCGTCGCCCCGGGCACAAGCGCGACACTGATCCTCAGCTCTTGCCCTACGCTCGGCTGCTCAGGACCGAGACACAAAAGGCCTTCTACTTGAATGTCGTATTCGGCATCGCCACCAACGGGGCTTGCGCCTTGAGGTCCGGAGCATCGGCAGTGTTCACGATCAAAAGGTCAAGGGGCCAGACTTTGGTACTCCAGGGATTCTGAACCGTGCCCTTTACCCACTGGCCCATCCACATCGGTGTCATCACCACGTTCTCGAACAGACGCTTGCCGACCACCTTGTCACCCTGGCCGACGGCCGCGCCGAATCCCGTCACCGGCGAGGTGAAGTCGATGGGCCCGACGATGGTGTCCATCTTGGTGTTGGCGACGTTCTTGATGATCTCTTCCTTGTCGTCCACGTTCGTCGTGCGCTTGAAGACGTCGGCGGCCCATTCGCCCAACATGTAGTGCTCGATCGGCTGAGTCCACTGCTGGCCGGTGTCTTTCTCATAACGGAGCGCCAGGTCCACGCACGTCTCGCCGGTGAGCGAAGACTTATACGGATTGGTGGGGTGCCACCAGCTTGGACCGCACATCCCGATACCCGGTTCGCCGTATGTCTCCATAGTTGTCGGGAAGAGAGTGGGAATGCCGATATCGAGTATCTTCGGAACGTAGGATTGCTGCTGCATCTGGCTATAGCAGGCCCCCCACATCGGAGGGAACATGATGCCGGTGAGGATCTCACAGCCCCCTTTCTTCCAGACGCTGATCACTTCGGTGTAGTCCTCCGCCGTGGGATCAAAACCCCCGGGATCGACTATCGTGTAACCCTGCTTCCTCAATTCATTGCCGTAGAATACTCGGCGGTCGTTTCCCTCTATGGTATTCGGCCAGACAGCCCCGACCACCTTGTTGGTCGGTATGTCGTCGAAGACTGCCATGCTGACGTCGACCAGCGCCGCATTGCCCCAGAAGCAGAAGTAGGTCCACTTCCACTTCGTATCCGCCGTTCCGCCCCGGAACCCCACCCAGGAATCCGCGGGGCTGTCGGTCAGGATGGTGGGGCACCCGAACTCTTCCCCCTGGTTGCCTGCCGGGCCCGTGGTATCGGTGGTGGAGGCGCCCATCAGGATGTCGACCTTGCCGTTGTTGATAAGGTCGCCGGCCACCTGTCCGGCCCGGTTGTTATCGGATTGCGTATCCTGGACCAGGACACTAACGGGATGCTTCTTGCCGTCGCCGCAGACAAGGCCGTCGGCGGCAAACTCCTTCCAGCGGTCCACGCACCAGCCGTCCGCGGTGCCGAACCCTGCGAGCCCACCCGTCACCGGAGTGACAAAGCCCCACTTGAGCTCGCGACCCGTCTCGACTCCTGCGCTAACCGTGGTGGTCGCACCCGCCGTTGTGGTGACACCCGCCGTGGTGGTGACACCCGCGGTGGTGGTCGGACCCGCGGTGGTGGTGGTCTCTCCGCCGCAGGCGGCGATCAGACCACCCAGGCCGGCGCCGGCTCCCACTGTTGCCCCAGCAATACCGGCAATCTTAAGGAAATCTCGCCTGCTTACAGCTTTACCCTTGAACAGATCCGGTTGCTCAATCTCTCCCGCGCCCTTCTTGTCCTTCTCCTCCATTGTCCCTCCCTCGAAAACAAGAACACAGAATGATCACGTAGTGAGTGGTTCATTGGAGTTGCGCCTGCCCATCCTCATTGCCCGTTCTCGACGTGCGCCCACCTCCTCTTTGCCCTGAGCCCCCTGCACATCAGAAACACCTCAGTAAGCACTGACCCACTCTAGCACCACCGTCGGCGGAAGTCCCGCGTCTGTCATTGTCTGGCCCGGTCTCTCTTTCCTCCGGCGTCATTTGTCCCATAGAGGCGCCTGAACACCGGTCTCAGACCAAAGTCCCTCGCACCCGCGCTGCCCGAGCGCTAGAATCTCTCAAGAACAGTGCAGGAGTGCAGGCGATCATCGAGAACGCATGACGGATCGCGCGAGTTCTGGCCGCTATCTGCCGATAACTTGATGAAGACAAACAGACGAAGGGTCGTGTGCCCACCGATGAGTTCCTGCCGTTCGCGCAGTAGACGCCTGAGCCCGGCTACGATCTTGCGCTCGCGCGCCGGCGTCGCGGCGTCCCTTGTTCTCACCCTCGCCGCAGCCCTGTGCGCCGCCGTGCTTCTCTGGTCATGGGTCTCTCCGGCCGCGGCCGACCCGCTAGATCCGCTACTCAGTGGCCAAACATTCCGGTTGTACGGCCCGGTGAAGGTCCAGGTCGACGACCTTCAATATCAGGCGGGCGTCGTTCAGGCCGATATCGAGGCCCTCGACACCGAGCTCGAGCGATACACCGAGTCATACAACGGGTTGTCGGTAAGACTCGACCAGCTCAACGTGCGCATGACCGACTTACGCCGGCAGCTCAAGGAAGCCGAGGCTGAGCACGCCGAGCGTGTCAAAAAGCTCGAAGAGCGCATCCGCGGCGTCTACAAGTCCGGGGGCCGCGATCAACTCCTGCAGATGCTCCTCCTGTCCGACGGACTGGATGACCTGATCAGCCGCATCCGCGTGGTGTCCACGTTGGCCGATCAGGACCGTCGCCTGGTTGCCGATCTCAGAGACAGCACCGACACGTTGGACACGCTCTTACGCGAGATCGACGTGCACAAGCGCGAGGAGCTCAGGATTCGCCGCCAGCTCGACGAGCAGCGCGAGCTGATCCAGACCAAGCTGGTCGAGCGGCAGACAGCGCTGGCCGGCATCGGCACCCAGATAAGCACGGTCATCGAGCTGGAGCGCCAGCGCCAGGTAGCGGAGCAGGCGAGGTTGCGTCAAGCGCTCTTGGGACTCCTGAACGGAGGCCAGATCTACGCGGGCCCGCTGCCCCAGACCGACAACGCCATCCTCAACCAGTTCGTCGAGACCGCGGCCACGTACATGGGCGTTCCCTATGTCTGGGCCGGCGACCGGCCGTCCACCGGCTTCGACTGTTCCGGATTTGCGCAGTATGTCTACGCACAGCACGGGGTCAATCTGCCCCACTATTCCGGCTACCAGGCGCAAATGGGTATGCCCGTCGATCCCAAGGATATCCAGCCCGGCGACCTGGTGGCGTTCGGATTTCCCGTATACCACGTGGGGATCTACATCGGTGATGGGCTCTATATCGAAGCCCCCCGAACGGGAGACGTGGTCAAGATCTCGCTCTTGAGCAAGAGGACTAACCTATCGGCCATCCGCCGTTTCCCCCTGCAACCACGGATCGGGCCGCCCGCGGTCGGGTAGAATGGGCGCATGACGCTCGTCATGATCATCATGATCTGTGTGGGTTGCGCCCTCGTCCTCGCCGGGCTCGCGGCCTTGGGCTACCGGGCGATCAAGCTGGCCCGGGCAGCTCGGGATGTGGGACTTTCCTCCATGGAACAAGTTCACGCAGTGATGCGACGTAGCCAGGACCTGGTGCCCCGCGCGCAGGAGTTGGCGACCAAACAGAAAGTGGTGGCCGAAAGGCTCCAGAGCCTTTCGGCCACCGTAAACGAGTTGAGCTACCTCAGGGATCAGCTTGACCGGGCGACCGGGTACCTGTCCAAGCTCAAGTCCTAGACGAAGCCCCCAGACGAAGCTCTAGACAGCCACCACTTCGGCGATCTCGGGGATCTCCTCCTTCAGCACCCGCTCGACGCCCATGCGTAGGGTCATCTGCGACATGGGGCAGCTGCCACACGCGCCGACCAACTTGACCTTGACGATGCCGTTAGCTTCGTCGACATCGACCAGCTCAACGTCGCCGCCGTCGTTCTGCAACGCCGGGCGGATGAGATCCAGCGCTTTTTCGACCTTCTCTTTCACGTGCTTCTCCTCTGCTCAGACCTTGATAATGCTGGCGATACCTTGGCCGCCGCCGATGCACATGGTGGCCAGACCGTACGTGCCCCCCTCCTGCTTGAGCGCATGGATGAGCGTGGTAAGGATGCGAGCGCCGGAGGCCCCGATGGGGTGGCCGATGGCAATGGCCCCACCGTACAGGTTGGTCCTGGCCATGTCGAGACCCAGCTCTTGCGCCACGGCGCCGGCTTGGGCGGCGAAGGCCTCGTTGGCTTCGATGACGTCGATCTGCTCGAGGGTCAGCCCCGACTTCACGAGGATCTTCTTGGTCGCATAGTATGGTCCCATGCCCATGTACGCCGGATCGAGCGCGGCGGACGCGTAGGCGACCAGGGTCGCCAAGGGCTTGATGCCCCTCTTCTCGGCCCATTCGCGGGAAGTGACTACCAAGGCCGCGCCTGCATCGTTAATCCCCGAGGCGTTACCGGCGGTGACGCAGCCATCCTTCCTGAAAGCCGGGTTCAGTTTGGCCAGGCCCTCCAGCGTCGTTTCGGCCCGCACGTGCTCATCGGTATCGAAGATCACCGGGTCGCCCTTACGCTGCGGGATCTCCACCGGCACGATCTCGGCTTTGAACTTGCCGGCGGCGATGGCAGCGCCCGCCCGGCGCTGGCTCTCGGCGGCGAGTTTGTCCTGCATCTCCCGAGTGATGCCGTAGCGCTGGGCCACGTTCTCGGCCGTGATGCCCATGTGTATGTCGTTCATGGCGCACTGCAGCCCGTCCATGATGAGCCCGTCGACCAGGGTGCCGTCGCCCAACCGGTAGCCTTGGCGGGCGCGCGGGAGCAGGTACGGAGCCAGGCTCATGTTCTCCATCCCGCCGGCCACCACGACCTCGGCATCGCCGCTCTTGATGATCTGGGCGGCCACGTGCACGGCTTTCATGCCCGAACCGCATACCTTGTTGAGAGTCCACGACGGGATCTCCTGAGGAATGCCGGCCAAAATGGCCGCCTTGCGCGCGGGATTCTGGCCCTGACCGGCCTGCAGCACGTTACCCATGATGACTTCTTCGACCTCGGCGGCCTCGATTCCGGCTCTCTTGAGAGCTTCGGCGATCGCGAGGGCGCCCAGCTTCGAGGCGGGGATCTCGGCCAGCGACCCTTGAAAACGGCCCACGGGCGTTCGGCAGGCGCTGAGGATCACAACATCTCGAGACAAGAGGGATCTCCTTTCTTATGGTAACGCTCTACCACGGGCATGGCCCGTCGCCATCGATGCGAATAGAGCATGGCCCTACTGCAGCCGTGCGCCGGAGAAGATACCACCCCGGGGTGCTCGCCGCCCATCTGGGAGCCTGCCCCCCATGTGCACGTCACCTCATTCGTTCGCCAGCTCCCGCGGCCGCCACCCGGCGCTAAAGAGGAAGAAGAGCGCCGAAGTCCGCCCCAGATGGGTGAAGCCCTGCGCCAGTCCCTCGGCGGCCGAATCCAGGTCTGAACCGGCCCCCAATTCACCCAGGTAGGCGTGGAAGGTCGTGTGCTCTTTTGTACGTTCCAGAAACGTGCCGGCATTTCTGATGACGGCTTCGATCTTACGGCGATTGCGTATCACCGCTGGGTCGCCGAGCAGCCTTCCCACATCGGCCTCCCCCATCTGCTCGACTTTGGCCGGATCGAAGCCGTGGAACGCCACATCCATATCTTTCCAGCGAGACTCCACTACCTTCGGGCCCAGCCCTGCTGAGAACACCGCTCTGGCCAACAGGTTGAAGTACTCTTGGTCCGACTGCGGATACTCGCCCGCCCTCTGCATCCATGCCTGCTTCTCGAACATAACCCCTCCTTTGCGCCGAACATAACCGGGACGAGCCGATGGTAGGCGGAGGGAGCGCGACGGTCTCTACAACGGAGGTTGAATCTTGGCGGGCGAGTCGCGGGCGCAGAGCGTGAGCGCCGGGTCGACCCCTTCAGGCTTCCAACGAGCCCAAGGTCGCCGCCAGCCATTCCCTGGCCACAGCGCTTCGGTCGCTCAGATCGAGTTCGCGCAGCCGGTGGTCGGGGGTGAGTTCTAAGATCCTGTCGGCCAATCGGAGCGCCTCGGTCAGCTCGTGTGTGACGTACACCACGGTCGCGTCCCGCTCCTTGATGATCGTCTGCAGAATGGCGATGAGCGACCCCTTGAGGGCCACGTCCACGTTGCTGAACGGTTCGTCCATGAGCAGGATGCGGGGCTCGGCCGCGAAGGCCCGGGCAATCGACACCCGTTGGGCCATACCCCCACTGAGCTCCGCGGGGTAATAGCGCTCGAAGCCCTGCAGTCCCACCCGCGCCAGCCAGCGAGCGGCCACCTTCCGGGCACCCATTTTGTCCATTCGCTGGGCGCGCAGAGGAGCAGCCACATTGTCCAGGGCGGTGCGCCAGGGGAGCAGGCGTGGCTCCTGAAAGACATACCCCACGGCGCCCTCAGCCACCGCCACCCGGCCTTCGTCGGGCAGGATGATGCCGGTGATAAGCTTCAGGATGGTGGTCTTGCCCACGCCGGACGGGCCCACCACCGCCACGATCTGGTTGTCGGCGACCTCGAGATTGAGATCGTCCAAGACCTTCAGGGTGTCGAACGTCTTGGTCACGTGCTCGAAGGTGATCATTCGCCCACCTTCTTCCAGCGCATGGCCCGCTTCTTGAGGGGTCGCAGGAGCCCCAACTCGATGACGCCCATGAGGGCCAGGAGCACCACCACCCACGCGAAGAGCTCCGGGGTCTCGAGGTAACTCATAGCCCGGGAGAAGGCGTGTCCGATCCCGTTCATCGCCCCCAGGACCTCGCCCAGCACCACTGCCCGGACGGCGATACCGGCGGCCAGGGTCAGCCCCGCCATCACCGGCGAACCGATCCCGGGCAGGTAGACCTCGGTGAGAAGCAACCGGCGGGAGAAATGATAGACGTTACCCATCTCCACGAGCCGAGGGTCGATGGCCATCACGCCGGCCATCGTGTTCACATACATCGACGGCATGACGATCACGGCCACGAGGAAGATGACCGAGACATCGCCCAGACCGAACCAGAGCATGGCCAATACCGCGATTATCACCGCCGGGATGGTCATTCCCGTCCAGCGCAGCGGCTCGAGGAACGAGCGCAGCCGGGGCTCGAGACCGGCAAGGACGCCCACTATGAGGCCCACCGCGGCTCCAATGGCAAGGCCGATGACCAGGCGCTTGAGCGTGATCAGCAGTTGGATCCACAGGGTGCCCTCCCAGACCAGGTTGGCGAGGGCCTTGGCGGTGTCCGCCGGGGAGGCCATGATGGCCGGGTTGACAACCAACGAGAGCACCTGCCATCCCACAAGGATGGCGGCCACCCCGAGGACCCCGAACAGCAGCCTCGTCCGTCTAGGGGGCGTAGTAGAAACCATCGTCAGGAAGCTTTCCGCCGATGACCTCGGGAGAAAGCTCCGAGAGGGCTCGATAGAACGCCTCCAGGCTCGCCCTTGCCTCAGCGGCCGGCACGTACTTCCATGTGATGTTCTGCAGCGACGCCGTCATCATGTCCGCCTTGAGACCCAAGTCGGGAAGATTAGTCTCGATGAGTCTTCCGGCTTCCTCGGGATTGGCGAGCATCCACTCAACCGCCCCCTGGTATTCACGCTGGAACGCGGCGACCACTTCCGGCTTGTCCATGACACCGGCTGTAGCGACCGTACCGGCGATGGGGCTGAGAGCGGAGCCCCCGGCCGCCCGCGCCCAGGCCTTGTCGAAGGCGAGCGCCCGGCGAAGCGGTTTGGTGGACGACGTGCTCTGCGAGATGGCGGCCGTGGCGAGCGCCTCGCTAAGCACGGCATTGTCTACCTGCCCCGACAGCAGCAGCTGAGCGGCTTGGGTCGGATCGGTGGCATAGCGGAGCTTGAAGTCCTTCTGGGGATCGAGCCCTTCTTTGGTCGCGATGTATTGGAACATCGCGTCGGGCACACTCCCCTGGAGCGACACCACCAGGGATTGGCCCTTGATGTCGGAGAAACCGGCCGCCTTGGCATCGGTGGTCACCAGGTAGGTGATGTTCCAAACCGAGATGTCCAGCAGCTTGAGGACCAAGCCCTTGTTGTAGAAAATGGCCGAGTTGTTCGAGGGGATGGTGACAAAGTCGCCCTGTTTACCGGCCACCATGGCCTTGAGCTGCTCGGCGTTCTGCCAGACCACCACTTCCGTCTTCTCGGCCACGTCGGCCAGCTTGTTGTTGACCGCCAGGTAGGCCAGCGGTATGGCCATGGGTCCGGGCGGAGCGACCAGGGTGAGTTTGTCCAGCTTGACCGCAGCGCCGGAGGCGGTGGCGCCCGAAGTAGTGGCTCCGGAAGAAGCGGTGCCCGAAATCGTGGTCGTGGCTCCGGACGACCCGCACCCCGCGGCCCATGCCTGCCCGAGGGCCAGCGCGAGTGCTACAGCCATCACGGCCCAACGGCGCGACCGTGTCGCCTGTTTGCCCGCAGGTGATGACGTCGTCGATCTCGCCTTTCTCCCACGTGGGCCGGTCGCCGACGGGGCGTCGCGCGTTGACGTTGCCTCAGAGCAAGAGTAACCTGTGAAAAGTATAACATTGTTGCAGCACGGGATGGCGCCGCGAACAAGGATCGCTGATGCCCACCTGGGATAACCCTCTGGTCACCATAATCGGCGAGAAGTGCCGCATGTGCTACGCCTGCGTGCGCGAATGTCCGGCCAAAGCTATTCGGGTCGTGGACGGCCAAGCGAGTGTCATCCAACCGCGTTGCATCGGCTGCGGAAACTGCCTACGAGTGTGCAGTCAGAACGCCAAGCACGTTCGCGACGACACAGAGCGGGCTTTCGCCCTACTCGAGTCCGGAGCCAGAGTCGCGGCCACGGTCGCCCCGAGCTTCCCCGCTGAGTTCACCGACGTCGACCCGGGGACCCTGGTGGCTATGATCCGCGCGCTCGGATTCGATTCCGTGCACGAGGTATCTCTCGGAGCCGATCTCGTGGCTCTGGAGTACCGCAGACTGCTCGACGGAGACCCGCAGAGCAGGTATATCACCACGCCCTGCCCCGCCGTGGTCTCCTACGTCCGCAAGTACCACCCTCGCCTCATGCCATACCTCGCCCCCGTGGTATCTCCCATGGTGGCGATGGCCCGGGTCTTGCGCCACGAACTGGGAGATGACCTGAACGTGGTGTTCATCGGACCCTGCATCGCCAAGAAGCGATCTTCTATCGACGCTACCCATAGCGAAATAGACGCCGCGCTTACGTTCGCCGAGTTGCGCGACATGTTCCAAAGACGGGGAGTAGAACCGGAAGCTGCGAATGGCGACGACGGCTTCGATCCCCCCTACGGAGCTGTGGGGGCGGTGTTTCCCATCTCCGGGGGACTGCTGCAGACCGCGGAAATCAAAGAGGACCTGTTGAGCGGGGAGGTGGTCGTAGCCGAAGGTCGAGACTATTTTGTCGAAACCATCAGCGAGTTCGACGTGGCTCACGCCGACACCCGGATCCTCGACGTGCTCTCGTGCCAGGGATGTTTCGCCGGAGCGGGGATGACCACCCGAGAGACCATGCTCCAGCGCCGCACTCACGTCAGTAACTACGCCAAGAAGAGGGTGGCGGAGCTGGACAGGAACCGCCCGGGCGCGGCGGAAGCGGCTCTCGAGCGCCATCGCTCACTCGATCTGTCCCGGTCCTTCTATGCCGACCATCAGACCCTCGGCGACTCGGCGACCCCTGAGGAATTGCAAGAGATACTGCACCGGATGGGCAAGTTCTCCGAGGCCGATCTGCTCAATTGCGGTGCCTGCGGCTACGACACCTGTCTCGACCACGCTCGGGCTCTCTACGCCGGTCTTGCTGGCTCCGAGATGTGCCTGCCCCACACGATCGAGCAGCTGCGCAGCGCCTACGAGGAGCTCGAGGACTCGCACCGATCGCTCGAAAGCGCGAAGGAGGCGCTGGAACGATCGGGCAAGTTGGCCAGCATGGGACAGCTTGCGGCAGGCATCGCCCATGAGGTGAACAATCCTCTGGGTACGCTGCTGCTTCATGCCAACCTGCTTCTCGAAGAGTGCGAAGAGGAATCCCAGGTGCGGGAGGACCTCGAGACCATCGTCGACCAGGCCAATCGCTGCAAGCGCATTATCAGCGGCCTGCTGAATTTCGCCCGCCAGAGTCGGGTGGTGCGGCAACCGACTGACGTCGCCGAGCTTGTCGACAAAATTCTGCGCACCGGCCCAACCGTGGAACACATCGAGGTGCGTGTGGAGAATACGCTCGCCGACCCGGTGGCCGAGCTAGACTCGGATCAGATCGTGCAGGTGATCACCAACCTGCTGAGCAACGCCCGCCAAGCGATGCCCGCGGGGGGGACGATCATTGTCGCCCTCAGCGATCAGCCTGACGAAATTACCATTCGGGTATCGGATACCGGCGAGGGGATCCGCGAGGAGAACATGGCCAAACTGTTCGATCCCTTCTTTACCACCAAGCAGGTGGGCATGGGCACGGGACTGGGGCTGGCAGTCGCTCACGGTATTGTGAAAATGCACCGGGGACAGATCAAGGTGGTGTCGAACGCCGATCCTGCCGCCGGTTCCATGGGCACCACATTCACCGTGACGCTCCCGCGCTACGAGGAGCGAGCGGTCCAGGGACCCGCGCACAGCAGCAGGTAGGGGGTGCATGTTGGGGCTGCAGGAGCAGATGCTCAGTGTCGCCATGGTTGACGACGAGGAGCCGCTCCACATCGGAGTGCGCCGAATCCTCGACAAGTATCGGGTCCACGTGGCCGAGGTGGACATCGACGTCGGTTACGATTCAGCTTACTTCACCAGTGGGGAGCAGTTCCTCGACAGCCTGGCCGCGGGGACGGAGTTCGACCTGCTGTTGCTCGACCTGAAACTGCCCGGCATGAACGGGCTCGAGGTGCTCACCGAGCTCACTCGCCACAACCGCGGGATCATGACCATAATGATCACCGCCTACGCCACCTTCGAGACCGCGGTGCATGCGACCAAGCTGGGCGCCTACGACTTCCTGCCTAAACCCTTCTCGCCGGAAGAGCTGCGCTACGCGGTACGAAAGGCAACCGACCAGTTGATACTCAGCCGGGAGGCGCGCAGGCTCGCAGAGGAGAAACGCCGGGTGCGGTTCAACTTCATCTCCGTGCTGGCCCACGAGTTGAAAGCTCCCATCAACGCCATCGAGGGGTACCTGAAGATCCTGCAGAATGAGGAGCCTCCCGAACGGCTGCAGATGATAGACCGCAGCCTCATCCGGCTGGAGGGTATGAGGAAGCTCATCTTCGATCTTCTCGATCTGACCCGCATCGAATCCGGGCAGAAACTGAGAAGCTTCACGACCGTAGACGTGCGGGTCGCCGCACGGGCGGCCGTCGAGCTCTTCGCGGCTGAAGCCGGGACCCGCGAGATCGCGATCACCCTGTTGCCTGGGGGAACGGTAGAGATGACCGCCGATCCCAGCGAGATCGAGATCGTGCTCAACAATCTTGTCTCCAACGCGGTCAAATACAATCGGGATGGCGGCTCGGTGATCATAACCCTTGTCCGGGAGACGGACGGGGTCAAGATCTCGGTGGCCGACACCGGGATCGGGCTCACGCCCGAAGAGAGCGCCAAACTCTTCACCGAATTCGTGCGTATCAAGAACGAGGACACCATTGGAGTCATAGGTAGTGGGCTTGGACTTTCTACCGTACGCAAGCTGGCGCAGCTCTATGGCGGGGATGCCATGGTCACGAGCGACAAGGGCTCCGGCAGCACCTTCACGGTGACCCTGCATGACGCCGGCGCGGCGCACTGAAGCTCGCCGGCCGCACGAGTGCGCGCTACTCGATGAACTTTCCCCGAGCCTTGTATTTGGTATGCAACAACTCGTGGCTCTTGTGGCCACAGGGCCCGTCCGCAAGGAACTCCCCGTATATGCGTTGCACGGCCGGGTTCTCATATGACTTCCGCACGTCGAGCGTCTTCTCTTCGGCGTAGATGGCCTTCGCCCGCGCCGCCCGGATCTCCTGGCTCGTGGGGATCGGCTGACCGCCGCCGCCGAGGCAGCCGCCGGGACAGGCCATGAACTCGATGAAGTGGCACTCGCTGAACTTGCCACCGGCCTTGATATCTTCCATGACCCGTTTGGCGTTGGCGGTGCCGTGCGCCACTGCCACCTTGAGAGTCGCCCCTCTGAGCCATTCCCAGTCGGGAACCAGATGTTGCAGAAGGACCGGCACCGGCCCTACGGTGCCAATGCTGATCTCCGCATAGCGCACGCCCTCGAAGCCCCGGACCGGAATTATGTCGCCGTACTCGTAGACGGTCTCCACTTTCTTTCCGGTCACCAGTTCGATCACCGTGCGCAGCGCCGACTCCATGACGCCTCCGGTGGCTCCGAAGATGAGGCCCGAACCGGTGGCAGTGCCGAAGGGATTGTCGAAGTCGGACTTGGGCAGTGTGGGCACATGGAGGCCCGCCTGCTTGAACATCTTGCCCAACTCGCGGGTGGTGAGACCGAAGTCGACGTCTTTGTAGCCGCTGGAGAACATCTCCGGGCGGTTGCACTCGAACTTCTTCGCCGAGCAGGGCATGAGCGCTACGCTTACGATGTCCTTGGGATCGAGGCCCAGCTTCTCGGCATAGTAGGTCTTTATCAGGGCCCCGAACATCTGCTGGGGACTCTTGGCACTGGACGCATGAGCAAGGTACTCGGGGTAGAAGTGCTCCATGTACTTGACCCAGCCCGGCGAGCAGCTGGTGAACTGGGGCAGCGCTACATCGGTATCACCCTTAACCAGAGCTTTATATAGCCGGAGGATCAGCTCGGTGCCTTCTTCGATGATGGTCAGATCGGCCGTGAAGTTGGTGTCGAACACCTTTTCGAAGCCCATGCGGCGAAGCCCGGTGTTCATCTCCATAGTGACCGGCGTGCCCGGCTCCAATCCGAACATCTCCCCCATCGCGGCCCTTGGCGAAGGTGCGGTCTGGATGACAACGTGCTTCGTCGGGTCGTCAAGGGCCTTCCACACCGATTCGCTCGCGTTTTTCGCGTAGAGCGCCGCCGTGGGGCACCGGTTGATGCACTGGCCGCAGTTTATGCAGACGACGTTCAGGAGCGGCTTCCTGAGGAAGGTTGCGATCTCGACCTGGTCGGACCGGTTGATGGCCTCTAGAACGCCCACTTCTTGCACGTCGATGCAGGTGCGCACACAGCGGCGGCAACGTATGCACTTGTTCATGTCGCGCACGACCGAGTAGCTCGAGTCGTCGACGGCCACAGGATGTTCGATGTGCCCGAAGCGAAACTTATCGACCCCATACTCCTCGGCCAGCGACTGGAGTTCGCAGTTTCCGTTGCGTTTGCAGGAGTAGCAGTCGCCGCAATGCTCCGAGAGCATGAGATCCAGAACGTGCCGGCGGGCAATCCGCACCGCCTGGGAATAGGTGTTGATGTTGATCGGCGCGGTGATGGGATAGGCGCAGGACGCTTGAAGGGTCCGCTGCCCCTCTACCTCCACCACGCAGATGCGGCAGATGCCGGCGATCTCCAGGTCTGGGTGGTAGCACAGGGTCGGGATGCGCACCCCGATGCTCCTGGCCGCCTCGAGGATGGTGCTACCAAAGGGCACCTTCGTCACTATCCCGTCGATGGTGATCGAGACCTTCGCGCCGATGGCATCCTTGGTCTGTGCATCAGCCACGGGCTCGAAGAGCTGGCTGAGGGGGGCGCGACGCTTTTCCGCGTATGTCTTGTCGCCTTTTGGGGCGAAATCAGTGTCGATCGTATCGCTCATATCTCTTTCCTTGGTCGGGGTGGACGCCCGCCCGTTAACGCGCTTTTCCGGCGTGGCCGATGATCTCGTCCCCAAAGTGTTCGACGATAGAAACGAAGGCCACTGAGCTGCTTTGGCCGAGGCCGCACTTGGACGCTACCTGCATCGTATTGGACAAGGCCTTGAGATCGTTCAGATACTCGGCCGAGCAGGTGCCCTCCATGAGCATCTCCACTCCCTCGAGGAGCTTCCGATTGCCGAGCCTACACGGAGTGCACTGGCCGCAGGACTCGTCGACGAAGAAGTCGAGTAGATTGTGAGCGACGGCAAGCATATCCCGGTTGGGACCGATGACGATGACGGACCCGCCTGTGGGGATGTCTTCGAAGGCGATCTTCCGAGAGAAGGCCGAACGAGGGACACACCGCCCCGAGGCCCCGCCGATCTGCACCGCTTTGGCGTTCTCACCGCCCACTTCGTCGAGCAGTTCTCCGACCGTGATCCCAAACGGGAACTCATAGACCCCGGGTCGCGCGCAGTCACCGGAGATACTGAATAGCTTGCCTCCAGCGGAACTCGCAGTGCCGGTGCTCATGAACCAGCCGACGCCCTTGGCGAAGATGCACGCCACCCAAGCGAGAGTCTCGACGTTGTTGACCACCGAGGGGCGATGCAGGAACCCGGAGACCACCGGGAAGGGAGGCCGGTTCCGTGGTTCGCCGCGAAACCCCTCGAGCGACTCGATAAGGGCGGTTTCCTCGCCGCAGACATAGGCGCCCGCGCCCATCGCTACCACCACATCGAAGTCGAAGCCTTCGACGCCGCCGACATTCTCGCCCAGCAGACCGGCATGCCGGCGCTCGTTGATGACCTCTTCGAGAAGGGGGTGAAGGTAGCTGTATTCGGCCCGCAGATAGATGAGGCCGAGTGCGGCGCCCGTGGCTCGGGCGCCGATGGTCAAACCTTCGAGGACCAGATCGGGGTAATCGGTCAGGATGACCCGATCCTTGAATGTGCCGGGCTCGCCCTCGTCGGCATTGCAGATGATGTACTTGGGCTCGCGCTTCTCGGCGGCCGCGAAGTCCCACTTGATGCCGGTCGGGAAGCCCGCGCCCCCGCGCCCTTTCAGCCGGGAATCGCGCACGGCGTCGATGATGTCCCCGCGCGGCATGGCAAGCGCCTTCCGCAGGCCTTCGCCCGCCGGGACGGTCGCGAACGTCAGATGATGAACCTTGGTCTCGATGGTTGCATCCACGCTCATCTCGCACGCTCCCCGAGACGGTACGTCCCGTGCT
>Ga0214473_10004659_pt1 | contig 16478 bp, 12 predicted proteins | sample RVTome_7_FD_203509 | JGI IMG/M metagenome (GOLD analysis project Ga0214473, IMG submission 203509) | Soil microbial communities from uranium-contaminated site in the Upper Colorado River Basin, Wyoming, United States - RVT98D197 | ecosystem: Environmental > Terrestrial > Soil > Contaminated >... | reverse complement strand
ATAATACTCATCATAATCCGGCTCCGTCAACGCCTCACGAAAATACGGATTGATCCACATCTCGAATCCCGTCGCCGTCACCAGATTCGCCTCGCCCGCCGTCGACCAGACGTATTCATCCATACTCCCGTCGATGGTGATGGCATCGGACGTGTTGATCTGTGGAACATCTACAACCTTTCTGACCGGATCGGTTCCTCCCGGAACGAAGTTCAGCAACGCCCAATATTCGGAGCCGCCTGCCAGGTTGTAGTAACCCGGGTCGTTGGTGCCGGTGGGATTGACCAGGGGTTGACTGGGCTCATTCGGCTGCCATGTATAGTATGAGTAGGCATCACCATAATTGGCAGTCGCAGAATCCGAACCGGTGCTCCCGCCGATATTGAAGCCGAGCGCGGATCCCGGGGCAACGTGCGGATTGTAAATCGCCATCTCGATATTCCACACCCCGGTCGTCTTGTTGATGGTAATGGCCCACCGGGCAATGTCCGAGGCATAGAACACATGACCCGTATCATCCGGAAACTTCTTGTATTCATCCGGAATCCCCGTATACTGGCTGGCATTCAGCGTCACCGAATCGGCCATGATCAGGAAGTGATACGGACCATCCGGGGCCGCATAGACGTTCCCGTCATACCATCCCTTCATCTCCACGCCAAGCCGGTTGGACAGACTGACGAACAATTGATCGCCCACCCACTGACCGCCCCACGACAGATCCGTGGAGTCATTGACATACTCGTCAATGTGGATGAATGCATAGAGCGTATCCTTCAGATACAGCAGCCGCGCATAATACTCATCATAATCCGGCTCCGTCAACGCCTCACGAAAATACGGATTGATCCACATCTCGAATCCCGTCGCCGTCACCAGATTCGCCTCGCCCGCCGTCGACCAGACGGCTTCGCCCATAACTCCGTCAATAGTGAGGACGCTGGACGAATCGATCTGGGGCACATCGACGACCTTGCGCTGGATCTGCTGGCCCATCGCCGTGCCGACAAAGGCAAGTCCGACCAACAATGTGAACAATGACCTTCTCATTGCGGACTCCTTCTGTTGTGGTTGGAGAAAAACACATGGTGAATTAGCACAAGCGTAAACTCTCGTCTCAAAAGCCGCCGGTCACCTCCTTTCATCCTGAACTTGATTTGTGTTCTTGCCATCGCTACCACGTTCGAAATGTCACATAAGCATGGTTCGGTGTGGAACGTGCATGTCCAATACCATCCCAGTCCTTGTTTGCAATCCAGAACAAGTACTGTTTTCCCCGCTCCAGTCCCGCGGCCGGGTAGGGCGTGAATACCACCGTCTCCGGAAATGACTGACCCATGACGAGAGGCGATCCCATGACATTCTTGGACCGATAGGCGGGCGACCCGCCGCTGCTGTCGACGGAAAGGACTTCCCAGACGAGACTGTTGACATCGTATTGGGAAGCGGCAACCGTGCCAAGTGCCGCAACAAGAGAGTCGGCCCCCACAGTTCTCATCGTCCATGTCACTCGCGGGTGGTTGTCTACGTTGCTTGCCCGGGCCACGACAATGGCAAGGCCTCCCAGGCTTCTCACTTCCGTCAGATTGATGAAGACGTCTATGGTGTCTGTGAGCTGGTTGTGACTGAACGTGCTCACTCGAACCGTGTCTGTGCCTGCAGCAGCGGAACTCGCCAAGGAGGTATCTTCGACAATCACCTTTCCGGCATTGGCCGTCACGGTGCTCCACGCATCCTCTTTCATGATCCAGATCGTGTACGTGGAATCCTCATAGAGGCTGTCCGGTATCGACCCGCCGTAGGATGCCGTAAGGTTCTGCGCACCTGTCGGAGTCACGCCAAACTTGGTTGGGAAATGAAGATTGTCCCCCGATGCATACACGAGCCACAACAGGGTGGAATCGAGCACCGCAGAAGTGCCGCGGTTGATTCCGAACACCGAGACGTAGCCTCCCACCCAGGTGATTTGCGGCCGAAACGATTCCGGTTCGACGGTGATCTTTGAAAGAGGATTTCCCCCTGCGACGTACGGCGCCAGAGGACCCTCGGAATCAGTACACGAAAGGATCAGGAGCGCAAGGATCGCTCCGGCCGCAGCCAATTGGAGTGCAAAACGTCGATGCTGTTTCATGAATCCCACCTTCGGATGTCAGTCTTTGAGTCCACTCAGCGTGATTCCTTTGATGAAATATTTCTGCCCCGCGAAAAACAGAATCAGGACCGGAAGGGTCGCCATAACCGATCCCGCCATCAGCTTGTCCCATTCGGTTACGTAGCGATCGCGAAAAATGGCAAGTCCGAGCTGAACCGTCCTCATCTCCTCAGAATTTGTCACAATGAGAGCCCAGAGAAAATCGTTGAAGACTCCCATGAACGTAAAGATCGCCAGAGTCACGAGAGCCGGTTTCGACAACGGGAGAATCACCCGCCAGAGAACTCCAAAGCGGCTGCATCCGTCAATGAATGCGGCATCCTCCAATTCCCTTGGAATCGTAAGAAAGAACTGCCGCAGGAGGAATGTTCCGAAGGCTGAGGCGAGCCCCGGGACAATGAGGGCATAGTAGGTATCGATCCATCCGAGCCAGTGCAGGATCATGAATCCCGGGATCATCGTGACCTGGCCGGGAATCATCATGGTTCCGAGGAACAGAAGAAAGAGAACGTCCCGTCCCCAGAACCGAAGGCGCGCAAACGCATATGCGGCCAGGGAACAGGTAACGATCTGTCCCATCGTCACCGTGACAGCCACAAAGAGGCTGTTGAAGTAGAACCGGTCGAACGGGGCCGCCGTCAACGCGTTGGAATAGTTCTCAAAGTGGAATTCACTCGGCAGCCAGCGGGGCGGGTATTGGAGAATTTCACCCAGCTCCTTGAACGATGTCAGGACCATCCAGACAAACGGGAGGAGAATGACTGCGGCCAGGGAGTACAAGAATCCATGGAGAAGAATACGGGAAACAATATGTCCTCCGGTTTTTCTCATCTCATTCAGACCGCATAGTGAACACGCGTCTTCATATATCGTATCTGCAGGAGTGTAAGTACGAAAATGATAGCAAAGAGCACATACGCGACCGACGAGGCATATCCCATCTCAAAGAACTTGAAGGCATTCTCGTAGAGATAGAACACAAGCACCTTGGTGGATCCCAGCGGACCGCCCGACGTCAGGACGTAGACGAGATCGAACACCTGAAAGGAGCCAATCACCGACATCACAAGAATAAAGAATGTCGTCGGGCTCAGCAGGGGAATCGTAATATTCCAGAAACGCGCCAAGGGGCCTGCCCCGTCGAGCTCCGCCGCTTCGTAGTAGTGATCGGGAATTCCGGAGAGTCCCGCTGCGAACAGGATCATGTTGACGCCGAACGTTTTCCAGACTCCCATGATAATGAGTGCCGACATGGCGGCCGTTGGATCATTCAGCCAGTTGACCGATGGAATTCCGACGAGACTTAGTACGTAATTCAACAGACCGAAATTCGGTTCGTAAATCCATCTCCAGATCACTGCCGCTGCGACAGGAGAAATGATCACCGGGGTGAAAAATGCTACGCGCAGGAATTTCTTTCCACGTATGTTCTTGTTGAGGAAGTATGCTACAAACAGTGCAAGGATCATATTCAAGGGAACGGTCCCCGCGGTGTAAATCGCGGTATTCATAAGGACGTCCCAGAACTCGGGGGTCTGAAAAATCCTCAAATAGTTCTCTATTCCGACAAACGAGGTTTCGGCACTGAACATGTTCCACTTGTGGAAGCTCAAATAGAGAGAGAAGAAAACGGGAAAGAGAATGAACAGAGAGAAAACGGCAAGGGTCGGGGAGAGAAAAAGATAGGCACTGCCGAGATTTCCTGCCCTTGCACGGATTCCAGATGAACTCTTGCACAGACTGAAGGAGCTTGTTTGCTTTTACTGCCGCCTCATCCAATGCTGCTTTCGGAGTCATTGTGCCTACCGTGGCGCGCTCAATCGCTTCCGCCATCGCCCTGCTGATCTCCAAACTGTGGTAGTCAATCGGCGGCGGACTCTGGCCAAACTCCATTTGCTCGACATACGCTTTCAAACCCGGATGCACATCGAGGAACTCTGCATACTCCTTGACCTTCAGTGCACCATGTCGTATCGGAAGATATCCTGATTTCATAGACCATCGTGCCTGAACTTCCGAGCTCAGCAACCACTTCACAAATTCCCAAGCCTGATCGGGATGCTTCGTTTGCCTGAAGATTGCCAGATACTCTCCCCCGACATTCGTTGCGCGTTTTGCGGGACCGGCAGGCAGGCCTCCGATGGCCCACTCGATCTTTCGATCTCTCCATCGCGGGAGATTCCAGGGTCCGTCAAAAGCCATTGCAAGTTGGCCGGACGGAAAGGCGGCCTCATAATCCGGCGTGAACATCCTCAGCTTCAGAGCGTCGTAAATCTTCTTCCAGAACGTCAATGCCTCGACGCCCGCTTCACTGTTGAAGAGAACACGTGTCTGTTCCTGATTAATGATTTCTCCGCCCGCCTGCCACAAAAAAGGCATCCACTGCCATACCATCCAATCGCTGTAGGATCCTGACGACGGGAAGATTGGGATGAAAAGTCCCACTTGTTCGAACTTCCCGTCTCCATCCTTGTCGATTGTGAGCTTCTTTGCATATTCAAAGAGCTCATCCCATGTTTGTGGAGGCCGGTTGGGATCGAGCCCTGCTTTTCGAAACAGATCTTTGTTGTAGAGCAGTCCGAGGTTCGTCGCCTCCATGGGAATGCTATAGAGTGTTCCCCTCCAAGATGCGGCCTGAAGCAGGGACGGATAGATATCATGAATGTCCTCCTCGGACACACCATTTGGTCCCCTTACGAATTGATCCATCGGGTAGATGGCATTCGCCTGAACGAGATTGGGAAGGTAATTGGAATGGATCCATGAGATATCCGGTGCCGTGTTACTTTGGACTGCAGTGATCAATTTTTGGATGAGGGCATCACCGGTTGGAACGTATTGCGCTTTGATGGAGATGGCCGGGTGTTCTCTTTCGAAGTCGGCGATAAGCTCGTTCAAGGCGGGGACAGTCGAAGAGACGAAACTGTGCCAGAATACAATTTCCGTCTTGTCAGCAGAGCCATCATTCTTTCGCCCCCCACAACCCAACGGGAGCGCCACAAGGATCACCATGAAGACTCGGCGGGTCATCATCCAAAGCAGTGCGATTCTTCCACGTGCAGGCATTGGATTTCCTCGGAACATCGATTGCGCAAACGTTTGCGCAAAACCCGAACATTGATTCCTTTTTATCATTGGGAAACCATGGGCATTATTGGGTTACTGCAAGTGTGATTTGGGCAGGTATGCGTTTGACCGAACCACCAGGAACGAGTCTCGGACTCAGGACAATCTGCTTGGGTTCTCGCCTTCCCTTCGTTTTGATCGCTTCCACAAGGAGCTTAACGGCAAGTTCTCCCATATTCTCTTTTGGCTGCCAGACCGTTGTCAGTGGACATCGTAGAAACGCGTTGAAATCAATCTCGTCAAACGCGACTAGTGAAACATCGTCCGGAATGGTGAGGCCACTCTCATAGATTGCCTGGAGCGCGCCAAGAGTCAGGAGATCGCCCGTGGCAAATATCGCCGTCGGCCGGTCGGTCTTGCTGAGGAGGAACTTCGTCTCAACGTATCCCGTCTCTTTGCGAAAACTGTGGCCGACGATAAGTTCAAAGTCAATCGGCAAGTGGTGGGCGGTCAACGCGTCAAGGTAACCCTGCAAACGTCCCTTGGTGGTAAACGTGTTTGGCAGCCCCTGAATGATGCCAATGCGTTTATGGCCATGTTTTATAAGGAATTCCACTGCATCATACGATCCGCGATAATTGTCGACAACGACCGAACTTGTCTTTATGTCGTCAAAGCAACGATCAACGAGGACATAGGGGATCCCCTCCTTCGAGAGCCGCTCAAGGTGTTCCGCACGTTGCCCTACCGGCATCACAATCAGTCCGTCGACTCCTTTCCCTATCAGCAGGTTCGTATGCTCGACCTCGAGAACCAGGTCCTCATCCGTATCACAAACGACAAGCGAGTACCCTTGTTTATGAACCTCGGACTGGATGCTGCGTGTGACATAGGCAAAGAACGGATTTGAGATGTCGGGGAGGATCAAGCCGATCGTCTGGGTCTTCTTGAGCCGCAATCCCCTGGCAAGTTGGTTAGGACGGTATTTGAGGTCCGCTGCCGCCTTCAGAACACGCTTCTCTGTCTCTTTACTGATGCGGTGTTTGCCGGCGATGTTGTTTAAAATCCTCGAAACCGTCGACACGGATAATCCCGCTCTCAAGGCAATATCTTCAAGCGTTGCGGACAATGTGAGAATCCTCAATTCTGGCCTGCACAAACCTTTGCGCAAATATATCGCCTCAACTCTGTTGTGTCAAGAGAAATCGATTCCACTCGTCCCTTTTTTAAAGCTCGGCGAGCCCTAGAAAAACTAATAATGATTCCTGTCTTCTCACCTTTTGGCGGCCGGACCGCTTCATTTTCAACAAGGGGAATTTGAACAAATCGGTATTATGAAACGAGGAATGGTGTCACGAATCCTGCTGCTCCGTTCGGGAGATGATTTCGTCCTGGAGGTCCTTGCCCAAATCACAAAAATAGTCGCTGTATCCCGCAACCCGAACGATGAGATCACGGTATTGTTCCGGATCGGCCTGCGCCTCCCTCAACATTTTCGACGTGATGACGTTGAATTGGATGTGGTGACCGCCGCGTTTGAAGTAACCCCTTATGAGATGGGCAAGATTGGAAATTCCTTGTTCAGTCTCCACAAGCGTCGGTGTGAGCTTCTGATTCAGGAGCGTTCCACCGGTGCGGATATGGTCAAGTTTGGAGGCAGAATTGAGCACAGCGGTAGGACCGTGACGATCCGCACCCTGAACAGGAGAGATTCCTTCGGAGAGAGGCGCATGAGCTTTTCGACCGTCGGGTGTCGCGCCTGTAACCGACCCAAAGTAGATGTGGCAGGTCGTCGGAAGAAGGTTGATGCGATAGCTGCCGCCTTTCGTGTTCGGCCTCCCATCAACGGCGTGATGAAAGAGCTCGAACACCTGCTGCATGACCGAGTCGGGATACTCCTCGTCGTTCCCGAATTTCGGGGTTTTGTTCACGAGCATGAGACGTTTCTTCTCGTCATTTCGGAAGTTGTTCCGAAGCGATACGAGAAGCTCGGCCATTGTCAGCGTCTGTTTCTCGAACACATGATGCCTGAGAGCGACAAGGGAATCGGTGACCGTTCCGAGCCCGACCCCCTGAATGTAGTTCGTGTTATACCGTGCTCCACCGTCGTTGTAGTCCCTGCCTGTTCGAATGCAATCATCAATGAGAATGGACAGAAAGGGAACAGGAAGACGTGACGCGTAGAGTCTCTCAATGATATTATTTCCCCTGATCTTAATGTCGATGAAATGCCTTAACTGTTTGTTGAAAGAGTGCAAAACCTCATCGAACGATTTCCAGGACAAAGGATCAGACGTCGCGACGCCGATGAATTCGTTTGTGAGAGGATCCCTTCCCTGATTGAAAGCTATCTCGAGAATCTTAGGAATATTCAGATATCCCGTAAGGATGTAGCTTTCCTTGCCGAAGGCACCCGTCTCGACGCACCCGCTGGTTCCGCCGCAACGGGCATCTTCAACGGACTTCCCCTGGCGGAGCATCTCTTCGACGATCGTGTCGGCATTGAAAACCGACGGTTGCCCCCATCCTTTCCGAACAATGCGACAGGCTTGTTTGAGAAACTCCTCAGGATTCTTCCGACTCAGTTGGATGTTTGAACTCGGCTGAACCAGCTTCATTTCGTCGATCACCTCAAGCACGAGGTAAGTCACTTCGTTCACCCCATCCGATCCGTCCGCCGTGAGTCCACCTGAATTGATATTGGCAAAATCGGTATAGGTCGCGCTTTCAGCCGCCGTAATTCCCACTTTCGGAGGCGCGGGTTGATTATTGAATTTTATCCAGAAGCATTCGAGAAGCTCTTTCGCTGATTCACGTGTGAGAGTTCCGTCTGCCAGTCCTCGTTCATAAAAAGGAAGCAGGTGCTGATCCAGCCGACCAGGGTTGAACGCATCCCACGGATTGAGCTCACTGATGACTCCAAGGTGAACGAACCAATAATACTGAAGAGCCTCGCGTAACGTTCCGGGAGCGTTGGCGGGAACCCGCAGGCAGACGTCCGCGATCTCCTCCAATTCCTTCTTCCGGGTGCATTCTTGCTCCGCGTCAGCAAGCTGACGAGCCTTCTCGGCGTGGCGTCGGGCAAGCAGTATGAGGGTGTCGGCGCAAACAGCCATGGCCTGAAGTTCTTCCTTCTTCTCGAACGCTCGCGAATCATGGAAGAAATCAAGATTGCCGATGCTCTCTGCGATCTCTTTCTTGAAATCCGACATCCCCTTCCGATAGATCTTGTCGTCGAGCACCGTATGGCCGGGACCGCGCTGCTCCATGAACTCCGTAAAGATCCCTGCCTTGTATGCAGCCCGCCATTCATCGGCCATCTCTGCAAAGATCCGCTCCCTCATGGTCTTTCCCGACCAGAAAGGAATGATCACCTCGCTGTACGCTTTCTTCGTCTCCTCACTCACACGGAACCAGACCTTCTCCCGTTTGTCAAGCGTCTCAAGATCCTTCAACGAGTGACAGCATAACTCAGGGAACGTTGGCGTCTGCTTCGGGGCGGGGCCTCGTTCTCCGACGATGAGCTCTCCCTCATTGATACAGATCGTCCTATGCTCCATAAGATGCCTGAAAGCAAAGGCACGCAACAAGGGAGCGGCATGACTCTCCTGACGTTTGCAGAATTCCGTCATCAGGAGTGCGCGCTCGGCCGAAATGGACGGGACGGCTTGGATACTTTGTCTTCTGAGCTTCTTTACCCGTTCGGTCATGCTCGTCTATCCTCCGATTACCGTTCTGATCTCGAAGTTGTGCAGTATCTCGACCAATGGCTCCAGTCGGGCTTTCTCTGAGATCTCGGGCAATCGGTATTCTTTTCTGAGTCTTCGGTACTTGTCTTTTCCAATGGCATGGAATGGGAGGAGATGCACTTCCTTTACTGTGGTCTCTTCATCGAGGAATTTCGCCAGAAGCCGGGTGTTCTCTTCATTGTCATTCACTCCGGGAATAACCGGGACCCTGACGATGATTTGCGCCCCCCACGAGGAGAGGTGCTTGAGGTTTTCCAGAATCACGACATTCGAGACCCCCGTATGCTTCCTGTGCAGCCTTTCGTCCATCATCTTTATATCGTACAGGAAGAGGTCGGTCCTTTCAGAGACTTGGCGGAGAAGGTCCGGGAGGGTATGGCCGCATGTTTCAACGGCCGAGCGGATTCCCCGTTCACGTAAGGCAGCCAGGAGAAACAAGAGGAACTCATGCTGAAGAAGCGGTTCCCCTCCGGAAAATGTGACGCCCCCTCCCGATATGTCGTAATAGACAGCGTCCTTTTCCACTTCTTTCAGGACGTCGGCAGCAGTCATTTCTTTCCCGACCAGCTGACGTGCGTCGGAATAGCACGTTTCGACACATGTCCCGCATTTCTCACAGATCTCATCTACAATGTGAAATCCATCTCCGACCCTTTCCACCGCTCCATTGGGACAAGCGGCGAAGCACTCCCCGCACTTGATACAGCGCGCTTCTACAAACGCGATTTCAGGATGCCGATCGAGCCCTTCAGGATTGTGACACCAGAGACATCGAAGGGGACAGCCTTTGAGGAAGACAACGGTGCGAATGCCGGGGCCGTCGCGCTGGCAGTAGCGCATGATATTGAAGACCGTTCCGGTTATCGAATCGTGAGGACGAGGGGACGATGTTCCCTGGGGGAATTTAGGTTCTATGGTGCCGGTGTAAGAAGAGTCTTCGGTCATTTTGGCCGTGATCCGTGCGAAAACGGACAAATTCCATGCCATTTTGGGATCCATCAACTGCCATGGAAAACACGTGCAGTTTTCGGCTATGGAGTGATCGCTTCTCAGAATTGCGAAATCAGGAAGATTGCTGTGTCAGGTTTGATTTCCACTCAGTCGGCCTGCAGAAAACTGCAAGCGACAATTGCAAACGGGATTCCGACGCATACGGAGAGATGGGTAATGCGGGTCATAGAGTCAAAACGGCATTCCTCTGGGCACCGGGCAACCCTCCCAGCCGCTTTGATTATGGGGCAGGTTTGTTCAGGAGGCTTCGGACGAGATCAACCGCAGTGGCAGCATCGCGCCCATAACCGTCGGCCCTGATCTCCTCGGCGTAACTGTGCGATATCGGGGCTCCTCCAATAATGACCTTCACCTTCCCCCTTAACTCTCTCTTCTCGAGGACCTCGATCACTTTTTGCATATGAACCATTGTCGTCGTCAGGAGAGCGGAGAGACCCAGCACATCGGGGCGTTCTTTTTCCACCGCGTCCGCGAATTGCTCGGCCTGAATATTCGTGCCGAGATCGACCACCTCGAATCCCGCCCCCTGGAGCATGATCGCCACAAGGTTCTTTCCGATATCATGGATGTCTCCGCGGACCGTGCCCAGGAGGATCTTCCCTTCGGGAGCGATTCCGGCGCGCGTGAGAAGCGGCCTGACAATCCCCAATCCCGCTTTCATGGCTCCGACCACCATCAGCACTTCGGGCAGAAACATTTGGCCGGACTTGAACTTTTCCGCGATTGCATCCATCCCCGCAATAAGGCCTTTGTGCAGAATGTCATTCGGAGAGATCCCTTCCGCAAGAGCCTGCTCTATTCCCTTCTTCACCCGCTCCGGGGAACCCTCCTGAAGGTTTTTCGAGATTTCGTTCAGCAGATCCATTTCATTTCCTTGATGAATACGGCTTAAGCATGGGAACATCTTTATTCACATCCGGCCCGAAGAATTTCATGACGACGAGGTCTTCGTTTCCGGTATTTTCGACCACGACGTCAGCAACCGCTTTGGCGTGACAAATGAGAAGCTCATCCATACCGGGATTACCTCCTTCGACGGGATGGCCGTCAAATGTACCCCTCCCTTTCCATGCGAAAAGGCTGTAGACACCGCTGTCACGGCTCACATAGCGTTGTCTCGGCCGCACAACGAGCTTCTTCCCGCTGAACTTGTGCGTGTTGTAAAAGATCCACTCTTCACTTCCTCCCGGCTGGGCCGGTCCGGCAACAGGAATCGGCGGCGTATGATGATTTTCGAAGAAGTAGGGATCTCCGTTGGCGGGCCAATCGACCATGTCGAGGATGAAGCGCTCGCCATATTTTTTTCTGTCTTCAGGCCGCACATCCTTGAAAAGAAATTCCTTCGAGACGATCTTTCCTCCTGCTTTTGCCTGCAGGATTGCATACACATCGGAATCCTCCTGAAGCTCGACGGTCAAAGCAGAGCCGGGTGCGTGGAGAATTCCTGCCGGGATGTGCCATCCGTCGCCCGCCACCAGCTTGTATGCCCTCGAGTTCCGGAGAATCAGGTCGCTATCCCATGCCTCCAGATAGGGAAGAAGAATCTCATAGTTCTTCTCTTCGACGATCGACGGGTGGACTCCGAGGTACGTCTCCGGCTCCGGGCCGAGATCCACCCCTTCGGGAAAGTAATATGCCTCTTCCTTCGGGTTTCGGCCGACGAGCGCTGCATGCTGTTTCATCGGGTGGAGGTGATACGGAATCCTGCATTTGTAATCGAAAAGTTTTGCCAGCCGGTCGAGTCCGCGCGGATGCGTGCGGGCGTATTCTGCTCCGAGAATCGATTCCGAAGAAGCCTTCACAGCATCTGCAAGCGTGATCCGATCATGTGAATCGAGGGTAAGAAAACTCAGTCCTTCTTTCGGTACTTTGACCCGGTTGTCGGCTTCCGTGATCGAGGCAAGCCATCGCTCGGAAATGCCTCCGCGATCGCCAAGCTCGTACTGATTCTCCGGCAGGCCAAACCGGCGGCCGGCGGGAAGAAAATCCCGCGCAACCCATGTCGGTTCCAGTCTGAGAATGCCGTTACTCCGTTCTATCTCCCTCTCAACCTTCGATTTCAAGTTATTCATGATAATTCGTGTTCCCGGAGCCCTGATCAGCCTGGGCGAAATCCGTTCAATCTCTTCCTTCAGTTGTCAAATAGAAATGATGCGGGGACTTCCCCGTCGCCGTCCTCAAGAGAACTACACCGAGCTCACGAGCATGGTAATCGCCCCACATGGAAGATTCACCGCGTGGAATCTTGCTCTTCGGGGGGACAAAGTCCCAGCCGTTCGGTCGATGATAGATCGAATGGAGAATCAATCCCTGATGTTTCGGGTTGGCAGAGAGGTATGGTTCGCCGAACAGCGTTCCGGCAATCGTCAATCCCGTTGCAAGGTACCGTTGCCCCAGTTTCCTGTTCCCTTTTGAAGCAATGTACCTCCCGAGGCGGAGAAATCCCTGCGCCGCGATCGCAGCGGCAGAGCTGTCGACCGGCTCGAAGTCGTTGAAGGGATCCGCAGGCCTGCTCAGATAATCGCCCATCTTCTGCAATCCCGGGGCGCCGGTATCCCAATAAGGAATGCCGTCCGTGGGAGACTCCTGAATGTAGAACTCTGCAGTGGCCGTGGCACAATCCAGAAACCGCTCGAGGACTTTCTTCTTGCTCTGTCCCCCGCTGAAGGATCCTGAGGGAACTGTCTCGAGGAACTCCAGCTCTTCCGAATATCCAAGGAGAATCCACGCAAGTCCGCGGGTCCAGGTCGAGAAAGGAGAATAACCCTGCTGCGTGCTCGGGCACCGATACGACCCGTCGTTCATGTTGAAAATCGATTCATGTACCACCCGTCCTCTTACATCGTATGCGTCACGGCCCTTCCCAAAATAGACATTGTATCGGGCGGTGGTTTCTGCATGGTCGAGCAGGCGCCGGAAGAGGTCGATCGTCTGGTCTCTCTCACCTTTCAGCACGTGTCCCAGCTGATGGGCTACTGCCAGGGAACGAAGCGACCGAATCGTATCGGCAAAGAGGGAATGCGGTCCATTGAACGAATAGATATAGCCGGCCTGTTCCGGTAGTTGAGTCCATCGTGCCGCCTGTATCGCTCCGCTTACTTTCAACGCCATTTCGTAGAACTTACGTTCCCACGTGTCGTCCGGGATCCTCTTTTCCAGCATCAGCCGCAACAAATTTCCGTACGTACTGATATTATTAAAACCGTGGTCGTGGACACCGATATGGCTCACGTGAGTCGCCATCGACTGAACGGTCGATTTCCTTCCCATTTCCAGAAACGCCGAATCATCCGTCGCATCAAACTGAAGGATGGCAGAGCCGAACTGGAATCCCTGGGTCCATTCCGTCCATCCCCGCGACGTGTAGACTCCGTTGGCGGTGAAGACGGGTGCGCCTTGACGATTCCCCGACTGCCGTTCAATCTGTTTGATCTTTGCCGCGGAGAGTTCGAACAATCGTTCGATCGCGGGTTTGAGCGAGAGAGGTGTGATACTGTTGTCAATTGCTATCATAGCTCAGAGCCTTGGTATTGTGAGTCCGCCGTCAATAGCGATCGTCGAACCGGTGGAAAATGGAAAATGGCCGCTCAGGATCGCCTTCACCGCGAGTCCTACCTCATCCGCTTCACCCCATCGCTTCTGCGGAACAATCCCTTCGGCCAGCATGGCATCATATTTCTGCTTGACGCCTTTCGTCATATCCGTCGCCATGATCCCCGGTCGCAGCTCAATGACAGTGATCCCGTGGGACGCCAGCCGCGCCGCCCAGAGTTTCGCCGACATGGAAAGGCCTGCCTTGGAAATACAGTATTCTCCCCGGTTGAGCGAGACCATTTCCGCCGAGGCTGAAGAGACAAAAACGACAGCGAGCCCGCCGGGGAGAAGAGGCTGCGGTGCCTCTTTGAGCCAATAGCGGGCAACGCTCTGAGTCAGGAAGTGGGGACCTTCAAGATTGACTGCCAAAAGCTCGCGGAGCGAGGTTTCTTCCATTTCCGTCACATCCGCACGGCGGCTGGGGCCAATTCCTGCGTTGTTCACCAGCGCATCGATTCGGCCGAATTCCTGAAGGGTCTTCTTTATGAGGGATTCCCGGTGATCCTTCCTGCTGATATCTCCCTGAACGGGCAGAAATCGCTGCCCTGTGCTCGTCTTTTTCTTCTCACAGAGATCGACTGTCTCCTTTGCCGCATCGGCATTCTTCGTGTAATTGATCACGATGGAACATCCTAGCTCCGCCACGCGCTGTGCAATTCCGCGTCCGATTCCGCGGCTTGCGCCGGTAATGATAACAACCGGAAGCTTTTCAGGCATAGACTTTCCCTTTTTCAATGTTTTTTTCTCTTATCCTTCAGCTTCGCAGGGACTTTTCGAAGGGCAGTTTCTTTCAACTTCTCATCAGCGAGATCTCTGTACAGATCGGGACGACGTGACGCCGTGACGGCCAGAGTCCGTTCGATCTTCGAAGTAAAAAAGAAATGGGTCATGCGTTTCTCTTCGAGGTCGATTTCGCACGTGACCAGACCGATCCCCCTCCCCTGTTCGGCGAGAATTCCGCCATCCCTCCCGATTACCCCGCTTCGGCCAACCATCTTCGATGGGCCCCATTCTCCCTCAGGATAGCCGTAACAGGCAGAAAGGAGGGGAAGTCCGGTATCGATGGCGCGGGCCCGATATCGTATTTCCCAATCGACTTCCCCCCATCCCGACTGCACATGCGGGAACAGCAGCAATTCCGCTCCCCTCAGCATCAGAACTTGGGCTGCTTCGGGATATTCAATATCCATGCATGTCATGATTCCAACGCGGCCAATGTCCAATTGAAACGTTTGAAGGTCTTTTCCGGGCACAATGCCAAGCTGCTGCTCTGCGATGGTAGGATGAGTTTTTTGATAGCAGCCAGCGATCTTTCCGGTCCGATCGAACAGCACCACATGACTGGAAAGCCGCTTGCGATAAATGCCAAACATCGGAAAAGCAACGTTGATATTGGACTCCGCGGCTGCCTCTCCGACAATGTCCGTCACGCGACCCGGGATAGGATCGGGAACATACTCACGTTTGTTTTTCGACCACGTCCGATGGTGGAGATTTGCATATTCCCCGAACAACAGGAGATCGACTCTCTTCTCGCCGGCTTCACGAATCATCTCAACGATGCCACGGATGTTCTGTTCCTGTTTCTCCTTGAAAGACCTTCCCTCAATCACGGCGGGAAGCTGCGCTGCTCCAAGCCGAACGCGCCGACTTGCTCCCAGCGTGTTGATGTTTCGCGTCTTCATTGTTCCCTCGCGGGTTCGACCCGCCGTTCTCTGGTAACGTAGAAAATGAGTACTCCCAACGATGTAAGCAACAGCCCCGCAATACCATTGAGATATGCAGGCGCAATGGGGGTCGAAGGGAGAAAGAGACAAAGGATCAGAACGATCCCCAGTACAACACAGATCCGTCCGATGAGGCGATAGACTCTCAATCCGGAGAACTTCACGGCTGAAGCTTCCGCGCGAAAAGGTGTCTGCAGATCTGCCTCGAACTTGAGAATGCCGACGTTTCGAGGATCGTCGGGTTTGAACCAGAATGCAGAGCCGAAAAAGACAACAGATGCGACAGCGGTTTCACTCAGCATGTTGCGGACATAGGTGCTCTCCTCCCAGAGACCGAGTGCCATGAGCCCGAGGGCAACCACGACGGCAGCGGAACACGAGGCAATGCCGGACCACCAGGGGGTTCGGGTGTACAGGATGCCGAGCGCAACTGGAATCGCAAAGGCGGCTGTCAGGGAATAGAATCCGAGCGCAAATTGAAAGGCGCCTCCGAGCTTCGGGATATAAAGAGCAACACCGATCCCGAGGATTCCGACGACAAGCATGGTCAGCCGGGCCGTTCGCAGCTGGCTTGTTTCCGTAGGAAGAGTGCCGCGCAGTTTCTGCTGCAGCGGAGCGTAGACATCCCTCGTAAGGGTTGCGGCGAGCCAGTTGAACGAATCATTTGCCTGCCCCAGGGTCGCAGAGAGAATTGCCGAGACGACAAACCCGATCAGCCCATGAGGCAGAAGCATCAGCGCAAGACTGACGAATGATGCCTCTGCAGGAACGGCAAACGAGGGCCAAATGGCATTCATGTCGGGAAAGATGATGCGGGAGGCCATCACAGGCAAGATCCATAACAGCGGCCCGACGACAGAAAGAACGGCGCAAAGAAGGGCCATCTTCCTGGTGTCACGCTCATCGGGAACACTGTGATACCTCTGAACAATCTGCCACCCGACATTGTAACCGAGAATGACGTTGATCAGGTATGCAAAGAGGAAGAGCGGATCGGCTGTATCGCCCGTAAGCGTGAAATAATCCGCGGGGGCCTCCGCCAGGAGCCTCTCGAACCCGGCAATAATTCCGTTTCCGCCGCCGAGGAACTCATAAGAGAGCGGAAAAACAATGACCGTCATGACCGTGATAATGATCGCCTGCACCGTATCCGAAAGGACAGCAGCCCAAAGGCCTCCT
>Ga0214473_10004658_pt1 | contig 16478 bp, 24 predicted proteins | sample RVTome_7_FD_203509 | JGI IMG/M metagenome (GOLD analysis project Ga0214473, IMG submission 203509) | Soil microbial communities from uranium-contaminated site in the Upper Colorado River Basin, Wyoming, United States - RVT98D197 | ecosystem: Environmental > Terrestrial > Soil > Contaminated >... | reverse complement strand
TCAACCAGCACTCCTGTCACCAGATTAATTCCTTCATCACGCAAAGCAAAAGTCAGGGCATCCGAGACTTCCGGCTCGTAATTGGGAAGGATGACCTGGCTGCGTTCAAGGATCGTTACGCGGGTTCCAAAGCGATGGAACATCTGCCCCAATTCGAGCGAAATGTAACCGCCACCGATAATAACCAACGACTCAGGCAGGTCCTTCAATTCCTGTGATTCGTTGGAAGTCAAAAGATCAGAAGTTAAATACGGAACCTGGTCAAGACCCTCAATCGGTGGAATGGTTGGGCGCGTACCTGTCGCGATCAAAATTTGGTCTCCACTGACTTTTCGACTGCCCACAAGCACAGTATGCTTGTCAATCAATCTTGCCTGCCCGCTTAAGACGTTGATCTTATCTTCTTCGTACAGGATGGATTGATATTTTTTGTCGCGATAGGAATGAACCACATCTTGTTTTTGGGAGATCAATTCGCCGAAATCGAATTCCATCTTTGCAGGTTTCAGTCCCTTGTAGCGCGGATGAGCAGATTCCCACACAATGCGCGCAGCTTCGATCAGGTTTTTGCTTGGCAGGCAGCCGCGATTGACACAAGTGCCTCCCAGAGTCCGCATTTCAGTCATGGCGGCAGTTTTTCCAAGTTCAGCCGCGCGCAGGGCGGCGGCGAATGCTGTAGAGCCTGAGCCTAGAATTAATAGATCAAATTTTCCTTCCAACTAGGACTCCTTGTGTAAAATGGACTTACCTTCAATGTCTGTTGATGGACCGATTACTGCTGTCTATCTTGAGCCTCGTTAGTTTCGATGATACACGGCTCGCCACCCATACCCCAGTCGCCATTCTTTACTTCTTCAATGATGACCCACGTAATCGGTCGGATATCCTCGCCAATTACGGTCACAAAGGTATCGGTCAATTTGCGTATGAGTTCACGCTTTTTTGCTGGCGCTACGCCGCCTTCGATGAGTTTTACGCGGATGAGGGGCATACAATTACTCCTTTTTGGGTCTAAGAGCATTACCTATCTAAAAGACTTTCTTTATCATGGCCTGTACATCCTGCTTCAGGCGAAGTGGATCAAGATATAGTGTCGGCTCCTCGTCTAATTGATGCATCCAAAATTCTGGCGCAGGCGGAAGTTCTGTATCCCAGGGATGGTCAGGTAGGTATATAAGATACACATCCCAGGCTATTGACGCTTTTAGTTTCAAAGTTTGAGAAAGGTATCGTCCCATTATCCGATCTGGATCCCAATAATGTTGAACGCGGGGATCTGAAAACCCGGTCTCACATCCTTTAGCCGCGTTAAGACTGTCCGCCACAAGCATTGGCGTCCAGATGACTGCACCCTGAAGCATTTTCGATTTGTTCTCTTCAAATATTTCCTGCACCAACTGTGCGCCCCGAAGACAAGGCACTCAGGTTGGCGAGACCACTGCCAAAAGAAGAATATGTTTCTTTGAATTTTGATAAATCTTTTTTAGTGATGAAAGCGTGGCTATTTGCATGAAAGAACTCTAGCTCCTGACACTCGCATTTGAGCGCTCACTGACAAGGTGACAAACACAATTCTTGCCGTCTACATCGTCCACAGGAAAGGTCTGGCCAAGAGAATATAACTCTCGCAATTCCCTTTCCAATCTCTGTAATGCCTGAATGCGGTCTTTGATCTCATTTGCCTTTTGCATGATGCGATTGAGCAGGATCCGGCAAGGAGCCTCCCTGCTATCTCGCATTGCGAGGATTTCCCGAACATCATCCAACGAAATATCAAGCTGACGCGCGCCAGCCACGAGACGCAGACGCTCCAAATCCTGTTCGGTATACTGGCGATAGTTGTTTTCCGCGCGGGCCGGCGCAGGCAGTAAGCCGATTTCCTCGTAGTAGCGAATTGTTTTCGCAGGTACTCCGGTTAGTTTGGAAAATTCTTGTATTTTCATGCTTCTTACTCCTGCTTAATATACACCTTCCAGTAACTGGAAGGTCAAGGGGCAAATTTCGGAAAGCGAACCTCCCCTTACTGTCACAGGGGAGGCCGCTTATGAGGAGGGAACTTCGTGATCCTCCTTTCCAATCTAATTGCATTGTTGAAGGAATCGCCAATTAAGAGACTACATCATGTGAAGGTCTTTCAGGACCTCGTCAGCCGTGTTGTAAGTTTTGTCTTGCAGGTGCATTTCTGCCATCTTGTGCACTTCCTCTGGAAACTCTCCAGTCATACAAGATTGAAGAAGCTGCGCCTTGGTGGCTGGATAACTTACATGACTGCGGACATGCTCCTTGAGGGCCTCATTCTTCGTCATCTCCGTCTCTTCCATCACTCTCACCTCCTTTCCATTTGGGATTGAGCTTGCAACCTGTCGGATTGCAGTGAGTTTAAGGCTGATAAACCCTGGTCCCTGGCTTGAAGGCTGCCCAGGAAAACCAGAAGTGATTAATGGAAACCACCGGCGAGAGTTGTGTACCCGCCAGCGGGCCGCTGCTGGCTGTGCCCAAAACATTCCACGTGCTGTCCGTTTCATCGTCTTTGATAATTCCATTTTCAGCCACGAATATCAGTACCTGTCCATTGACCGTCCGAGAAAAAGCCGCGGCAGTGCCCACATCGCGACCGCTGGCCGTGGTGGAGCTGTCCAGGGGTGAAACCGTGCCAGCTTGCCAGAAGATCACAATCGCCTCGCCGCCAACCGTATCATTGACAACGCCAACCTCTTCCAATGTTTCATATGGATAAGCGACAGCCTCTCCATTCAGGTCAATCGTCAGCACCCGTGCTACGGGCGGCAGTTGATTCGGTGTGGGCGGACCCTCATAGAGGAAAGGCGGGTTGTTCACATCGTCGTAACCGACATACGGATTGTGTCCATAATCGCGCGGGTACCCAGTCTCGCGCGAAAGCACCTGGCCTTGAGGGTAAGATATTTTGAAATCCTCCCAGGAAATGATCGTCGCGGGATAAAACTCCAATTGCGTCCCCGTCAATTCGCCTGCGATGGCTTCGCCTGTGGCCTGTTGCCACCAGGTCTCGGTCTGGCGGTCGTACATGATCAGGTTGCTGTAACGCAGGCGGCCTGTCGTGCCAAAATCAAGAAGCTGTCCATTTACGGTGCGCTTGAATGCAATAGCTGTATTACATAACGGACAAAAGGTAACGACCAGCGGCTCGCTACCGACCGTATCGTTGGCGATCTCGTGCCAGATCAAAATTTGAATCGGATATGCCTTCGCCTCTTTCCCGACCTGGACCAGGATCACCGGTTCGACTGGCTTCAGCCACGCGTCGGCCCCTGTAACGGAAACAAAATTCGGATCTTTGAGAGCCGGAATTCCATCTTTGGGTGGACCACCGGAGAGGATTTCACTGTACGGTACGCTGTGTTTGGTGAAGTCTGTCTTGAACTCGGATTTAGCGCGAGCTGGAGGGGGTTCGTCTGGGGCCAGGGTTGGGGTCACAGAATTCTCGAGGGTTGGGGGATTGTCTGTTGGAACGGAGGAGGAAGGAATTTGAGTCGGAAAGGGGGTACCGACTGCTGACGCGCAGGCGCTCAGAAACAGCAACACGGCAAACGCAAACTTTCTTGCAGCCTTCATGCCCGAATGACACAATTCGTGATGGAGGTCTTACCATCGTGTAAGGTTATTTCAACGAGTTGTGTCATTCGGATGAGAAATCCATGCCCTTTGCTGATTTTCTAATTCCTTTACGAGAAAGACTCCTTGACATCATCAGCGGTACCGATCGCGCTCGAACCCTCAACCCAGTTGCCGCGCCCAATGCAGATCCCAGAGATGGAAGCCCCGCGGCCGAACTTGGAGATCTTCTGCATGAAGTTTTATCAAGCAGGTTGGCTGATGATGATGGGCATGTGGATTACGCCACGTTGCAGGCCGGTACTCTCTATGATGATTTTCGCCACTGCGCAGCGAAATTGCGCGCTTTTGATCCATCCACCCTTCCTGATCGGAACTCCAGATTAGCATTCTGGATCAATCTGTACAACACGCTGGTGCTGGATGGAGTGATTGCGCTGGGGGTACAACGCAGTATCATGGAACAACATGCAGGGCTCACCTTTCTCCGTCAGGCGGCGTATATCGTTGGTGGTCAGCGTATGAGTTGTGATGATATCGAGCATGGCATCCTGCGCGCGAATCGGGGACATCCGCTCTTTCCGGGGAAGCATTTTGGCAAGTCCGATCTGCGCCTGAAATGGGTGATCGAGCCGTTTGATGCACGCGTGCATTTTGCCCTCAATTGCGCCAGCCGTTCCTGCCCGCCGATCCGCGCATATTCACCTGAGAAATTGGATTCACAATTGGATTTAGCAACTCGCAGTTATCTTGCAACTGACGTACAGATTGTGCCCGAGAACAACGCGCTTCATCTCTCCTCCATTTTCAAATGGTTTGCAACAGATTTTGGAGGGCGCGATGGGATCATCGAATTCGTCCTATCCCATCTTTCAGATGGGGCAGAACGCCTCTGGCTATCGAAAGAGCGCAGCAGGGTCTCTCTTCGGTATAAGGCCTATGATTGGAGTTTGAACAGCAGGATGCAAATAGGAGGCGGCTCATCCTCAATGCAGAGCGGCCAGTAGTGTGTGAATGTCGGGTCGGTCGGTGGGATCGTGGCTGCGATAGACAAGGCGAATGCGGCCAGTTGAATCCACAACGAAATCGCCGCCTAATTGTCCGCTATCGCCCTGGATACCACGCCACTTTCGCCCTTTGAAGAGCAGTTGTGCATACCGTCGCCACACGTTTGGTCCCCATGAACGCAGCAGAGAATATTCAAGCCCATAAGCGCGATAAGCTTTACGTTCGGGATCGAGCAGGAGGGTGAAAGCTGCGTTCGTCTGATCCAGCCAGATACGCGCCTGATTGGGTCTGCCGAAGGAGATGAGGACGATGCGCGTGTTGAGCGCCTCAAATTCTAGTAAATGCTGGCACAACTGTGCCACATGCTCGCGGCAGGGCAGTCAACCCAGGTGACGCAGAAATACCAACAGGGCGTTCCGCCCACCGCGCCATGTTTCCGAGAGCGGGGTAGGCCGGCCGTTGAGATCTGGAAGTGTTACGTCGGGCGCGCGCTCGTAGAGTCGAAGATTTGTCATGCCGTATTTCCCCACCCTGTTCGTTTGTCTTATCTACTTCGCGCGGCGGTAGAGCGGCAGGAAGGAAAGCGCTAAAACCTCGCCAAAGATGATATGTCCCAGCAGACTCATCCATTGCATCTGCTCAATGACGAAGATCATCTGGACCATACCCAGCATGGCTGGCATCAGGATGAGCGCGCCGAGCACCCACCAGATAACGCCATAAACAAAACCACCCAGCGCGGCGACGCGCCAGGTCTGCGCGAAACGCACGGCGAAGAAGCCGTAGATCGCGCCCGTGATGGCGCTGATGGCCGCATGGACGAACGCACCCACAAAGGCGCTGTCTACTCGAACCAGCATTCCGATCATCGGCATCATCCCCATCATGCCCATCATGATCCCAAATGGAATGCCGCCGATGACGCCAGCAATGGCGCCTGCCCACAAGGCACGAACATCCAGTTTTTGTACTGATAAAGTTGAACTTGACATTATTTTCTCCTTCGGTTGAATTACAGAGTGCCGTACACATTACCATATCGGAAATTTGATCCTTGCCTATACTTTCTTCCGAGAAGTTTGGTAATTTATGCAACAAGCGGCAGAGCGGGCGCTCCTACCGAAGGACACATGTCGTTCGTCAACCCTTACCATTTTCAAAATGCTCGCTGTATCCCGCCTTGCGGTTAAAAGACCCAATGAAAGATTATGGATCTGAGACACCCCGCTAAGTGAATGCTGGCTGTAACATCCTCAGCAAAGACTCATACTCCTCCCGGCAATCCGGGCACATATCCAGGTGCTGGCGGACCAGCGGCATGAACAGCAAAACATTCTCGCCGCGCAGCACTGCTTCGACGAACTGATCCAGCACGGCAAACACGTCGTCGCAGGAAATTTCATGCTCCTCGGTCATCGCCAGTGATTGAAGCATTTTCTGCATCATGGGATCTGGCTGATACCATTTTTTGAAGCGCCGCCTGAACCAATCAAAAATAGATTTCATCATCTTGTTGTTTGTAGGCATGAGATCAGAATTCCTTACTCTTGTGCGAACATTTCCAGCAATTCTTTTGGAGATAGACCTTCACGCGCCAGGCGATGTTTGAGCCGCAAACGGGCATCGTGCAACAATTTATAGAGCGCATTTCGGTTGGTACCCATCCGCCGCGCCACTTCTTCCATGGGAACGTCCTGCATATGTATAGCATGCATAGCCGCGCGCTGTCGTTCGGTCAGCTCTTCTGCGAGGATCTGTTGCACGCGTTGGAGGATGTCCCCGCGTTCGATAACGGATTCAGGTGAAGGGTCGGATGAGGCGAATTGACGCGGTGCGCTGTCGTTGGCTTCTTCTTCCTCCAGCCTATCCAGCGAAACATCACGCCATCTGCGGCGCCGCAGTTCGTTCAGGGCTACGCGCGCGGCGATCTTATACGCCCAGGTGGTGAACTGGCTGCGACCCTCGAAGCTATCCAGCCCATCCAGCACGCGCAATAAGGTTTCCTGCGCTGTATCTTCAATAAACGATTCGAACTGTGGATTTTCGGGCGATAGCCACTTGGATACCCCCTGAGGCAGAGCGCGCAACAGCAGTGCATGCAAATCTGCCAACGCCGCGTCACGTTGTTCGCCGCTGGCGCGCAAGTCTCTCAACCAGGTGTCGTTATCGCGCATTTGTCATAACAGTTGTGACATGTAAGGAAACCTTGTATGTGAGTGTCATACTGCTTGATGGCGTGGCTGAAACCCACCTTACGCCCCAATGCAATGATTCTTTCCGCCCGGTCACGGCAATAAACTATGACGGAGGGCTCATGAGGTACAAAGTGTCGGCAAAGATTCCTGCCCTTTTAACTTAGCAGATGAAAAAAGAGGATCGTCTGATGGTCAAGGAATCTGGCCTTAAGTTGATCCAGATGATGGAAAATGCAGTTAGCATTCAGACGTCAAGGGTAACCTTTGTGCAGGTCGCATCGAAAAACGTAAGATTTTTGTGAGGTTGCGTTTCTCACGGCGTGACAAGGAGAGTGCTATGGTTGACTTGAGTACATATCGTGCCGAGACGGGATTCTTTTTTGCCCGCCACATCCAAAGCCCATTGACCGATGAGCAAAGGTTGTCGTTTCGCGGATTGCATTATTTCGCTGAAAATAAGAGTTTGCGATTGGAAGTGTATGTGGAACGATTTGCTGATCACCTTCAGATTCGAACACCGACTTCCACAGGCACCATTCAGACGTATCAACGATATGGGAAATTCAAATTTGAGGTGGATGGGCAGTACACAGGGTTGACCATTTACAAAGCGCCGCATGGTTTCTTTTTGCCATTTGTGGATAGCCTGGCTGGGAAAGAGACCTATCCTGCAAGCCGCTATCTTGAAATTGAACCATTGGGTCCAGATCGCTTCCTTGTGGATTTCAATCTTGCCTATAATCCCTACTGTGCATACAACGACCAGTGGTCATGCCCACTCACACCGCATGAAAATCGTCTCGATGTGCCGATTCGAGCAGGCGAAAAAATCTTTTCGCACTAAATTCAAAAAGGAGTATGTTATGTCCAAACCGATTGCTGTCAGCGATGCTGAATTCGAGAAAAAAGTTTTAGAGTCCAATTTGCCCGTGATCGTAGATTTCTGGGCGCCGTGGTGCACACCCTGCAAGATGATCGCACCTATGTTGGAAAACATTGCACAGGAATATGATGGCAGGCTCATCGTTGCGAAGGTGAACACGGACGAAAATCCCCAATGGGCAATAAGATACGGGGTGCAGGGCATCCCGACACTGCTTTTCATTTCGGGAGGTAAGGCGATTGATCACCAGGTGGGCGTAGCGCCTGCAAACGTTTTGAAGAACAAGGCAGACGCGCTGGCTCGAACTGTGCCAGCCTAATTTCAAATACAAATCAAAAACACAGAACCCCGAATATTATGCTCGGGGTTCTGTGTTTATTGTTTTGAGGGAGTTTGAGGAAAATCGCGAATTGTTGTTAGCCAATCTCTTTCAAATATTCACGAATCATCAGCGCGGCAGTAGCGCCTTCGCCTGTCGCTGCGGCGGCCTGTTTGGTAGAGCCAGCCCGCACATCGCCCGCGGCAAACAGACCTGGTTGGCTGGTCATTAGCGTTTTGTCCGTAACAATAAAACCGTATTTGTCCACTTCTGCCAGTCCTTTGACCAAATCGCTGTTTGGGGCGAGACCAATGAACACAAAGACGCCATCATATTTCCATTTCTTGACTTCGCCTGTTGCGCGGTCTTCTGCCATCACAGCTTCCAGTTTATGGTTGCCGCGGAATTCCTTGACGGCATGATTAACTGTTACGGTCATGTTGGATTGCTCTGCCACTTTATCCTGCAATATCCGGCTAGCTTTAACCTGAGGCAAAAATTCAACAATATCCACCTGTGATGCAAACTTGGTCAGGAACAGTCCTTCTTCAAATCCACTGTTGCCGCCTCCGATAACTAGCACTTTTTTATCCTTGTAAAACGCACCGTCACAAGTAGCACAGAAATGAACATTGATCCCGATCAATTCGTCCTCTCCGGGGATACCCAATCGACGGTAACGTGCGCCAGTAACAAGCAGGACAGCTTTTGTGCAATAACATTGACCGTCGGAGGTTTTTACCTCCCAGTAATTTCCATTCTGATGAAGTTCGGAGACTTCCTGTGCCTGCATGATCTCCACACCAAACCGACGCGCCTGCATGACAAGACGATCTGCAAACTCGGAGCCTGAAATGCCCTCGTGGAAACCTGGGAAGTTGTCCAGCGTTTGAGTAATCCCCACCTGCCCTCCAAGCCCTGCTCTCTCGATGACAAGTGCGTCCAATCCCTCGCGCGCCATGTAGATCGCAGCAGTCAACCCGGAAGGGCCCCCGCCGACCACAATCGAGTCATAATATTCCAGGGTCGCCTTGGTTTGCATGCCCAGTTTCTCTGCCAACTGAGCATTTGAGGGCTCGCTCAAGGTTGAGCCATCTGGGAATACAATGGTTGGGATAATGTGCATGCCCTTGTTGACCTTTTCAACAAAAGCCATGGCTTTCTCATCCTGTTCAATGTCAATATTCTCATATTGGATGCGGTGCTCCGCCAGAAACTTCTTGGCGCGTTTGCAGTCGGGACACCAGGCCGTGCTGTATACGATGATCTGATCTGCCATTGGGTAAACTCCTCTTGCAAAAAATTAATCAGCTTTTCTATCTGAATTTTCATGAATTTTGATAACACCCTCCATGCTCATCAAGGTGGAGACACTGGATACGGTGGAAACGATATAAGGCACAATGACCGTCAAACACATCTGAAGAATTCGCGTGAGATCCACTTCACCCTTCAAAATCGAATTGCCATGATTAATCAGAATGAGGATCGTGCCCACGATTAGCGCAGTCCATGCAGCTCGTTTCATCACGGGCTTTGTAAAACATAATGCCAGCCAGATTCTCATGGTTACTCCCGAAAAGTCCGAAGCTGTGAATTCAGACCCGCCTGTATGACAGTCAACTCCTGTTATTTCTTACAGGATTAATTGACATAATGAGTTTGGAAAGACAAATGTCAACGGGGTGTAAATCATCGGTAACGTGACCCCGACGTCCGCAGTTACGCATCCGGCCAATGCACAGGGACCAACAGTGATCCAGCGAATCGCTTTTCCATTTTTGCCGTTCATAAAGAACGAGCCGCTATTCACGAAAGCCACGTTCAGCGACGCTGAGGTGGCGACGGTGGGACTAGCGCTGCAACAATCTTTAGGGCATGAGCAGACAGAGGTCGCAACATCTTTCATTAAAATTCATTAAGAAAAGAGCAAGATATCGGCTATTGTCTGTGTCTAACATATGAATCCCGAACTGCACATGCCGGGAACATTCATTTAGCGTATTACAGTGGAAAGGAGAAAATTCCACGGCTCAGAATCAGTACAAGTGCAAGGAATGTGGTGCATCGTTCAATAGTGAGGCAGAGTTGGAGAAACATAATCGCACAATGCATTCGCAGTACAAATGCGAAGTTTGCGGCGCAATGTTCAACTCAGAAACGGAACTGGAAGCTCACAACCGCAGTATGCACCCTAACCGAAAGGGAACTCCAAGGAGTTAGGCTACACTAAGGCGATCTACATACCGAAACAGCCTGAATGCCTGTGGGATGCGTAGTTTCGGCAGCCTTCAGGCTGTTCTGCCAAAGCAGAAAGCGAAGGGTGGTTGGACGAATGGTTGGAATAACCAGCGAAGAGAGGAGCGACATGCCTACAGACATCAACCGGAATGATGTTCAGCGCCTTGCAGCGGAGGGCGCACAATTGGTGGAAGTGTTGCCCACGGACGAATATAACGAAGCTCACTTGCCGGGAGCGCTCAATATTCCCCTGAAGAAATTAGACGCGCAGAGTGTGAAAGCGCTCGATCCGGCTCGCCCCGTGATCACCTATTGCCACAATTTTCAGTGAGACATGAGCAGCCGGGCCGCGTGGCGGCTCCAAAGCCTGGGCTTCTTACAGGTCTACCGCTACGCGGCAGGAAAGTTGGATTGGTTTGCCTTCGGCCTGCCAATGGCGGGTGAGTTTGCCGCGATCCCCAAAGCGGGCGATGTGGTTCGGCGCGATGTGCCGACTTGCCATCTAACCGACCGATTAGGCGAGGTGCATCAGTATTGTCAAGCTATTGGGTGGCAGGTGTGCCTGGTGGTGAACGAATCGAATGTGGTGCTGGGGCGGCTCCGGCGTGAAGCATGGGACGCTGACCCGGACACGCCCGTCGAACAGGTGATGGAAAACGGACCGACGACCTTTCGCCCGGATAATTTTTTGGAGCCACTCGTCCAGCGTATGAGCGAGAAGAAAGTGGGAAGTGTGATTATCACCAATTCAGATGGGGTGCTCATAGGACTCTTGTATCGAAGGGATGGCGAGGAGCGATTGAGTCAGGAACAGTCGTTCGACAAGCACGCTTAGCAAATTCGATAAATACAAATCTGATGATACAGTGTGCGTCGCGAAAGATTGGTTGTCAAAATCTGCATGTGTCACAAGAGGATTTTTGACGAAGAAATGAAGCCACAAAGGAATAATTCCTTGCGGCTTCGTAGGCCAAAGGTATCCGTTCAAAACACGATCCTTTTCAAAACTTCATATACACTGGTTCATCGTAGAATATTTTATTCCTGAGGCAACTGCGCAACCTGATCAGGAGTCATGCCATCGACAATGGGACGATCGCCTTGTTCCTGCAAATGTAGTTTGCCAAAAGCATCGAGCAAGTGCCCTGATTTTTCAGCCTTGGTCTTCAAATAGAATTCATTGAAGGGATTGGGTGGAATGATGACTGGAATCCGTCCATTGACCACGACACCATGCTGGGTCAGGTTTTCGATTTTGCGTGGGTTGTTGGTCATCAATTGAATGGATTTCACCTTCAAGGAAAATAGCATATGCGCGGCAACAGCATAATCCCGTTCATCATCACGAAAACCAAGCGCCAGATTGGCTTCCACTGTGTCATAACCATGATCTTGTAGGCCGTAGGCGCGAATTTTGTTGATCAGCCCGATGCCGCGTCCTTCCTGACGCATGTAAAGCAGGATGCCTTTGTCCATTTGCCCGATTTGTTTGAGCGCCGTTTCCAATTGATCGCGGCAGTCGCAGCGCAAAGAGCCAATCGCATCACCGGTCAGGCACTCGGAATGCACACGTACGGGAACGTTTTCAGCATTGGTCACATCCCCGCGCACAATCACAGCATGTTCCTTGTCATCGCGATTGTTGTAAAATGCGAAGATGTGGAAATCACCAAACCGCGAGGGCAGTTCGCCGATGGCGGCAATGCGCACACAAACTTTGCCCGGACCATATCCTTCGCACTGGTGCTTAAGGTCTTCGTCCAGCAATTCTTTGATCTGCATGTGAGTGAGTGACATAGTATGCTCCTTATAAAAATTGAAATATAGCAGTGGCGGATGAATCAAAATAACGTCTTCGCCTGCCATCCTATGAGCCGCCATAGAGGGGGATTCTAGCACCAGTGATCATGGATGACTCTTTGGCGCAAAGATGGAGAAGGGTCGCCGCGATTTCCTCAGGCGTGGTCCAACTCGCGTTTTTTTCACTTGGTTGTTGCTCGCGCTCGTGGCTGGTATCGATCGTCTTCACCAAGATCATGTTGGCAGTGATCCCACCCTCCCTGACTTCTTGAGCGATGGTCAGCATCAGCGCCTCTTGAGCGGCTTTGCCAATGGCATAAGGCGCTGCATTGGCCTCGGGCTGGGACGCGACTGGCGACGAAATCACAAGGATACATCCCCAGTGGTTGCCAGCCATTATCGGGATGAATGACTGCGCCAGATGATAGGTCGTCCACAAATGCCGTTGCAGCACGTATTCCACCTGCTCGTCGGCCACATCGACAACTGGTTTTCCACCACTCCACCCGCCAACCAAATGTAGGAGAATGTCGATACGTCCAAACTTTGCTAAGACTTTGTCCGCAATCTCTTTGGCAGCGGCGGGCTGGCTCAAATCGGCTATTACGCCCAAAATACGGTCCTCTGCTAAATTTAATTCTCCTACAAGTTGTTGAAGTTTTGCGTCATTGGTGCTGACAAGTACAAGGCGCACGCCCTCCTCTGCAAATTTTTTGGCGACAACCCGTCCAAGCCCACCTGTTGTGCCAGTGATAATTGCGATACGATTCTCAATGCCCATTATGTATCTCCACGGTTAGGTTTCGGATCTGATTCTCAAGTCAATTTCACAATTGTTTCTTCACTAAACGGCGATGTCACTTGTAATCCCAGTGATGGCGCCGCGTACAATTCAGGGGGCGCACCGATATCCGCAAGGTATAAATCGCCCACAAATGGTTTAGCCGTCGGGGCAAACAAGCCTTTTTTGGGCAGGGCAAGCGTCAGTGTGGCAGAAGCGTGAATGCAGGGTGAGCCAGGGGTGCCTGTCGTGGTATCCAATCCAGAGGGAGCATCAAGCGAAAGAATAGGATTTCCGCTTTCGTTGGCAAGATGGATCCAATCCGCGATCGGGGGGCGAGGATCCCCTTTTGCTCCGTATCCAAGCAGGGCATCCATAATGAGATCGGCGTTGGATAGTTCAAGCGTGGTACGCGTGATTCCCATATTCTGCAAAATGCGCCACTGATGAGCAGGGACATCTTTGAGACGTTTTTCATCTCCGATCAGGGTTGCTTCGACTAGCGCGCCCCAGTTATGCAGATGACGCGCGGCGGCCATTCCGCCCCCACCATTGTTTCCATTACCGCAGAGGACAGCTACCCGTTTGCCCTGTACCGTGCCACCCATCTGACGACGCGCTAATTCTGCGAAGCTACGTCCAGCATTTTCCATCATCTGAAACAGAGTGATTCCCCATTCCTCCATCATTAGACGATCTACTTCGATCATTTGACTTGTTGTTAGAACTGGCAGATTTATGAAATCGGTAGCCATTAGGTCTCCTCTTGGTCAGAAAGCAACTACCACAAATATCTTACTGTATTGCTTGTGAAATCAAATATAATCAAGTTATGCTCATCACTCGTGATAATCAAACCTGGGTGACAGACTTGCAAGCATCTGGCGAGCAACGCGATGCTGCGTTGGCACATCTTCATGCTACATTATTACGCGTTCTTCCCGCTGCGCTTGCACGCTGGCTATCTCCAGATACAGGACATTTCGACGCTTTTCTTGAAGATGTCATTCAGGAAACACTGATGCGGGTGATCGATCGTTTGGACACATTTGAAGGCCGCAGCCAATTCACGACCTGGGTATACAAAATCGCCATTCGAATTGCATTGAATGAGCTGCGCCATCGCAAGTGGAAGGAAGTCTCGCTGGAGAGTCTCGAAAAAGGCAACGAGCCTGATGAAATGCCATCGGAACGATTTGCATCCTCCGACCCTCATCCTGAAACAGCGTTGGAGCGCAAGGACGCAATGGAACTGGTCAAACGAATCTTCGAAGAGGAATTGACTCCACGTCAACACGCAGCAATGATGGCGGTCAATGTCAAAGGAGTTCCCATGGAGGAGGTTGCCCGCCGCATGGGGACCAACCGCAATGCGCTTTATAAAATGATGCACGATGCCCGGTTGCGACTTAAGGGTCGTCTCGAAAGAGAAGGGCTCCGCCCGGAAGAATTGCTTGATATGTTTGGTAATTAAATTGGCTGGATAGGTGTCATTGATATGATGAAAAATATCTTGAATTGGCTCAAACAACGCTTCGGCGTTTCATTCGATCCTGAAATGAAAAACATGCTTGGAATGATCGCGCATACTCAGGATCGGGAACTGATCTGCGATGAAGTTCACGCGCTGATCGATCAATTCGTAGAGATGAAAATGCGCGGAGAGGATCCAACTCGTTTGATGCCGCTTGTCCAACAACATCTTGATATGTGTCCGGATTGCCGCGAAGAATACGAGGCTTTGTTGGAGGCCTTACATATTGATCGACGACTTGAATAACGAAAACAGGCTAGTGATGAGCCAGCCTGTTTTTTTTGTAAGGGTATGGGTTTGGTAAGAAGGAATCAGGGGTCACTGTCTCACGGCGTGAAAGACCATTCGGTCAAAAATTCAAGTCACTGAAAGTGAGGCAGTTAATGAATATTCTCGCAGCAATCGTAGTAGGTATGGTTGGCACGGTGGCCATCAGTTCGGTAATGGCAATGGCACCCGCCATGGGCATGCCCAAAATGGACATTGTGGATATTCTCAGCACCATGTTTGGACAGCCCAACCGTCTGATAGGCTGGATGATGCACTTTATGATGGGCATCATGTTTGCCCTGATCTACACCTTCCTGTGGTCAATTGGAATAGACAGCGCTACCTGGGTCAATGGTCTGCTTTTTGGCGGAGTCCACTGGATGGTCGCAGGGTTAGTGATGGGCATGATCCCCATGATGCACACAGGCATTAAAAGTGGCGCGGTCAAAGCGCCAGGTTTATGGATGACCAACAACGGCGGTATGATGGCTTTCGTCGGCGGGTTGATCGGTCATCTGGTCTTTGGCCTGGTTGTAGCACTGGTTTACAACCTATTCTGATTCCTTCTCCTCTGCAAAGGCATCCCTTAGATGAGTTAAATCTGAGGGATGCTCATAGTTTTCTTCTGAAGAAGATCGATCTTACGTTTTACATCATCAACTTTGGGCGATACTGCAATGCCTCCGCCAGATGCGCAGACTGAATCCCCTCACTCCCCGCCAGGTCCGCAATCGTGCGAGATAACTTCAAGACGCGATGATAGGCACGCGCCGATAGATTCAACTGCGTCATCGCCGCCCCCTCAAACTCTGACACTTCGGCACGGTGAGCGAAAGACGAACCGTCAGTGCGGCGCCTTCAGACTGCAACCGGCAAAATTGCCTAATCTTCCCACGCGCATGTCTGCATTACATACAATATCCGATGATCCATTATTCGAGAATCGCATAAGCTGCCGCTCGCGCGCGGCTTGCACGCGTGTGCGAATAGACTCAGACGATTCACTCACACGATCCCCGCTCAATTTTTCATAATCCACGCGCGGCACTTCGACGCGGCTGCGCCGTATCAATGCAGTCGAGCAATGGACCAGATATCCGCTTTTGATATTTCGTCACCAGCGCGTGCGCACACGTGCATGGCTTGAGCAAATCGCCGTAATACCCGCACGGGCAGGGGTTCATCGCCGCGATCAGTTGAAAGTTTGCAGAGAAAGTCAAAGAACCTTTGGCGCGGCTGATGGTGACAACCTTATCCTCCATCGGCTGGCGCATCACTTCAAGGACGCGCGCGCCGAATTCAGGGAATTCATCCAGAAACAGAACGCCGCGATGCGCGAGCGAGATTTCACCAGGCTTCGGGATATTCCCGCCGCCCACCAAACCCGCATGGCTAATCGTATGATGCGGCGCGCGGAAGGGACGATGTCGAATTAACGGCGTGCCTGCGGGGAGCTGGTCTGCGACAGAATAGATACGCGTCACATCCAATGATTCTTCGATGCTCATCTCAGGCAGAATGCCGGGCAATGCTCGCGCCAACAAGGTCTTACCAGAGCCCGGTGCGCCCGCCATAAGTACATTATGGACGAAAAACCATACGCTTTTCTATAGACATTTCGCGGAATTACTAAACATACCCGTGGGGTTTTCGTTCGGGACGATTGGTTTTGCAATGTAGTCGAGGGGAAAGAAGGAATAATTAATCTTCTCCAAGTGCATACGCGACTGCTTCATTCAGCGACATCTTCTTCCCACCCTCATACGCACCCGAAAACGCAGCTTCTCCCATCTTCACTGTACATGCCGCAACAATCTTATCTACATCCGCCTGCCCCAGGGGAAAACGAGCAT
>Ga0214473_10004657_pt1 | contig 16479 bp, 10 predicted proteins | sample RVTome_7_FD_203509 | JGI IMG/M metagenome (GOLD analysis project Ga0214473, IMG submission 203509) | Soil microbial communities from uranium-contaminated site in the Upper Colorado River Basin, Wyoming, United States - RVT98D197 | ecosystem: Environmental > Terrestrial > Soil > Contaminated >... | reverse complement strand
TGGCGACCATCGTAGCGAAAGCCACCGCGTCTTTGGTGGACAAATGTCTGGCCCTAGCGACGGACGCGCTGAAGTTGCCGACGCAGCACATCTGGCTGGACTATGACCACGACGCCGACGTGCTTTACATCAGCTTCCGCAAACCTCAGAGAGCTACCAGGACTATTGAGGTTGACGATGGCATACTGATCCGGAAAGCCGGCCGGAATATCGTGGGTCTGACGATACTGAACGCCAGTGCCAGGCAGTAATGGGTCGCGGGTGCGAGCTGGAAATCTCGCACCAGCAAGACGACGGAATGCGGATGTTGGTAGCGCAAGAGATCGCGGAGATCCTGAAGGCCAGATTTCCCAACGGCGTGCTGGAAAGCGCGACAGATTCCAGCCATCCGCATGTGGTGGTTGCTCCGGAACTCTGGCATGAGGTCGCCGTGTTCCTGCGCGACGATCCGCGCCTGGCGCTGAACATGCTGCGCTGCGTCAGCGGCGTCGACCTGCACCCGGAGCCGACCATCGAACTCGTGTACGACCTGATCTCCATGCAGCCGGGGCCGGGCGGCGGATTGTGGCAAAACGGCGGGACGATCGCGATCAAGGTGCGTGTGCCGCGGGACGGTGGGCACGTGCGCTCCGTCGCCGACGTCTGGCCGACCGCGAACTGGCACGAGCGCGAGGCGTTCGACCTGCTCGGCGTGACGTTTGACGGACATCCCGACCCGCGGCGGATTCTCTGCCCCGACGATTGGGTCGGGCATCCGCTCCGCAAGGACTACGAGTTCCCCAAGGAATACGAGGGCATCCCGGCCATCACGGCCGAAGCCGGCACTGGTGGGACGGCGAAGTGACCGACGGCATGGACGAAAAGATCATCCAAGCTCAGCCGGACGTCCTGGTGGACTTCGACCGCGAAGACGCCGCGGCGGGTGATCTGCGCACCGAGGAGATGCTGATCAACATGGGCCCGCAGCACCCGAGCACACACGGGGTGTTGCGGCTCATGCTGCGGACCGACGGGGAGCTGGTGCTGGAGGCCATCCCGCACATCGGGTACCTGCACCGCTGCGCCGAGAAGATCGGCGAGAACGTCGCCCCGTTCCAGTTTATCCCGATCACCGACCGGCTCGACTATCTGGCGGCGATGATCAACAACCAGGCGTACAGCCTCGCGATCGAGAAGCTGGTGGGGCTGGAAGTGCCCGAGCGGGCCAGCTACATCCGCGTCATCATGGCGGAGCTGAACCGGATCGCGTCGCACCTCGTATCGTTTGGTTCCTACGGCCTCGACATGGGCGCGTTTACGCCGTTCCTGTACGGGTTTCGCGAGCGGGAGTACATCCTCGACCTGTTCGAGGCGACGTGCGGCGCGCGGCTGACGTACAGCTTCATCACGATCGGCGGCGTGACGATCGACCTGCCGGACGGATTTCTGGAGCGGCTGGGGAAGTTCCTGGACTACTTTGAGCCGAAGATCGACGAGTACAACGACCTGTTGAGCTTCAACCACATTTTCGTGAAGCGCACCGCCGGCGTGGGGGTGATCTCGGCCGCGGACGCGATCGCGTACGGGCTGACGGGGCCGTGCCTGCGCGGCAGCGGCGTGAAGTGGGACCTGCGCAAGTGCGTGCCCTACGACATGTACGACCGGTTTGAATTCGATATCCCCGTGGGGATGCCCGGCGGGACCAACGGCCTCCCGCGCGAGGTCGTGGTCGGCGACAGTTGGTCGCGCTACTTCGTGCGGATGCAGGAGATGAAGCAGTCCGTGCGGATTCTGCGGCAGTGCCTGCGGCAGATTCCGTCCGGCGAGCACAAGGGCAAGGTGCCGCGCGTGCTGAAGCTACCGGCCAAGGAAGTGTACTTCGAGGCCGAAGGGGCCCGCGGGCAGCTTGGCTTTCTGGTGGTTGGTGACGGTAAGCCGATCCCACGACGGGTGAAGGTGCGCGGTCCGTCGTTCTGCAACCTGTGCATCGCCACGCACGTCTGCCGCGAAGTGCTGATCGCGGACGTGGCTGCCATCATCGGCAGCATCGACGTGGTGATGGGCGAGGTGGATCGGTGAAGAGAATGATGAATGATGAATAGCAAATAGCTAATGAACGGGCGGGGCGCGAGCCGCTGCCTCACCCACCTCCGCGATTTCGGAGCTGCGTAACCGATAAAGCGATGGCGAAGTTTACCGCACAGGATGCGTTGCGCGGGCGCTGGAGCCCGCGGGCCAAGCCGGCCGCCGTCGGCTGGTTCGCCGGGCTGGGCGGGCTGCTGGCACTGGCCGCGCTCGCGCTCGGATTTGCGGCGGCGCGACTGGCGGGTCTGGCGTATCTGCTGGCGCTGGTCGGATTGCTGGCGGTGGCGCTGGGAGCCGCGACCTGCTGGTTGGCCGCGCTGGTGATTCAGTTCAGCGCGCTCGTCGGACGGCTGCTGTTCCGCTTCGCGTTTCCGATTTTCCTGATCGCGCTCGTCGGCCTGATCGTCATCGCGTGGGTGCCGGCGCTGCTCTACCACGTTGTCGATCAGATCGCAGTCGATCGTGGCCAATCCGGCGGCGCGCTGACGGTGGCCGAGATTCAGGCGCATCTGGAGCGCGGCGGCAATCCCGGCACGCGGCTTTCGGCAGCGGCCGCGTATGCGCTTTGGCCGCTCCAGTTCCGGCTGATGCGGGACCTTCTGGCGATGCTCGGCGCTGTGGCGTTCGTCTCACTGGTGGCGATGTTCGGCATCTGGTGGGAGCGCAAGGTCGCCGGCCGCATCCAGAGCCGGCTGGGGCCGATGCGCGTCGGCGGCTGGCACGGTTGGGCGCAGTCGCTGGCTGACGGGCTCAAGCTGCTTCAGAAGGAAGACATCTTCCTCGGCGGCGCGGACCGGCCACTGTTCAAGCTCGCGCCCTACGTCGCGTTCGTGCCGGCGCTGACGCTGTTTCTGGCGCTGCCGTTCAGTGCGGCGTGGGTCGGCCGCGATTTGGACGTGGGGCTGATCTTCGTTTTGGCGATGTTCGGCGTTGGCGTGCTGGGCGTGCTGATCGCCGGCTGGGCCTCGAACAATAAATGGAGCATGCTGGGCGCGATGCGCGAAGCGTGCCAGATGATCTCGTACGAGATTCCACTGGGTTTTTCGCTGCTGGTACCGATCGTGACAGCCGGGACGCTGCGGCTGACGACGATCGGCGAGATGCAGGCCGGCGGCTTCCACACGTGGCTGGCGTTTGCCAACCCGTTCACATTCGCCGCCGCGGTGATCTTCTTCGTCGCCACGCTGGCAAGCTGCAAGCGGGCGCCGTTCGATCTGCCCGAGGCCGAAAGCGAACTGGTGGCGGGGTATCACACGGAGTACAGCGGCTTCCGGTGGGCCCTGTTCTTCTTCGCCGAATATGCGGAGATGTTTGCGGCGGGCGCGCTGGCGACGATCCTGTTCTGCGGAGCCTGGTACTCGCCGCTGCCGGCGTCGTGGGGGACCGGGCTGGCCCGCGGGCCGGTGTGGCAGCAGGCGCTGCACGGGATTCTATTCAGCGGGCCGCTGTGGTTCGTCTTCAAGAGCCTGTTCTTCGTGTACGTGCAGATCTGGCTGCGGTGGACGTTGCCGCGGATTCGGCTCGACCAGGTGATGTACGCCTGCGTGCAGGTCCTACTGCCGCTGACCATGCTGGCCCTGCTCGGCAATACGGTATGGGAGTTGCTAGTGCGTGACGGCGGCGCCGTGGCGCTGGTGGCCAACGTTGTGCTCACGTTGGTCGGCGCGGCGGCAGTGATCGGCATGATCGGGATCATTGTTTACGCGTTCGCGAACCGCCGGAAGCTGGTCGGCACGCTGGCGATTGAACACTTACCGGGTTCGTGAGGTCGGTGCTGTGGTGGCTGCGAAGGGACGAATGGCTGCGGCGCTGGTGCTGCTCGTGCTGACGGCAGGCCCGGGCGCGCTGGCGCAGGGCGACCTCGTGTCGGCACCCGCCGCCCAAGCCCAGGCCCCGCCCGCGCCGCCGCAACGCGGCTCGACCGGCGAGGCGCTGGCGTTCTACGTGTTGGCGGCCATCGCGGCGGGCTCGGCGCTTGGGTGCGTGGCCGCGACGAACATCGTACGCATGGCGATGTGCCTGCTCGGCACGCTGGGCGCCGTGGCACTGTTGTATTTTCTCATGGCGGCCAACTTCCTGGGCGTCATTCAGCTCATCGTGTACGCCGGCGGCACGCTGATCGTGATCGTGTTTGGCGTCATGTTGACGAGTCGGGCCTATGGCGTGCGTCTGCGCCCGCGCCCCAGCGAGGCGCTGGCCGGGCTGGTCGTGTGTGCGGCGCTGTTCGTGGGGCTGGTCACGATCCTGGTGCGCACGACGTGGAAGCCGGCGGCGACCGAACCGCAAGTGTACGAGGTCGCGCAGATTGGTAGCGAACTGTTATCGACGTACCTGGTGCCGTTCGAGCTGGCCAGCGTGCTGCTCCTGGCGGTGATGATTGGCGCGGCGTATCTCGCGCAGCCGACGGCGCGGAGCGAGAGCCAGAGGGCAAAGTGAAAAGTGAAAAGTGGCAAGTGAAAAGTGCGGAACCCTCACCGCCCCGCGCCTCGCGCGAGTCTCGTCGTTCCTGGATATTCACTTTGAACTCTTAACTTGCAACTTTGAACTTTGAATCCTGGACCGCTCATGTTGACTGTTGGCCTGACCCACTATCTGATCCTCGCGGCGCTGCTGTTGTGCTGCGGGCTGTACGTCATGACGACCAAACGCAACGCGGTCGGAATTCTCATCGGCGCCGAACTCGTGCTGAACGCCGCCGGCCTGAACCTGGTCGCGTTTTCGCGCTACCAGGCCGGGAACATCGACGGCCAGATCGCGGCGCTGTTTGTGATTGTGCTCGCGGCCGCCGAGGCGGCCATCGCGATTGCGATCTTCGTGAACTACTACCGTACGCTGGCGACGATCGACGTGGACGTCGGCGACCAGTTGCGCGGGTGAAACACAGCCCAGAGCTGAATGCTTCGCGCCTATGTCAACGATTGAACTGCTCCTGGTGACCGGCGTCCTGATCCCGCTGGGCAGCTTCCTGCTGCTGGCGCTGTTCGGCACCCGGATCGGTAAGCCCCTGGCCGGTTGGGTCGCCACGCTGGCCATCGCGGCGAGCACCGTGCTGGCCGGTGTGGCCCTGGCGCAATGGCACGACCTGGACGAGACGGGGCGACAGGCCGCCCGCAGCGCGCCCGTGTTGTGGGCGTATCTGGGCTCCGTACCGCTCACGTTCGGCGTCAACCTCGACAGCCTGACGTTGATCATGTTCTTCATGGTCAGCTTCGTGTCGACGTGCATCTTCCTCTTCAGCATCGGCTACATGGCGGGGCATAGCGACGAGATCGACGGGCAGAGCAAGTTCCACCGCTTCTTCGCGTACCTGTCGCTGTTCTGCTTTAGCATGCTGGCCCTCGTGGTTGCCGACAGCCTGCTGCTGCTATTTATCTCGTGGGAGCTGGTCGGGCTCTGCTCGTACCTGCTGATCGGGTATTATTTCCACAAGAAGAGCGCCTCGAATGCGGGGATCAAGGCTTTCGTCACCAACCGCGTCGGCGATTTCGGTTTCATCCTCGGGCTGGCGCTGGTGTATCTCTACCTGGGCGACCTGTCCTTGGCCGGGGCGAGCCAGACGTTTCACGACCAGTACCAGTCCGGCGGGCCGCTCTTCAGCAGGACGTTTCTGGGGCTCAGCCTCGCGACCTGGATGGGGATGCTGCTGTTCTGCGGGGCGATCGGCAAGAGCGCCCAATTCCCGCTGCACGTGTGGCTCCCCGACGCGATGGAGGGTCCGACGCCGGTCAGCGCCTTGATCCACGCAGCGACGATGGTGGCCGCCGGCGTGTACCTGACGGCGCGCATTTTCGTGCTGCTGACGCCGGAGGCGCAGCTTTTCGTCGCAGTCATCGGCTGCATCACGCTGGCGCTGGCGGCGCTGGTGGCGATCGTGCAGACCGACATCAAGAAGGTCCTGGCGTATTCGACGATCTCGCAGCTCGGCTACATGATGCTGGGGATGGGCGTCGGGGCGTGGATCGGAGCGCTGTTTCACCTGCTCACACACGCGTTCTTCAAGGCCCTGATGTTCCTCGGCTCCGGGCAGGTCATCGAGGGCTGTCACCACGAGCAGGACATCCGCAAGATGGGCGGGCTGTGGCGAAAGATGCCGATCACCGCGGTGACGTTCCTGGTGGGCGTGCTGGCCATCGCCGGCGCGGGCCTGCCGCGGATGCATATCGGCCTCGGCGGGTACTTCAGCAAGGACGAGATTCTCGCCGTGGCCTGGCAGCGGGTGTACGGGCACCAGTCCGAGCCCGGAGCGCCAGCGACGGGTCTGGAAGAAGGCACGCGGGCACGCAGGCACGCAGGCACGGAGGGAAGGGACGTAGGGACGGAGGGACGAAGGGACGAAGGTTCCCACCCCGCGCTGGCGTCCCGGAACCCCGAACCTCGAAGCCTGAGCCCTTTGCTATTCTGGATTCCGATCGTCATCGCGTACGTGACGCCCTTCTACATGATGCGCTGCTGGTGGTTGACGTTCATGGGCAAGCCGCGGGACCACCACGTCTATGAGCACGCGCATGAGAGCCCGCTCATGTACGTGCCGCTGGTCATTCTGGCGGCGGGGACGTTTTTCTCCAGCTACTACCTGTTCCGCGAGCACGTGGCCGCCGCGGGGCCGCAGCCGTTCCTGACCGCCGCGTATGACGGCGAGGCGGCCGAGGCCGCGCACGCGCACGGCGCGCTGATTGACCATCATGCCCACGCGGCCCTGGCGCCGCTGGCGGGCTTCGCGTTCGTGGTCGGCTTCTTTGCCGCGTGGGTGATTTACCGGCGCGGACTGACAATCGCGGAGAGGCTGGCCCAGGCGCTGCGGCCGCTGCACACGCTGCTCGTGCACAAGTTCTACTTCGACGAGTTGTACGGCCTCGTGCTGGTCGGGGGCACGATGGCGGTCAAGGCGGCGTGCTATGCGTTCGACAAGTGGGTCATTGATGGGCTCGTGGACTTGTCGGCGCTGGTGACGGAGCGCTTGTCGTGGCTGAGCGGCCAGGTGCTGGATGAGGGCGTCGTGGACGGCGCCGTGAACGCGGTCGGCGCCGGAACGATGGGACTGGGCGGACTGGCCCGCAGCCCGCAGGTCGGCCGCATCCGCAACTACCTCCTGTTCGCCGCCACCGGCATCGCGGTGGTCGTGGTGTGGATGGCGTATGCGTGAAGAAGCTGTCAGCTACCAGCTATCAGCTTTCAGCCAGACACCGCGCGAAGGGCTTTGGCTGAAAGCTGAAAGCTGAAAGCTGAGAGCTGAAGGCTCCGCTGAGGACCGAACCGTGGAACCCGGTAATCTGCCGTGCTGTGCCTGCTCGCCCCGACCATCCGGGCGGTCAAGACGCTGGCCCTCATGGTCAGTGGCGTGACGCTGCTGCTGTCGCTGGGGCTGTTCCAGCACTTCGCGTGGTGGCGCGGACTGGACACCGCCGGCATCTTCGGCAGCGGCTATGGACAGAAGCTCTACGAGGTCACCAAGTTTACTTGGATCACGCTGGGCGAGGGGTCGGGTGCGTCGAAGATCGAGTACTTCGTCGGTCTCGATGGGCTGAGCTTCCCGCTGGTGATCCTGACCACGCTCGTGACGTTCCTGGCCTGCCTGGCGAGCTGGAACATCGAGACCTGGAAGATCAACCGCGGCGTGCGCGGCTACTTCGCCCTGTTTCTGATCCTCGAAACAGGCATGCTCGGCGTGTTCTGCGCGCTGGACTTCTTCCTCTTCTACATCTTCTGGGAAGTGATGCTGCTGCCGATGTACTTTCTCATCGGCGTCTGGGGGGGGCCGCGGAAGGAGTACGCCGCGATCAAGTTCTTCATCTACACCCTGGTGGGGTCGGTGTTGATGCTGGTCGTATTGCTGGCCTTCTACTTCTACGCCCCCGTCGGCCAGCGCACGTTCAACCTCATCGAGATGGCGAACAACCCGGCGATTCAGCAGGCGTTCAACGGGGCGACGTTCTTGGGCTGGCGCTTCGCGCCGGTGATGTTCATCCTGCTGTACATCGGCTTTGCGATCAAGGTGCCGGTGTTTCCGTTCCATACGTGGCTCCCCGACGCGCACGTCGAGGCGCCGACGCCGATCAGCATGATCCTGGCCGGCGTCCTGCTGAAGATGGGCGCGTACGGGCTCCTGCGGATCAGCTATCCGATCCTGCCGAGCGTGGGGCCGGAAGCCGCGTACCCGCTGGCGATTCTGGGCGTGATCAACATCATCTACGGAGCGCTGTGCGCGATGGCGCAGACCGACTTCAAGCGGCTCGTCGCGTACAGCTCCATCAGCCACATGGGCTACGTTCTGCTGGGCCTGGCGATCATGACGCCGGGCGGCCTCCAGGGCGCCATGTTCCAAGTCATCGCTCACGGCATTTCCAGCCCCATGTGCTTCTTCCTGGTCGGCGTCATTTATGACCGGGCGCACCATCGCGAGATCAACCGCTTCGGCGGGCTGTGGCTGACGATGCCAGTCTACGGCTCGCTGGCCACGGTCGGGTTCTTCGCGTCGCTCGGGTTGCCCGGACTGTGCGGGTTCATCGGCGAGTTCTGGGTGCTGATCTCGACCTTTGCAGCCCCGTTCACGTGGGCCAAGCCGATGGCGCTGCTGGCGGCGACCGGCATCATCCTGACCGCCGGCTATATCTTATGGATGATCCAACGCGTGTACCTCGGCAAGCAGCGCGACGAGTACAAGGGCTTCTCCGATGCCGCCGCCCGCGAGATCGCGATCCTGGTGCCCTTCGCTGCCGCCGCGCTGGCCCTGGGTATCCTGCCGCAGCAGACGCTGTTCAACTTCATGAACGGGACGCTAAACCAGATTACCGACCTGCTGGCCCGGCATGGCCAGTTCGTCAGCACGACCCTGGAGTCCCTGCGAAACTTCTGAGGCCTGCCGAGCGCCATGTTGATGCAAGCTGCCAATGCGTGGTTGCCGTCGGCCGCGGAGCTGCACCTGTTTGGCCCCGAGCTGATTCTGGTCGGGACCATCGTAGCCGTGCTCTTGGCGCCATTGGCGGCCGGCCGGCGGACGTACCTGACGCCGCTGTTGACGCTCGCGGGCGCGCTGTTGGGCGTACTGGCCACGGGTACGGTGCTGGACGCGGTCGCGGACGGCGGCTACGGGGCCATGTCGCCCTCCGGCGTGCCGCCCATGCTGATCGCGGATCGCTTTGCCGCGTTCTTCAAGCTGTTCCTGCTGGCTTTCCTCGTCCTGATCGTGTGCCTGTGGACGGTCGGAGTCGCGGTGCGCGAGACGGGCGGCCCGGCCGCCTTCGGCCAAAACGGCCAGGTCGGCGGGCCGGAGTTCTTCGTCCTGCTGCTGACCAGCGCGTTGGGCCTGATGCTTATGGTCGGTACGCTCAACCTGTTGGTCATGATCGTCGCGATCGAGACGGCCTCGCTGCCGAGCTATGCGCTCGTGGCCAGCGATAAGCGCTCGCGCCTCGGCGCCGAAGCCGCCCTGAAATACGTCATGTTCGGCGCCGCGTCTGCCGCCGTGATGGTCTACGGCGTGTCGCTGCTGTACGGGCGCTTTGGCACACTGGACCTGTCGCTCATCGCCGCGCGCGCGGCCGCGACGCCGGCGACCCTCGACGTGATCTTCTGGCTCGGCCTGGTGGCCCTCGGTGTGGGGATCGCGTTCAAGATCGCCGCCGTCCCGATGCACCTGTGGTGCCCGGACGTGTTTCAAGGGGCGCCGATCGAAATCACGACGTGGCTGAGCGTGGCCAGCAAGGCCGCGGGGCTGGGGCTGTTGCTACGAATCGTGGACGCGTTCAGCCTCCACGTCGGCTACGGGGGGCCGCCGCTACAGCCACTGGCCTGGGGCATCGGGGTCATCGCGGCGGTGACGTGCACGGTCGGCAATCTCGCGGCGCTGCGCCAGGAGAGCGTCAAACGCATCCTGGCGTACTCGTCGATCGCGCACGCCGGCTACATGATGATGGCGGCGGCGATTCTCATCGCGCCGCGTGGCGGCCCGCACACCAACGTGGGTATGGCGGCGGTGGTCGCGTACCTGCTCGTGTATGTGACGATGAACGTCGGGGCGTTCGGGGCGACCGCGCTGGTGGCCTGGCGGACGGGCAGCGACCATCTATCGTCGTTTACGGGGCTGGGCCGGCGTGCGCCGTGGCTGGCGCTGCCGATGGCGGTGTGCCTGTTTTCGCTGGTCGGGCTGCCGCCGCTGGGCGGCTTTGCCGCCAAGTGGTTCCTTTTGATCGCGCTGGGCAAGAGCGCGGCAGTGCAGCCGTGGCTGTGGGTACTGGTCATCGTCGCCGTCGTGAACACGGCGATCAGCCTGTACTACTACGTACGCATCATCCGGCAGATGTACCTGACCGACGACGCGGCCCAGCCGGCCGTAGCGATGCCATTCGGCGGGCTGGTGCTGGTCAACGCGTGTGCGGTGCTCCTGCTGCTGCTGGGGACGGTGTGGTTCAGCCCACTGGGGCATCGCGCGGACGCAATGGCCTCGTACCTGTTCGACCACGCGGTGGCCGCCCGCACGCCGGCACCGGTGCCGAACGCGGGCTCGCAGGGCTGAGCTGACTGGTGCGCCGGACCGGCCGGCGGCCAAGTTCCGGTAACTTTTCCACGCCAGCGCGACATGAAAGTTCCCGCGAGCGCTGTGCGTGACGGCCGGCGTGCTATAATCCGGGCGTTGGGCCTGACGATAGAATTCGATCAGGTAATAGGCGTACACGAGATGTTCGGGCGCTATTCGCGGTTGCAGGCTGTCGTCGTGATCGGGGCGCTCTTCGCCCTGACGGTGCCGCGCAGCCTTGTGCCGTGCTGCCCCGAGTCGCCGCCCAGCGCCGACAACCGCACGGCGCCAAGCTTGGCGTGCACGTGCTGCCAGACCACCGGCGCCAGCACGCGAGACGCCGGGACGGCCGACGGGGACCGACATGATCCACATGGCATGCCCGCTGAACAGAACGACGGCGTTCCGCCATGCACGGGTTGCCTGGCCCCGTGCTGCGCCAAGGTGACGATTTCCCATGTGCCGCCGCTGAGGGTTGTGCTGGATGGCGGCTGGCACGGTGTCTGCGAGCCTTTCGACAAGACGCTTTCCTCTCCTGCCCTCCGTGGGATTTTCCGCCCCCCGCGCGCATAGCCGCAACTCCCGATTGTTTTGACACCGCACGCGCTCGGGCCGCAGCCGCGGCTCTGATCTAGTGCGCAACCGAAACGCCGCCGTCGCCTTGACCGGGTTGAGGCGCGCTGGATTGTCCCCCACCGGGGACTGGTTTGGGAGAACCATGCCGCACACCCGCCGCACCCCGGCGAGCTGTCGCGAGCAGCAAGAGAGGAGGTTAACAACCATGGGGAGAACCCTTGTTGTCGTTGTCGTGTGTGCTTTGGCGGGGGTGGGTGGGGCCTACTTCTACTTGGTCGCCGGCCGCGGCCCCGCGAAGCCCTCGCCGGCGAGCAGGCTGGCGGTGGCGACGGGAATCTGCGAAGAGCATCAGGTCGAGGAGGCGCGCTGTCCTTTCTGCAACCCGTCGCTGCTCGCGAGCATGGGCGAGTGCAAGGAGCACGGCGTCCCCGAGGCGCTCTGCTTCCGCTGCCACCCCGAGCTGGAAGCGGCGTTCAAAACGGAGGGGGACTGGTGCGCGGGGCATGGCGTTCCGGAGTCACAGTGTGAGGCCTGCATGGGTGGAAAACTCCCGCCGGGCGAAGGGCCGCCCGCCGGAGCTGCGAATCGCCGGGACGCCGAAGCAGGCAAGTCTGGGGGCGGAGGTAACCCGTGAAAGGCAAAGCTGCAACCGTTGTCGCCGGCGTCGTCATGCTCGGCGCGAGTGCGGCCGGCGTTTTCCTCGCGGATCGCTTCGGCCTCTTGCCGCGCCCGGGACGCGAGGCGCCCGGCACGGGGCAGGGGCAATGCGAACACCGCCTTCCCGAGGCGTCCTGTCCGTTCTGCCACCCGGAGTTGGTGGAGCAAGCCGGTCTGTGCGGCGAGCACGGCGTCCCGGAGGCGCTGTGCACGCGGTGCAAGCCCGCACTGATTGCCGCATTCAAGACCCGGGGGGACTGGTGCAATGAGCATCAGCTTCCGGAGTCGCAGGACGAGCTGTGCGACCCTGGTGTCCTCGCGAAGTACCAGCCCAAACAGGGCCCGCCAGCGGCCTCCGCGTCCCCGTTCTCCGTTGAGCTGGCCGCGGCGGATGAGGTGCTGCGCCCCCAGCGCGCCCCGTCGGTCACCTGCACCAAGGACCGCAGCGTGATACGCCTGGTATCCGCCGAGATGGCGCGGAGCATCGGGCTGGAGTCCGAGCCTGTGCGTCGGCAGGTCCTCCATCAGACCCTGGTGGTCAACGCCGAGGTGGTCTACGACGCCACCAAGTTCGCGCGTCTCGCCTCCCGCGCTCCTGGCGTGATTACTGAGGTTCGCAAGAACGTGGGCGAGACGGTACAGACCGCGGAGGTGCTCATGGTCGTCGATTCGGCTGACCTGGGCACGGCCAAGGCGGCCCTGCTGGATGCGGCCGCGACAGTCGGGCTATGGGAGAAGAACCACCGACGCGAGCAGACGCTGCGTGGACAAGGAATCGCCACGGAGCGGGAGGCGCTCGAGGCGGAGACCCGACTGGCCGAAAGCCGCATCGAGCTGGCGCGGGCCCAACAGCGGCTACGCAGCTTAGGGCTGACGGGCACCCAGATCGAGCCGCTTAAGTCCGGGGAAGATGCGTCCTCGTTGCTGGAACTGAAGGCCCCCTTCGATGGCGTCGTGGTCGAGCGCGCGGCGACGGTCGGCGAAGTCGTGGATACGTCCAAACCGCTGCTCGGCGTGGCGGATACTTCACGCCTGTGGGCCATGCTCGATCTGGCGCAGGCCCACCTCCAGCACGTGCGCTTGGGTCAACCGGTCGTGTTGACGATCGACGGACTCCGCGGCGAGGCGTTTGCTGGGAGCGTTTCAGCAATCGGCAGCGAGGTGGATCCGCGCACCCGAACGATCAAGGCCCGCGCGGAAGTCGAAAACGAGCGCGGTCTTTTGCGGGCGAACAGTTTCGGCCGCGCGGAAATCTCGATTCGCAACGGAGAGGCGGCGCTGCTCGTGCCCAAGGCGGCCGTGCAGTGGGAGGGCTGCTGCAACGTGGTCTTCGTCCGCGAGTCGGACACGCGGTTCCGCCCGCGCAAGGTCCGACTGGGTTGCGAGACCGGCGATTTCTACGAGGTGGTTGAAGGCCTTAGCGTCGACGAGGCGATCGTCACCCAAGGCAGCTTCCTGCTCAAGACCGAGATTCTCAAAGGCAGCATCGGGGCGGGCTGCTGCGAGGTGGAGCATCTGGCCAAGTAAGGCCGCTCGGCGGACGAGGGTGGAATGCTGAATGCCGTCATCGCCTGGTCGCTGCGCAACCGCTTCATCGTGATCCTGTTCTCGGTAGCGCTCGTTGCCGGCGGGCTCTACTCCCTGTCGCGTCTGCCCATCGACGCCTTTCCGGACACCACGCCGGTGCAGGTTCAGATCAACACGGTCGCGCCGGCACTCGGACCGCTCGAAATCGAGCAGCAGATCACCTTTCCCGTCGAATCGGCCATCGGCGGGCTCCCCGGGCTCACGGAGGTGCGCTCGATCTCCAAGTTCGGCCTGTCGCAAGTAACGGCGACGTTCGAGGACGGGATCGGCATCTACTTCGCGCGCCAGCTCGTCAACGAGCGGCTCGGGACCGTCGAGCTGCCCGCCGGCATCGAGCCGCCGCAGATGGGTCCCGTCGCGACCGGCCTGGGCGAAATCTTCCATTACCTCGTCCGCGGCACGGGCGCGCACCCGCCGACGCTCATGGAGCTGACGACCATCCACGACTGGATCATCCGGCCGCAGCTTCGAACGGTTCCGGGAGTGGCCGAGGTCAACACATGGGGCGGCGAGCGCAAGCAGTACCACGTGCTGGTCGACCCCGTCCGGCTGGTCAAGCACGACCTGACGCTGGACGACGTGCTGGATGCGCTGCGCCACAACAACGTGACCGTGGGCGGGGGCTACATCGTCCAGGCCGGCGAGGCCAGCCTGGTGCAAGGCATCGCACTCACGACCGACACGGACCAGATTGGCAACGTCGTCATCGCCGCGAAGGACGGCGTGCCCATCCGCATTCGCGACGTAGCCGACGTGCAACTGGGACATGAGATTCGCCGCGGTGGCGTGACTGCGGGCGGCCAGGGCGAGGTCGTCCTCGGTTTGGGCTTCCTGCTGATGGGCGAGAACAGCCACGCGGTCGCCCAGCGGCTGGAGGAGCGGATGAAGGAAATCCGCACGTCGCTGCCGGCGAACGTGGAGGTGCAACTCGTCTACGAGCGTACGGAGCTGGTCGATCACGTCATTGCCACGGTCAAACACAACCTGTACGCCGGCGCGATTCTGGTTGTCGCGGTGCTGTTTGCCTTCCTCGGGAATCTGCGGGCCGGGCTGATCGTGGCGCTGGCGATTCCGCTGGCGATGCTGTTCTCGTTCAGCGCGATGCTCCAGTTCGGCATCGCCGCCAGCCTGCTGAGCCTGGGGGCGATCGACTTCGGGCTGGTCGTGGACAGCTCGGTCATCATCGTCGAGAACTGCGTCCGCAAGCTCAGAGCGGGTGGGGTGGGCGTCTCGCCCGCCATTGACGGCGGGCCGGGCGTCTCGCCCGTCATCGACGTGGTGCGCGACGCGGCGGTTGAAGTGCGGCGCCCAACGATGTTCGGCGAGCTGATCATCATGGTCGTGTACGTGCCGATCCTCCTGCTGGAAGGGGTCGAAGGCAAGCTGTTCCGGCCCATGGCGCTGACGGTGATCTTCGCTCTGCTCAGCTCCTTGGTCTTCTCGATTACGCTCACACCTGTTCTTTGCAGCCTATTTCTACCCCGGAAGGTCCAAGAGCGGGAAAACCCGCTCGTCCGGATGGCCCAGTGGGTGTACCGACCGTTCGTACAGTTCGCCCTGCATTACCGTGGGTCGGTGATTGCGGGAGCGGCGTTGCTCCTGGCCGGAGGAGCGCACCTCGCCACCCAACTGGGTACGGCGTTCATCCCGCGCCTCTACGAGGAGGCAATCGTCATCAACACCGTGCGCTTGCCGGGAGTTTCGCTGGAGGAATCGCTCCGCTACAGCACGGCGATCGAGAGGATCATCCGCGACAAGTACCCCAACGAGGTCCGGGACGTTTGGAGCCGGACGGGCACGGCGGAGGTGGCCACGGACCCGATGGGGCTGGAGCTGACCGACGTCTTCATCACCCTCAAACCCCGCGCGCAGTGGACGCGGGCCAAGACGCAGGCCGAGCTCACGAGTGTCATGGCGAAGGAACTGTCCGGCCTGCCCGCGATGCGTACGGTCTTCACCCAGCCCATCGAGATGCGCATCAACGAAATGATCGCTGGAATCCGCGCCGACGTCGGCGTCAAGATCTTCGGTGACGACCTGGATCAGCTCCGCGCTGCCGCGGCCGACGTGCAGTCGCTCTTGCAGTCGATTCGCGGGAGCGCCGACGTGTTCACCGAGCAGATCACGGGCCAGCCCGTGCTCGAGATTCGCGTCGACCAGGATGCCATTGCGCGCTACGGCGTGCCAGCCTCTCATGTCCTCGCGCTGGTGCAGACGATCGGTGAAACCAAGGTCGGCGAAATTCGTGAAGGTCAGCGCCGCTTCGACCTAGTCGTGAAGCTGGCCGAGCCGTACCGCCAGGACGCCAATGCCGTTGGCCAGATTCTCGTTCCGACGGCGACAGGCGAGCGGATTCCGCTCGCCAATCTTGCCCATATTCGCCAGACCGAAGGACCGTCGACCATTACGCGTGAATGGCAGAAGCGGCGCATCGTGGTGCAGTGCAACGTCCGCGGCCGCGACTTGGGCAGCTTCGTCGAAGAGGCGCGCCGGCGAGTCGCGGACGCGGTCCTCATGCCGCCTGGCTACTACGTGACCTTTGGCGGCCAGTTTGAGCACTTGGAGCGCGCCAGGGCACGGCTGATGATTATCGTCCCGATCGCCGTCACCTCCGTCCTCATTCTCCTCTACTTCAGCACGGGCACCATCCGCGACTCGCTCATCGTGCTGACCGGCGCTCCGTTCGCCGCCCTCGGCGGGATCCTGGCCTTGTGGCTGCGGGGGATGGAGTTCACGGTCTCCGCGGGTGTCGGGTTCGTGGCCGTATGCGGCGTCTCGATGCTGAGCGGCCTCGTGCTCGTGTCGACCATCAAGCAGAAGATCGACGCAGGCCTATCGGTCGACCAGGCGATCGAGCAGAGCCGGCTCATCCGCCTTCGCCCGATCCTCATGACCGCGCTGGTCGCCGCGTTGGGTTTCGTGCCCATGGCTCTGAACACCGGCGTTGGAGCGGAGGTCCAGCGACCGTTGGCGACCGTCGTCATCGGCGGCGTCATCACCGACAACGTCCTGACGTTGCTGGTGCTGCCCGCGTTGTACTCGCTGTTCGGCAGTCGTGGCCCGCGGCAGACCGGGAGGGTCCA
>Ga0214473_10004656_pt1 | contig 16480 bp, 10 predicted proteins | sample RVTome_7_FD_203509 | JGI IMG/M metagenome (GOLD analysis project Ga0214473, IMG submission 203509) | Soil microbial communities from uranium-contaminated site in the Upper Colorado River Basin, Wyoming, United States - RVT98D197 | ecosystem: Environmental > Terrestrial > Soil > Contaminated >... | reverse complement strand
CCTCGACGAGCCATGCCGCGAGATCGGCTGGCATCGTTTCGACACGAGACTCTCGACGAGCAGCGGCTCGCGGCTCGGCTCGACTGGCTTCACCTCCACCGGGGGCTGCGCGTCGACGGCGATTGCCTAAGAGCGTGTTTGAAAAGTGCTATCCGAGCCGCGCGCGGACCGACGCGCTTCCCCCCTTCGTTCAAGGGGGGATTGAGGGGGGTCATCCGAGCCGCGTCGGTGAGGAAGCGCTGGCGTATCGATGCCGAAAAACGCTTCCTTACGGTCGCGCCTCGGTTCGACCCGGCCCTTCTTATACACGCTCTAAGGGCGTCGATCCGCCCGGTGACCCACTACCTGATCGCCTTGGGCCGCAAGTGGCGGCAGGTCCAAGCTCGCTCCATCCGCGGTTTGCCCCGGCGGCTCCCGAGGCCTCGTTCACCCGCTTCATGTCCGCCCCATCCTGTGGTACAGTGAGGTTGAAGGGCCGGACGGAGGTATACGGTATGGGTGCCGGAAGGTCCGCCCGCCGCGCCGCGGTGGCGGTCGCGCTGACCGCGATCGTCTTGCTCACGGCATCCCTTGAGGCCCAGGAAGGCGACGTGCGGCGGTCCCACTGCGCCGGGGCGTGGTATCCCGCCGATGCCGCCGCCCTGACGAGAGACATCGACAAGCTGCTCACCGCTGCGTCGCCGCCGGCGCTGCTCGGCAAGCCGCTGGCCATCATCGCCCCGCACGCGGGATATCAGTACAGCGCCCCCGTGGCGGCGGCAGCCTACTGCACCCTCAGGGACCGGCAGTACAGCCGTGTCATCGCGCTGGCATTCAGCCACCGCGCCGCCGGCGGATACCACGGCGTCGACGTCCCGGCAACGCTGACCGCCTATCGCACGCCGTTGGGCGACGTGCCCATCGATCGAGCAGCCTGCGATCGACTGCTCCAGAATCGTCTCTTCAGTGCCCACGCCGATGTCGACGGTGGTGAGCACTCACTGGAACTTCAGCTTCCGTTTCTGCAACGCACGGTAGGCGGATTTCGCCTGGTGCCGCTGCTGGTGGGCCGGATGGAGGCCCAGGACTATGTCCAGGCCGCCGAAGCGATTATCCCCCTGATCGACGACAGCACCCTGCTGGTCGCGAGCACCGACTTCACTCACTTTGGCCCTCGTTTCGGTTACGAGCCATTCACCGACAACCTCCCCGATCGCCTCCGCCAACTCGCCGGCCAGGCCGCGGCGCCGATCCTGGCGTGCGACTTCGACGGATTCCGCGACCATCTCGCCAAGACGAATGACACGATCTGCGGTCGCGGCCCCGTCACTCTGCTGTTACGCATCCTCTCCATGCATGAAGGCACCGCCGCCGTCCGCACCGGCTTCGACACCTCCGGGCAACAGACCGGTGACTGGAGAAACAGCGTGACCTATCAATCGTTCGTGTTTACGCAGCGTCTGGGCTCGCTGGGTGAACGGGAGCGTACCGAGTTGCTCCGCTTGGCCCGCCGGACGGTGGAAGCTCACCTGAGCGGAGCGGCCCTGCCCAACGTCAACGTGGAGGCGCTCCCCGCCGCACTCCGCGCGGACGGAGCTTGCTTTGTCACACTCGAGAACCACGGCCGCCTTCGGGGCTGCGTCGGCAACCTGATTGCCGCCGGCCCGCTCTATCAAGCGGTGATGCGCAATGCCGTGTCCGCCTGCAATGACAAGCGTTTCGTCCACGACCCGGTGACCTCCAGGGAACTGGACCAGCTCAACCTCGAGATCAGCTTCCTGACCCCGATGAAACGCATCGACAGAACGGAGGATATCATCGTCGGGCGGCACGGACTGCTGATCAGCCAGGGTGCACAGCGCGGCGTCCTCCTACCAAAGGTCGCCGCCCGCCGCGGCTGGAGCCGCGAGGAGTTTCTCGCACAAACCTGCCGGAAGGCGGGTCTGCCCATCGACGCCTGGAAGCAAGCGGACGCCGAGATCTACTCGTTTGAGGCTGAAGTGTTCGGCGAACCGGAACCCACTAGCACCGCGTCGGCCGGGTGACGGAGCGGCCAACGACAAGCCGGAGAGGTCTGAATGACTGGGCAGCGCACGCGGCGGCAGTTTCTCGCCGATCTCGGCAGTGCCGCCGCGGCAGCCTCGGTCTCATCGACGCCTTGGGCTGCCGCTGCACTTGCCGGACCGGAGCGGCCCTGCCCGCGTGTCGCCATCGCGCGTGACGACGCTCTGGCACGCGGCAACATTGACGAGCATTACCTGCTGCTCCGGAGGCTTCTCGACGCCGCCGTGCAGAAGGTCACGGGCGCCCCGACCGCTGCCGCGGCCTGGCGCGGGCTTTTTCGACCGTCCGAACGGATCGGCATCAAGGTCAACACCCTCGGGCTCTCCACTCAACCCGGCGTCGCCGCCGCAATTGCGGAAGGGCTGCAGTCGGGCGACGTGCCGGCCGAGAACATCGTCATCTGGGACCGCTTCGACGTGGAGCTGGCCCAAGCGGGCTTTCGCCTGAACAAATCGTCGCGGGGCGTGCGCTGCTACGGCACCGACAGCGAGGAGATCGGCGGAGGGTACCAGAGCCGTATCGAGACCAGCGGAGCGATCGGCTCGTGCTTTTCCAAGATCGTCGCGGAACAGGTCGATGCCCTGATCTGCGTACCTGTGCTCAAGGATCACAACCTGGCCGGAGTCTCGCTGGGCCTCAAAAACTTCTACGGCGCCATCCATAACCCAAACAAGTACCACGACAACAACTGCGATCCGTACGTGGCCGACGTCGTCTCGCACCGCTTCATCGGCTCGAAGTGGCGGTTGACGGTCTGCGATGCGACCCGGGCCCAGTACCATGGCGGGCCCTCGCCGCACCCCGGGTTCGCGTGGCCGTTCGGAGGGCTGATCGTTGGCACCGATTTCGTGGCGACGGACGCCGTCGCCGCCGACCTGCTCGAAGCCGAACGCAAGGCGAAAGGGCTCCAACCGCTGGGAGCAGAGAAGCGTCCGACCCGCCACATCGCCAGCGCCGGCGCACGCGGACTCGGTGAAGCCGACTTGAGCGGGATTGACCGCATCGAGGTGTAGCTATGGATAGCCTCGAAAACATCTTCACGAAACCAACACGAAGGGAAATGCTCCGCTGGGGCGTCGCCTGCGGAACGGCCGGGGCGCTGGCCCAGGCGGGGTTCCCCCGGGCCTTCGGGCAGGACGCCGCCGGACCGGGCCTGCTGCCGGGCCCGAAGCTCGACGGCGTCGCCCGGCACGAGGCCATGTTCTGGGAGTCCCTCGCTGAGAACAAGGTCAAGTGCGTGCTGTGCCCGCGGGAGTGCGAGGTGGCCGACGTCGAGCGGGGCTACTGCGGCGTCCGCGAGAATCGCGACGGCAAGTACCAGACGCTGGTGTACGGGGCGCTGTGCTCCGCCAACGTCGATCCCATCGAGAAAAAGCCACTGTTTCACTACCTGCCGGGTACGATGGCGTTCTCGATCGCCACGGCCGGGTGCAACATCGAGTGCAAGTTCTGTCAGAACTGGGAGATCAGTCAGTTCCGGCCCGAGCAGGTGGACAGCGTGCTGGTCGAGCCAGAGCGGCTGATTCGCGAATGCCAGGCCCGCCACGTGCCCACCATCGCTTACACTTACTCCGAGCCGGTCATCTTCTACGAGTACCTGCACGACACGGCGGCGCTGGCCCGCCGACACGGCATCGGCAGCGTGATGATCTCCAACGGCTACATCCAGGAGAAGCCGCTCCGCCAGCTCTGCCGCGAGTTGACCGGCGTCAAGATCGACCTGAAGGCCTTCACCGAGACCTTCTACAAAGAGACGTGCGCAGGCGAACTCGGCCCGGTGCTCAAGACCCTCGAGGTCCTCAAGGATACCGGGATCTGGTTCGAACTGGTCATCCTCATCATCCCCACGCTCAACGACTCGGCGGAGGAGATTCGCCGGATGAGCGAATGGGTCGCCGGCCATCTCGGACCGGACGTGCCCATGCATTTCTCGCGCTTCCATCCCACCTACCGGATCACCAATCTCCCGCAAACTCCCGTAGCCACGCTGGAGCGCGCCCGACAGACCGCCCTCGACGCGGGCGTGCGTTATGCGTACATCGGCAACGTCCCCATGCATCCCGGCGAGAACACGTACTGCCATCACTGTGGGGACGAATTGATCCGGCGCACGGGCTACCGGATCGTCAACAACCGGCTGCGCGACGGGCAATGCCCCAGGTGCGCCACGGCGATTCCCGGTGTGTGGTCCGGGCAGCAGGCCCTGGCGTTCACGCCGCGAATCGCGGGCCGGGTGCCAGGCTCTTCCGCCGAAGGCGGCTGAACATGTCGTGGCCAGGGAATCATCCGCGCGGTCAACGCGGGCATCCGCGGGGCGTGCCCAGGAGCTTGGCCATGCTCACCCGCTGCTCCACGCGGTATCCGAGGTTTTCGTAGAATCCCACCGCATTGTGGTTGGAAGCGCGGACCTGCAGATTGAGCTTGGGGCAACCAAGCCGGGCGAGTCTCCGCTCGAGGTCCTCCATCAGGGCCCGCCCGACGCCGCGCCTGCGATGGTCGCGGGCCACGGCGACGTAGTAGACCCAACCGCGGTGGCCGTCGTATCCGCCCATGGCCGTGCCCACGACCTGTCGGTCGACGATCGCCACGAGAAACAACTCGCTCTGCAAGGCGAGCTTTCGCTGGATGTCCGTTTCGGGGTGGTTCCGCGCGGGCGCTTCGGGAAACACCGCCCGCCAGAGCCGTGCTACCGCGGGCTCGTCCGAAGGCCTGATGGGCCGGATCTGCATGGCGGTCCTCCGTTCCCCTCTGCTTCGGCCCCAGTATAGGTGGATCAGGCTGCCGAAACCACGCGGGGCCGGAGCCGGTCGCAGCGCAGCCGCCACGGCTGTGCGACGCGCGAGGGCGAGCTTACCCCATGTATTCACGAAGTGTCTCAGCGTCCCGACATCCGACCCGCAGCACCCGCCCCTTCCGGTGGACAGCTCGCCCGTCGGCCGGCCAGCAGCAGGCCGACGGAGCCCAGCTTGATGCCGGCGAGAAAGAGCACCGCGGACACTGTCCCGAACACTGGAACCAGGAGAATCCCGCAGAGCAGCGCACCCAGGCACGCCCCGACATGATCGGCGGCGACCACTCGGCCCGCGGACGCTCCGAGGCGCTGCTCCGTGGCGGAAGCCAGGGCCCCGGCGACGGCAAACGCCGATCCGCCCAGCGCACCGGTCAACGCAACCAGGGCCGAGATCGACGCATCGACAAGCCGGAACGCCGCGGGGCCGGCCTGAAGCGATGCCAGTGCCATCAGCACGCCGGGCGCCGCCGCCGCCAGGAGTGCCATGATCGTGTCGAGAACGATGAGACGCCGCCATAGCGTCGTCGATGCGACGGCCGGAGCAACGTCGCCCGACCACCTCCACTGGGCGGCGCCGCATCCAAGAACCAGCCCGGCCATGAACAGGGCCACGATCCATCCAATACGCTGATACACGTAGCCGTACAGGTTCTGGAAGGCAAACAGCCAGATGATACTCAGGGCCATGGTGGCGAAGCCCGTTGACCCGACGGAAAGCATGACCACTCCATCCGGGAGCCACTCCGCAGCCCCTGCCTTGCCGCGGTGGCGCAGCCAACCGGCCATCAACGCCGCCCCTCCGAACGCGAGGGCGATCAAGCTGACCTCGATCCAGCCAACGGACCGGAGCCGCTCGAATACCGGCATCCGCCGCCCTCCCGTCATCCGCTCCCAGAGCGCCAGTCGCTGGACGTAGACGACCGGGTGAAGGTCCGTGCTGACGGCGACGCCTCCCGCCGCGTCGAGTTCGGCGGCGCGCCGCTGGATCTTCGCGGGGTCAAGCCAGTCCGTGGCCCCTTCGAACCAGATGGGATCGAACATCCCGAACTTGACCGGGCGATCGGAATACCGCCTGGCGAGCTCCGCGGCATCGGTCGAGACCAGCCCCTCGCCGCTGGCAGCCAGGACGTGCGCGGGGTCACCCCACCCCACAGCGACGACAGGGAACTGCGTGCGAAGCGTCGCTCGAAGCGAGGCGAGATACTCGGCGACCGCCGCCGACAGTCGGCCGGGCGCTGCGGCCGCGGTCAGGCACACCACCGACCGCCGCGTCATGGCCCTGCGCAGCTCATGGAAGAACTCGGCGGTGTACAGTCGGGCCCGCAGGGCCGAAATAGGCTCCGGCAGTCGGGCGATGACCAGGTCGAATCGCCCGGCCTGCGTCTTCACGTAGTGTCGGGCGTCCGTGTGGTGCACGGTGACCCGCGGGTCGGCGAGGGCCTGGCGGTCCGTCGCGGCGAGAAACGGATCGAGCAGGTCGATCAGCTTGGCGTCGGGCTCCACGTAATCGACGTGCTCGACCGGGTGGCGAAGAAACTCGGCGAGCAGGCCCTCGGCGCCGCCGCCGATCATCAACACGGTGCGCGGGGACGGGTGCTGGCACATCCAGAAGTGGGCCAGCGGCACATAGGTGTAGGGGTCGGGAAAGTCCGCGGCTATATGGCCGTCACTATACAGCGAAAACTGTTCCGCTCGCCGGCCGACGGCGAGATTCTGATACCTGGTTTCGGTTTCGGCCATGAGCGTGTATCCGGGGGCCACGTGCCGCCACCGGCGTTCCACTAGCTGGCGGTGCAGGGTGTCACCGGCCAGCGCGGCCGTCACCAACGCTGCCACGCAGATGAGGGCTGTCAGCAGGCCAACGGAAGGCCGGGATCCGGCGCGAACCAGGAACCCCGTGGATACGGCGGCACCCAGCCCCCAACAGCCCAGGACGACTTCGATGGGGTGGAGATTCTCAACCGCCCAAAAGCTGAAGGCCGCCCCGCCAATCAGGCTGCCCGCCGACTCGATCGCGTAGACGCTGCCCAAAGGCAGCGAGCCCCATTGCCGACGCCGCGGCGTGGTCTCCGCGGTGGACTCAGGCTTCGCCGCGGCGTCGGCGAATCGCACCGCGCAGGCCAGCGGAAAGGCGAAGCCGACCAGGGCGCTCGCGGGGGAAACAAAGAGGACGGCGGCCAGGGCCGTGGAAGGCAAGGGCAACAGCTCGCCGGCAGGAATGCCCAGCCATCCTCGGGCACCGCGAAAGACCCACAGCTCCAGGCAGCCGACCAGCCCCAGGAGCATCAGGGCCGCGACCAGGGCGAACTCCGGGCGTTGCATTCGCCCCGCCGTCCGGCCGCCGATCGTGGCCCCGGCCGCCACGCCCAGTAGCCACGCGAACAGCACCACCCCCCAGGCAAGCTCACTGCCGTACATGAGCACGAGGGCCTCGCGCAGCAGGACCGATTGCGTGACGATCGCCTGCAGCCCGCTGCACAGAACGAGCACCCCGAGCCACACGCGGCGTTCCTGGTGGCGTCCTGTTGGCACCTATCGCGTCTCCGAGTCAGCCGACGATGCCGTCTGCCGGCGTCTGGCTGCCGATTCGACACCGCCGCTTCGTTCGCTATACTATCATCCAGCACCGGCAGGAGGTGGTCGATGCCCACGTTTCTGGCGCGGCGCTACATGCGAACGATCGACGAGGTCGGTCGGGTGGAGCGAGTCATCGCCGTCGCGATCCTCGTGATCCTGGCGGGCATCGTGGCGACGTTTGTCATGCAGGTAGGCGGCGAGGCGCACGGCCTTTTCGACGTCGACGCGGCTGCCTACGGGCCCGCGACCGGCATGGCCGGCCCAAACTCCGTGGCCCCGCCCGACGCTTTTCCCGATGCGGGGCTGCCGGGGTGGCATCGCCCGCAGAATGTGCGCCGCTACACGCCGGAGACCCTCCATCAGAAGATCAACGGACGGGCCGAGGCGTACGCGTCCTTTCACGTGCGATCGTTGACCTTTGGCACCTACACCCACGACAGCGGCGGCCAACGAGCGGTGGACGTCTACTGGTACGCCATGAGTGAGCCGGCCGACGCGGCGGCCATTTATCGGGCCGAGGTCGCGCCGGCCGCCGAAGCCGTTGCGATCGGCGACGAAGGCTGCGCGATCGGGGGAGCCGTGTACTTTCGACTGGGGCGGAACTACGTCCAGGTGCTGCCGGGCACGGCGGATGCGGGGGATGCCGACGCCGCCCGAGAAATTGCGGCGGCCCTGGCCCGCCGGATCGCTTCGCCCTGACCCCTGGACCGAGGCCCGGCGAGGGCGAGCGCATGAATGCCGACGCACTGACACGGCGAGAATGGCTCACTCGTGGGGCGGGCGCCATCGCGGTCGCAGGAGCCGCGGTCGTCGCGGCACGGGCGCTGTACGATCCCCTCGGCGGCGACGGGTACGAGTCCGCGCCCGCCGCGTCCACTCCACGGAACTACTTCGAGTCGATCGACTTTCCCGCTTCGAACCCGCGGATCAGCATTGCGACCGGCCCCGACGACCAGATCGAACGAATGGTCAGAGCCGCGATCGGAGGACTGGACCCGCGGGCGGGCATGAGTCGCTTCATCCGCACGGGTGACGTCGTCTTTCTCAAGCCCAACGTCGGCTTCGATCGTCCGCCCTACCTGGGCGCCACCACCCATCCGGAGATCGTGCGTGGATTGATCCGCCTTTGCCGCGGGGCGGGAGCGCAACGAGTCCTTGTCGCCGACCACCCCATCGAGGCGCCGGCAGCGTGCTTCGCCCGATCCGGAATTCAGCGCGTTGCCGACGAAGAGGGCGCCGTCATCCTCCCGGCGGCGCCCGGCAACTTCGAGACCGTCGCCGTTCGCGCCCACCGGCCCGATGCTCACCGTGGCGAGGTGCTGGGTTCATGGCCGCTGTTCATCCGCCCGTTGACCGAGGCCACCAAGGTCATCGGCGTTGCGCCGATCAAGGACCACAACCTGGCCGGGGGCTCGATGAACCTGAAGAACTGGTATGGGCTGCTGGGGGGGACGCGCAACCGACTTCATCAGGCGATTCACGCGACGATCAGCGACCTGGCCCTGCTGATCAGCCCGACCCTGGTGATCGGCGACGCGACCCGCGTGATGATGAGCAACGGTCCCACGGGCGGGCGCATCAGCGACCTCCGGCCGGGCGGCGAACTCGGGCGCTCCGCAGTGATCGCCTCCGTCGACCCGGTGGCCTGCGATGCGTGGTGCTACGAGAAGCTGCTGGGCCGCGACCCCTCAGCGCTGCGCTATCTCGCGCTCGCCCAGGCAAAGATCGGCGCGCAGATTGCTACCGGAGTCAAGCGATTCGGAGAACGCGACTGGCGTATCTACGAGCGACAGGGACAGGTGGTCTTCACGAGCGTCGTTTGATATGCACTCGGCAGAGCCGCCCAGCCGCATTCGGACGGGCAGCACGTTTCGCGACTCCTGGCGGAACGTGCTTCACATCACCTCCGTTCGCGTCATCGCCCAGGCCGTTTTCCTCGGCCTGTTCCTCACGTTCGTCGTGCTCACGACGTTCGTCTCCCTCGATCGCCGGCCCGACCTGCGACACTGGCTGAGCAAGTTCCTGGAAACCGACCCGCTCGTTTCGATAACGAGCGCGCTGACCACCCACACGCTCTACCGAGGCTTGGCGTGGTCTCTGGTGATCCTGATTCCCACGTTCTTTCTGGGGCGGTTCTTCTGCAACTGGATCTGCCCGCTCGGCACGCTCAACCAGCTCGTCGGCTGGCTATTCCGCACGCACCAGTCCACGGAGGCCATCGAGGCGAACCGCTACCGGCACAGCCAGCAGCTCAAATACCTGATCCTGATCGGCATGGCGGCCCTCGCCTTGTTCGGCAGCCTCCAGATCGGCTGGCTCGATCCGATCGCACTGACTCACCGTTCATTCACCACGGTCATCGTACCTGCCCTGGAGATGCCCGCGGGCGACCTCGCCGGCGGGCGGCGGTTCTATCGCGGTGCGGGGTTGATCGGCATCATCGCTCTGGTGATGCTGGCGATGAACGCACGGTGGCCACGTTTTTTCTGTCGAGTGCTGTGCCCGCTGGGAGCCCTGCTCGGCGTCCTCGGGCGGTTCTCGTGGTGGCGGATCGAACGCGATCCCGTCAAGTGCCACGGCTGCGACCGCTGCCGCCAGAATTGCGAGGGGGCCTGCGATCCGCAAGGCGACCTGCGTACCGCGGAGTGTCTGGTCTGCTTTAACTGTATCGAGGATTGCCCGGAAGGCGCCTTGAGCTTCAAGCTCTTTCCGTCGAGGCGGCACGAGCTGCCTGGCCCGGACCTTTCGCGCCGGAAGGCGATCTTCGCCGCGGCGAGCGGAGTGGTGCTCTTCCCGTTGCTCCGGAGCACCGGCCGGTCAAGCCGCGATTTCTCCTCGAACGCCATCCGCCCGCCGGGGGCCCTGGAGGAGCGTGCGTTTCTCGAGCGTTGCATCAAGTGCGACCAGTGCATGCGGGTCTGCCCCACCAACGTGCTCCAGCCGGCTTGGTTCGAAACCGGCATCGAAGGGCTCTGGACACCGGTCCTCAACTTCCGCATGGGCCACTGCCAGCTTCACTGCACGGCCTGCGGGGTCGTCTGCCCCACGGGCGCGATCCAGCGGGTCTCCCTCGAGCGCAAGCTGGGGCTCGGCCCGCACGCCGACCAAGGCCCGATCCGTCTGGGCACGGCCCATTTCGACATCGGTCGATGTCTGCCGCACAGCATGGATGTACCCTGCGCCGTGTGCGAAGAGGTCTGCCCCACCAGCCCGAAGGCCATCTATCGTGAGTGGGTGCTGCGTCCGGTTCGAAACGGCCGGTTTCTGGTTCTCGCGGCGACTGAAGACACGGTCACCGTCGGCCGGTGGCTCGCTGGCGAGGGGCAAGCGGATACGTCGGTTCATCTCAGCCCCGATCAGTGGCGAGGCAACGGCGAGCTAGCGTATCACGTGATCGTTCAGCACGCCGACGGCATGACCGAGCGACAACGCATTCTCGGCAATGACGAGCACACCCTGACGATCAAGCGGCGATTCGCTCGTCCGCCGGCGGTTGACGATGAGGTGGTGGTTCACGTAGAGATAGCCGTGCCGCGGATCGACCTCGACCTGTGCATCGGCTGCGGCATCTGTGAGAAACAGTGCCCGGTGGTCGGTGACCGCCGCGCCGTGTACGTCACCGCCGAAGGCGAAACCCGCTCACAAGACCACCCCGACCGCGACCGAAACCGCGCGGTGCGAGCGTAGCAGGCGAAGATTTCCGGGCTCGGACCGTTCTTTGGCTTCATCATATCCGCCCGACGTGCTACACTACGATCGTGTTTGAAGCGTCGAGCGACGATAGACCCACCCGAGCCGCGGACTTCAGTCCGCGCGAACACTCGAGGTTCTGGGTGCTCTCCGAGTCTGGCACGTTCGCGCAGGCTGAAGCCCGCGGCTCGGGATGGGCACGTTCGCGCAGGCTGAAGCCTGCGGCTGGGCTCATCGCGAGAGTTCGGTTCATCGCAGAACTCTTGAAACGTGGCACGATGCTGCCACTGGCAGAAGCGTCATTCTTGCGAAGGGGCGAAGCGGATCATGGGGCAACAACGTAGTAGATGGCTCACGGCTTTTCTGGTTGCAGCGGCGATTATCTTAGTCATCCCGGCCGTCGAGTTACACGGGCAATCCGCCACAGATGCAGAGCCGGCTGGCCTCAGCGCCCCGGCCAAGGTGCATCCCGCTTTGGCAAAGCTGGTAGCGGACGGCGATGAGCCGGTGAAGGCCTGGGTTTTCTTTACGGACAAGGGCATCCGCTCGCCGGAGGCGTACGAGGCGGCCGTTCAACGGGTCGCCTCGACGTACGACGAACGCGCCAAACAAAGGCGACTGTTGCGGGGTGACAACGCAGCTCGCGGCCGGCCCGTATTCGACGAGCACGACCTGCCGGTGGTCGAGGCGTACGTGGAGGCCATCGCGGCGACCGGCGCACGGGTTCACGTCACCAGCCGGTGGCTCAACGCGGTCAGCGCCTACGCGGACCGCGCCCAACTCGAGCGAATCGCCGCGCTGCCGTTCGTGACGAAGCTCCAGCCGGTGGCACGTTCGGCGCGGATCGATCCGCCGCAGCCCGATGACGATGCTGCGGCATCCGGCGAAATCGAAAGCACGCCGGCGGGGCCGCGGAGCATCGACTACGGTCAATCGCAATCGCAACTCGCCCAGATGAACCTCATCGCGCTGCACGATGCCGGCTTCACCGGCGACGGCGTGGTGGTGGGCATCCTGGACACGGGCTTTACCCTGACGCACGAGGCCTACAACAACCCGCTGCACCCGCTGCAGGTCATTGCCGCGTACGACTTTATCAACAACGACAGCAACGTGGGCATCCAGCCGGGCGATCCAAGCAGCCAGCACGACCACGGCACCAAGACGCTCAGTTGCCTCGGCGCGTACGCGCCCGGCGAAATGGTCGGCGGTGCGTACGATGCATCGTTCATCCTCGCCAAGACGGAGGACACCGCCGCCGAGTATCCCGCGGAGGAAGACAACTACGTGGCCGGGCTCGAGTTCATCGAGGCCAACGGGGCGGACATGGCCACGGCCTCGCTCGGTTACATCGACTGGTACACCCAGGCTGACCTGGACGGCCTGACCGCCGTCACCACCATCGCCATCAACATCCTGACCTCGCACGGCGTTCATCACTGCAACGCGGCCGGAAACGAGTATCACGACTCGAATCCTTCCACCTCGAGCCTGATTGCGCCCGCCGACGGTTTCGACGTGATCACCTGCGGCGCAGTCGACAGCGCCGGCACGATCGCTTCCTTCAGTTCCGACGGGCCGACGGCGGACGGACGGATCAAGCCCGAGGTGCTGGCCCGCGGTGTCAGTGCCTCGGTGGTGTCCTCCAGCAGCAACACCGGCTACACCACGGCGAGCGGAACGTCGTTCTCCACGCCGCTGACAGCCTGCACCGTCGCCTGCCTCGTCCAGGCGAACCCGTACTGGACCGTCGCAGAGATGCGGGCGCATCTCTTCGAGACGGCCTCGGACTATGTGGCCAACGGCACACATGACCCGCTCTTTGTCCGCGGGTACGGCATCGTCAACGCGTTCGCCGCCTGGGCCGACTGCAACCTGAACGATATTGCGGACGGATGTGATGTCGATTGTGGAGCGTCCGGCGGCCCGTGCGACGTTCCCGGTTGTGGCGGCAGCGCCGATTGCAACGGCAACGCTGTCCCCGACGAATGTGAGAGCGACTGTAACGGAAACGGCGTTCCCGACGATTGCGATATCGCCGCTTGTCTTCCGGGTGACTCACTCTGCGCCGACTGCAACGGGAACGACATTCCAGACGAATGCGAGGTTCCCTTCCCCCAGCAGGGACGCATTGCCCTGGATCGAGGAGCTTATTCGTGCGGCGCCTCCATCATGATCCTGGTCAGTGACTGCGGCCTCAACCTCGACGGCGGCGCCGTCGAAACCGTCCCCATTGTCATCGAATCGGATTCCGAGCCCGGCGGCGAGGCCGTCATCCTGACCGAGTCCGAGCCCAATAGCAGCGCGTTCGAAGGCTCGATCCCGCTCGACGTCGTGGACAGCGGCGGCGTTCTGCTCGTCAACGACGGCGACGAGGTGACCGCTACGTACGTCGACGCCGACGACGGGCTTGGAGGGACGGATATCGCCGTCGTCTCCACCGCGGCCGTCGACTGCCAGGCGCCGGCCATCTCTAATGTTCAGGCTGTCGAGGTGGGGGCATTCGAAGCGAGGATCACGGCGAACCTCAACGAGCCGGCCGGTGCCGTGGTTCGATACGGCACGTCGTGCGGTGCGCTTGTCGGGCAGGCATCGGGCCTGGATCTCGCCAACGCCGTCGACGTGACGCTCGCCGGTCTATCGCAGGAAACGACTTACTACTTCGCCGTGGACGTCGAGGATGAAGCGGGCAACGCGGCCACGGACGACAACAACGGCTTGTGCCATGCGTTCACGACGGAGTCGCATCCGGACTACTTCACGGAGGCGTTCGTGAGCGGCACCGATCTCGAAGGTCTCTCGATCCTGTTCACCCCGGACGGGTCGTTCGATTTCTACCAGGCCTGCACCGAGCCGATGGCCAATCTGCCGACCGATCCCGCAGGAGGAAATGTCTTGAGTTTGGGCGACGACGATACGGCGCAGGTCACACTTGCGGGCGGCGCTACGGTGTCGCTCTACGGCATCGTTTACTCATCGTTCTATGTGAGCAGCAACGGATATCTGACTTTCGGCTCCGGCGACTCCGACTACGATGAAACCCTTGAAGAGCACTTTGCCCCGCTGCCGCGCATTTCCGGGTGGTACGATGACCTCAACCCCAGTTCCGACGGTGAGGTCAGTTGGCGGCAGTTGCCGGATCGGGCGACAGCAACCTGGTCGGGCGTACCGGAGTACAACGGGACCGAGAACAACACGTTCCAGGTCGAACTCTACTTCGACGGGCGCATTCGACTGAGCTACGTGGCGATCTCCGCAAACGACGGAATCGTCGGACTGTCGGATGGTGGTGGGCTGCCGGTAGATTTCATCCAGACGGACTTGTCCGGGTACGGTGGTTGCCGGGCAGCACCTCCCCTGCCGGCACCGGTTCCTCATGACGTTCGCAAGAACCGCTACATCTCCTTCACGCCGAACAGCGGCGACCACGCCGTGGCCTTTCGCGTCGAACTCGTCGAGAGCGCCTATTTCCCGTCCTGGAGCGGCGTGGTGGGATGGGTGAGCAAACCGGACAGCCTGGGCCCCGCGGAGATCAGCCCGACGCGCGTGACTGATGTCTGGACACAGCCGGTGGTGCACGCGGGCGACTGCCCCATCGTACCGGTGGCGACCTATGTCGTTCGCGCCATCGCGGCCGACGCATCGGAAAGCGATCCGTCGGCCTTCTCCGATCCCCTGTCGATTTCGACCATCGACCGACCCGGCACGGAATACTGGGCGGACAGCGTCGGGGCCTTTGTGCAAGTGTGCAGCGGCGACGGGGTCACGCCATGTACTTCCGCCGCCGATTGTCCGCCCGGCGGGACCTGCGGCGTCTGGCCGGGACCTGACGGTTATATCAACTTCGACGACATCGGCGGGGCGGTCAAGACGTTCCAGAGGGTGCCGGGCACGGTGTGGCCGCACTTGACCCGTGTGGATTTGCACGGCGACGATGCCGGCGATCCGGCCGTGGATCCGCCGAATCGCGTGGCCAACTTTGCGGACATCCAGCACATGGTGTTCGCCTTCCAGGGGTCCCCGTATCCCTTCAGCGCCCCGGCGAATTGCCCGGGCGTGCTGCCGTAGGGGCCCGTTGGTTTTCGCCCGGAGGGCGCACGATCGTTGCCGGCGGCTTCAGCCGCCGGATGGCTGGCTCTCGGTCTTTCCGCCCGGAGGGCGGGCGAAGCGTTCGTCCGCCCTCCGGGCGAAAAAAACAAAAGTACAGGGCTTCTCCAGGGACTGAAGTCCCTGGCAACGACCGTGCGCCCTCCGGGCGGATGAACCGCGAACCGGAATTGAAACCGGTCAGTTTGAGCTATGGAAGGCGATGAACTGGCATCGCCCGCGACGGCGGAGGCGCCTGACCTCGCCGCCGCAGGCTGACGTTGCGGGTCCTTTCGGGAATCGTATCATGCATATCCTGCACAAGAAAACGGCTCCACTGCGTGCCAGGGGCTTTCTCCTGGACGTCGAGGGCGTTCTCGTGGCCGACAAGCGCTACCTTCCCGTCGAGGGAGCGGCTACGTTTGTGGAGCGGGTTCGCCAGGCGGGTTTGCACCTGCGACTGATCACCAACAACACGACCGATACCAAGCGCATGCTCATCGAAAAGCTCGGCGCCGCCGGTTTCGATTTTGAGCCCGAGGAACTTCACACGTGCACCGGCGCCGCGATCCGACACCTGCACTCCATCGGAGCGACCAGTTGTCTGGTTCTGGGGGTCGCCGCGCTGCGTGAGATGTTCGTCGACGATGGTTTCACCGTGGCCGACTCCAACACCGTCGATGCGGTGGTCGTCGGCCTCGATACCGACTTGACTTACGATCGACTCCGGCTGGCATGCGACGCGGTTGGACGGCACGGCGCCGCACTCATCGCCCTGCATCGTAACCGCCTTACGGTCGATGCGGAGGGCTGGCGTGCCCCGAGCGTCGGAGCGATCGTCGAAGTGATCGTCTTTGCAACCGGGGTCGAGCCGGTGGTGATCGGCAAACCGAGTCCGGCCTATTTTCAACAGGCTCTGAAGGAACTGGACGTGCCGGCCGGGTCGGTCCTGGTAGTCTCGGACGATCCGCTGAGCGACCTGGCTGGAGCCAAGCGCATGAACATGCACACCGCCTTCGTGCTCTCCGGAAAGTACGGCGACGAGTCGATCCTCGAGTCGATTCCGAAGGCGGAACGGCCCGACATCGTCGCCGACTCCCTCGGCGCCCTGCTGGTTGACGGCCTGGTGGAGATTTGATCCGACCTTCGCGGACTTGCGCCTATTGACGCAGCGTCGGTGTGATGGTCAGGCGCCGTTCGGTGTCGTCACGCTTGATGACGATTTCCACGGTCTCGTCGGGCTTGAGGGCGCGCAGCACTGCAGCATAATCTTCGAGGCCGGAGATCTTGTGG
>Ga0214473_10004655_pt1 | contig 16480 bp, 12 predicted proteins | sample RVTome_7_FD_203509 | JGI IMG/M metagenome (GOLD analysis project Ga0214473, IMG submission 203509) | Soil microbial communities from uranium-contaminated site in the Upper Colorado River Basin, Wyoming, United States - RVT98D197 | ecosystem: Environmental > Terrestrial > Soil > Contaminated >... | reverse complement strand
AGGAGTATACGGGGTCGCTCGGTGCGAGAATCGCGGGCGTATGAAAAGCATCGCCCGGCTGATCCCGTTGCTCCTGATCGCCCCTTCGCTCGCGTTCGCGCAGGCCGAACCGCGCGACCTCACCCCGATCCTCAAAGAGGAGATACTCGCGCCCGCCGTGGCGCTCCGCGAGCTGCGCGAGCGCATCGTGGCCCGCGTGGCGAAACCGCCCGCGCCGACCTCGGCCGTCGAGTGGAGCGAGAGCGCGACGCGCCTCCGCCAGCGCCTGCTCGCGGACGTCGTCTTCCACGGCTGGCCGAAGGGCTGGGTGGAGGCACCGCCGCGATTCGAAGAGACCGGCGTGATCGAGGGCGGCGGCTACCGCATCCGCAAGCTGCGTTACGAGATCGTGCCGGGGTTTTTCGCGGCCGCTCTGCTCTACGAACCGGCGGGCCCGGGAGGCCGCCGGCCGGCGATCCTCAACGTCAACGGACACGTCGGGCCGCCGGGGAAGACCGTCGAGTACAAGCAGAAGCGCTGCATCACGTTCGCGCGGAACGGCGTCGTCGCGCTGAACCTGGAATGGCTCGGCTTCGGCGAGCTCTCCGCCAAGGGCAACTCGCACTGGTACGCGGGCCACCTCGACCTCGTCGGCGCGCACGAGCTCGGCCTGTTCTACCTGGCGATGCGCAAGGGGCTCGACTATCTCTACGAGCATCCCGCTGTCGACCGCGACCGGATCGGCATGACCGGGCTCTCGGGCGGCGGCTGGCAGACGATCGTGCTGAGCGCGCTCGACGAGCGCGTGCGCGCCTCGGCGCCGGTCGCCGGCTTCAACGGCATGGGCGCCAAGGCGGTCGCCCGCGCCTACGGCGACACCGGCGACATCGAGCAGTCGGCGGCCGATCTCTTCGAGTCGGCCGACTACCCGCACCTCGCCGCGCTCGTGGCGCCGCGGCCGTTGCTGCTCGCCTTCAACGCCGAGGACGACTGCTGCTTCCGCGCCGGGATGGTGAGGCCGGTGATCGAGAAGCCGGTGCGCGGGATCTTCGAGCTCTACGGCAAGGGCAAAGACCTCGTCTGGCACGAGAACCGCGACCCCGGCACCCACAACTACCAGCTCGACAACCGCGAGCAGGCCTACCGTTTCTTCGGCCGGGTGTTCGGGGTGCCCGCGATGGTCACGGACAGCCCGGAAGCTGCGTCCGAGGTGCGCGGATACGACGAGCTGGTGGTGGGCCTTCCCGCGGACAACCTGACGATCCTGGACCTCGCCCGGCGGATCGCGTCCGGCTTCGACCGCAACCCGGTACCGCCCGAAGCGGCGCGTGCGCGCCTGTCGCAGATCGTGCGCTACCGGCCGGCGCGGATCGACGCCGGCTGGCTCGTGGCCAGCACGAAGCAGCGCGGCGTCGAGTCGGCCTCGTACCTCTTCCGGATGAGCGACGGCCTGAGCGCGAGCGCCGTATGGCTGAAGGCTCTCTCGGCGAAGCACGACGCCCCGGCCACGATTCTGCTCGACGACGCGGGCCGCGGGCAGACAGGGAGCGAGGCCGCCGACCGCCTGAATCGCGGCGAGCAGGTGCTTGGGCTCGACCTCGCCTTGATCGGCGAGGCCTGGAGCGAGCGCGAGACGCGGCGGCTGCAGCAGAACCTCAACGGGCTGGGTGAGCGCCCGATCGGGATCGAGGCGGCCGAGCTTCTCGCCGCGGCGCGCTGGCTTTCCGCTCGCTCGGCCTCGTCCAAGCCGCGTCTCGAGACCAAGGGGATCCGCAGCCAGCTCGTGGCGCTCGTCGCCGCGGCTCTCGAGCCGAGCGCTTTCTCGGAGATCGTCGTGCGCGACGGCATGCAGAGCCTCGGCCACGTGCTCGAGAAACCGGTGGAGTACATCGACGCGCCCGAGCTGTTCTGCCTCGATTTGTACAAGGAGTTCGACGTCGAAACGCTCGCCGCGCTCGCGGCACCCACCCGTGTGCGCGCCGGCCCGAAGCCGAGCGAACGCATCGGCGTCTTCCTCCGCTGCACTGGAGAGGAGGAGCCGCGCAAGGCGCTCGCCGCGGTGAAGTCCCTCGGACTGGACCGCATCCAGGTGAGCCGGCTGCCCGACAGGTACTACACCCCGGAGGGAGCCAAGGAGTTCGCGGGCCTGCTGAGGGCGGCTGGGGTTCGTTCCGAGTCCGTGGTGGTGGTGTTCGAGGGCGAGAGCTACAAGGACCAGGAATCCGTCGTGAGGACGGTGGGCTTGCGGCCGGTCGAGCTCCGGGAGGCTCGGCTCGACTACGCCCGCAGCTGCGTCGACTTCGCGGCCGCAATCGGCACGAAGATCGTCACGCTGCACATGGGCGTCCTGCCCCGGGACCCGGAGCACGCGATCTATCGAGGCATGCTCGAGGCCGTCGGCGCACTTGCGGCCTACGCCGCAGGCAAAGACGTCACCATCTCGCTCGAGACGGGACAGGAAACCGGCGAAGAGCTGGCGCGCTTCCTCGACAAGCTGACCGAGGTCCGCGTGGGCGTCAACTTCGACACGGCCAACCTCGTCCTCTATGGCCTGGACGACCCCGCGCGGGCGCTCGAGCGATTGCGCGGTCGCGTCACCTCGGTCCACGTCAAGGACGGCCTGCCCCCGGAAAACCCGGCTCGCCTCGGTCGCGAGGTCCGGCTCGGAGAGGGGCAGGCCCAGGTCGCGGAGTGCCTGCGGATCCTCGAGAAGTCGGGCTTTCAGGGTCCGTTGATCATCGAGAACTACGTCTGGCGTGAGCGGGGAACCGACCCGCTCGAGGAGCTGGCGAAAGCGCGGGACTTCATCCGAGCGAGCCTGAAACGCTAGTCGTCCCGGCACGGAGTTCGACTCGACCCTGCCTGTGCAGGATCGCACCGTATAATCGGCCGTCCCGCAAGCCAGGTTGCGCGGGCAGGAGGGGGCATGCGGCGCGCGCTCATGCGGATCGACACGCTCTTGCGCGGTGGCTTTACTGAACGCGAAGTCCTGCGTGAGGGCCGGGTTGCCGTGGCCGTCCCCGATCTCTCGGTCGCAGCAGTCCCGCTGGGAGTCGCGTACGGCCTGTTCATGGGCCTCTACGCCGTTCTGCGCGGCGGCCCCGGGTCGGGCCTGCAGCTTCTCGCGACAGCGCTCAAGGTGCCGTTCCTCTTCCTGCTCACGCTGCTGGTGACGCTTCCCTCGCTGTATGTCCTATCGGCGCTCGCCCGCTCGCGCCTCTCATTCACCCACACGGTGCGCCTGCTGCTCGCGGCGGTGACGGTGAATCTCGCCTTGCTGGCCAGCCTCGGTCCGGTCACAGCCTTTTTCACGCTGTCCACCGAGAGCTACCCCTTCATGATCCTGCTCAACGTCGCGTTCTTCGCGATCTCGGGGCTCGTGGGGCTGGGTTTCCTCAGGAAAGCGCTCGACATCGTCTTCGAGCCGGAGCCAGCGGGAGGGAAGCCAGCGGGAGATAACGTCGCCGCCGCGGCATTGCGCGGGGCGTCACAACCGGATCCTGCCGGCAGGGTATTCGGCGCCTGGACCCTGACCTACGCGGTGGTCGGCGCACAGATGGGGTGGATCCTGCGACCTTTCATCGGTGCGCCCAGCGAGCCATTCCAGTGGTTCCGCGAGCGCCAGTCGAATTTCTTCGTGGTCGTGTGGGAGTCGTTCCTGCGGCTGTTCTAAGCCGTGCTGCGGGACATCGATGACATGCTCGGCGGGCGCGGGCCCCTCGCTCCGGGAGCCACGGACAGTGTGTCGCGCTGGCTGCCCGCCTGGGTTGTCGCTGCCGGTCTCCTCTACGGGGCGGTCATGGGTGCTTACAGCCTCCGACCTCTCCAGATGCTGTACTCGTCCCTCAAGGTGCCGATGCTGATCGCCGTCTCCGGCCTGATCTGCCTGCCCAGCTTGATCGTGCTCAACACGGTTCTCGGGTTGCGCGAAGACCTCGGCGCCGTGCTGCGGGGCGCCGCGCTGGCCCAGGGCACTGTGTGCGTCAGCCTGGCGGCTCTCGCACCGATCACGGTTGTGGCCTACCTGTCGCTCGACGTCTACGCGCAGGCCGTGCTCTTCAACGGAGCCGTCTTCCTCGTTGCGGCACTCGCGGGCCAGGTCACGTTGAGCCGCCATTACCGGCCTCTGATCGCCGCCAATCCGAGGCATCGGATCGCTCGGGACGCCTGGCTCGCCCTGTATCTGTTTGTCGCGATCCAGATGGGTTGGGTGCTCCGGCCGTTCGTCGGTGATCCCGACCAGCCCACGCGGTTCTTTCGCGTCGGCGCGTGGAGCAACGCCTATGTGGAGATCGCCGAGCTCGTGTGGAGTGTGGTCCGGCGCTAGGAACTCGCGCGGCACGACCAGCGCGGCCTTGGTTCGGTGGGTGCCAGCTCAGCCCCGCGCGGCCGCGAGCGGGTCGAAGACGCGCGCGAAGCCGAAATCGTCGAAGTCGCGCGCGTTGCGCGTCGCGAATTCCGTGACGCCGTTTTCGAGCAGCGTGTGGGCGAGGCGGGCGTCGAAGATGTGCCGTCGGGCCGCCTTGGGCCGCGCCGCCGCGGCCCACACGCGGTCCATCACCGTGGCCGTCTCGACGAGCGCCCAGCGCGGGTGACGCCTGAAGGCCTGGCACAGCGCCGCGGCTTCGGGGGCCTCGAGCGGATTGCGCACGACGGCGGGGTTGCGGAGGAGCACGTACAGCTCGACCAGCACGAGCTCGGCGATCGCCACGTCGCTCCTTGCCGAGCAGGTTTCGACGAACGCGCGTGCCGCGGCGTGCTCCGGACAGTCGCGGTTCAGGCTGTAGAGCAGGAGGTTCGTGTCGATCGAGATCACGACGGCTTCGCATCCGTGGCGCCTGCCGCGCTCGCAAGCTCGCGCCAGTCCTCGACCGGTGTCAGGAACTCTCCGAGCGCCAGTGGCTCGGGCACGCGCCATTCGGTATCGGGCGTCTCGTCGGGGGCGCGGTAGACCCGCAGCATGTGCTCCAGGCCCCGGCGAACCAGCTCCGCGAGCGACATCTCGTGTCGTTCAGCGACCCGCTTGGCCCGGGCGTAGAGGGCGTCGGGAAGTTGGATCTGTGTTCGGGTCATGGTGATGTAAATTATACAGCTACATCAATTAGATGTAGTCCCAGAACAGGCATCGCAGTCAGAATGAGGATGAAACGGAGTAAGTAGCTGATAAAAAGCGCTTTATAGTCTAAGGCTCGGCTGGGAGGACGATCAGCTCGCGCCGGTCGGTGAGCCGCAGCAGCACGAGGCCGATCGGGCGGCCGATCGCGGCCCCTCCCAGCAGTCGTTGCAAGTCGTCGACGTCGGCGACCGCCTCAGCTCCCAATGCGACGATCACGTCACCGCGCAGCACGCCGGCGGCCTCGGCGGGGGAGCCTGCTTCGACCGAGAGCACCTTCACGCCGGTGCTCGAAGCCAGGCGGTGGTGACGGGCGAGGGCCCGCGGCACCGGCACGGTCTCGGCACCGATGCCGAGTCGCGCACGGCGCACCCGGCCGTCGCGGATGAGCGCCGCGGCGACGCGCTCGGCGGTGCGGAGCGGGATCGCGAAGCACACCCCCTGGCCAGGCAGGATGGCGGCGGTGTTGACGCCGATCACCGCGCCGCGGTGGTCGACGAGTGGGCCGCCAGAGTTGCCGGGGTTGAGCGCCGCGTCGGTCTGGATCAGGTTGTCGACGAGGCGGCCCGACCCGGTGCGCAGCGAGCGGCCGAGCGCGCTCACGATGCCCGCCGTGACGGTCGCGCGGAAGCCGTACGGGCTGCCGAGCGCGATCACCAGCTGACCGACGCGCAGCGCGCGCGAGTCGCCGCGCGCGATCGGGACGAGCTCCGGTGCGTCGGCCCGCAACAGCGCCAGGTCGGAATCCGGGTCGTCGCCCACGAGCCGGGCCGGCCAGCTGCCGCCGTCGGCGAACGTGACGCGCAGCTCGGACGCGCCGCGGACCACGTGGCTGTTCGTGACCAGGAAGCCGTCCGGTGTCAGCACGAAGCCGGAGCCGCCGCCCTCGCCGCGCCGCCCGCGGCCGGCGAAGCGCACGCCCACGTGGACGACGCTCGGTGCCGCACGCTCGACAGCCGAGACCACCGCACTCGAGTAGGCGTCGAGCAGCTCCGCGTCTCGCGTCGGCCCTGGAACCGGCTCGGCGCTCACGCGGCCTCGCGCTCGCCCACGACGACGCTGAGCTCGCGGGACTCGCCAGCGCGCAGCAGGCTGAGCTTCAGCTCGCTGCCCACGCGGTCCGTGTCGAGCGAGGGCACGAGCGCCCCGGGATGAGTGAGGACGTCGTCGCCCGCGCGCAGCAGCACGTCGCCGAGCAGGAGGCCGGCGCGCGCGGCCGGGCTCTGCGGCTGCACGGAGAGCACGATCAGGCCGGCGCCCTGGCCGGCGCTCGAGCGCAGCTCCTGCGGCAGCGCCACGGTCTGCGTGCCGATGCCGAGATAGCCCCGGCGGATGCGGCCGTCCGCGAGCAGGGCGAGCGCCACGCGCCGCACGGCCGCGGCCGGTACGGCGAGACTCGCTCCGCGCAACAATCCCGCGCTGTTCACGCCGAGCGCGGCGCCGTCCCCCGCGAGCAGCAGGCCGCCCGAGAAACCCGGGTGGAGCGGGATGTCGCTCTCGAGGTAGCTCTCGAAGCGCGCTCCCGAGGGCGTGCGCCACTCGGATGCGAATGCGCTCACGATCCCGAGCCGCGCGCGCGCCGACCGGCCCGGACGGCTCAAGCCCAGCACGATCTCGCCCGGTCTCGGACTCCTGGCCTCGGCCCAGCGCGGCGGGACGAGGCCGGTGACTTCGGCCTTCAGCAAGGCGAGGTCGCTTCCGGGGTCGCGGCCCACGACACGCGCCGCGAGCGTGCGGCCGTCATGCAGGCCCACGGGCACCTCGTCCTCGGCATCGACGGCATGGTGACTCGCGACGATCACGCCGTCCGCGGACCAGACGACGCCGCTCGAGGCCGTCCGGCGACGTCCCTCCACGCGCACGAGGCTCGCCGCAGCCGCGTCGACGATCGCGGCCAGCTCTCCCGACAGGCTCTGCAGACTGGTGCTCACGAGTTCTCCTCCCGACGGCCCTGCGTGGCCGACTTCTGAACTGACACTAGCGCTCCGAGTGGCGCCGCACATCGGCCGCTCGGTGGGGTGCCGGCTGCCCGTTCGGGCAGGTAGCGGCGCCTGCCCGATGCGGGATTACAGGAGCAGAAGGCCGAGGCGCGCGGCCTGTGCGATGGCTTCGCCGCGGGTACGGGCGCCCAGCTTGCCCAGGATGGCGTTGACGTGGAACTTGGCCGTGTGCTCGCTGATCCCGAGCCGCTCGCCGAGGCGGCGGTTCGTAAGGCCCTCCGCCAGGAGCTGCAGCACCTCGGTCTCGCGCGCTGTGAGCGGCTCGACGAGTGCGTCCGCGGCCGGGAGCGGGCGCAGCAGGGCCTCGCCGAAGGAGTCGTCCACCACCAGCAGGCCGAGCGCGACTGCCTGCACCGCGGGCAGCAGCTGCTCATCGAGCCGCTCGCGCGAGAGCACGCCACGCGCCCCTGCGCCGAGCGCCTCGCGCGCCTGCTCCGGGCTCCAGGGCAGCGCCAGCACGGGCACCCTTGCGGCCGCGCGGCGCAGCGAGTCGAACGTGCCCGAAGTGCCGGCATCCCAGGCGATCGCGTCGGCCGCCTCCACGTCCGACGCCTGCAGATCGTCCGGCGCGACGTCGCCGGCGACGCTCAAGCCGGAGCGTTCGGCCAGCGCGCGCAGACCCGCGCGGGCGATCGCGTCCTCGGCCACGAGCAGGAGACGCGGAGGGGCCACGTACCCACTCTAGCCCGGATCATTCACGAGGCCGGGCGGTCTTCCGAGTGAATGATCCGCCCTCTGGCCGTCGAAAGGGCCTTCGAGACGCTTCGGGAGAGTAGTGCCCCAGCGAGTGAAGGCGGCGCAGTTCTGGCGCGCCGCGCGCATGGGGTTGAGACGCAACGAAATCGGACTATTCACGAGGACGGTCAGTTTGAGTCGGCCTCATGAATAGTCCGGGCTAGCGCGGACCGGCGGGAAATCCCTCCGGTCTACTCGTCGCTCTTCTCCTTCTCCTTTGGCTTCTCTTTTTCCTTCTCCTGGGTCTTCTCGGCGGGCTTCGTTCCCGGGGGCGGCGAGTCACCCGGCTGCAGCTTGAGCTTGATCTCGGTCTTCATCCCGCGGCGGACGTCGATCTCCTCGTCGAAGACCAGGAAGCCGCCCTTGTGCACCGCCAGGCGGTGGGCCCCGTCGGCCAGCCACAGGTAGGTGGGGTAGCCGTCGAGGTCGCGCGCCTCGCCCACGTAGCGACCGTCCACCCAGACGTCCGCGCGGTTCGGCTTGACGTTCAGCTCGACCGCGCCGAAGCCGGCCATCATCGCCGCGTTCATGTCGACCCCGCCGGGCGGGTAGAAGCCGGGGTAGTAAGGCCCCCAGCCTCCGTACGGTCCGAACCCCATCCCGAACCACGGGTTGAAGTAGAACCCGCCCCCGTAGAAGCCGCCCCCGTGAACGATCACGCGTCCGCGCCCGCGCGGGTGAGCATCCGCCGCGCGCGACACCCCCAGGGCGACGAGCGCCAACGCGACCGCCGCCACGACCGTGCGTCGCGACCGCTTCCAGTCCCGCATGCTGTTGAACCTCCTTGAGAGACGAGCGCCTTCGCGGCGCTCCCGAAGCCTCGAGACAGCAAGGGCCGAGCCCGACGCCCCGCGACGCGAGGCCTCCGCCCGCTTCCTGACGTGTTGTTGCGCAGGGATTACAGCGTTGACGCCGTCCACCGGTTCGCACGTGTCAGGCCGTGCGCGTCGGACCCCGGCGAGCTGGCCTGCGGCACGAATGACACGTCGGCGGGACCGCCGTGCGTCCGTTCGGAGTGACGCCGGCGTACGGCCGGGAGGACAGGCTCGCGCCGGACGTCACAGAAGTTCACGAGCGCATCCGCGGGCGGCTCTGAGACTTGGTGGGCCCGTACGAGCCGCGGGTTCAGCAGCAGCGCGAGGGGCCGCGGTAACGGCGGCGGAGCGAGTCCAGGTAGAAGGCCTCGCGGCTCAGTCGTGGCCCTGGCTCCGGGCGGGCGAGGTAGGTCTCGTAAGCCGCGTCGCCGCTCCACTCGCGGACGAAGCGAAAGACCGCGACGAGCCCACGGCCGATCCGCGCGATCACGACGAGCCCTCCGCCCAGCGGGACCTGACGTAGGGCGTCTCGGTGATCGGGGTCGTTCGCTTCCCGCTCAGGATCCGATACCACTCGCTCGCGGCTTCCGCGAGCAGCAGCAGGATCAAGAGCGCGAAGAAGCCGGTGACGCCCGCGTCCAGGCGGTTGTTGAAGATCACGTGGCGTGTTTCAGCGAGCTTCGCCTCGGGTACGCCGCCGTCGGCGATCCGCTGCTCGAGGGCGCGCGCCTGCGACAGGAAACCGATGCGCGGGTCTTCGTGGAAGAGCTTCTGCGAAGCACCCGTGAGCGTGACCGTGACCAGCCACGCCATCGGCACGAGCGTGATCCACACGTGGCGGGTGCGGCCCATCTTGAACAGGATCGTGGTGGCCACCACCAGCGCCACCGAGGCCAGGATCTGGTTGGCGATGCCGAAGAGCGGCCACAGGCTGTTGATGCCGCCGAGCGGGTCGAGCACCCCCTGGTAGAGGAAGTAGCCCCACGCGCCCACGATCATTGCGCTGGTGACGAGCGTGCTGGCCCAGGAGCCCGTGCGCGCGATCACGGGGACGTAGCGGCCGGCGAGCTCCTGGACCATGAAGCGCCCCACGCGCGTGCCCGCGTCGAGCACGGTCAGGATGAAGAGCGCCTCGAACATGATCGCGAAGTGGTACCAGATCCCCAGCAGCCGCTCGCCGCCGATCGTGCCGCTGAAGATGTGGGCCATGCCGACGGCGAGCGAGGGCGCGCCTCCGGTGCGATTGAGCAGCGTCTGCTCGCCGACGCTCGCCGCGAGGCGGTCCATCGTCGCCGGGTCGAGCGCGAAGCCCCAGGCCGAGATGCTCGCCGCGGCCTGCTGCGCGGTCGCGCCGACGATCCCGGCGGGGCTGTTGATCGCGAAGTAGACGCCGGGCTCGAGCGCGCAGGCCGCGACCATCGCCATCACGCCGACGAACGACTCCATCAGCATCGAGCCGTAGCCCACGAGGCGCGCGTCGCTCTCGCGCATCAGCAGCTTCGGCGTGGTGCCGGAGGAGATGAGAGCGTGGAAGCCGGAGACGGCGCCGCAGGCGATCGTGATGAAGCAGAAGGGGAAGAGCGCGCCCGCGAAGACGGGGCCGCTGCCGTCGATGAAGCGGGTGAGCGGCGGCATGTGCATCGTCGGCCGCACTAGCAGGATCCCGCCAGCGAGCGCGAGCACGACGGCCACCTTGATGAAGGCCGACAGGTAGTCGCGCGGCGCGAGCAGCAGCCAGACGGGGAGCGCCGAGGCGGCGAAGCCGTAGACGATCACCGTGAGCGCGAGCGCCGAGCCGCTGAGCGTGAAGACCGGAGCCCATGCGGGCGACTCGGCGACCCACTGGCCCGCCACCACCGCGAACAGCACCAGAGCAAGGCCGATCGCCGAGGCCTCCAGCACCCGCCCGGGCCGGAGATAGCGCATGTAGACGCCCATCAAGAGCGCGATCGGGATCGTCATCGCGAGCGTGAAGGCGCCCCACGGCGAGTGCTTGAGCGCGTTCACCACCACGAGCGCCACGACCGCCAGCAGGATGATCATGATCGCGAGCACCGACACCATCGTCAGCAGCCCCGCCCGCCGGCCGACCTCGTCGCGGGCAATCTGGCCGAGCGAGCGTCCGTCGCGGCGTAGCGAGAAGAACAGGATCACGAAGTCCTGCACGCAGCCGCCGAGCACGGCGCCCGCCACCAGCCACAGCGTCCCCGGCAGGTAGCCGAACTGGGCGGCGAGCGTCGGGCCCACCAGCGGACCGGGGCCGGCGATCGCCGCGAAGTGGTGGCCGAGCACCACCCAGCGATTCGTGGGCACGAAGTCGCGGCCGTCGTCGAGCCGCTCCGCCGGCGTCGCCCGCGTCGCGTCGAGCGTCAGCACGCGCGCGGCGATGAACGCGGAGTAGAAGCGGTAGGCCACCAGGTACGTGCCGCCCGCCGCGACCACGAAGAAGAGGCCGTTGACCGGCTCGCCGCGCGACAGCGCGATCGCCCCGAGCGCCCCCGCGCCAGAGAGCGCCACGACCAGCCAAGCGAGCTTCGAGAGGACACGAGTCATCGCGTGTGGGCCTCCTGGATGTGCGCGCGAGTATAACCGGCGCCGCACCCACGAAGATCCCGCTCGAAGAGTCGGGACGTCAACGACAGTCGATGACGAGCCTGGTAGCCTCCAGGTAGCCTTCGGGAAGGCTCCAGCCCTCGACGTAGGCCTGGGCGACTGTGCGCGGCAGCACGCGCTTCGTGAACGGAAGCTGGATACGGAGAACGGAAACGAGAGCGGAAACGGAAACGGAAACGGAAACCGAATTCCGACGACCGGCTCAACGGGGGGGCATCCCGCCCCCCCGAGCCCCCCGATGCTAGACTTCGCACCGGTGCTGAAGGTCCTCGTCATCGGCCCGGACAGCCTGTCCGGAGAGCTCGCTCCCACTGTTCTTGGACGCCCCGACATCGACCGGCTTCACGTCGTGTCGGCGGCCGAGGCGCTCGAGGCCGCCGAGCGCGTGAGGCCCCACATGGTCGTCGTCGACCTGCCGGCGGCGGATGCGCGCAGCCTGGCGGAGCAACTCCGCGAGAACGAGGGCACGCGGCCGACCGCGATCGTCGTGCTGTCGCGCGCGCCGCGGCAGGACGCCGAGACCGAGCTCCGCAACGCCGGCGTCAACGTCGTGATCCCGGTCCCGATCGACCCGTTCCTCTGGGACCGAAGGCTCGAGGAGCTGTTGAGCGTGCCGGCGCGCCGCGGCGAGCGCATCCCGGTGCGCCTGCGCGACTGGTCGCGCTTCGTGAGCGACGCCGACGAGGACCACGGCGCGGTCGTCAACATCGGCGCCCGCGGCGTGCTGCTCGAGACGGCGCGGCCGCTCGAGCTCGGGACCAAGGTCGGGCTGAGCTTCAGCCTCCCGGGCGACCCGGCCCCGGTGGCCGTGGTGGGCCAGGTGGTGCGCCTCGCCGGGGAAAACGAGGGGCTGGTTCGCGTGGGGGTCGAGTTCCTCGTGTACCGGGCCGACGCCCGCGAGCGAATCGCGAGCTTCGTGGACGCGGAGCCGAAGCCCCAGCGGCCGGGGGCGCCGACGCTCGCGCTCACGGTGCGCGCGTTCGGTGAGACGCGCGAGTGGGAGGAGGAGCTGCGGGCGAGCGAGATCCGCAAGGCGTTGATCCTCGATTCCGCGCTCGACTGCATCCTGACGGCTGACCACGAGGGGCGCATCATCGAGTTCAACGCCGCGGCGCGGCGCCTCTTCGGCTACAGCCGCTCGGAGGTGCTGGGCCGCGAGGTGGCCGACACGATCGTGCCGCCAGCCCTGCGCGACGACATGCGGCGCCGGCTGCACGAGTTCGTCGTGACCGGCGACAGCCCCGACCTCGGTCGTCGCCGCGAAGCGACCGCGATGCGCTCGGACGGCGTGCTGATCCCGGTCGAGGTGGTGGTGGTGCCCGCGTACGTGAAGGGACGCGTGATCCTCTCCGCCTACATCCGTGACCTGAGCGAAAGGCGGCGCAGCGAGCGGCTGTCCGTTGCCCGCCGGCGCGCGACGCAGGCGCTCACCGCCTCGCTGTCGCTGGTGGAGGCGGCGCCCGCCGTGCTCGACTCGCTGGTCCACGGCCTGCAGTGCACGGAGGCGCGGCTGTGGGTGCTCGAGGGCGAGCCGAAGACGATAACCCTCGCCGGCACCTCCACGGGCGGGATGCACACGGTAGCACCCGGCAGCTCGGCGGACGCGCTCGCCCGCCACTGCCTGGAGGAGGGTATCGCCGTCTGGAAGGGGCCGCCGGCCTCGGGCACCGGCGTCCAGCTCGCGGTGCCGGTGCGCGCCGGCGGAATGGTGCTCGGCGTGATCGAGGTCCGCTGCGAGCGGGCGCGCGAGCGCGAGCTCGACTGGGTCACGGCGCTGGCGGACGTCGCGAGCCTGCTCGCTCTGTTCCTGAAGCGGCAGCACGCCGAGGCCGACCTGCAGCGCTTCGCGCGCTACGACAGCCTGACGGGACTGCCGAACCGCTCGTTCTTCCTCGACACGCTCGAGCGCACGCTCTCGCGCGCCGGCCGCCAGCACACCCGCAGCGCGCTCGTGTTCCTCGACCTCGACGGCTTCAAGGCGGTCAACGACAGCCTCGGCCACGCCGCCGGCGACAGCGTGCTGCAGACGATGGCCGAGCGGCTGCGGGCCGGGACGCGAAGCTCCGACCTGGTGGCCCGCATCGGCGGCGACGAGTTCACCGTGCTGGTGCAGAACCTGGCGCGCGCCGACGACGCGGCGCTCGTGGCGCGCGGCCTGCTCGACCGGCTGGCGCTACCCTGCCGCACCGACAACCACGACGTGACGCTCAGCGCGAGCGCGGGCATCAGCGTCTACCCCGAGGACGGAACCGACGCCGACTCGCTGCTGCGCAACGCCGACCTCGCGATGTATCGCGCCAAGCAGGAGGGCAAGAACACCTACCGCTTCTTCACCGCCGAAATGAGCGAGCGCGCGCTCGAGCGAATGCTGCTGCTCGACAGCCTGAGGAGCGCACTCGAGCGGGACGAGTTCGAGATCGTGTACCTGCCGGTCCTGTACAAGGACCAGGCACCCTCGCTCGAGGCGCTGCTGCGCTGGCGCCACCCCAAGCTGGGGCTGGTGGCGCCCGCCTCGTTCATCGCGCAGGCCGAGGAGAGCGGGCTGATGTTGCCGATCGGCGCCGGCGTGTTGCGTGGGGCGACGCGCTTTGCCGCCTCGCTCGAGGAGCGCGACGTGCGCGTGGTCGTGAACCTCTCGGCGCGCCAGTTCCTCCAGCCCAACCTGCTGGAATCCGTGCGTAAAGCACTCGAGGCGAGCTCGCTCGAGGCCTCGCGGCTCGAGCTCGACCTTACGGAGGCCTCGGTGATGAACGAGGGCGAGGAGGTCACCGAGCGGCTGCGCCAGCTCCGCCGCCTGGGCGTGCAGCTCGCGCTCGACGACTTCGGCACCGGCTACTTCTCGATCCGGCGGATCCGTGACCTCGGCTTCCGCCGCCTCAAGATCGACCGCTCGCTGGTGTCAGAGCTGCCCCAGGGACCGGAGCAGGCCACCCAGGTCGACGCGATCCTGGCGCTCGGCAAGAGCCTGGGGCTCGACGTGGTGGCCGAAGGCGTCGAGACCGAGGCGCAGCGGGCTTTCCTGGAGTCGAAGGGCTGCACGGGCCTGCAGGGCTACCTGCTCAGCCCGCCGCTCGCCGCCGAGGACGTCCCGGCCTTCCTGGCCAAGGTGCGTCAGTAGCAGGTGGAGCTGTGTCGCGCCGCTCCGATGAAACCGCAGTGGCCATCGTCTCCGCGGCGGACCGGAATCCCGTGACGGGTCCACTGGCCGGGTCGGCGACCCGCCACGGGAGCTCTCCGGCTCCGCCGCTACCCGTCGCTCCCGGCGGTGGTCGGGCTCGCGCCGCGGCTCAGCCCGCGGCGGCCGCCACGATCTGCTCGAGCTCGGGGTTCGCGCGCTCGAGCGATTCCAGCAGCCTTAGCTGCGCGCGGGCGCGGTCGAGGTTGTGCCCTGGGCGGGAGATCCGGTAGTAGCGGTCGCCGTCCAGGTGGTCCGCGAGGAAGCGGACGGCCTGTTCAAAGACGATCACGCGGCCACCGGTCACGAGCTGGGCGCGCTCGGCGGGCGAGAGCGCGTCGCCGATGCCCGCGAGGTAGCCCGAGGCGAGCGCCGCGAACACGGGGCGCCTCAGCTGGACGCGCGCGAGGTCGCGCTCGTCCTCCTCGCTGTCGCTCACGCTCGAGCGCACCAGGTCGCCGAAGTCGTGCGCCGCCAGCCCCGGCATCGTTGTGTCGAGGTCGACCACGGCGAGCGCCTCGCCGGTCGCGGCGTCGAACAGGACGTTCGCGATCTTGGCGTCGTTGTGGACCGGGCGGACCAGGGCCCCGCCCGCCTCGGGGGGCCCGCCGAGCGCCCCGGCGAGCGGCCGCCGCTCGAGCAGGGCCTCGATCTCCGCGCGGCAGGCGGCCACGCGCCCGGCCGGGTCCTCGACTCTCACGCGCTCGAGCGCGCGCACGCGCGCCTCGGTGTCGTGGAAGGCGGGAATCGTGGCGTGGAGCGCCGGCGCCTCTAGGTCCGTCAGCTGCCGCACGAAGCGGCCGAAGGCGCGTGCGGTCTCTCTCGCGTCCGCTTCGCTCGCCGCGCGCTCGACGGAGCGCGTGCCTTCGATCCAGGGCACGAGGCGCCAGGTCTCGCCGCGCCCGTCCACGTGGCCGGTGGTGCCCTCGCGCGTCGGAACCAGCGACAGCACGCGGCGCGTCGGGTCGGGGGTGCCCTCGCGTGCGAGACGTCGGCTCAGGTGGCGCGTGATGCGCAGCATGTTCTCGAGGACGTCTTGCGGACGGTGGAAGACGTGGCGGTTGATCTGCTGGAGCAGGAAGGAGCGCAGCGACCCGGCCGACTCCACTCTCGCCAGCCACGAGTGGTTGATGAGCCCGCTCGTGTGCGGCTCGAGCGCCGCGAGCGTCCCGCCCATGGCGAAGTGGGCGAGCACGGCGCGTGCCTGGTCCTGGGACGGGGCGCTCACGCCCAGAGGTCTGCCGGGTAGACGCCGCGCGCGGTGAGTGTCGCGACGAGCTCCACGAGCCGCGGGCGATCGCCCGGGTACGTGAGCCCGGCCCAGGGTCCGCCGCCAACCAGCACGCGCACGCGAGCCTTCCGCCCGTCGACGAGCGCCTGAACGGCGGACGGGAGGTAGTACTCGGCGCTGGGGCTTGCGGCGTTCTGGGCCAGGAAGCGCTCGAAGCCCGCGGCGAGCGCCTCGAGCACGTCGGGCGTGAAGCCCCAGAAGTTGAGTGAGACGGGGGTCTCGCCCGGAAGCCGCCGCCACGTGCCGGCGTCGTCGATGAGACGCGCGTCGTCTCCGTCGCGCTCGACCTTCAGGACCTCGCGGATCGCCGTGAGAAAACCGTCCGGGTCGACCGTGCACACGCCGCGGCTCACCGGCCCGTCCGGGCTGAGCGTCGCGGCGAGCGGAAACGCGACGAGCGCGTGCTCGGCGACCGACCCGGCCAGGGGACGCCGCAGCTCGTCCGCGAGGATCCGGTAGCTCGCGGCGCCGTAGAAGTCGTCGGCGTTGATCACCGCGAACGGACCGTCGAGGTGCTTTGCCGCCGAAAGCGCCGCGTGCCCGGTGCCCCACGGCTTACTGCGGCCGAGCGGCGCAACGAAGCCGGGCGGGAGCGCGCTCGCCTGAACCGCGTAGTCGAGCCGGACCCGGCGCGCGATGCGGTCGCCCACCGCCTCGCGCATCTCGGCCTCCATGCCCTCGCGCACGACCAGGATCGCGCGCTCGAAGCCGGCGCGGCGCGCGTCGTAGATCGCGTAGTCAAGAAGCGTCGCGCCCCCG
>Ga0214473_10004654_pt1 | contig 16485 bp, 9 predicted proteins | sample RVTome_7_FD_203509 | JGI IMG/M metagenome (GOLD analysis project Ga0214473, IMG submission 203509) | Soil microbial communities from uranium-contaminated site in the Upper Colorado River Basin, Wyoming, United States - RVT98D197 | ecosystem: Environmental > Terrestrial > Soil > Contaminated >... | reverse complement strand
CGGCCAAATTGTACCCTTTGCTCCCAAGATGAATGAGGTCATAGGTCAACGGGTTGGGATGGTGGATGAGACAGCTGACCTTTTTGGGGTCATAGGTCATCAGCAGGTCGAGGTCCGCCTCGTTCAGAGTCTCTTTCTGCTCGGAGAGGGTCAATTGAATCCGGGTGAGAAAATGATCCAGATACTGCAGGCCAAAGGTGCCGGAGATGAGGTCCCGGAGAAACCTCTCGCCGATGCGGTGGATCAACTCGCTCGGGGCCACCGGATCGCTCGGAAGATACTTGGGCAGGAGATTCTTCGGGCCCATCTGGCGAATCAATTCGTTGAGGTTGTTCTTATGGGCATTTACGTAGTAGACGGAAATAATGTCTTTGACCCCCTCGGAGAACCCCCGGAAAATGTCCAGGTACTGCGTGAAGCTGAAGCGCTTAATCTCCAATGACTTTTCCAAAAGCTTCAGATGCATGTCCAACCGATGGGAGGAGATTCCGTCCAATTGGATGGCCCGGAAAAAGTACCGGATGACCGAGATAACCTGAAACAGGGTGGCCCGGGTGATGAAGGAGAGGTCGAAAAAATCGATCAGCCTTTCAAAATAGATATTGGCCAGGTTTTCGAGCCGGAAGGTCAGGCCCAGGGCATCGAACTTCTTCTCCCGGTACCGCCCATACATGGAGGGGATGTCCACGGCGATGTGCCGCTTGTGGTAAATATCCTCCCGGGCCTCAAACCGTTCGGGCGAAACGATGATCTCTTTCAGCCCCTCCAGATAGGTCAGGATGCTTTCCAGGCATTCCAGGGTATCATCGCGGTCCAGGATCTTCTGGAGTTGGTCGAGCCCTTCGAACCCCCAGCGGGAAGCTTCCTGGAGGTGATAACGGATCTCCTGGAAACCCAGGTTGTATTTCTGGTTGACCAGGCGGTAGATTTTGATCAGCAGCGCCAGCCGCTTCTTCTCCACTTCGGGGAGGGATGGATGCTGGGCCATAAAAGCTTCGACCTGCGCCTCGGTCAGCCCCAGCAGGTCTTCTTCCTTGGATAATCCGTTCTCCTCTAAGATTTTCCGGACCCCTCGGTGGACGTCATCGATGTACGGGCCTTCCGCCCGCAGCTGACCGTAGACCTCCGGAGGGAGAAAGCTCCGGAGGTGGCTTTTATCCTTCGTCCGCCAGAAACGGAAGATCTCTTTGATAAACTCCTCGATCAGGTTGCTGCTTTCCACATGGCTTTGCTTGCGCAGGAAGTGGATCAGGATATCCTTGCGGTTGGTGTTTTCGTCGATTTCCGTGGTTACATCCCGCAGCGGGCCCTCGGCCCCGATTTCATTGAAATAGACCGGCAGGAGCTTGGCCAGTTGCTTGATCAAGTTGTAAACCGGCTCGACGTCCGCGTTGAGCAGTTTGGTCACTTCTTTCTGGAAGAGGTCGGTGTCCCGGATGCAGGTGCCGCCCAATTTCAGGTTGATGATGAGGGCGGAAAGAAGAGTGCTGCACCATTTGGGGTTGCGGGTGATCAGGTCCAGCCATACCCGGACATTGATCAGGTGGCAGGAGTTGCAGATGAGTTGCCAATTTACGTCCACCCCCTGCACGTTCGGGTATTGAAATCCAAAGTGCAGAACTTGCTCCAGGAACACCTCGACCAGCGGGCTGTAATTGCGGTTAAAAACTTCGGCTCCGATGGCCTGGATGCACTGGAGAGCGGTCTGGGGATAGTTTTCCACGCTGGACTTGAGCAGGGAAAACGTCTTCACGAGAAAATTTTCCATCCGCTCGGGAGGTTCCCGGCGGATCAACTCGACCAGCGTGTGGTTGATCTCCCGCAGCGTCTCTTCATGGATATCCTGCAAGCCCCGGATCTCCATGATCTTGAAAAGGGAGAGGATTTTCCAGTTCTGGGTCAGCGAATCTTCTTGCGCAGCTTGGGGTTCCGTCGCCGGGGCGCTCAAACGGTGAGGAATTTCTTTGTAGGACCGGACAATCTCCATGTAGCCCGGCAGGATGAGCAGTTTCCGCAGGGCCTCCACGGACCCATCCTCGGAGGAAAGCTGCTCCAGTTGACCCAGGTAATGGCCGAGACGCCGGTGCGAGATCCCCTCAAGAATTTCGGCCCCCGGCTTCCAGGGCTTGGAGAAGCCGCCATCGTCCCCGGCAAACCACAACCGGGGGTCTTCTTGTTTGAGCCAGTACCCGTAGGCGGCCCGCAAGCTTCGAACCAGGAGGTCATTGAACTCGCCCAATTCGGAACCTGCCGGCAGTTTGCGGAACAGGGCCTCACCGATCCGCTTCAAGGGGATGTGACTGGTGGCCAAGAAGAAAAACAGTTTTTCCGGGAGAGCGAACAGGCGCTGGAAGCAGGCTCGCAAAACAGGCAGGAAGTTCTCCCGCTGGGCCTCATCCATTTCACTCACGACTTTTTCCAGGTAGCCCAGGAGATAGTCCACCGCCCGGGCCTGGAGAGCCTCCCGGCCGGAATTCACGGCGGCGTCGAAAAAAACGTCGAAGATGACGGCGATGGCCTGCGCCCCTTTGGGGTGGCGCGCATACGAGGTAAAATGCTTCAGGGCGAAGGCCCGCAGTTCCGGCAGGATGACTTCCCAGTTTTTGAAGGGGTGATTCAGTTCGAAGAGGAGGGCTTCGACTGTTTTCTGGATTCCCCGATATCCGGCCACCACCTCTTGCAAGATGTTGTATTTGGGGTCTACGGCGACCTGCCCTACGGCGGTCTCTTCCAGGTTGATGCGCAAGGCATCGGAATCGAGGACTCCCTCCGGAATCTCTCTCTTCCGCCAAGCGGCGTCGGTATCTTTGGGACCGCGCTGGATGGCCATCAAACCCTTTCTCAATCCGGCCGGGCCGGAACAAAACAGGATTGGCGTTCAAAAATTCCAAATGACAAATCCCAAACTCCAAATAAATCCCAATATCGAATGACGCAAACCATTCTTGTTTGTGGTTTCGGATTTGATTATTGGAGCTTATTTGTTATTTGGTGTTTGCGATTTGGTGCTTCTCCGGACACGATAAGATTCTTGTAGCAAAACTTACCGCGGTCCAACTTCCAAGAGGCTACACCGGCTTTTCCGAATCCATGTGCAAGATGAGGTCTAACACCCGGTTGGAGTAGCCCCATTCATTATCATACCAGGCCAGGACTTTCACCAGGGTGCCGATCGCCTTGGTGGAGGCGCCGTCCACGATGGAGGAGTGGGGGTCTCCGACGAAATCAATGGAGACCAGCGGCTCATCGGTATAGGCCAGGAACCGGTTGGCCGCATCCTTTAACGCCTGGTTCACTTCTTTCACCGTGACCTCCTGTCCCACCTCCATCACCAGATCGACCAGAGAAACGTTCGGGGTGGGGACGCGGACGGCCAGCCCGTCGAATTTTCCCTTCAGTTCCGGGATCACCAGGGCAACGGCCGAAGCGGCCCCCGTTTTCGTGGGAATCATGGACATGGCCGCAGCCCGAGCTCTCCTAAGGTCGCTGTGGGGGAAATCCAGGAGGCGCTGGTCATTCGTGTACGAATGCACGGTCGTCATCAGTCCCCGGCGAATCCCGAATTTATCCAGGATCACTTTGGCAATCGGCGCCATGCAGTTGGTCGTGCAGGAGGCATTGGAGACAATGTGGTGTTTATAGGGGTCGTAATCCGATTCGTTTACGCCCATGACGATGGTGATATCTTCCGACTTGGCCGGAGAGGTAATGATGACCTTTCTCGCCCCGGCATCCAGATGGGCGCGGGCCCGGCTGGCTTCGGTGAAAAGCCCGGTAGATTCTACCACATATTCCACCGCGAGGTCTCTCCAGGGAATCTGCTTCGGGTCTTTGCTGGCCGTGATCAGGACATCCTTTCCATTGACCACCAATCCTTTCTCCGTGACCTTGACCTCGGCCTTCAAGCGTCCCATGATGGAATCGTACTTCAGCAAGTGGGCGGAAGTCGCATTATCCGTCAGGTCGTTGATGGCCACGATCTCAATCTCGGAGAAATCCTTTCCCTGCAGGGCGGCTCGAAACACACTCCGGCCGATCCTGCCAAAGCCGTTGATTCCCACTCTGATGGGCATGTGATCTCCTTTCTAATATAGGGTATGTTTCCAGTGCGCCGAAGAGATAATTAAAAATAACACCATGCACCGCCCTTGTCAAAGCTTTTCGGCAGAAAAGGCGTTGACTTTATTGCTGAAAAGACCCTATGATGGTTTCTATGTTTGGAAATTACCTTCCCGGAAAGGAGGTAGCGCACGATGGATTTCAAAAGCATCGATCAGCTGAACATCCAGGAAAAAAAAATCTTGCTGCGCGTCGACTTTAACGTGCCCCTGGATGAAAAAGGGAACATCACGGACGACGCGCGAATTCGCGCCGCCCTGCCTACCATCCAACATGCTCTCGCCCAAAACGCCAGAATCCTCCTGGCCTCTCATCTGGGAAGGCCCAAGGGGAAGCCGGAAGCCCAATATAGTTTGGCGCCGGTAGCCCGCAGATTGGGCGAGCTTTTGCGGAAGGAAGTCAAGCTGGCGCCCGATTGCATCGGCCCGGATGCGGAAAAGATGGTCGCCGCCATGAAGCCGGGGGATCTGCTCCTCCTGGAGAATTTGCGCTTCCATAAGGAGGAGGAAAAAAATGATCCGAACTTTGCCAAGAGCCTGGCCGGCCTCGCGGAAATCTACGTCAATGACGCCTTTGCCGTTTCCCACCGCGCCCATGCTTCCGTGGAGGCGGTGACGAAGTTCTTTAAGGAACCGGCCGCCGGCTTTTTGATGAAGAAAGAGCTGCATTATTTGAACCAAGTCATGGAGAGCCCGGCCCGCCCCTTGGTGGCTGTTATCGGGGGAGCCAAAGTCTCCGGGAAACTGGAAGTCCTGAAGAACCTGTCCCTGCGGGTGGATAAACTGATCATCGGGGGAGGGATGGCCTTTACCTTTTTGAAGTCCAAGGGGATGAATGTGGGCAAATCTCTTGTGGAGGATGAACTTCTCAAGACGGCTCAAGAGGTCCTGGACGCTGCCAATAAGAAAGGGGTCAAGGTCTTTCTCCCGGTCGATTGTGTCGTAGCCGATAAAATGGACCCATCGGCCCGGACCCAGATTGTCCCGGTGGAGAAGATTCCCCCGGATGGGATGGGCCTGGACATCGGACCGGCCACCATCAACCGTTTTGCCGAAGCCTTGAAGGGTGCTAAAACGATACTCTGGAACGGGCCCATGGGGGTTTTCGAGATGAAGCCTTTCAGCCGGGGAACGATGGAGATGGTCCAGAATATCGTGAACTCGGGCGCGGTCAGCATCGTCGGGGGCGGGGACACGGATACGGCGGTCCACCAATCCGGTCAAGCGCAGAAGATCTCTTACATCTCGACCGCGGGCGGCGCTTTTCTCGAACTCCTGGAAGGGAAAACCCTCCCGGGCGTAGCGGCACTGAAAAAATAGATTTTCACCACAGAGACACAGAGGGCACGGAGATAGATACATATAAAGAAATTAAAACGGACGTGGGCCATTCAATTTGACAGACTATTCTTTCCATTCTGTTTGTTGCTTTTTGAATTGTACATGTTTCTCTGTGACCTCTGTGTCTCCGTGGTGAAAATTTTTAAAGGAGGTGAAAATTATGTCTCGAACCCCTTTGATCGTGGGCAATTGGAAAATGTTTAAAACGATCGGAGAGACCACGGATTTTTGCCGGAGCCTCAAAGACGAGATCGCTTCCGTGACGGAGAAACAGGCAGAGGTTGCCGTCGCTCCCCCTTTTACCGCCTTGAATGCCGCCGCCCAGGCTCTGCGCGGCTCTTTCATCTCCGTCGCCGCCCAGGATGTCTTCTGGGCGGAGAGCGGGGCGTACACGGGTGAGGTCTCTTCGAAAATGCTCGCGGACGCCGGCTGCCGCTTTGGCATCGTCGGCCATTCTGAACGCCGGCAGTACTTCCACGAAACCGACGATTCTGTCAATAAAAAGGCCGCGGCCTTGATCAAAGAAGGACTGATCCCGATCCTCTGTCTGGGGGAAACCCTGGTGGATCGCCAGGGCGGATCTACTTTTTCGGTGGTCGAGCGGGAAATGCGGGAAGGGCTCAAGGGGCTTTCGGTCAGAGACCCCGCAAAGCTGGTCGTTGCCTATGAACCTGTCTGGGCCATCGGCACGGGCCAGACGGCCACCCCGAACCAGGCTCAGGAAGTTCAGGCCTTCATCCGCAAGCTTGTGGGTGAAATTTTCTCGTCCCCGATGGCGCAGGGGGTCCGCATTCTTTACGGCGGCAGCGTAAAGCCCGAGAACATCGGCGAGCTCATGGCCATGAACGATGTAGATGGCGCCCTGGTCGGAGGGGCGAGCCTCGACGCAAAATCATTTGCCCGGATCGTCCGCGGTTCCATATCTCGATAGTATAGGAATTTCCTTTTTTATCCTTCCCCCTCACCCCCGCCCTCTCCCCCGTTTGCGGGGGAGAGGGGAAGGGTGAGGGGGGTTAACTTGATCGTATAGGAAATTGCTTTTTGGGCCGGATGAATTCGGATGATCAGGATCGGCGAAAGAAAATGATTATCTGTGTCCATCTGCGAAAATCTGCGTCCTATTAAATTTCTGATTTTTCCCCCGGGCTTCCATTGTAGGCATCTCTCAAAATCTGCAGGGGGTGCACCGCCTTCAGCCCGGTGAGATTTCGGATCTCCATCCGGCAGCCTTCACAGTCCGAAACCGCCATGGGCGCACCGAAAGCCTTCAAGGCCTTAGTCAGATTTTCGCCGATGGCGGCCGAAATGTCGTACAACTCCTTCTTGAAGCCGTACGTTCCCCCCAGGCCGCAGCAGCCGGCATCGATATCGGTTGCTTCCAGGCCCGGAATTAACCGCAGCAGGTCGAGCGCCGGAAGGCCGATTCCCATGGATCTCAGATGGCAGGGCACATGATAGGGAAGCCGCTCTCCACGCGGCTGGAAATCCAGATTCAACTCGCCCCGATCGTGGAGCATCATCAAGAATTCGCAGACATCAAAGACCCCGGCAGCCAGGCGGTCCGCTCCGGGGATTTTGAGCAACCCCGGGTATTCGCAACGGATCATCTGACCGCAACTGGTCGAGCTGAAGACGATATCATATCCCGCCTCCACGACCGGCAAAAGGGTACGCAGGTTCCGGATGCCCGCGGCTCTGGCCCCTTCCAGGTCGCCCTGCCCCAGCAAGGGCACGCCGCAGCACGCCTGCTTGGGAATGATCACCTCAAACCCGTTCTTTTCCAGAACCTGAACGACGGCCACTCCCACATCGACCTCATTCGTATTGGTATAACATCCATAAAAGTAGGCAATCTTCTTCTTTCCCGCTGAGCGGTGGCCGTCGAACCACTGCCGAAAGGTTTGCCCCTCATAGGCCGGAAGGGATCTCCTTTTGTCGATGGCCAGCAGACGGTCGAATGCTCCCCGGAGGACTGAACTCCCGAGCACCCAGTTGGTAAGAGACGATAAAGCGGTGGCCCATCGCCCGAAGAGATGGGGATGTCCCAGCAGCCAGTTACGCAGGTTGAATCCTTTTTCATCCGCCGCCTTGGCCTGAGCCATGAGGTTGAGCTCAGAAACATTCACCCCGGATGGGCAGATCCGATCACAGGTGCCGCAGCCGATACAGAGGCCGACCCATAGATCTTCCGATGGATCCCGGGGGCGGCGGAACCTCTGGGCATCGGGACCCGCCAGTTTGGGGCCGGAGAATCTCCCCGTGGCTCGGGCCACCGGGCAATATTCGGTACAGATGCCACACTTAATACAATGATCGCTCTTGTCCGCGGCCGCTATTTTTTTCCCCGTCATGATATTAATTGCTCTTGGCCGCTTGGCCACCCGCGAACCATCAGAATTCCCCCTCGCCCCCCTTTAGCAAAGGGAGCCTGTGAAAAAAATCCTTTCCTCATCCCACCGTTATCGTGGTTCGGGAGCCGGGTGGCGATGAGCGCGGGCAGCATCGGCGGGAGAAAACGATAACAGAAGATTCGACCTCGTCTCCGCAATGGGGGGCGGGGTGTTTCTTCCCGCCCCGTCCATGGAAGGGAAACTGCCTCATGATGCCGATCCCGCTCAGAGCGGGACACCCGGCTCCCGAACCGGGGAAAGCCATGGAATGTGGTTCCAAGTCCTGCAATTTGTAACCTGCACAATTTTTTCAGAGCCTCAGGGGGCTGGGGGGATTGGGAAATTATTTTCCGAGTAAATTCCGTACTGCCTTGTAGCCCGTGGCGATGTCCACTCCACCCAGGGACTTCTCCCGCAGGGCATCGTGATGTCCGAGAATCCTTCCCGCCACGAAAAGGTTCTCCACAAGAACCTTCCCGCTCTCGTTGAGCGGGTTCAGGCGGGCATTCGTCCGGACCCCGGATTTGTTGATGGGATGGCCCTTCCTCCCGAGAAACTCGTGTTGAAACCAGTCTTGCTTGGCCCCCGGCTGGGCCACAGGCAATTTGAAAAGAGGCTCCACGATCCGGTCGCCTTCGGCCCGGAGCCCTCCTCCGAAAAACCCTCCTGTAGCCAGGACAAAAAAATCGGCTTCGTGGACCCTTTCCCCCACCGGAGTGTTGAGGACCACGCCCTGACATTTCCCGTTCTTTTGAATGGCCGAAACCACCTCAAACCCAGGGATCATGCGCACCCCTTTGGCGCGAAGATAATCCTTAAATCCCTCGAACAACCTCATCCCCGGAATCGAGGGGGGAAGAATCGGAAGCTCGAACACCTTTGCGCCAATCCCCTCTTCCAGGTCCGCTTTTACCTTCTCGGCATCCTTTAGTCCCAGGACCGCAGGGAATCCGACTCGTTTTTCTCCTTTTTTCATGCTTCGGGTTTTTTCCGCCAATTTTTTTCTGAACCCTTCCTCCTCCAATTGCGTCGCCAGGCCGGCCGGGCTGAAGGCCTTTTTGACCGACATATCCGAGAGGGCAATCGATTCTCCCCTGATGGGGAGGCCTCCATTCCTCTGATCGAGTCGCCGGAAGCTTCGGGTTGCATAGGCCGCATAAAAATTTCCGAACTCCCGGAACCCGACCAGCAGGGTGGGTTCGGAAAGAATGTCCGCTCCGGCACTCATCGTTGAGGGCATCAGATAAGAAGGCTTCAGAGACCCGATTCCAGTGGGCAGAAGAGTGTTTCGGCCCGGCGCTCCCGTGTAATGGTAACCCTGGGGATCGAAGAGTTCGGAAAAAGATTTCAAGCTCTTCTCAATATCTTCCAGACCGACCCGGGCGTAAGGATGATCGGGATGATCCTGGATCAGATTTTCCAGCCCCCAGCGGACGTCCTCCAGCATCTTCGGGTTTTCTTCGGGGTAGTAGCCGAGAAGATCGACCGCTCCCAGGAGGACCTGAAACATGCCCGCGCCTTTCGCCAATACCATCGTCTTGAGACCGTGGTCGGCCGCGGTTTTTGCCGCCATGAGCCCCGACAGGCCCATGCCGATCACAATCACATCGTGTTTCATCTTTTATCCGAACTTTCCGAAGTTATTGCCTCGGTCGGATCCCGCTCTTGGTCCAGGTTAAAAATTCCCGCGTAAATTCCTTCGGTCAGTTGTTCCTCCCGGAGTTGATCCTCCCCTACAACGGGTTTAATCCCTCTCCACCTCCGCTCCAGAAAGCTCCTGAGCGCCTGGTTGGGGGAAAGATCCTCGAGCTTTTCCATTTCCGCCAGAATACCGAGGGTGCGATAGGCACAAAAAGTCCCCTGACAAGGACCGGTTCCGACCCGCGTCTGAGCCCGGATCGTGTCCAAATCGGAAGCTCCGGTCTCTTTTACGAATTCCTCGACTTCCTTTCGCGTGATAAACTCACATTCACAGATGACCGGATCCTTTTGGGCATCTTTCCGTTTTCCCGGGTCGATCTTCCTCAACCGTTCCCTTAAGCTTACGAACCCATGTTTGCGGGAACTGGGAAGAGGCTCGAGATGGGTCGTACAGAGAGTATTCACCCCCAATTTTTGGCAGACGGCATCCACCGTCTTTTCGGCCATGAGCCGATGGGTAGCCATTTTGCCGCCGACTATAGTTACCAATCCCGGGACTCCATCCTGCCTCTCATGATCGATGAGCACAAAACCCCGGCTGATCTCCCGATCATCCTTGGCTTCCTTTTCCTTAAATAAAGGGCGCACCCCGGTGTACGCCCGGATGAGCCTCGCCTCCTTGGCCGAGGGAACCATTTTGACCAATTCATTCCTCAGGGCCAGAACTTCATGGCGCTCGACGTTGATATGATCCAGTTCTTCAACATTCATCGAAGTCGTTCCAAAAAGGCTGGTGGTCTCGCTGGGAACGATGATGTCGCCGTCGGCGGGCATATGGCAGCGGCTCAGGACCGTTTCGGTCAAACGCCGGCTGAAAATGAGGATACTCCCCTTGGAGTAAATCAGAGGAATGGAAAGACCGATTTCCTGGACAACTTGATGAGACCAGGACCCGGCTGCATTAATCACGAAATCGGCATAGGCTTCAAAGGCCTCTCCGCTTCGGGCGTCGTGAGCCCGAACGCCCTTTACCCTTCCCCCTTCCAAGATCAACCCCGTCACCCGGGTATAAGACATGATCTTCCCGCCCCGTTCGGCAGCCGCCCGGGCATTCTCCGCGGCCAGGGTAAACGGATTGATCGAGGCGTCGGGGGTCTTGACCGCTCCGATCACTTCGGGCGAGAGGTTCGGTTCGAAAGCCAGGGCTTGCGCCGGGGAGAGCTCTTCCACGGGGATTCCGAGCTGCGAGCACGCGGCCAGGAATTTTCTCTGGTACTCCAGCCCATCCTCGGGCAGCGAGACGAACATCCCTTCCGTCTCTTCCACACAACTCGCAGCGACTTTACGGAGGATCCTGTTTTCGGTATAGCAATCCGTTGAGGAATGAGGGTCTGCAAGTACATACCGGCAACCGCTGTGGAGCAGACCGTGACAGGCCCCCGTCGCCCCGGCGGCCAGGTATCTCTTTTCCATCAACAAAGGGGTTAGCCCCCGCAGGGCCAGGTCCCGGGCAATCCCGGTTCCCGTCGACCCCCCGCCGATCACGATCACATCTGCTTTAATAGTCATAGGCATATCCCATGTATGCAGGCATAAAAAAATCCTGCTCCAGTGCTTCTATAACATGCACCATCAACAGGATTTTCTTCTCATTACCCATAGATTGTAAGAAAATTATAGATGAAATGGACGGCCCCGTCAAGAATTCACTTTTATGAGCTAACTTAGAAAATGACCTTCAAATCCCCCCAACCCCCCTTTGCCAAAGGGGGGCAGGGGGGATTTTCATGGTTCGTGGATGGCCCATCGGGTCATGGGAATTATGTTGCAAACAGGCGGGGTGACACTCGTTGAAGAGGTCCCTCGGCTGATGAATAATGCATTTTTACGGAGCCTACCACCGTGACGGGGCTCGGGGGTCAGGGCGGTGAGTCCCGCCAAAGGCGGGACAGCCTCGGCCGGGCGCTAATTGGCCAAGAAGGTAAAACCGTCTTTCCGTCGAAGCAGGCGGGGCGTATCTTCCCGCCCCATCTACGGAGATCGCAGCGCCTTAGGATGCCAATCCCGCTCAGAGCGGGACCTGGCCCCCGAGCCCTCTGAAGCGCTGCCAATTATAAAACCAACTTCCAAGACTCGACGCTAGAGACCCGGCACAGGCTATCTCTTGACAGCACTCCGATTATTGGGTAGAAATAATTAATACTCAAAGGAACCCGCATTTTCTGTCGGCTAAGATAGGTTCTTTGCGTTCTTAGGTTTTGAAAAAAAAGCGTGAGAGGAGTCTCCAGAATATGTCCCAGGAAAAAGTCAAGCACCGAGAACGGCTTTCGGGGGTTTTTGCCCCCCTCGCTACCCCTTTTGATGGACAGGGAAACCTGCTTTTGGAGAAATTGGCCTCCAACGTGGAAAAGCTCAATAAAACCCGGCTTCGGGGGTATTTAGCCCTGGGGACGAATGGCGAATTTCGCAGTCTGTCTGGACCGGAACAGATGAAGGTGCTCAAGACCATTGTCTCGGCGGCTTCACCGGAGAAGGTGATTATGGCCGGGACGGGTGCAGAATCCGCGCCAGTCTCCGTCGAGCTCTGTCAACAGGCGGCGGAGATCGGGGCCCACTACGGAAGCTTGATCACGCCTTTCTTTTTTGCAAAAAAGATGTCGGATCGGGCATTGATCGATTATTTCATCCAGGTGGCTGAACGATCGCCCATTCCCGTCCTTCTCTACAACAATCCCGGCGTGACCAACATTACCATGTCCACCACCGTAATTAAGGAGGTTTCCTCCCACCCCAAGATCCTGGGGATGAAGGACAGCTCCGCCGGGAACCTGAGTGCGTACCTCGTCAATGCCCAACCCGGGTTCTGTGTATTGGCGGGTTCAGCCAATTTCTTCTTCACCGGGCTGATCATGGGCGCGGTGGGGGGTGTGCTTTCCCTGGCAGATGTCTTCCCCGAGCCCTGCTGCAATCTGTACGAATTGGGGGTGGCCGGGAAATTGAAGGAAGGCCGGGACCTGCAGTTGCAAATTTTGAAACTCAACCAGATGGTGTCCGGAAAATTTGGCGTCGCCGGAGTCAAGGCCGCGATGGACCTCGTAGGATTCTACGGCGGGCCTCCCCGGGCACCCCTGCTTCCGCTGACTGCAGAAGAAAAGAAAAAATTACGGGAAGACCTGATCGCGTCGGGTTTTATGAAGGAATAAAAAATAAAAGATTAACCGCGGAGAGCGCAGAGGACGCTGAGAAGAATTCAGGTGGAAATACCCCAGAAAGATCTGTCTATTTTGAATTTTGTCTTTTGAATGATTGGACTCGGCGTTCTCTGCGGTGAAAAATTTTCATAATTTCCCATACGATAAAGAAAGGCCCTGTCTTGGCTCCGGCAAAGCGTGTTTTACTCCCCCAGCCCATTGAGCAGGAGGCGGTTGCCGTCCTCCAGGCGGCGAATGTCGAGATTGTGACCGCGCCGGATAAGAGGACAGAGACCGTAGCCCCGTTGTTGAAGGGGGTTCAGGGGGTGATCCTGCGAACGGGTGTTTTTTTCAGTAAAGAATTGATGAGCCAGGCCGATGAACTCCAGGTCATCTCCCGCACGGGTGCAGGCGTTGATAATGTCGATGTGGCGGCAGCCACCCGGATGGGGATCCTGGTCACCGTTGTGCCGGGGGCCAATACCCGCTCCGTCGTGGAACACGCATTGACCTTGATCATGTCCTTGATGAAACAGATTCCTTTGATGGACCGGGAGATCCGCCGGGACAACTTTGCCATCCGCTTTAAGAACCTTCCCCGCGACCTGAACGGAAAAACGTTGGGTTTAGTCGGGCTGGGCAGGATTGGGTCTGAACTCGCCCGGACCTGTCGCCAGGCCTTTGACATGCATATCCTGGCCTACGACCCGTATGTGGCGCCCGAGACCCGGGCTGCGGTCAAAGGCCGGGTCGAATTCTGCGACCTGGAGAAGCTTTTCCGTGAGGCGGATGTAATCTCCCTGCACATCCCTTTTTCTCCAGAGACTCAAAAAATGATCGGTGCCCGGCAGCTCAGCTGGATGAAGCCGGATGCCTTTTTAGTGAATACGTCACGGGGAGGGGTTATCGACGAGGGTGCCTTGGTTCAGTGCCTCAGGGAACGAAAAATTGCGGGTGCAGGCCTCGACGTATTTGCCCGGGAACCTCTGCCCGAAGACCATCCTCTCAAAGGGCTGGATAATGTCATCCTTACGCCCCATACCGCTGCGCTCACGCGGGAATGCGTGATGCGGGTGGCCGTGGAAGCGGCTCGGGCCACCCTGGATGTCTTCCAAGGCAGGAAACCGGACGGGTTGGTCAACCCCGAAGTCTTGACCCAACCGCGCTGGCAAGGATTCCCCACGGTTTAAATGTCGAGCTCCAGAGAATATTTTTACGGGAAATTCCTTTTTTATCCTTCCCCGTCACCCCCGCCCTCTCCCTCTTTGCGGGGGAGAAGCTGTGAAAAAATTTTGCTAGTTTCAAATTGCCGGCTTAGAGCAACATTCCATGGCTTTCCCCGGTTCGGGAGCCAGATGTCCCGCTCTGAGCGGGATTGGCATCATGAGGCAGTTTTCCTTCCATGGATCAGGCGGGAAGAACCACCCTGCCTCGCTTTGCGGAGACAAGGTTAAATCTTCTGTTGGCGTTTTTTCCCGCCGATGCTGCCCGCACTCATCGTCACCTGGCTCCCGAACCACGATAAAGGTGGGATGAGGTAAGAATTTTTTCACACCTTCGGGAGAGGGGAAGGGTGAGGGGGCCTAACTTGAGATAGCGGGTCTTTTATTGCAAGGATGAGGCCGCACTTCTCTTTGATCACCGCACTTTAAATCTTCCATCCAGTTTTTTCATCTTGTCAACGATTCCACCATACTCCAGTTCACTGTAGGGAAGCATGGCCGCTCCGGAGAACCCCTGGGCCCTTATATCTGTGGCCTTCTGGGAGACCTTATTGCGCACGTAGTCCCAGTAGGGGTGGTCGAAGGCATCCGCCGGCTCGGTCATTTTCCCGTTGCGGATACAAAACCCAAGGCAGCAAACCACGGGCGGCCCGTCGAAGTAAGAAATACTGGAATTCATCTTCACGGGCATCAGCGGACCCGTGTGGCTTCCCCTCATGAAACCGGCCACGAAATGGCCGATGTTAAACGGAGCGAGGACCTCACCCGTGGCCGGAAACGCGCCCTGGACTCTTACGAGCATCACGGGGTCATCTTTTCCGGTATACTTCCCGGCGATGTTATGCAGCCGGGTAGTGCTCACCGAGGCGGAAATATCCCCGTTATTTCGGGAGTAGATGGCTTCGACCACAAAGCGCTGGTTGTCCCGCAGAAGGGCGGCAATATCGTAAATTTCTTCCGGGGCGTTCAATTCAATCACCCGGTCCCCTTCGGTGTATTCCACATCCATGATGAAAAACCGGAACCCCTTATTCATCGTCGGACTGAGGATCAATCCCGCGTTATACATCGGGTCCGCAAAGGCCAAATAAAGGGGCAGATTATAGGCCCCCGGGTCGGTCTTGTCGGCGGCGAAGAAAAGGAAAGGCTCATTCGGCCTTTCTTCAAACTCCATCTCGGCCACCGCCGGCCCCATGCCCCTCACATTTCCGGAAAAAGAATCCTTCAGCAAATCCTGTCCCGCTCCGTAGAGCCCCTGTTCCTTGGCCACTTTTGTCCCGGCCACGAAGGCATCCCAGGCCAATTGATGGACTTTTTCACTTCCCTTCCCCAGAGAATGGGAGAAGAGGATGGCGATATCATCCCCGGTATGGCTGATAAAAAAATCGGTTAGGAGCCCTTTTCCTTTGGTCGCCACATAATTTCTGACCTCTGCAATCAGCCGCTCACTGGGCCGGATATGCCCCCCAATGCTCCCAATGTCCGCTTTAATGATGCTCAGGGTCGTCTTCATCATGGACCTCCTCTATAGATGGATGGTTTTTTCAAAATTTAACCACAGAGAATCCAGAGAAAGTATCCATTCAACAATCAGCTTGTCCTCGACCAATGAGTCTATTTCCCACCTTCCGATTTTTTTGTCTTCTTGTGTGCTTTTTTGAGGACACAGAGGGTTTCTCTACGAGCTCTGTGGTTTCAACAGTAGCACATGGATCTTTCAATTCGAAGATCGAAATCCCTTTTCCGACGATTATATTTTTTTCCCCAGGGCCTGAAATTGCTGGGCGACAAAATCAACGGTGGCGCGGGTGGCTTTGGAGAACTCCGCGGCGGTGGCCACCAGAGCCCCTTGTTTGTTGAACTCCTCTCTGGTCATCCCGTCTGGCTCATAGGCTCGAACAAAATAGGGAAGCCGCAGGAGCTTTTCCATCGTCGCTTGGGGAGCGTCTTCGTGGATGGCTCCGGGATCGAATGGCTTCAGCTTGTCCTCCGCGTCCATTAACTCCTTAATGTACCCCGGGGGGCAGGTATAGACCACATTGGCCCCGGCGATCTTCCCGATGTGCCAGCTCTCTGCGCTGCCGTCATCCATGGGCGGACTGATCCGCATGCTGCACATCAGCATCTTGGTCGGATATCCCTTCTCCTGGATGATCCGGTAGGCCCTCTTGAATATGGATAGTTCGGCCCAGCGAATGTCGGCCTCGCTCAGATCAATGCCCCGGGATACCGCCTGATCCTTCAAATCCCCCAGGGTTCCATACCGGGCAGACATATGGGTGATTACCGACCGCCAGCGGAAGAGATCAATCTTGTCTTCTTTAGCCTTCTCCAATCCCCGTTTCACCGCCTCCATACAGGCCACGAATTGAGGAACCGTAAAAGCCAGCGTATTGTTGGTGGCAATCCCCCTGGCCGTGAGCTTCTCGATTACTTCATAGCCCTCACGCGTCCCCGGCACCTTGATCATCACGTTGGGTTTAAGCCGGGCCAGGTCGAGGGCCTGGGCCAACATCCGGTCGGCATTATAACAGTCCCGGGGGTCCACCTGACCGGAGATATATCCATGAGCGTGCCTGGA
>Ga0214473_10004653_pt1 | contig 16486 bp, 14 predicted proteins | sample RVTome_7_FD_203509 | JGI IMG/M metagenome (GOLD analysis project Ga0214473, IMG submission 203509) | Soil microbial communities from uranium-contaminated site in the Upper Colorado River Basin, Wyoming, United States - RVT98D197 | ecosystem: Environmental > Terrestrial > Soil > Contaminated >... | reverse complement strand
CCCGGTTGCCGGATCTCCACTGACGACTTCGCCCGTGTTGACCCCGGTCCGGATCTGTACGCCGGTCCCGTACCGCTCGATCAGCTCGGCGTTCATCGCTTCGACCGCATCGCGGAAACCGATCGCCGCACGGCACGCGCGGAGAGCGTCATCCTCGTGGACGCGAGGGACACCGAAGACGCACATCACGGCGTCGCCGATGAACTTCTCCACCGTGCCGCCGTGGCGTTCCAAGATGCCGCGCGCGGATGCGTAGAACCGGGTCATGATCTGACGGAGCGCCTCGGGCTCGAGGCGTTCGCCGAGCTGCGTGGACCCCTTCATGTCGGCGAACAGCACCGTGACCACCTTGCGGCGGTCGGCGGCCAGCGTCCGACCCAGCGGGTTCGCGCACATCATGCAGAACCGCGCACGATCGGGGTTCCGCTCACCACAATGAACGCAAGTCTTCAACGGCCCTACGTTTCGCCGAGGTATTCAGCCCGCTCGGCCGGCGTGAGCTGGCGCGTAACCCGCGAGCGAGCCAGGACGACGAGATCGTCGAACGAGCGGCAGACGTCGCAGTCGTAGATACGCACGAGGCTCCGATGGCTCGAGTCGTACCCGACCGACGTCGGGACCCCACGAAACCCCACCAATCCGGCAACGAGGATCCGGCGTCCGTCACGGGAGAAGACCGCAGACGTCACGACAAACTCGGCGGGCTGGTATCGCTGGATCTCGGTTCCCTCCGCGGCGGTCCATACGCGCGCGGTGCCGTCCCGGGCGGAAGTCACCAGGAACGCGCCGTCTGCATCGAACGCGACGCTCTCCAGGTCGGCGGTGTGTCCGCGGAGGACCGTGACCTCCTCGCCGGTCGTCACATCCCAGATCCGGGCGGTGCCGTCGTCGAGCCCACCGGCCAGCCGATCTCCGCCCGGCGCGAAGGCCAGGGTCACTACCTGGCCATCGGAGACCTCGAAGTTCCGTACTACCTCCCCCGTCCCCAGGTCCACCAGTTCGATCGTTCCGCGGTCGACGACCGCCGCCGTCGCGCCATCGGGAGAGAACTCAGCCAGGGAGGCGCCGGACCCACCCCCCGACAGCTTCCCCTGGAACTGCGCCAGCTCCGCACCATCCGAACCGATGACACGGGCCGTTCCATCGGTCCACACGCTGATCGCGCGCTCACCTGTCCGATCGAGTTCCACGGTCAACGGATATACGTCACCTTCTAGTCGGAAGGCAGCTCGGCGATCGCCGGTCGACGCGTCTACGAAGACGACCGCCCCGGCCACGACCGAGTCACCGGCTGTCTCACGGACGGCGACCGCCACCGTCTCAGCATCGACGACCGAGGCGACGTCCACCGCGTACTCCTCGCCCTCGCCATCGAACAGCAGGCCCTGTCTGGCACCCGACTCCGCGTCCCACACATCCACGGAACCGCTCTCTCCCGCCGTCAAGACGCCACTGCCGTCCGTCGTATACTCGGCGGCCCAAGCGAACCCTTCACGGCTGATGTCGACGAGACTCACTCCGGGGCCGAGCCGCCAGATCCTCACCGTTCCGTCATCGCTCGCGGTCGCGATCCGGTCGCCGATCGGACTGGCCGCGACGAACGCGACGAAGTCCGTGTGGCCTCGCAACTCGCTGACTACCTCTCCAGAAGCCACGTTCCACACGCGCGCCACGCCCTCGCTGTCTGAGGTGACGACGAAGTCATCGTGGACGAACGATGCGTCTTCGACCAGTGCCGCGTGTGTCATCGCCACTACCTGTTGACCTGAACCGGTGTCCCACACCCGCGCGGTTCGATCGAGTCCAACGCTCACGATCCGATCGCCGGTCTCATCGAAGCGCACGAAGAAGGCGAGATCGTCGTGACCCTCGGTGGTACGGAGCAGGTCACCGGTGTGACCGTCGAAGATCCTGATGCTCCCGTCACCGTTGCCGGTCGCGATCAAGTCGCCTCCGGTCGTCACATCCGCGCCGTAAGTGCCGCCGGGTCCGGGGGGGAGGGCGAGTACCGTCGTTCCCGTCGTTGTCTGCCACACCCGGGTGCCGCCATCTCCTCCCCCGACGACCAGCTCCCCCCCAGCAGCGAACTCCACCTGGTACACAGTGCCGGGGACCTTCATCTCTCGCGCCATCTCGCCCGTGCTCGCGTTCCACACGATGACCGCCCCCGGCACCCCTGCCGCGACCCATCGGCCGGCCGGATCGAAGGCGAGTCCGTACACGATGCGATCGGAATCGATGGTTCGCTGGATCGCTCCCGACTCGGTATCCCAGATCAGGATCGTGTTGTCGTATCCGACACTCGCCACCGTATCGCCACCCGGACCGAACGCGAGATCGGCGACCTTCCCATGATGACCACGGAAGACGAACTCCAGGTTCGAGCTTTCGAGGGACTCGCGAAGAGCGGCCGTGACGCGGTCGGTCTCCCGGATCTCAGCCGCCTCGAGCGAGAGCAAGAGACTCAGTTCGGGGTCGCGCTGGAGCTCCGCCAGAGCCGAGGACGCCAGATCCCCGGATCGCGCCAGATCGCGTTGCTCGATCGCTTGTTCGCGCTGCCGGATCGCCGCTCGACGTTGTCGCACGGCCTCCTGTCGCTGGAGCACCGCCAGCGTCCCGAGGACCAGGGCGACGACGAGCGCCACGCTGATGCCCCCGATCAATGCCCGCTGTCGTCGCCCGGCGGCTTTCCGAGATGCGAGCACGAAGCGTGTCTGGAGCTGCGTCGGTTCGGGATCCCGACCGCTCTCCGCGATCATTTGCTCGGCCTCGGCCAGCTCGCGACTTCGGAGGAGGCTCGAAGGATGCTCACCTTCCCGGACCCAGTCGTTGGCTCGAAGCAGTAGCCGCGTGTGCGACTTCACGTGCTCGAAGTCGGTCTCGAGCGCGAGGACCACCGCATCACAGGCGCTCTCGAGATCGTCGTTGGTCGCATCGATCCAGTTCAATCGAGCCAATGCACCGGGCACCGTGGCGGGGTCGGTCGGGGACACGAGGACGGGAACGATGCGCTTACCCGCCTCCTCCGCATGAAGAAGCTCCTCGGAGCAAACCGGCGAGCGAGCGAAGTCGGGCGATAGGACTACCAGGTAGGCCTGCGAACCGTCGATCGCCGAACGGATCTCTTCCATCCACGCGGCGCTCGGAGGGATGTCCTCGAGGTCAACCCACGCCCGCTTGCCGCGACGAGCGAGCGCTTCGACGAGCTCCTCAACCATCCGCCGGTCGACGCGGGAGTAGGAAACGAAGACGTCGTATCCGGTGCCCTCGGACCCCTCGAGCCCTGCAGGTCCTTTGCGAAGATCCTCGGCCAAGAACTCCTCCTTCAAGGGCAGCGTCACCCTAGGACCTCGATGAGCGTCGACGCAAGGCGTCGCCGTGTCAGCAACGCGAGAGACGTCGCGACCCTGGTTGGGTTCCTCTGCGGTATCGGTCCCCGCAGAGGAACCCTCAACTCTCTCGGGTCTTGGGGGTGCTCGAGTCGGTGTTCACGGCTCCCGAGAGGATCGGCGGGTTCGTCGGCGCCCTGCTGATCTCTCCGGCGAGCCGGAGAATGGATGCGGTCTCAGAAGATGTCCGAGGCCGTGAGCACCAGGGTGTCGGGGGAGGCGCCCCGCACCTGCTGGCGGGCCGCGATCGCCAGCCGGAGGGGATCACTAAGCTGGGGAAGCGCGGTCGCCTTCGTCCGTAGCTCACGCTCAGCCTTCGCGGCGTTAACCGATCGCGACCACTTGGCCTCCGCCACCAGCGAGGCGGCACGGTCACGTCCACTCAACACGACGGCGTCGATCTCGATGGTGGAGTCGGTCGACCACCAAGGACCGATGGCGACCACGTCATCTAACAACCCTCCCTCCCTCGCGAGACGAGCCAGATGCAGTCTCACCGCCTCCTCCCAGCGCGAGCCCATGACGTCATCCAAACCAGCCATGAGCGTGGGGAGGATGGTTCGGCCCAAGCCTCGCTCGATCTGATCTCGGAACCGGTCGACGGTGCCGAGCCAGAACGCGAGGAAGTTATCCGCGATGCGGTAGATCCTTCGCTTGCTCCGCCGCGGGTCCTCGGTGACCGGCACGAGGCGTTCGACCAATCGGAGTTGGATAAGTCGATCGAGCGTCCGGGCCGGCTCGGCCCTGACGGCATCCGCGATCTCGCTGTATCGGGTTCGCCCCGCGGCGATCGACCGCAGAACGGTGGATCCGAGCTCGCCGGAGTCGCCCTCCGTGGCGAGCACCAACTGGCCCTCCGTCAACAACTGCCCCCCGGTCGTCGCGACCAGCGCCGCGAGGTTCTCCCGCACCGGCCGATCCTGGTCCCACCAGGACAGGTACAGCGGCACGCCGCCCACCAGGCCCCAGACCAGTGCTCGGTCGGGGGGCGCGAGGCGCGGCAGCATCAAGGCGGCCTCGTGAGGCAAGAACGGATGCAAGGGAAGGATCAGATCGGTCCGACCGTACAGGGGCGCGCGTTCCTCGAGCATCGCCTCCATCGTCCGAACCGCCGAGCCACTGAGGATGAGCCTGAGCTGGGTGGATCCGGCAGCGCGGTCGAGGAAGGCGCGCAGCACGCCAGGCAGCTCGGGGGACGTGGCGACCAGCTCGGGGAACTCGTCCAACACGACGAGCAACGGCTCCTGTGCAGCCGCGGCAGCGAGCGACTCGAACGCGTCATCCCAGTCGGTGAACGGGCGCTCCTCGAGATCTCGGAGCGGCATGTCCACGACCTCGTGGGCCGCTCGGGCCAGCATGCGGAGCTCATCGGCCCGCGGTCGACCCGCGCCCGTGTGGAAGGCCGTCCGCTTCCCATCCGAGAACCGTTGGATCAAGGCCGTCTTCCCTACTCGCCGCCGGCCCCAGACGACAGCGAGAGGAGCGGCGGAGCGCGACCACCACTCCTCGAGCAGGGCGAGCTCCTCTTCCCTGTTGACGAACCGCTCCATCCCAGGAACATACATGCACTGTAACTTACGGTCAATGTCAGTTGTCTCCACGGACTCCATACCACCAGCGGGTTCCCATCGCCGCGATCGCCCGGATAGGCTCCGGCCGACTTGACACCAGGGAGGATCGTGGTCGAACAGCAGGCTCCGGTCCGTGAGACGGTGCTCGCCCGCCCCGGATCCGACGTGTTCATCTCCTACTCCCGTCGAGACCGGGCGGTGGTGGAGCGCCTCGCTCAGGCCCTGGAGGCACGGGGACGTACGGCTTGGGTCGACTGGGCCGACATCCCGCCGACCGCGGAGTGGATGCAAGAGATCCGCAGCGCGATCGACGCAGCCGACACGGTCGTGGCGATCCTGTCCCCAGACTCGGCCCGCTCCCCCGTGTGCGGGGAAGAGCTTGATGCAGCGGTCTCAGCCAACAAGCGGATCGTGCCGGTGGTGGTGCGGGAGGTCGCCGCTGCGGAGGTCCCACCCGAGCTCTCCAAGCGCAACTGGTTGTTCCTGCGGGAGACCGACGACTTCGAGGCCGACGTCAACACCCTGGTCGAGACGCTCGACACGGATCTCGAGGCCACCCGGTTCCATACCGGTCTGCTAGTGAAGGCCCGGGAGTGGGAGCAGGCCGGGGAGCCGAAGAGTCGGCTGCTACGCGGCTCGGATCTGAGCGGAGCCGAGAGCTACGTCGCCTCCCCGGGCAAGGGACCGTCGGCGACGCAGGAGCAGACCTCCTTCGTGCTCGCGTCGCGCAAGGCCGCGACCCGGCGTCAGCGCGGGGCGATCGCGATCACGACCGTCGTCGCGCTGGTGGCGGCGACGCTTGGCGTGTTCGCGTGGAATCAGCGGAGCGCGGCGATCGAACAACGGGACCTGGCGGAGCAGCAGACGAGGATCGCGCGATCGCAGGCGCTGGCCGGGGATGCGCTAGCCGCCATGGACGATCAGGTCGACCTCGCGGCGCTTCTGAGCATCGAAGCTCACAGGGTTGCCCCCACATCGCAGTCGACCACGGCGCTCAACGTGGCGGCACAGACCACGACCTGGGTTGAGCGCACCATGCGGGGGCACACGGAGCCGGTCTTCGCTCTTGCCTTCGATCCGGCGGCAGCCATGCTCGCCTCGGGGAGCCTGGACGGGACGGTCGTCCTGTGGAACCCCGAGACAGGCGAGAGGATCGGCGCCCCACTCGAGGGTCACAAAGTGGTTCAGACGCTGGCCTTCAGTCCCGACGGAACCGTCCTCGCGTCGGGAGGCGACAAGTTCGTGATCCTGTGGGATCCCCGATCGGGTGAGCAGCTCGGGGAGTCGATCGAGCTCGATCACTCGACGTTCGGTCTGGCGTTCAGTCCCGATGACAGAACACTCGCCGTGGGAAGCGGCAGCACCGTTTGGCTGATCGACACGGCATCCGCGAAGTTGATCAAGCGGCCGTTGGACACCCACAGCGAGGTGTGGGACATCGCGTTCGCTCCCGACGGCAAGACTCTCGCGTCCTCGGGCGCCGACGGAACCGTTCGACGATGGGACATCTCATCCTCGAAGCCGATCGGCCTTCCTCTGCAGGGAGGCGGCTCGATCATGTCCAAGGTTACATTCAGCCCGGATGGCCGCACGTTGGCTGCCGGCGACGCGTCCGGCCGCGTTCGGCTCTGGGATATGTCCACTGGAAGACTGATCGGCAAGCCGCTCGCCGCTGGCGGTGGGATCACAGGCCTGGAGTTCAGTTCTGACGGGAGCCTGCTGGCGACGGGCGGCGGGGATGGTGGCGTCAGGGTATGGGACGTCCACAGCAGGGTCGCCATCGGTGGGCACCTCCAGGGACAGCAGGGGCCCACCGACGCTCTCGCATTCAGTCCCGACGGACGGATGCTGGCGTCGGGCAGCGATTCGGGGAACGTTGTCATCTGGGGCCCGATCGCCGTCCACCGATCCGGCCAGGTCTACAGCGTCTTCGGTGTCGCCTTCAGCCCCGACGGATCGACGCTCGCGACGGGGAACGGGGATGGGAGCGTTAACCTCTGGGACCCCGAAACCCGCGAGCCTGCTGGCGATCCCCTGGTGTACAGAGGTTCCTACGTGAACCAGCTCGCGTTCCGTCCCGACGGGGGTGTCCTCGCCGTTGGTTACGGGGACGGCACGGTACTCCTCTGGAACCCGACCACGGGCGAGCGGATCGGGCCACGGCTTCGCGGACACCGAAAGGGCGAGGTGACCTTGGCGTTCAACCCGGACGGAAGCATCCTGGCTACCGGTAGCTGGGACCGCGACGTGCTCCTCTTCAACACGACGACCTGGCGCCAGGTCGGCGGCGCCCTCACAGGCCATACGGGTCGCATCCAGCGGGTGGCCTTCAGCCCGGACGGCGGCATGCTGGCCTCGTCGGCGAAGGACGGAACCGTGATCTTGTGGGATCCCGAGACGCGACGTCGGATCGGGAGCGGGATCACGCTCTCTCACCCCGGTGACGTGGCGGGCCTGGCGTTCAGCCCCGACGGGAGGGTGCTCGCAACCGGCTTCACCGACGGGAGCGTCACGCTGTGGGATCCGCAGACCGACGAGCGGATCGGCGAGCCGCTGACCGGTCAGTCGGGGCAGATCACCAGCCTGGCCTACAGCCCGGATGGCCGCGTCCTCGCCTCGGGAGCCATCGATGGCAACCTCGTGCTGTGGGACCGGAAGACCGGCGAGCCGATCGGAAACCCGTTGCCGGGATACGGAGCTGTATGGGGGCTCGGCTTCAGCCCTGACACGGAACTTCTTGCGAGCGGAGGCTACGACGGTTCAACATATCTCCGAGACCGGACCGCCTGGTCCTCTGACTTCGCCTTCCTTCGGGCCCGCTTGTGTGACGTGGCCGGTCGCAACCTGACCGCCGCCGAATGGAAGAGATTCTTGCCGTTCGACCCCTACGCCCCGACGTGCCCTCAGTGGCCCGTCCCGCCAGGAACCTAGCCGGATCTGTCGCAGGATCGATGTTGAAGCATCTCGCGCGGCAGCGGGGATCTCAGGCCTCGGGCAGCGTGGTGGGCTCGTCGCGGCGTGCGAGCTCCTCGACGTTCACGTCCCGTCGCGTCATCACCCGGACGCTCGAGACGAACCGCGCCGGGCGGAACATGTCCCACACCCACGCGTCGGCCAGGTCCACCTGCACCCAGCCTCCGTCCAACCGCGTGACGTCGACCTTGTTCGCCAGGTAGAAGCGGCGCTCGGTCTCGATCACGTAGGCGAACATCGGCAGGACGTCGCGGTACTCCCGGTAGAGCTCCAGCTCGCGCTCTTCTTCGAACCGCTCGATGTCCTCTGGCTCCACGGGGTCATCCTCTCACGCGGTCGCGACATCCCCGCGGCCCATGCCGGGCAGCGAGGGCTGTCCGACCCCGGCGAACGACAACCGGTGGATGGGCGTGGGACCCAACCGTTCGAGCGCCTCCAGGTGGTCGGGCGTGCCGTACCCCCGGTTGTGGTCGAACCCGAACTCGGGGTAGCGGCGGTGCATACGGTCCATGATCCGGTCGCGCGTGACCTTGGCGACGATCGACGCTGCGGCCACGCTCGCCGTGACGGCATCGCCCTTCTTGATGGAGAGCGACGGGAAGCCCATCCCTGGGACCGGGAACCCGTCGGTCAGCACGTAGTCGGGCTCGGGCCGAAGTCGCCGCGCCGCGCGCCGGAGGAGTGCCAGGTTGGACCGGTGAAGACCCCTGCCGTCGATCGCCGCCGGCTCCACCTTGCAGACCGCGAACGCGGCGATCGCGACGATCCGTTCGAAACAGACCTCCCGCTGGTTGGCCGTCAAGAGCTTGGAGTCGTCGATCCCCTCGCGGTCGAAGCCCTCGGGCAGGATCACGGCGGCCGCCACCAGCGGGCCGGCCAGGGCGCCGCGGCCGGCCTCGTCCACGCCGGCTATGCGCGCGAACCCTTGCTCCCTGAGCGCCCGCTCGTAGCGGTCCAGGTCCAGGTCGTGCCTCAGTGCAGCCATCCCATCCGTGACGGAGGCCAGATGATCACGAACGCCTGCCCGATCACCTTGTCGATAGGGATGTACCCCAGGCCCCCCGGAGGCTGGAACCGCGAGTCCCCCGAGTGGTTCCGGTTGTCACCCATAACGAACAGCATGCCATCCGGCACAGTCTCGGGGCCGAAGGAGCGGGTATCCGGATCGGCCGCATTGACCCACGGCTCGTCGAGCTTGGTCCCGTTCACGTAGGTGACGCCCCCGCGGATCTCCCAGGTCTCGCCCGGCAACGCGATCACGCGTTTGATGAAGTCGTCGTCGGCGGGCCGGACCACCCCGATCCCCTGGCCCAGCCAATGCACGACGCCACCCAGGAACCCCTGATCCTGCGGTGTGGGCGTCGGATCGGCGAACACGATGATGTCGCCGCGTTCGATGTCGCCGAAGCGGTATGCCAGCCGGTTCACCAGGATCCGATCGTCCTTCACGAGGGTGGGGATCATGGAGCCCGAAGGGATATAGAACGCCTGGATCAGGAACGACTTGATGACGACGGCGATGACGAGCGCCGAGATCGTGAGGATCCCCAGCTCCCGGAGGAACCGCCAGGCTGCGTCGGGTTGATCGTGAGCGTGGTCGCCGGGCGCGGAGCTTGGCTCGAGATCCGACGGCTCGGGTGACGGTGTTTCAGCGAGCGGCTCGGGCGATCCCGGGCGGCGGTCGCCCACCGGGTCAGCCCTCGGCCTTCTCCTCCGCCTCGCCGGCGGACACCTCGGCGGCCTCGCCCGCGGACGGCTCGTCCGCGGCGGCGTCGATCGCGACGTCGGCTTCGGCCTCCTCGACCTCCGCGGCGGCTAGGGCCGCCTCCTCCATGGCCGCGAGCTTCGCGTCGTCGATCCGGCGCTCCTTGATACGGGCCTTCTTCCCGCGCAGCTCGCGGAGGTAGTAGAGCTTTGCCCGACGGACCTTTCCTCGCGAGACCACCTCGAACATGGCGATCGAGGGCGAGTGCACCGGGAAGGTTCGCTCCACGCCGACGCCGAACGAGATCTTGCGGACGGTGAACGTCTCGCGCAGGCCGCCGTTCTGACGGCGGATCACCACGCCCTGGAACACCTGAACCCGCTCGCGACTCCCCTCCACGACCCGCACGTGCACCTTGACGGTGTCGCCTGGGCGGAAGTCCGGGATGTCCGAGCGCAGGTAGGGCTGCTCGACGAGGTCGGTCTTGTTCATGACAACGGTTGCCGATTGTACCAGTGGCGCCTTCCGGGGCAGAATGTCCCGCCTCGCACTGCTTAGTCTCGGGGAGGGGATCCGTTGGGGGCGATCATCTTCGCGGTCATCGTGGCCGCGATCGCAGCGGTGATCGGGCTTCAGTCTGTCCTTCACCGCCGCCGGTTGGTGCGCACGCGGATCCGGGTCGACCAGGTCATCCGCGAACGGATAGTGGAGTCACACGGCCCCTTGGATCTCCGAGAGGTCCTCGATGCGGCACTGGCGCGCACGGGCGTCGGCCCCGACGTATACGAGCAGATCCTCGACCGGGTCGATCTGACGCGTTTCCGGCCGAAGCTCGCCTCCGACGTCGAGGTAAAGGCGTTCCCTTTGCGGTGGGGCAACGACTACGTGATGGTGGCAAATCCGCGCGCGATGCTCTACTACCGCCTCGAACCCTGGGAAGGCGATCTGCTCCCTCTGATGGACGGGACCCGAACCGTCGGCGACATCGTCGTCGAACGGCTGGAAGAGGTGGGCGAGCTCGACGCCGCGGGCGCCACCCAGCTGGTCCAGATCTTGGAGCTCGGCGGCTTCCTGGAGCCGGTGCCGGTCGGTCTGGCGGAGGGCCTCGAGCGAGGGATCGATCCCTTGACACCGGCTCAACGGAAGATCCGGATCTTCCTGAAGAGCCTGTCGATCGAATGGACGGGGGCAGACGGTTTCGTTCGCTGGTGGTACCGGACCCTGCTCGGACCCTTCTTCCGGCCGGTCGGTGTTGTGGTGGCCGGATCGATAGCGGTCGCCGGACTGGTCGTCTTCGCGATCCTCCAGGGGTCCGGCAGGTACACCCTCGGCTCGCACTCGGCTCCGGTGGAATCCCTGATCCTGTTGGCTCTCGGTTTGGTGCTGACGTTCTTCCACGAGCTAGGCCACGCGGCCACGATCACCCACTTCGCCAGGCGGGTGAAGAGCGCGGGCTTCATGATCTACTTCGGATCCCCCGCATTCTTCGTCGAGGCGTCCGACAGCCTGATGCTTGATCGTCATCAACGGATCCTGCAGTCGTTCGCGGGCCCGTTCGCCGAGCTCGTCCTCGCTGGCCTCTCCAGCATCGTGTTGGCACTGCTCCCGGAAAGTGGCCTCTCCCAGTTCCTGTACAAGTTCGCGTTGATCAACTACTTCGTGATCTTCCTGAACCTGATCCCCCTCCTGGAGCTGGACGGATACTGGATCTTGTCGGATCTGATCCAGGTCCCGGACCTTCGACCCCGCTCGCTTGAGTTCTTCCAGCACGATCTGTGGCACAAGCTGTGGCGGCGGGAGCGGCTGACGCCACAGGAGGTCGGTCTGGGGCTCTACGCCGCCGTCGGGGTCGCCTTCACGATCTTCTCCTTCTACACCGCCTACTTCTTCTGGAAGCAGATCTTCGGCGGCTTGATCACCGCGCTGTGGAATGGAGGGATCGGGTCGCGCATCCTGCTCCTGCTGCTTGCCCTGTTCTTCGCCGGTCCGGCCATCCGAGGTCTCTTCCAGCTGGCCCGTTCGGTCTATCGACGCATCCGTGCCCTCGTGCGATCCATCGTGTTCCGGGCGGAGTCGAGATGGCGCGTTGAGGCCGCCGAGCTGATCGACGCGCTGCCCGCCTTCGACGACCTGCCCGTGGAGATCCTCAACGACCTCGCCGGTCGCGTGGCCCTGCGAAGCATCCGACCGGGTGCGCCGGTGTTCCGGCAGGGCGATCGCCCAAGCGCCTTCTATCTCGTCCGACGTGGCCGGGTCGCCGTCGAGGAGGAGCACCCGGATACCGGCGACGTGCAGGTACTGAACACGCTTGAGCGAGGCGACTCGTTCGGCGAGATGGGGCTATTGGAGTCGGCGCCCCGAGGGGCGACCGTGCGGGCCATCGACGAAGTTGAGCTGTTCGAGATCGACAAAGGTACGTTCGATCGTCTCCTTTCCGACTCGATCCACGCGCCGGACTTCGGGCCCACCATGCAGGCCATGGCTGAGCTGCGGGATCTCCCTCCCTTCGCGAGCTTGGGAACCGCTGCGCTCGCCGAGCTTCTTGGTCACGGGAGTTGGGCATCGTTGCCTCCCGGGACGCCACTCGTGACTGAAGGCGAACCGTCCGACCTCTTCTACGTGATCCGATCGGGACAAGCGATGGTCTCGAAAGGCGGGAAGGAGATCCGAACACTGGGACCAGGCTCGCATTTCGGAGAGATCGGCCTCCTGCGATCGGCACCTCGGAGCGCCACGGTGACATCCGTGACGCCCATCCGGGCGTTCGCATTGGATCGGGAGGGGTTCGACAGCGTGGTGGCCGACGCGTTCACGCGGGGGACCCTCAAGCTCGCGAGCGGCCGCACGTGGCACCATTGATACCGTCGCCGGAAGGAGCCTGAGTATGGACTGCTGGCATTGTCGTCGGACCGCGGTGGGGGTCTGTCGGTTCTGTGGGAGGGGGGTCTGTGAGGACCACGCCCAGACGCAGCCGTACATCCTGGAGCTGTTCAAGACCACCGGCGTGACCCGTTCGCTCGTCGTGGAGGACGCCTTGTTCTGTGGAGCGTGCACGCCGCGACCCGAGCCCGTCGAGCTACCGGAGCTCGATACGTGATGTACGTCACACCTCCGGGTGTGACGGCCGTCACCTAGGCGCGTGTTGGCCATCACGCAAGGAGCGTGGTGGAGGACACATCCGGATCGGTGACCAGCGGCACAGACCCCTTGAGGCGTTCAGCACGATGATTCGGGCATCGTCAGAGCCCAAGAGGGCCCGAGCACAAGGAGGAGCAACATGGCGGAGAAGCGGATCCAGCCGAAGGCCGCGGGAACCGAGTCGGTCCCGAAGAAGTCGGCGGCAGCCGGAGTCGAGAAGACATCCCTCTCGAAGCGGTCGGCGTCGAAGAGGTCGGCGTCGAAGCGGTCGGCGTCGAAGAGGAGCGCCAGGAAGCACATCTAGGTCGAGCGGAGACCCCCAACAGGCCCGGTTCGCCGGGCCTGTTCTGCTTTCTGGGAGGTGCCGAGGTCTTCTCGGGTGGCGATCGTCACCGCTGGACGGCGATGGGCGGCACCACGTCCTCACCTTGGAGGTACGACGATCCGATCGACGGATGCTGGAGGGGGTGACACAGATGCCGAGCAAGGTGACACCGAAAGCCCCGGTCGCCAAGGGCAAGGCTTCCACCAGCAAGGCCGCGGCCAAGAAGCCCGTGCAGAAGCGGACGGTGAAGAAGCATCGCTGATCCACCGGTATAGGTCGGTCCCCAGGAGCCGGCCTGCACGCGGGTCCGATCCTTTGCGTGGCGGTCTCGACCTTCCGCGCATTACGCTACGCGCCATGCCTCCCACCGGCGGAGATGCCGATCAGGTCCAAAGCGCCATGCTTGCGACGCCGCTCTTGGAGGGCGTTCCGAAAGGTGCCGTTGGGACGCTTGCGGCGTCCGGACGCGTCCGGCTCTTCCGCAAGGGCACCTACCTCTGTCACCAGGGGGACCCCGCCGACGAGATCTACTTCCTGCTCGAGGGGCGCGTCGAGATCAGCTCGACCTCGGTGACGGGCAGCCGGATCCTGCACGCGACCGTGGATATACCGCAGTTCGTGGGCGAGCTGGGGGTTCTGGCCGAGATCGATCGGACGGCGAGCGTGCTCACGCTCGAGGACTCGCAGGTCTGGATCGCGGCCGCCGAGGAGTTCCTAGACTTCTTGGGGGGTGAGCCGTCGGCCGCGCGGAGCCTCCTTCGGGTGCTGGCCAGACAGGTGCACTCCCATGAGGCGTTCGTGGACGATCTCCTGTTCCTGGATCTCAAGGGCAGGGTCGCCAAACGCCTCCTCCAGATGGCCACGCCGTCGCTCGACGACCTCCCTGTCGATGGCAAGGCGATCCCCGGGGTCACGCACGCTGACCTGGCCAGCCTGTGCGGCGGCAGCCGCGAGAACGTGACACGCGTCCTCTCGGAGTTCCAGCGCAGGGAGTTGCTGGAGCGCGATGGCAAGCGCTACGTGCTCAAGAAGGTCGACGGCCTGGCGAAGATCGCCGGCCTCTAGCGCGAGGCCGCAGACTTAGGCTTCGTCTGATCCGAGGAGATCCGGGCGGTTACGGCGCGTCTTCTCCCTGGCGGCGTCTCGACGCCACCGTTCGATCTCGGCGTGGTTGCCCGACAGGAGCACGTCTGGGACGGCCGTGCCCCTGAACTCGCGGGGACGTGTGTAGTGGGGATGATCCAGGAGGCCGTCCTCGCCGAAGGAGTCCCGTTCGTGGGACTCCTCCTTGCCGATCACACCGGGCACGAGACGGGTAACGGCTTCGAGCAGCACCAGCGCCGGCACCTCTCCGCCCGACAGGACGTAGTCGCCGATCGAGATCTCCTCGGCCGGCAGTCCCTCGATGACGCGTTCGTCCACACCCTCGTACCGACCGCAGATCAGGACGAGCCGCGGCTCGCGCGCTAGCTCGCGGACGAGCGGCTGATCGAGCCGCCGTCCGGCGGGTGAGAGCAGGATCGTCCGCCCGCGCTCCGGGCCGAGCGACTCGACGGCCGAGAAGACGGGCTCCGGCTTCATCACCATCCCGGGACCCCCGCCGAAGGGTTCGTCGTCCACCTGGCGATGCGGATCGGTCGTGGCGTCGCGGATGTCGTGGATATGGATGTCGAGGATCCCGGCACCGATCGCTCGCCCGAGGAGGCTCTCACGGAGCGGGCTCTCGAAGATCGCGGGGAAGATCGTGAAGATGTCGATGCGCATGGGTTGAGGCTAGCGCGCAGCGCGATGGCAAGCCCGCACGAGGAAGGGACCCCTTCCCGGGGTCCCTTCGTGTGCCGTTCAGACGGTCGGGATTCAGACGACCTTCACGCTGACCTGCGTTACGGTCGGGGTCGTCTTGCGCCGCAGCCCGGTCGCGAAGGCCAGGAGGCCGCTCGCCACGTTCCGAGTGGCCGCAGACCGGGCGCGGGACCTGCGGACCTGGCTCGACTTGGCGAGCCGCCCTTGCTCCGCCTCACGGATGCGATCTTGGATCTGGTACTTCGCCATCTCTCCCGTCAGCATCTCCGCCACCTCCACTGGATCGATGACCGCAGCGTATGTCGACTCCGAGATCCGACCCGATGACACCCGACACGGATCGCGCGTGACCTCCGACGCGGCCAGGCGTGATGGACGTCACACGTTGCCGGCCGGGGGACCTCCCCTGTTCCTCCGGAGCAGCGCCTCCAGGTGGCCGATGGGGTGCGCCAGATCGGTCACACCCTTCTCCCGGTAGCGCTCGAGCGAGCGAGCGGCGACCTCCACCGCCCTGGCAGGTTTCCCGGCGAGCTCGAGCACCTCCGCTTGCGCCCTCAGGGCGTCCGCCTGCTCCAGGAGATGCTCCGTCGAAGACACGATCTCCACGGCCTCCGCCACCAGCCCCTCAGCTTCCTCGACACGGCCGGCATGGGCGTAGGCGCGGGCGAGGGAGGCGCGCCAACCTGCCTCGCCGATCGGGTCGTCGCTCGCCGACGTCTCCCGCGACCGCTGGGCTGCTTCGGCGGCCTCCGCGAACCGCCCCTGGTCGCAGAGGACGAGCGCGAGCTCGGCATATGCGGTTGTCCCCGCCCAAGCCTCCCCGATCTCTTCGAGGTGGTCACAGGTAGCTCGGAGCTCCATCTCGGCGGCCTCAAGGTCGCCATATAGGGTTTCGACGATGAACATCCGGCTGGCCCGGAGGGCGGGCCCGCCCATCTGGCTGCCGACCACTCCCAGATCGACCAGCATGTCCGATCCTTCGCGGATCAGAGCCCTTGCCCCTTCGAGGTCACCGACCACGCCTCGAAGCGCCCCAAGGTTCGCGAGTGCGTTGCCTCGAGCCGCACGGTAGTCAGCGATCTGCGAGAGGAGGAGCTCGCACCGAACGATCGCCTCGTTCGCCGGTGTTCCCCCAACCACGAGGCTCCCGGTCACGTACGAACGCAGCTTGGCGGCCGACGCGGTGTCGCCAACGAAATCAGCGTGGTCCGCCGCCCGGTTGATCCAGTCGCCACCCTCGGTGACCTCGCCGGCTGCCATCGAGATCAGAGCCCGCAGCTCCTCGGCCACCACGAGGTCGGCGGATGGCTCAGACCCCTCGAGGAACTCGAGCGCCTCGGAGGCCCGGATCTTGGCGTCCACGCTCCACTCCCCGGTCCCCGAGTACAACTCAACGATCGAGCGCGTCACCGAGGCCGCCACCGCGATCAGCCGCTCATCCATCGCTCTCGCTCGCGCCTCCACGTCGGAAACCAGCCGGAGCGCCTCCTCTTGACGGCCAGCCTCGTTGAGTGCGCGACCCAGATCGACCTCTACCCGCAGACGCCAAGGGTCGTCGGCCGGAGTTAGAGCCACCGACCGA
>Ga0214473_10004652_pt1 | contig 16488 bp, 11 predicted proteins | sample RVTome_7_FD_203509 | JGI IMG/M metagenome (GOLD analysis project Ga0214473, IMG submission 203509) | Soil microbial communities from uranium-contaminated site in the Upper Colorado River Basin, Wyoming, United States - RVT98D197 | ecosystem: Environmental > Terrestrial > Soil > Contaminated >... | reverse complement strand
AATCATGTCCAGCACATCCTGCGCAAGCTGGACGCGCACACTCGGCTGGAAGCGATTCGTCGCGCTGAACACGCGGGGCTGATCTAGATTAGCCGCCCGATGCTGTCACGCAACTCATGATTGTCTTGACGCCGCAAGTTTGAATAATCATCCCTGTTCGCAAGGGAAGCGATGGTAAGAGGTCAGGCGGCTATGTTATCTTTTGCATCCCGGCACCGCCACGCCCGCGTAGCTCAGTGGATTAGAGCGTTCGCCTCCGGAGCGAAAGGTCGCAGGTTCGACCCCTGCCGCGGGTACCACCTCTTACAGTCCATGTCCGCTTTTACGTCTCGTTCTCGTCCGGGTGTCCGGTCGGCGAAGACTGTCTGACTCACGCAACTACAGTACGAGTCTCAGATCCCTTAATCTACTCGCTCGCTTTGTTAACAGTGACGTCGGGTTTCTTGTTTTATTTTGGGCCATATGGATGACGGAATCCCTGATCCCAACAGTAGCCGGGACGGAGGAGATAGCCGGCAAATGACCATAAACCCATTCTCTCGAAATAGTGATTCTCACCCTCGCTGAGCACCACATTGAGGCCTTAGTCTTCTTCCCTTTCTCAAATACGTTGTACCTCCGGTGTCGGACAACATACCGCGCCAAGTCGTCGGGTTTTTGGGTAGTGCTTTTCCTAAATCGAAAACAAAGCAGAAATCTCCGCGCGGGCCTGCGCTGAGTACAATTGAACTTTATCGTGGGGCCCAGCTGCGTACCGATAAGTGGCACAAGCCCACGGCCGAGAATCGTGAGGCCGGCAATGGTTCGGCGAAATGATTATGCACTGTTTTCCTGTTAATCTTTCTAGGCACTGGTTTAATTTCCTCAGAGTTGTGCAGCTTTGATGGCACGCCCTGTACTTTCGGGGTGGCACTGTCGAGTGTGAGAGGAACGCAATAGGCGGTTCTCAGTTTTTACGGCGCATTCCCTTTTGCCGTCGTTTAACTTGGACCTCAAAGACCAGACTCGCAGTAGCCCAATCCGCAGTAGGTACAGCGATTTCGGAGCTTGCCTGTATTTGTAAGCCGCGGCCTATCGGAGCTGTATTCTTCTCCCCGGTTGCAGCGGCAATCAACAATTCCCCTAAAGACGGAAAAGCCTCCTTTGCTCCCAGTTCGCTAGCGGAAGTTTTTGAACGCCGAGTATCAGCAAGCTTGCGGGAGCTGAATAGCGGTGCATAATTCGTCGGCATTACAGTAGCAACTGCCTTGAAGACCTCTGGCCCTATAGGCTCCGTTATTTCGATTACATAAGGCAAAGGAATACGATGCCAGGTGTTGTCAGCTGGTATTTTATTTTCATCACTACCACCAACAGAGAAAAATGGATGCGGCCAGAGTGGAGCGATTGTCCCGTCACCTTGCAGATCTAAAACGGTTACATACGAATCTTCATTGCCCCTATTTAGTAACTCGAGTCGGTAATATTCTCCAATATGGAGTACAAGATCTTTACCGCGTTTCGGTGTCAATTCAGGCGTAATATCCTTCGTGGATAACACGCGTTTCGTAATGGGATCGCGCTCAATAATCGCTACGGGAACCAGCCGAAGCTTTATGGCGATGTTAGGATTCTTGTTTTCCAAGGATTTGACAAAGCGCCACCTCCACTCACCCTCGAGGTGTTTCTTAATCGCGGAGGATGCGTTTACTCCGTCATCCACTCGCTCGATTATTGAGCCATCAGGTCGCTGAAGCGTGATGACGTTGATCTTCTTCAACCTATCAACCCCTCGCACCAGCTTCTCTTCGCGGCAACGCCCGCTACAAAGGCGAATATCCCACGGATCGCTCTCATTCTGAGTAATGCTCACGAGCCCCAGTTCTTGTATTTCATCAATTAAGTGACTCCGGCCATTTGATGCGAGGTCGGCAGTCAACACAGTCAACCGGCCATTGCCGAACCTGTGCTCTGTTTCGACAGCACGAGCAGTTCTCAAATTCTCAATCAAGTTTATGTCGGGTTCCGAAGTAAGCTTGAGAACTGAGTTGATGGAATCAACGGAGGCGATTTCAGCGAAGGCAATCGGCGAGATAAACTTGGGGTTCGCGCCAGACCTATAAATCGCAAACTGAGATCCAGGCGTCATCCCATGCAGGCTACCTGCCTTGAGAACCACCGTCCCTAGTTCTACAGAGACTTTGATATAGGGTTCTGGTGAAAGGGATATGCCTGACATCAACTTGAGATCAATGTTGCCTTCGATCTGTGGATTCTGATCTCGGACAGTTCGCGTAACTTCATCATTGATTTGCTCAAATACATCGCGGTATGTTGTCTCTGGGCCAGCATTCCGAAACGTTTTGACTAGGGCGTATGTAAGCATGCCCATACTTTGATGGGTTATCTCGTCTTCAGCTTCGATTGCCACCTGATCGTTTCGGCTCGCCGAAATGACTACGAATCCAAGATTTTCGGCTGCGTTCTCTGGAAAGAGTCCAGTGGGACCATCTGGCACTCCACGGCTGTTCGTGTAAACCGGCTGTGAACCATCCCAACGCTTGCCGCGCACAAGTCTGCGGCCGCCTCGGCTTATAGTTCCTGAAAAACAACTATCAAAACTGAAGGTAGCGTTGGCAGGTTGCTTTCTCTTCAACCGCTGAAGCAGCAACTCGATCTCGTCATCTCTAATATCATTTGAACGGTCCTTCTGTGAAACATAGTCCGACGGGATGAGCGTTTCATCCAATCCATCCAGTTCGTCTCCAACCTTTAGATTGGGTCCATGGCTCAGGTCGTCGGGAACTTGCCCCCCATGACCTGAGTAGTGAAAGTAAATGATGTCACCCCTCTCGGTTTGATCGATCAGGAACGACTGAAACGTACTGACTATGCTCTTGTGCGTAGTCTCACTGGGAGTTGTTAGAACCTTAATGTCTCCTTCATGGAAGCCAAACTTGTCAATCAAGACTTGCTTGACCGCTCCGACATCGGAATTGGAATTCAAGTTCCAGAAATAGCGACTCCCAGATCTGCATTGTTTAGTATTTATTCCACGACAGTAATCAGATATTCCAACCAACAGAGCACGCTTACCTGGTTGCCGGGTTCCGTGTCGCGCAGAATTACTTCCAGCGAGTACTTCACGATTTCGACTAGTTGGCACAACTTCGAATAGCACCATGACAGGAACTATTAAGAAGGGAATGTAAATGAAACGCAGTAAAGCCATCAGTTCCATCGCGGTATTTCTAAGCAATACGCTTAACGTTAGGCTTGTTTGCGAATTTTGTGCTTAGACATAGTTCGCCAACCAGCGGAGTCTCTATTTCTTAGATTGGTTCTCAATAAGAGAAAACTCTTCCTTGGCTGGGAGCAGAAGCATTCGGCATTGAGGACTCCAAGAAATAATTGAACACTGGCAAAGCAAGTATTTACAAAGCGTGTCAATACCAGCTTGACCTTAGAGGGTTTTATTACGATAATCCACGCCATCGCACTATTAAAGCTGTAGCCGGCCCGGCCTTATAGCCCTCGCATCTTTCACGGGCAGCAATTCGACGGTTACTAGGTAGCAGTCCTGGATCGACGTCGTTCAAGAAGACGACGACAGAATTTCTAACCCTAGCGTATTCTCAAACAAGTTTCTGGTCCTTTTCGGCGCAAAGCCTCGGAGGTCAACATGATCAAACGCTCGACAAAGTCTGCCTTTCTAATAGGCTTCTTTTTGCTCTTGCTTAGCATAGGACAAACAACTTACGCAACACCCTTCTCCTTTGCTCTAGGGTCGAGTGACGTGTTCTTAGGCATAGATTTTGAGGGTTCCGGTACCATCCAGCACATGAATGCGAACAATCCCACCATATTTAGCAACGGCCCTACATCTCTTCTGGATATCCATGTAACCCAGGGAACAGATCTACGAATCGCGATCACAGGAGGGAACTTTACCCTCAAAATTGGACAACCGGGCAACCTACTTGCAGATTATTCTACTTTTGGCACTGACTTAGTAATCGTTAGCGAAACTCCTGGCCTTGTTGTCTTTGCGTTGAGTCCAATTGAGGCGGCAAATCTACAAAACCTAATCGAAGCACATGGCGCTGGCAACTTGTTTTTGGCTTTGGACTTCTTCGGTGGAGGCTTAAACACAAAATCAATCAGCGTATTTTCCGCTGTACCGGAACCTAGCAGCGTCTTCCTACTCTGTTCCGGAGTGGCATTCTTCCTTGCGGCAAGGCGCTCCCAAGGAAAAAAGAGTAAGCCAACTCAGTAGGGATCGGGGCGCTGTAAGAACGATGTCTATGCCTCTCCTATAACCGGTATACGCTCGAAACTTCATTAATTGCGCGATGGACAGAAGAACGGACTCTTCATTGAAGGCTCCTCCAATCACCGGACTGGATAAAACTAGCCCAAAAATAGGGGTGGCTGAGACGCAACTCGCGCGAACCCTTAGCTTGTGTGCCCACGATTGTTGCCCGTTTCTTCCTTGCCTTAGCCTGCTGCTTGCCATGAAGCATCTTTAGTTGAACATTCCGAAGGGCCTCATTGCGCCCTTCCCCAATTTTAAGCCTTCGGTAATATTCAACCATCAAATCTCGCGTGGCTGCGTCATCAACCTTCCATAGGCTCATTACCTGACTTTCTGCTCCAGCCAGCGTAAGTGCACGTCGCAGTCCATAGACGCCATCGCCCTTGCGTATGTCACCCACACCCGTTTCGCAGGCTGACAGCACTACGACTTTCGTGCCCCATAGATCTAAGCCCGCGGCCTCTAAAGCCGTTAGTATTCCGTCTTCTCTGGCTCCACCCTTGAGTTGGTTAGCACCTGCGAGAACAATGCCAGAACGTAAGAGCGGGTTGTCTCGCCACATCTCACTGTTTTTCCCACGAGTTTTCGCACGTTGGTCTTCCAAAAAGAAGCCGTGTGTCGCCACGTGCAAAATGCTGGGCCCAGTTACTTGCTTTACGGCTATCTCGGTGGCGCGGGGGCCGGTTAGCACTGTAGCCCCGGCGAGGATTCTTCTCAAAGCCTTCGCCTCTCCCGCGGTGCCGTCTAATGGACTAAATGAGATCTGGTTAAAATCGGACGAACGAGACGCGCGCTCCTGCAGATTTTGACTTTCCGTACGCGTCGAACTGTAGGTGTAACCAAATGTAGGGTTCGCAATAACAACAGGAGGCTGCCGACTGGCTGTCTGAAGTTGTAATCGCAACAGATCACGCCCGCTTGTTAGGTACGTCATCGCGTATTTCTCTACTAAGTAATTGTTGTTTTCGTCAACAAGCCCACCAAATGGAATCAGGTTGAGTGGACCATCGGGACACAGAAATATCTTTCGACTATTCTCCAACAGCCGGCGAATTGGACGCATTATCTGCTCATCAAGTGTTCGTGCCGATTGTCTAAAGTTTTGACTCCATGGATTGGCCAAACCCTCTCTTAAGGCAACAATGTTCTTTTCTATAGGCGCAGCTTCTCCTAGTTCGACCCAAACAGGTGCGCCTTTGCTGCGCAACACGTAAGCAACATATCGCTCGCGACCTGTGGCTTCATTTTTGATTTTCTCCAGTGGGTTAAAAGGGCGGTAAATCGCTATCTCAACTAGCACCCCGTCAGCCGGGATTGCATGCTGAATTCGTTCCAACGTTATGGGCTCCGAGTCTATTCGGAATTCTGCACTACGTTCACTGATTTTTTCTTCTAGCTGATCCGCCTGTGCCTGAAGCTTCGTCATTTCCAAATTGTGTTGCTCTATGCTGTTTCCTGCAGGTCCTCTAAAGACCATCATGGCAAGGTTTGCTCGCAAAGCAGAAAATTCTTCAAGTAGTTTACGATCTTCGGAATTGGACCGCCGACGAAGAGCCCCCACGCTATCAGCCATAGCATCGAGCACTCGTCCTTTGCGCCGTAATATAGTTGTCAAAGCTAAGCGAGTTGCCCGTTCGTCGTTCGGTGCTGAACGTACATGGAGGGTCACTGAAATATCTGTTTCTATGGCTAACGTTTCCATATAAAGACGTTTCTGATCTTCAGAACCGGTGTTTAAGAGAAGGGCTAGATTGTGCTCACGTATGTCGTTGCATCGCATCTGAAGCTCAAGAGCTTCGGCGATGTCTCCCTTCGCTTGATACATAATGGCAAGACTCTCCAGAGCGTTCGCAAAGTCAGGATGCTGTGGCCCAAAGGTGGTTTCCATTATTCTTAACGTTTGCTGGTAAAGCGGTTCTGCTCTGTTATATTCACCTTTCAATAGATACAATACAGCGAGATTATGCAGACTATTTGCTACCGTAGGATTAGTTGGTCCATACGCTTTCGTAAAGATTTCCAGAGCTTTGTCGTAGAGGGGTTGGGCGCGCTCGAGCTGGCCTTGCTCCTGATAGACTACCGCAAGGCTGTTTAAGGAATTGCCAATATCAGGATGATCGTTTGACCCGAAAGCTCTTTTGCGGATTTCCAAGGCCCGCAATAACAACTGCTCGGCTTGAACGTATTCTCTTTTATCCTTATAGAGTAATCCTAAATTATTAAGACTCCGTGCAACCCGAAGGTCATTAGGGTCCAGCTTCTTCTGTCGAATCTCCAATGCCCTTTTGAATAGAAGTTCGGCTCTCCCATAGTCGCCAACTGCCTGGTATAGACCCGCGAGGAAATTCGCGGAAACTGCTACGTCCAGGTCATCCGGTCCCAGCTTAGCCTCTCGTATCTGAAGAGCTTGCCTTAACAGCGGCTCAGCTTTTGCATATTGGCCCATTTTCATATGCAGGCCGGCGAGATTATTTAATGATTTCGCTACAAGAAGGTCGGCCGCGCCAAGGTGCCGTTTCCGTATTGCCAGCGATCTTTCTCCGAACGCCACAGCCGCTTGATAGTTTTGCTCGTTGTAAAACTTCTCAACCTGCTCGTCTAATTGTTTGGCTTCATTCAGCTCTTGCGACCTCGAATCAGCCTCACCCTGCACTGGCAGTATCTTGGGACCGTTTACCTTTTTTGCCGCAAGATCCCGGGGTGCTGGCCTATCAGTCCGCAACTGATGCGAAGCTGCATGTGTTTCCAGCAACAAGAATGAAAATCCAAGGAAGAGAACAACGAGAGTCCGCAAAAAGGTCGGAAGGGTCAGCAATCGAACGGATTCCACGTTAAGCCTCCCCAATTTCCAAAATCAGAGGACCGCCGGCAAAGCGATTTCTACTGCCATAGGAAGTAATAACCACAAGCGGCAAATTATCCTCGAATCCTGATGGTTCCGGAATCGGCCGGCCGATTAAGTGCGAAGTGTGCGTGGGTATTTTGACATTGAATTGAGGTGAAGTACATGAGTGAAGTGCTTTGCCCTAATACCATTAAAGAGTATTGACTCGCCGGAAAGACTCTTAATCTGTGCATGTGGTTTTTGCCAATTTTCGGTGAAACTAACGTGAGATTTGGCTGATGAGAGTGAACATTATTAGAAGGATCTGTTACGATTGTTGACAAGACCGCTCGGCAAAATTTTCCCACTGCTTTCTACAAGGGATCAATCAAGGGATCAATGCTGAGTAATAACGGCCTAAAGTATCGAGGGGTGTTATTCGGAGGTCCTCACAGGTTGCCGTCTCTGTATTCACTTCATAAAAGAGATCCGAGACGGTGTCACGGATTAGCTGCTAGAAGAAACCTTTTCATCGAGTTGTTTCAGAAGCGCAGCACTATATCATGGTCAGTCAAGGGAGGATCTTGCTCCTATTGAGGACGAATTCCAAAGGCTCAGCAAGGCTTTAGTAATAGAATTGCCTGGATTTTTGCGCTAGGATAACTCGGTTTCTCTCCGTCCGTGAGGCCCGCTTCCCCCAACAGCGAAGCCTTGCAGGTCGACTGCGCGCGCGTACACACTTCTTCCGCAAGAACGGGCCGGCATGCACGCAAGTCCTGGAAAAGTTCCTGAAGGAAAATTGACAATCCTGGTCGTCGATGACTTCGATGATACGCGCCTCTTGTTCAGGACCTGGCTAGAAAGGAAAGGTTTTCTCGTAATCGAAGCGGAGAACGGCAATGAGGCAGTGGCGCAAGCGGAAAGCGAACATCCGGATCTCATCATCATGGATGTGGAGATGCCGGAACTCGACGGCCTCTCCGCAACTCGTAAGATTCGTACTCTGAAAGGAATCGATCGGATCCCCGTGCTTGTTGTCTCAGCATATGGAGCGGACCAGTTTCGCGAAAAAGCGCTCTCTGCCGGGTGCAACGCATATGTGTCTACCCCATTTGACCCGAGCCAACTTGAAGCGCTAATCCGATCGTTAATCCAGAGTTGTAGGCCGTGACGGAATTGCGGATTGCGGATTGCGAATTGCGGATTACGAATTGCGGCTCTGCCACTATCCTTGCGGTATGCCTTTGGCTTACCGTTGCTTACCAGTAACATAACGGCTCTGCCGTATTCCCGCACTCGCAACCAGTGAGCTCTATTGGCAACACTAAGCGAAGCGATGATGATAGCGGTCACGCCCCGTCACACCGACCGACCATTGCCAAACTCCGAAAATCCGCAATCCGCAATTCGCAATTTGCATTACCGTTGCATACCAATCGCATAACGGCTCTGCCGTATTTCCGCACTCGTAACCAGTGAGCTCTATTGGCAACAAGAAGCGAAGCGATGATGATAGCGGCCACGCCCCGTCACACCGACCGACCATTGCCAACCTCCGAAAATCCACAATCCGCAATCCGCAATTCGCAATTCTTCTCCTCCTTCTTCTGCTCGTCGCTCCTATTCAGGGTCAGGACAACAAGTGCAATAGGAAGTTGGCAGACTTGCCGCAGGCGCCTGAGCTCTTTGGCTTTCGTCCAGGCTTGACGATTGACCAGCTAAAACTCGTGTTGCCCCAGATCGTATTTGGACCTGTTGACGACCTGGGGTCTTCCAAGACTACTTTCAATCCTCATTTCGATTCCCGTATCAACACCTCGGCCTTTGCCGGTGTGCGCAGCATATCGCTGGAATCTCTGGACGGGCGCATCAGCTCAGTCTGGATCGGTTATGAAACTTCGTTTAAGTGGAAGACTGTGGACGAATTCGTTCGTGGGATCTCCCTGGCTCTCCAACTTCCGAATGATTGGCAGTCCTGGAGATTGCGGGGGCGCCAGCTGCGTTGTACAGACTTCCAGATGACCGTGATAATGGTCGCGGACGGACCTGGTTTTCGTATTCTGGATCTAACCGCCGATGATATCTGGGCAGCGCGGCGAACAGCCAAAGAAGAACAGAAGGCGGCAGAAGAGGAAAACATCCAGGAGCCAGTAATAGTGGGCGACAGACAGAGCAGGCTTTATTACTCCGCTGGTTGCCAACCTGTAAAACCGATTGCCGAAACCAATCGCATCACCTTTCACACCAACGAAGAGGCCGAAAGCACGGGTTACAAGCTCGCCACCGCCTGCCAATGAACCACTTGTTGACGCCCCGCGTTGTGCGCCTTATCCTTTTTTCGTTCGAACTCCTATAACTGCGATCATTTATCAATGCGCGAATGCCCCCGTTGCGAGTGCTGCTTCGAAGATGAGATCCTCGCCTGCCCTGTAGACGGAGCAAACACCAAACTCACTCTGCCAGGCGGTCGCTTGCTCGCCACACGTTACCTCCTGGAGAAACGTCTTGGACGCGGCGCGATGGGACAAGTTTACCTGGCCCGCGATCAAAATCTCGTCACTCGACGAGTTGCGGTAAAGACTGTTCGACCTGACATTCTTTCAGATGAGTACATGCAGGAAGGAGAAGCGATCGCTCGATTTGAGCGTGAAGCGCGAGCAGCAGCTTCGGTCCGTCATCCGAATGTAGTTGACGTAACTGACTTCGGCCAGAGTCTCGAGGGAGTGTTTTTTCTGGTGATGGAGTATGTCGAAGGCGAGACGTTATATCAACTGCTGCGACGGGAAGGCACACTGAATATTCATCGCGCGCTGGCCCTGATGCGGCAGGTAGTCGCAGGTGTTGATGCGGCGCACGATGAAGGCATTCTGCACAGGGATCTAAAACCGGCAAACATATTCATAATGCAGCCGCGCAGAAAGGGCGCCAGTGGCGTCTCAGACGGCTTTGTCAAAGTCGGCGACTTTGGGCTGGCGAAGATCGTCCATCCCGATCGTTCTGAGATTACGGCCACTGGTCCCGCTTCACAGGGTATCGTCGGTACACCTGAATACATGGCGCCCGAACAGATGGAACCGGGCGTACGACTTGACGTACGCGCCGACGTCTACGCGCTTGGCACTATTGCTTACCACATGCTCGGGGGGCGTTCGCCGTTTAGCGGCAATATCACACAATTGATTGCGCAGAAATTGACGCAAACACCGCCGCCGCTCACTGGCCTTCGTTCAGACATCTCATTGGAAGTTGAAAGGGCCATCATGCGCGCCCTTGCCAGACAGCCTGTCGACCGCCCTCCCGGTGCGATGGAATGGTTTGAAGAATTTGAGGCGGCGGTGGCAACAACCGGGGACCTGGAAGATCGAGGCGATTCGCGTGTTGTGATCATGGCGCCTTCCGGCTCAGAGGTTTACGTGGACGACGAACGGTGCGGCAGTGTTGGGCGCTCGGGTCGAGTGGTGTTGACTTCTATTCCGCCGGGCCGTCATGTCTTACGCGTCGCTCGCGCAGGAGACGCAGATGATGAACGCCTGATTGATATTCGACCAGACAGTGCTGAACAGGTCATTCAGGCGCAGTTCAAAGGTGTGTCATCAAGCAATCAATTGACGCCCTCGCGTGGCGGAAGTTTGGCAAGCAGAACTGGTCCAGAATCAGCTGCTCCGAACGTCGTGGTCTGCACGAGTTGTAATGCTCGTTTTGCTGAAGGCGTAAGATTCTGCGGGCGCTGTGGCAACACTACCTTCCGACCGATTACGGCTTCTCCAGGCGATCAGCAGCCACGACCTTCTGTCTCCAAAGCAATAATCTGTCCTCTCTGTGATCGGCACTATGAACCGGGCACCAAATTCTGCGGCTATTGTGGCGTGCCGATCGGAAGTTCGCCGCTGGAGTGGCTCCCGCCCCAGCCGGTAGAAATCTTCTGTGGTCTTTGTGGCAATTGTTATCCGGCGGGCACGAAGTTTTGCGGCGGCTGCGGCGAGCCAATCGAAGCTTAACGCCGTTCTGTTTCAAGCAGCTGAATCCGGCAAAGCCACCGCGGCATATCGGGCGGCGCAGCCGTAAGAAGCAAATTACTTGCATTTCTCTGTGACTGCTCGTTAGGATTTGTCCCTGTAGATCTGACCTTCCATCGCATCCTTTGAAATTCAGATGAAGCGCTGTCCCAGTTGTAACAGAACCTACAATGACGTTTCCCTCAATTTCTGTCTTGAGGATGGCTCACCACTCATCAGCGAGGGGGCAGCCCCCCCTCCCGATCCTAATGCGACTCTCAGGTATCCGCAGGTGCGCGAGACCAGTGAGCCCCCAGCAACTGAGGTCTATGGATCTGCGGCCCCGGTTCTGAACCGCGCGCCCGAGATGGCCCGCCCACGCGAACGGCCAGTGCTGCCTGGACCGCAGGCAAGGCCAGCTCAGAAATCCCACGCTGTCTGGTGGATACTCGGCAGTGTGGCGGTGATCGCGATCATCGGTATCGGTCTGGTAATCATGATCATCGCCATAACAGCCATCAGCAGCAACTCGAATGAGAACGCAAACACGAATGCTAACGGCAATTCGAGCGTTCGTATCGTCAACCGCTCGAACTCAAACAGCTCAGTCCTTCCCAATACCAACCTGAACTCAACACTGCCGTCTTCTGTTCTCGACGACTTCTCCGAACAGAAGTGGGGTACCGGAAATTATCAATTCGGGGGTACGTGGTACATAAATGACGAGTACCACCTGCAGTCGAAAGAAAAAACTTATATGGTTATGTATGCCCCCAATAATGACTACTCGACCGAGAACGCGACAGTTCGAGCAACCATGCGTATCGTTGAAGGATCGACATCTTCCGGTTACGGGCTCATAGTGCATGGCGACAAGGGTCAAAACAACCAGCTTGAAGATTATGCTTTCCTAATCTACACGGGTGATGAACCACAGTATGAAATCGTGGTACATAAAGACGGGAACCAGGCCACGCTCGTTCCGTGGACGAAGTCGAGTTTAATTCGATCAGGCAGTGACCCGAACCAGCTGGAAATACGGGTCAAAGGTCTGGAAATAACCTTTTATGCTAATGGCCAATACGTAGATCGGATAGTCGATAACGAAAACTTTCGACGCGGGCTGGTAGGCTTCTACACAAGCGAAACGGCGGAAGTGGCTTTTGATGACCTGGAAATTCAGCGCTAGTCCCGTAACGCATGCTGTCAGCTTGCGCCCGCGTACTTACGCCCGCATAACGCAAGCTGTCAGCTTGCGCTCGCAAACTAACAGTTTGCGTTACATGAAATGCAGGTAAATCTCAAGGTACTCGCCGGTCCTTACAAAGGGAAGATCTTCAGCTTTGATCAGCCTGACACGTTTTTGATCGGGCGCACTGAAGATGCTCATCTTTGTCTGCCGGATGATCGGTTCTTCTCTCGACACCACTGCTTGTTGGAGGTGAATCCTCCTCGCTGTTTTTTGCGCGACCTTGGCTCCACCAACGGTACCTTCGTTAACGGGGAACGAGTGAGAAAGGCTTTTTTGAATGATGGCGATCAGATTCAAGGTGGCGCCACAGTTCTGGTGGTTGAAGTAAGGGCCGATCAAAAAAAGCAGGCAGATGCCACTCTCGCTGATAAGCCTCCAGCGCAACCAACAATTATCACGGTAGCCTGTCTCAATTGCGGCCGTCGCGAACAAGCTTCGGCGACCGCTCCAGATGAGCGTTTCACATTCCTTTGTGAGGAATGCCGGGCGGAGCTGAGGCGCGCTCCGCAGCCAGTTCCGGGCTATGAGATGGTAAAGCTTCTTGGCCGGGGTGGTATGGGTTCCGTGATGTTAGGTCGCGACCAGAAGACAGGTCGAGCCGTTGCTATCAAAACACTGCTGCCCGAACACGCGGTCAGCGATAAAGCGATGCGACGGTTCCTGCGCGAGATCGACGTCGCCGCCGCATTAAAACATCCGAACATCGTCGAATTCCTGGCTCATGGAATCAACAACGGAATCGTCTATCTGGTGACCGAGTTCATCGATGGCGCTGACGCCGCGAAGTTAGCAGACAGTAAGGGCGGCCGGCTGCCCTATCCAGAGACTTCCTCCATCATTTCACAAGCGCTTAACGCTCTGGCTCATGCGCACTCTCTCGGATACATCCACCGCGATATCAAAGATCAAAACATCATGGTTCGCGGAACACCGCCAAATCTGACCGCCAAGCTCACCGACTTTGGTCTGGCTAAGAGTTTCAAGCAGTCGGGACTTAGCGGTGTTACGCTTGCGGGGGAGTTGGCCGGAACGCTGGCATACATGCCGCCAGAGCAACTGAGAAACTTCCGCGACGTGCGCCCTCAGTCAGACATCTACGCAATAGGAATGACTGCTTACAGTCTCCTTACTGGAGAGCTGGCGCTCAATCTGAGCCAAAAACCGAGCATCGCCGAAGCGATAAAAGCAATCTTCGAAGAACCGGTCATCCCGCTGCGCCAGCGCGCTCCTCACCTGCCGCTTAGGGTCTGTGAAGTCGTCGAACGTGCGCTCGAAAAGGACCCCAGCCGCCGCTGGCAGTCAGCCACAGCGATGGCAAATGCTCTGAAGCATTGTGCTTAACCTGATGTGAAGCTTCCACAAATATATCGGAAAACGTGCTGAAATAAGGCTTTACATCCGCAGGATCGCACCGCATAATAGCTGACTGAACGTCGGTACGTCTTAAGGAGCCCTGTGCATGAGATCCATCTGGAAAGGTCACATACGATTCCTTCTGGTAGCAATCCCGGTGCGAATCTACAACGCCATTGAAACTTCGGAGAAGATTCAGTTTAACCAACTGCACCGGGACGACTATGGGCCGATAGGCTACGACAAGCGCTGTAAGAAATGCGGCGAGATCGTGAGTAATGAGCAGATAACGAAAGGCTATCAGTATGAGAAGGAGCGTTATGCGATTGTTGAACCGGAGGATATAGCAAAGATCAAGATCAAGACCACCAAGGCGGTCGACATCATAGGCTTTATTGACGCCGGTGAGCTACCGTCAACCTTCTACGATTCTCCTTATTTTGCCGGTCCCGATGGACCGGTCTCCGAGAAGCCCTATGCTCTTCTCCGCGAGGTCATGAAGCAGACCGGAAAAATTGCCATAGGTAAGGTGGTGCTGCGCGATCGAGAAGATCTTGTTGCAGTCATCCCTCAGGAGAGCGGGCTGGTGTTGCAAAAACTTCACTATCCTCACGAGATTCGCAAGATGGAGGATGTTCCGGAGATCGATAGCGCCGCCAAGCTCGATAAGAATGAGCTGAAACTCGCCACCACGCTAGTAGAACAGATGGTGACCACGCTTAATGATATTGATCGAACCGATCAATACCATGAGGCGTTGAAAACTCTGATTGATTCGAAAATCAAAGGAAAGCAGATTGCGGAGCTGGGCGACTATGAGGAGTTGCCAAAGCTCGACATTATGAGCGCGCTTAAGAAGAGTTTGCAGCAGTCGAGTCGCAAACCCATGGTTAAGGCGAGCAGCACGGCAAAAAAGAAGCCACAAATCACATTGGTCAAGCCAAAGGCAACGAAGAAACGGAAGGTATCGTAGAGTTTGTCTGGACCTGATGAACGAAAACAGTAATAAGGTCTTATCATTCCCTTCCTCTGTCCCTCCCAAGGCAGATTATCAACGTGTCAAATCCAGTTATAGCGCTCATGAGATCAAACAACTTTTTGGCTTAAGCGAGCGCACCATACTTCGTTGGACCGAGCAAGGCATCGTACAGGGCACGCAGGCGTCGGAAAAAGGTGATTACATTTACGACTTTCAGGCCCTGACGCAATTCCGCCGCGTCCGCGATCTGCGAGCGCAGGGACACAGCATCAAACAGATTGAAGCTGAGTTGCAGGGGCAGTTGAATCTATTCAGGGCAGGAGGCGGCCGCGTCGCCCGCCTGCTCACACCCTTCGAGGAAGCCCTGATGCTGCACGAACAGGGTGATGCGAAAGCAGCGGAATACTATTTGGAGGCAATCGGCGAAGGTGACAATATCGCCGAGGCATACTGTAACCTTGGAATAATGAGTCTAGAGCAAGGCGACCTGGCGAAAGCCCTGGATAACTTCAGTCTTTCACTGAAATGCGATCCGCGCCACGTTGAGGCTCATTACAATCTTGGCAATTTATATTATGATGCAGGTGAACTACGGCTGGCACGATTGCATTACGAGGCTGCCACGCAAATAGAATCCGGCTTTTCCCTCGTCTACTTCAACCTGGCGCTCGTTTACCACAAGATGGGTGATTTCAGGTCGGCCTTCGCGGCGTTGGAAAGGTACAAAGACTTGGAACCCAATGACGAAGAGATTGAAGCTGTAAACCAGTTGTTGAAGGCGATGCAAACAGCCGGTAAGCCGCGCTGGTAGGAGAGCCTAATATTGATGAGTGATGTAAGTGTGGAACTTCGAGGGGATGCCGTCACTTATTGAGTCATCACTCATCATTATTACCCACTGAGGTGGCGGTGGGCAGGAGGGGCTGCCCACCTGCTCGTAAGGGATCGCTAAGAAAGGTGAATCGATCCCAAGTACGTAGGTAATCTAGGGAAAGATCCAATAGGCGCTCCGTTCCAGAATCCCAAAGTCCCACTTTGGCCGGTCTCCACAAAAACTTCAGTTGCGGTAATGGTTTAGGGATGGTGAAATATCGGGCGCACTGAGACTTGTTCCCACAATGGCCAGGAGTTCACCACTTTATTATTAGAGTGCTTGGGTTGAGTTCTCGATTCGGGCCCACGGAGGTTTTGCTAATGGCAGACATCAAGTGCCGCATACTTTGCGTAGACGATCACCAGGACACTTCAGAGATGCTTCTCGCATTGCTGAGTCAAGAGGACTACGAGGTTGAGGTTGCCTATGGAGTCGAGGAAGCTCTGCAGCGGGCAAAAAGTGAGAAGTTCGATCTTTATGTGTTGGACAAACGGTTACCGGACGGCTCAGGCCTCGAACTTTGTCAGAAACTGCACGACCTGGGGCCGAGCGTTCCCTGCATCTTCTACAGCGGGGACGCGTATGAGGTTCACCGCCGCGAGGCAATGGCGGCAGGGGCTGATGCCTATGTGGCGAAGCCGGATATAGATTCGCTCATAGAGTCGGTCCACCGAATACTTGCCAATGAGCAATGTGCAACTGCAGCGGAGTAATTCGTTTTCAGTATCTACTTCGAAGAACACGTCTTTGTCTTTGCTCTCCGCCCTCTGCCCTTTGCCCTCTCCCCTCCGCCCTCTGCTCTTTCCCCTGTTGCTGCATCCTTGACACATCACTTTGTGAAGGCAATAATTTTCTCTCGCTTGTGGGCCGTTAGCTCAGTTGGTAGAGCAGCTGACTCTTAATCAGCGGGTCGGAGG
>Ga0214473_10004651_pt1 | contig 16489 bp, 13 predicted proteins | sample RVTome_7_FD_203509 | JGI IMG/M metagenome (GOLD analysis project Ga0214473, IMG submission 203509) | Soil microbial communities from uranium-contaminated site in the Upper Colorado River Basin, Wyoming, United States - RVT98D197 | ecosystem: Environmental > Terrestrial > Soil > Contaminated >... | reverse complement strand
AACTCGTAGTCCTCTCGCCTCTCCCGCAGCAGGGAGACGAAGAGCTCGTCGAACTCGACTTCGTAGCCCCAGGTGAAGGAATCGCCGAGGAAGACGATCGCCGGCTTCTCGGGAGACCGCTCCTCCGGCTCGACATCCCGAAAGCCCGCGGCATTGTGTTGGAGCAAGACGCTGGCGTTCTTGGTGGTGAAGCGCGCTCTCCCTCCAGGCGCGCCGCGCCATCCGAGGAGCGGATGGTATTCGGTGAGATTGCCGTGCTCGGTCCTGTTGGCCTCCGACTCGGGGAAATAGGGAAAGGGGTCGATCACCCGGTAGCCGATCTCGGCCACGGCGAGCGCCAGCAATACGCCGCCCACGGCCAGCGCTCCTCTCACCAGCGCAGCCTGGAGCAGGAAGAAAGGGCGAGTGTGGAAGGCCGTCGGGTGCGGCATTCGGCGATCCTTCGGGCTCCTTCTCCTCGAGCTCACAGGGTATTCGCTACCGCTCCGGCTTCCACAGCAGTCGATGGGAGCCCACCGTCTTCTCGCGCGAGAACCCGAGACCTCGGAGCAGCGCGCGAGTCTCGCCGTCGAGCTCGACGGATCGGTGCAGAACGAGGGTCCTGAGCTCCGGGTACTGCACTACCAGCGCTCGAAAGGCATCCTCGCGCGAGCCGGAGCCGCCGACGAAATCCGACGCCTGGATCCTTCGCTCGGCATCCTCTCCGGCGCCCCGCTCCTCCAGCCAGTAGCGGACGCCGTCGTTGCGCAGGCGCATCTGCGGCCGATCCGCACTCAGCATGGGAATCACGCCGCTCAAGCGCTTCGGCGCCAGCATCGGCCCGGGAGGGCTGGCTCGAATGATCTGACTCGCGGTGTCTTCGAGAGCTGGGGGAATCCGGTACCCGAGGATCCCAACGCTCTCGACCCGCCGGAGCGCGCTGCTCGGGGAGAAGAGCACGGCGAGCGCGAGCAAGCCGAAGACACCGCCGCCCAGCACCCACCTCGAACGGCGCGTCCCTCCAGAGAGCCGCTCGAAGAGGGCCGACCAGGCCAGGCCCAGGCTCGGCAGCAGCGGCAGGAGGTAGAACCAGCGCCAGTAGACGTTGGAGGTGGTGACGTGCTCGATCCAGAGAGGCGCGAACCACGGGTTGAGAAAGGCGGCCAGGATCACCGCCCACCATGCCAGCAGGAAGCGGCGGGTCGAAGCAGAGCCGACCCAGAGGGAAGCAGCCGTCGCCACTCCGAGCACGAGCGGGGTCACGAGCTGCTCCGGATTCCAGAAGAAGCGGGCGTGCCCGGCGAGATCGCGGGGCCACCGCTCGTTGACGGCGCTCTCCAGACTGGCCTCGCCCGAGGAGAGCGCCCACAGCATCAGGCCGTAGACGACCAGATAGCCGTGAGCCGCGATCAGGCCCGCGACCGGGCGCCAGGAATGGCTCCGGGTGAGCCGGCGCCAGCCGCCGGCAGAGAGGAGATGGGCGATCGCCAGCGCAGCCGCGAGCGGCGGGTAGATCACGATCGAGGCCGTCGTCGTGCCCACCATCCAGGTGGTGAGCCCCGACAGGCACCACCAATCTCGCGACCGCCACGGGGGCCCATCGCACTCTGCCAGGTAGCGGCACGCGAAGGTGACGAAGAGCGGTATGCCGAGCACGAAGCCCACCGTCTTCCCCTGGTAGAGGCGCAGCAGGAAGTAGTTGCCCGGCGCTCGCAAGGTGTCGCCCATGCAGAGCAGCAGCAACATGGTGGCTGCCACTGCGAGCGCGGTTGCCGTGCCGGCGGGTCGCCACACGCAGAAGAGCGCGTAGAGGACCCAGGGAACCAGCGCCGCCAGGATCACCGGCGTGAGCATGTGGTAGACGGTGAGGAAGTGGCCGCCGATGCCGTAGGCCCAGGCCGCCTGCACGTACTCGAAGGCGATCGCCGTCGACCAGTGCAGAGAGGTGAAGAGCTCGCTGGTGTTGCTGACCAGGCCGTGTACCGAATACCCCATCGCTTCGGAGGAGTGGGCCAGATGGTGCACCGGGTTGGGAGCGTAGTAGTAGTCGTCGCGGCTGGACACCTTGCAGAGAAGGGTCAAGCCGGACGACGCCACGGAGGCGAGCAGCAGGACTCGGAGCGCGGCTCCATCGAAGCCACCGGAATCGATCCAGGCGAGCCGGCCGCCTCGCCAGACCCGAGCAGCGATCCATCCGAAGACCAGCAGCGTCCAGGCGCAGACCAGGATGGCGTAGACGCGGAAGGGCCAGCCGCCGGCCTGGGCGAGGTGAGTCGCCACCACCAGCGGCGCCATCAGCGCGATCAGCCGCCGGGCGATGCCGACGCTCCATTGCTGCGAGAGCGGCAGGGATCTGGTACGCCCTTCCTCGAAGATGCTCACCGACCGCATCCCCATCCTCTTCATCGGCCCAGGCGAGGATTCTGCAGGAGCCGTTCTCGCGTGGCAAGACGGACGAACCGCGCGGCCCTCTGGCGCACGCGAGCTGCGCGCGACACCGCGCGGGCTCTAGTGTCCGGTGGCAGGGGTCGGTCGAGCCAAGGGCGCCCTCGGCTATACTCGCGACCGGATTCCGCTCCGGATCGGAACGCGGCGACGTCAGCCCTCGATGGAATCCGAACCAGGAGAACACCCACATGGACTTCCAGCCGAATGAAGAGCAGGAGATGCTGCGCCAGACGGCTCGCAACTTCGCCGAGAAGGAGCTCCGGCCGATCGCATTCACCCACGAAGACAGAGGCGAGTACCCGCGGGAGATCCACCTCCAGATGGGCGAGATCGGGCTGCTCGGAATGACGCTGCCGGAGGCGTACGGAGGTGGAGGCCGCGCTCCGGTCGACGCCATCATGGTGATGGAGGAGGTCGGCAGAGTCGATCCGCTCGCCGCTGGGATCGTCTTCGGCGCGAACTTCGGGCCGATCCGGGCGGTGGCCGTCTACGGCACCGACTCGCAGAAGAAGAAGTACATCCCGCCCGTCTGCCGCGGGGAATCCTCCATGTCGATCGCCATCACCGAGCCGACCGCCGGCTCCGCAGCCACCGAGCTCAAGACGCGCGCCGTTCTGGACGGCGACCATTACGTCTTGAACGGCACCAAGTCCTTCATCAGCGAGGGGAACCGGGCCGATGCATTCATGGTGTACTGCCGCTTCGGCGAGGGGCTCGAAGGCATCGGCTCGATCATCGTCGATCGAGGGACGCCGGGCTTCACGGTCGGAAGGAACGAGCCCAACATGTCCGGGACGATCCAGAACCAGCTCTTCTTCGAGAACGCCCCGGTTCCCGCCGAGAACGTGCTGATCGAGCACGACGGGTTCCGCCGGATGATGATGGCCTTCAATGCCGAGCGCTGCGGCAACTCGACGATGTCGCTGGTCACCGCCCAGTGCGCCTTCGAGAAGGCGCTGGCGTACTCGCAGGAGAGGGCGCAGTTCGGCCGGCGCATCTCCGAGTTCCAGGGCATCCAGTGGATGCTCGCCGACATGAAGGTGAAGATCGATGCAGCCCGGCTCTTGATCTACCGCGCCGTCGTGAACGGCGAGCAGGGATTCCCTTCCCGCCTGGAGGCGGCGACCGCCAAGCTCTTCGCCAACGAAATGGCCGTCGAAGTCACCAACTCCGCGCTGCAGATCTTCGGCGGATACGGATACTCGAGGGAGTATCCGATGGAGTGGCTGGTGAGGTTCGCGCGCGGCTGGACGATCGCCGGAGGGACCGCCCAGATCCAGCGGAACAATATCGCGCGCGAGCTCTTGAAGGGGCGCGACTCCCGGCCTTGATCGGAGCCAGGGCGCGCGCGAAGGAGGATCGCCGCGAGGCTCAGCTCCGGGCGCGGTGGCGGGCCGCAGCGACCAGGCGGCGCCACACCTCGCCGTCGTGCCCCGGGATCACCTCGGCGCCGCCAGCTCGCTCGGCTCGAAGCCGCGCGAGCGAGCGCCTCTGCTCTTCGAGATCGTATCCGAACGAGGGAAGCGCTCCGCCCTCCAGGGTCCGGGTGAAGTAGCAGGCGTCCGCGGCCAGGACGATGGGACCGCCGGCGGTGACGACCCGCAGCGACTGGTGACCGATCGAGTGCCCGGGCGTCGAGAGGCAGGTGACGGCGCCGTCGCCGAAGAGATCGCAGTCGCCGTCGATCGTCGTCACCGGGTGGCCGAGGTCGTAGAGAGCCGGGTTGTAGGTGATCCCATCGCCGCTCGCAGCGATCTCCCACTCGGCTCGCTGCACGATCAGGCGGGCGCCCGGAAGCTCGCAGAGCCCGCCGACGTGGTCGAAATGGCAGTGCGAGAGGATCACGGTGAGCGGCGAGCCGGGGTCGACGCCCGCCTCCCGCAACCGGCCCCCGATCGACCCGCCTTCCTCGAGCATTGCCGTGAAGAGCGACGCCAGCCGGCCCAGGGTCTCGGACGAGCGGGCGAGATCGGGGTGGAGGCCGGTATCGAAGAGCACCGTCTCCTTCGGGTGGCGTATCAGCCAGGCGGGGATCGGGGTGTCGAGCGGGGCGTCGGACGCCCCGACCTCGAGCAGCGATCCGGCCTGCCGAATCCATCCGCACTCGAGCGGAACCAGCTCGACGGTCATGGACGCCTCCTGCCAGCCGGCCCCGGAGCCTATCGCAGGGTCTTCGGGCCGCAAATGGGACGAGACGGAGCCGCGCGAGCTTGTGACGCGGCGGGAAGGGAGCCGAGCGATCTCTAGCCTCCCGAGATCCGGGGGAGGAAGTGGATCTCGCTCTCGGGCCGGATCGTCTCGAGGAGCGGTGCCTCGACGATCTCGCCATCGATCGCGACCGCCATCCCCGATCCGAGGGCCTCGCGGAGGCCGGGGAAGCGGGCCTCGAGAGCGGCCACCAGCTCGCGAAAGCTCGCCGCCTCGATCACCACCCGCTCCCCGCCGCCGCTCAGACGGGTGAGGCCGCGCGGGAGGAACACCGTCGCCATCCCGTCATCCCTCCGAGTCGAGAGCCTCGAGCACCCGCGGCGGCGAGAGCGGGAGATCGGTGAAGCGGTGGCCGGTCGCGGCGCGGACGGCATTGGCCACCGCGGCGAGCGGGGGAACGTTCGGGGTCTCGCCGACTCCTCGCACGCCGTAGGGATGGGTGGGGCTCGGGACCTCGATCAGCTGCGCATCGATCATGGGGAGATCCGAGGCGATCGGCATCCGGTAGTCGAGGAAGCCGGGATTCTCCACCGCCCCGGAGGAGTCCCACAGGTACTCCTCGTTCAGCGCCCAGCCGATCCCCTGCGCCGCTCCGCCCTGGATCTGGCCCTCCACGTAGCCGGGGTGGATGGCGCGGCCCACGTCCTGGAAGGCGGTGTAGCGCACCACGCTCACCCTGCCCGTCTCGCGATCGACGCTCACGTCACAGATGTGCGTCGCGAAGCCGGGACCGGGAGCGCGCGCCGTGAGCGAGGCCCGACCGACGATCGGGCCGCCGGTGCGCGCCGCGTCGCGCGCGAGCTCTTCGATCCCGAGCGGCTCGGGACCGCCCGCCGCGCCCTGCGGAGGAAGGGCCCGTCCCTCCTCCCAGCGCACTTCCCGTGGATCCACCCGCCAGATCGCAGCCGCCCGTTCCGAGAGCTGCCGCACCACGTCGCGAGCGGCCTCCACCACCGCCATCCCGGTGGCGAAGGTGACGCGGCTTCCCGCGCTGAGATCGCTATAGCCGATGGTCTCGGTGTCGGCGACGACCGCGCGCACCCGCTCGATCGGGATCCCCAGCTCCTCGGCCGCCATCATCGCGAGCGAGATCCGGGTACCGCTCAGGTCGGGGCTCCCCGAGACCACCACCGCCGTCCCGTCCTCGTTCAGATTGACCGCGGCGCTCGACTGAAGGCCGACGTTGAACCAGAAGCCGCACGCGACGCCCCGGCCCTGGCCGGGGCCGAGCGGAGCGGAGTAGTGGGGGTGACGCTTCGCGGCCTCGAGCGTCTCGACGAATCCGATCCTGCGGAACTTCGGACCGTAGGGCGCCTCGGTCCCCTCGCGGGCCGCATTGGCGAGCCGGAAGTCGATCGGGTCCATCCCCAGGCGGAGCGCGACCTCGTCGAGCGCCGACTCGGCGGCGAAGGCGGCCATCGCCGATCCGGGCGCGCGATAGGCGCCCACCTTGGGCTTGTTCAGGACCACGTCGAAACCCTCGATGCGGACCTGCTCCAGCCGGTAGGGGGCGAACATCGTCATCGCCGCCGCCGTGACCGGGGAGCCCTTGAACGCCCCCGCCTCGTACACCAGCGTCGCCGCGGCCGCGGTGAGCTTGCCCTTCGCGGTCGCGCCGATCTTCACGCGGATCCGCGTGCCCGAGGTCGGCCCGGTGGCGCGAAAGACCTCCTCGCGCGTCATCACCATCTTCACCGGACGCCCGGTGCGGCGCGAGAGCAGGATCGCGAGCGGCTCCAGATAGACGGTGGTCTTGCCGCCGAAGCCGCCGCCGATCTCGCTCGGAATCACCCGGATCCGCGACAGGTCCATCCCCAGGATCCGCGCGCAGTAGGCCCTCACCACGAACGGTCCCTGTGTGCAGCACCACACCACAGAGTGTCCGTCCTCTGCGGTCCGCGCCACCACCGCGTGAGGCTCGATGTAGCCCTGGTGCACCATCCGCGTGGTGAACTCGCGCTCGACGACGACGTCCGCCTCCGCGAAGCCCTTCTCGACGTCTCCGCGTCCGATCTCGATGCGCGCGGCGAGATTGGTCGGCGCGCCCCCGCCCGCGAGCCCCCTGGTGCGAAGGTCCTCGTGCAGGATCGGCGCCCCGGGCGCGAGGGCGGAGTCGAGATCGAGAACCGCGGGCAGCACCTCGTAGTCGACGCGGATCGCCGCGAGGGCGCGCTCGGCGGCGGTCCGGCTGGTCGCAGCCACGGCGGCGACGGCGTGGCCGTGGTAGAGCACCTTGTCGCGCGCCAGCACGTTGCGGGAGAGATCCCGGAAGTCGGTCTGGGTCTCGGCGCCCTGGGCCGCCTGGGAAGCGAGATCGGGCAGGTCGGCCGCGGTGATCACGGCCTTCACCCCCTCGACCGCGAGCGCGGGCTCCACCTCGATGGAGCGGATCCGCGCGTGGGCGTGCGGGCTGCGCAGGACCCTGCCGTGGAGCATGCCCGGCAGGCTCAGGTCCGCGCCGAAGCTCGCCCGCCCCGTTACCTTGTCGACGCCATCCGGCCGGATCGGTCTCGTCCCGATGCACTTGTAGCGGGGCTCGCTCACGCCTGCTCCCGCAGGTCGGCGGCGGCGGCGAGCACCGCGCGCACCACCTTGTCGTAGCCGGTACAGCGGCAGAGATTCCCGGCCAGGCCGAGGCGCACCTCCTCCTCGCTGGGATGGGGATTCCGATCCAGGAGCGCCTTGGCCGCCACGATCAGACCGGGCGTGCAGATGCCGCACTGCACCGCTTCGTGCTCCAGGAACTTCTGCTGCAGCGGATGCAGCCGCTCGGCTGCGGCGATCCCCTCGATCGTCTGCACGCTCCGGCCCTCCAGCTCCACGCCGAGCACCAGGCAGGAGCACACCAGGCGGCCGTCGAGGATCACCGAGCACGCGCCGCACTCGCCCGTCGCGCATCCCTCCTTGGTGCCAGTCAGCCCCAGCTCGTCGCGCAGGACCTCGAGGAGAGTCGCTTGCGGCTCGCACAAGAGCTCGACCGGCTCGCCGTTCACGGTCCCTCTGACGCGGGTCTTCGCCACCTAGGCTCTCTCCGCCGCGCGCGCCGCCGCCGCTCTCGCCGCGCGCCGGGTGAGCACGCCCGCGAGCTTGCGACGAAACGCCGCGGTGCCGCGCTTGTCGTCGATCGGGATGCAGGCGTCGCTCGCCGCCGCGGCGGCTCTCGCCAGCGCTGCTTCCTCGAGACGGCTTCCCACCAGGGCTCGCGCCGCCGCCGGGGCCGCGATCGCGGTCGGCGCCACCGCCCCGAGCACCACTCGTGCGGCGCGACACGCCCCGTCCGGACCGAGCGTCAGGTTCACGGCGGCGCCTGCCACTGCGATGTCCATCTCAGTGCGCGGGGTGAAGCGCAGGTAGGCGTCGGCGGAGCGCGCTCGGGGTCTGGGAATCCGGAGCTCGATCAGGATCTCACCCCGCCCGAGCACGGTCTCGCCGGGGCCGGTGACGAAGGATTCGACGGGAAGGGTTCGCGATCCGTCGGGTCCGGCGATCACGCACTCGGCGCTGAGCGCGATCAGCGCGGGCACCGAATCGGCGGCGGGCGAGGCGTTGCAGAGGTTTCCGCCCACCGAGGCGCGCCCCTGCACCTGTGCCGACCCGATCACGCCGACCGCATCCACCAGGCCGGGATAGGTCTCGCGGAGCTCGCGATGTTCGCCGATCTCGGCCGCGCACACCGCGGCGCCCAGGCGCAGGCCGTCACCGTCGAGCGACAGACCCGCGAGCTCGGGAATCCGCTTCACGTCGACCAGCAGCCCAGCGCGGACGTCCCCGGCGCGCAGCCGCACCAGGAGATCGGTTCCGCCGGCCAGAACCCGCGGGCCGGGATCTCCATCGCTCGCCAGCAGCTCGATCGCCTCGGCCAGCGACCGGGGGGCTCGGTAGCCGAACGGCTCCATCCGACCTCCGTCTTCGGGCTCGTGTGCGCCTCGCCCCATGATACCCGCGCCGGTCCGCTCGAGGCACGGGGCGCGCCCTCGGCGGCGAGCGGATCCCGGCCCGGCGTCAGCCACCCCGAGCAACGGGAAGCCGAGATCCCGGCGGGTCCGGCTCGGGCGTTATCATCTCCCGACCATGGCGGAAGAAGTCAGCGCGCGGTCGCGCGGCACCCTCTCACCAGCGGCCCTCTTCGGCCCGCTCCTGCTGCTCGGGGCGCTGGCCTACCGCCACCTTCTCTTCTGGGATCCGAGCGGCCCCGGCCTTCCCAGCACCGGGTGGTTCTTCTTCCGGGTCTCCGAGACCGCTCCCCAGATCCTCTTCGCGCTCGCGGTGCCTCTCTTCTACCGCCGTCGCAAGAGGATCGCTCGCGCGCTTCGCGGCGAGGGGGCGCCGGGAGGCGCGCTGCCCCTTCTCGCGCTCGGCGTGGCGCTCTTCCTGTGGGGGCACTACACGGGTGCGCTCGACCTGGTGCTGGCGTCGTTCCTGGTCTTCTCCCTAGGCTCGGCGCTGCTTCTCTCGGGACGACGCCTCGCCCGGGAGCTGGCGCTTCCCCTCCTCTTCGTCGCCTTCGCGATCCCCGTCCCGGCGGTGCTCACCAATCAGCTGCTCCTCCCGCTTCAGGTCATCGCCGCGCAGCACACCGGCTGGCTGCTGAGCGTCATCGGGATCACGGCGGTTCCGGAGGGGAACGTGCTCTACCTGGCGGACCACTCCTTCCAGATCATCGAGAGCTGTAGCGGCCTGCGTTCGATCTTCGTGCTGACGACGCTCGCGGTCGGCTGGCTCTGCTTCTTTCCCACCCGGCGCCTGCCCGCGGTGCTCCTGATCGCCTCCGCCCCGGCGATCGCCTACCTCGTCAACACCTTGAGGATCCTGAGCCTGGTCCTGAGCCCGAGCTCCGATCTGGCGGGCATCCACTCGCTCCAGGGCGTGGGCGTCTTTCTCCTTGGCCTCCTGATCCTCTACGGCGTCGACAGGCTCCTGCAGCGCATTCCGGGAAAGAGCGAGGCCCGGGAGGGCGACGAGCCGGAGACCGCCGCTTCGCCCTACCCTGCGCGGGGTCGCCAAGGCGTTGCCATCGCGCTCGCCCTCTTGCTGGCGGCCATGCTCGGCGCGTCGGCCTGGGGCCCGCGGTGGGATGCGCCCGAGCGACCTCGCCGGTCAGCCGTCGACCCGCCCGAGAAGATCGACGGCTGGAAGCTCGCCTCCGCGCTGAAGCCGGACCGGCTCTTCCTCGGAAGCGTGGCATCCCTTGGCCGCTGGTACGGCGAGTACGAGCGGGAGGGCGAGACCGTCTCCATCTTCGTCGGCTACGACGACCGCCTGGATCGGAGCCGCAGCCTGCTCTCGCCGAAGAACGCGGTGCCGGGCGCCGGCTGGGATGTCGAGGAGCGCACGGCCACCGAGCTCGGGCGGGGCGGCCCTCGGGTCGACTCGGTGCTCGCTCGTTCGGGCGCACAGCGGATGCTGACCTTCCACTGGTACGAGGGAACCGATCCGCTGGCTCTGGAGATCCTGCGCACCTGGCTGGCCACCGATCAGTCCTTCCTCCGCAGACCGGGCGGAGCGTGGGTCGTGCGCCTCAGCACCGACGTTTCGCAGACCCGCGACGAGAAGGAGAGAGCGGAGGCGAGGCTGCGCAGCCTCGCCGAGCTCCTCCCCGCTTACCTGGACCCGCCCTCGACCCGGGAGACGGCGCCCAAGCCACACCGGCCAGGGCATCTTGACCATTAGTCCGGGGAGCTAGGCACCCCGCGGGGCTGCCACCTCACCGGCGGCAGCCCCGGCCAGCATCACGAGGTCTAACGCCTCGCCCCCTTAGACTTCGGATTCACGTTCCCGTTCGTGGGGCTGGGGCATTCACCGAGAGTGTCGCCGTGCGCCAGATGCGCTGGCAGCGCGTTCACACTGATGGTGATGGTCTTCTTCCCCTTGTGACACACCACGACCTTCTTGCCAGGAGGCAGCGGTGTGGCCGTGGGCGTCGGCGCTGCTGTCGCCGTGGGTGTCGGCACCGGCGTGGCCGTCGGTGCCGCTGTCGCAGTCGGCGTCGGTGCCGCCGTGGGCGTGGGCCCAACCGGCGTCGGCGTGGCTGTCGCCGTGGGCACCGGCGTGGCCGTCGGTGTCGGTGCCGCAGTCGGCGTCGGTGCCGCCGTGGGCGTGGGCCCAACCGGCGTCGGCGTGGCTGTCGCCGTGGGCGCCGGCGTGGCCGTCGGTGTCGCAGTCGCAGTCGGCGTTGCCGCCGGCGTCGGTGTCGCAGTTGCAGTCGGCGTTGCCGCCGGCGTCGGTGTCGCAGTTGCAGTCGGCGTTGCCGCCGGCGTCGGTGTCGGCGTCGGGCCCGCCAACGCGCTGGTGGTCCAAATCGCGATCGCCCCAAGACCGATCAGGGCTAGGAGTGAGGAGAAAGCCTTGACTTTCATGATGGTCCTCGCTCGCCCCGAGAGCGCGACGTCAGACGCCCCCTCTTTGCCAAAGAGGGCTTCACGCCGCGCCGACAAGGCTGCTGAGATTGCTTGGAAGAGGCTTACAGAAGGGGAAGTGGCGGGAGAGTCTTGAAGGTGTCAGATGCCGCGGGAGGATTCGGACGATTCCCTGTTGGGAGAGTCGCCTGATCCCATGGAGCCCGCTCCTCTAGGAGCTGCATCGCGGCCGCCGCGAGGGGCCGGCGTAGCAATATCACCTCGATCCGTTCGAGCTCCCATTCCGCCGCCGAGCCAGATAGCCGAGATAGCGACTCATGGCGTGGGTGGCTCTGTCCATGTCGGGAAAGACCGCGATCCCCGCCGTCGCCAGCTCCTCGCGGACCCGGATCGCCCCCTTCCAGCGCCACTCCTCGCTCGACTCCGGCTCTCCCAGCACGAACATCGCCGCCTTGCCGCTGCCTTTCGCCAGGCGCTTGGCCCGATCCAGGGTGTCGCGGAAGAGCTCTCCGCCGTCGTCGCGCCCGAGAGCCTGCTCGATCCCCCGCACGTTCGCGATGATGGCGTCGTAGGCGGGGCTCGCCGCCATCATCTCCATGACGGCGAAGGATTCGGACCGTCGCCCCCAGGCGAGGATCGAAGCGTCGACGGGATTGCCGACCCAGTCCCAGGCGTGGGGCATCGTCTCGCGAAGCTGCGCCCGCATCTCCGCGGGCGGAAGCGGCAGCTCGAAACCCGCCTCGCTGCAGAGGTCGGCGGACTCGACCGTCTCTCCGCCCGCGCCGCCCAGGACGGCCACCCGGTTTCCCTCCGCGTGCCCGGCATACTCGAACGTCACCAGCATGTCGACGAGCTCGTTGATGGTGCGGACCTCGATGGCCCCCGCCTGGCGAACGGCCCCCCGCCATAGCTTCATCTGGCCGGCGAGCGCCGCGGTGTGAGAGGAGGCGGCGGTGTGGCCCGCAGGGGAACGGCCGCCCTTGAGGACGATCACCGGCTTCTTTGCCGCTGCCCGCCGCAGGGCGGAGAAGAAGCGCCTGCCATCCCGTATCCCTTCCACGTATGCAGCGATGATGCTGGTATCCGGGTCCTCGGCGAAGTGGTCCAGGAAGTCGGACTCGCAGAGGTCGAGGGCGTTGCCGTAGCTGATCACCTTGCTGAACCGGAGCCCCCTCTCCTTCCCCCGCCCGATCACGCGGAACGCGTGACTCCCGCTCTGCGTCAAGAAGCCGATATCCCCCGGCTCGGCCGGAAGACCGGGATCGAAGGTGAGCTTGGCCTTCGGGTAGTAGAGCCCCATGCAATTGGGGCCGATCACTCGGATGCCCGCCTCCTTGACTCGGCTCGAGAGCTCCCGCTCGAGCCTCGTCGCCTCCTCGCGCCCGGTTTCGCTGAAGCGGGCGGTGAAGAGGTGGATGAGCTTCGCTCCCTTGGCCCTGGCCCCTTCCACCAGCTCCAGCGTGGCGCTGGCGGGAACGGCGGAGATGACGAAATCCACCGCCCCCGGTACGGCCTCGAGCTGCGGGTAGGCCTTTCGTCCGAAGAGCTCGTCGAGCTTGGGGTTCACCGGATGAATCGGTCCCGGGAACCCGATCTCGACCAGCGCCTGGACGAACTCGTATCCCTGGCTCTGCGGATTCGCAGAGGCGCCTACGACGGCGATGCTCTGCGGCCGGAAGAGGGCCTCGAGTTCGTCATGGACTGCGGGCTCCGCGCCGCCGCGACTGTGGCTCATTCTTCGTTACCCGGTAGTTGTGCGGCCCCCCGCGGAGCATCGAGACCCAAGCGGTCGTCCGACGCTGCATCCCCTGGAGGAGGCTCGACCGGTCTCGTGGGGCTGCGGGAGGGCCCGGACAGTAACAAATTCCGCTCCCGTTGAAGGGTGCGCCGGCTCCCGCTCGCCAAGCGCTCGACCCCAGGAACCCGCGCCCCTCGGGCCGCTCCGCCGGCGGCGCGGTAGTGTCCTCCCGTGAGATGGCGCTGCTCGGGATTGGTCGGGCTTCTCGGTCTGCTCCTGGCTGCGGCCCTGCCCGCGGAATCCGGGATCGAGCTGACGCACCTGAACGGGAGCTACGCCGACCTGGGCGTCGGGCTCGCGCCCATCCGAGAGGGCCCTCTCGCGATCCGGCTCAGCTCTCCCAACCTGGAGCTCACGCTGCATCGAAACCGGCTGGTGCTGAACTCGAGCGAGGGGGGAGATCCCGACGCGCGGGTGGAGGCCGAGTTCGAGGGCTCGGGCGACCTCGTGGCCCAGGTCGAGGGCGGGACCATAGCGACGCGCTTCCGGGATCCGGTGGTGGTGCCACGCCAGGCCGTCGAGCTGCGCGGGAAGGCGCGGGTCACGCGCGATCCGGACGGCTACACGCTGCACGTCGTGGAGGCGCCTCCGAGCGTACCCGTCCGCATCCGCAGCGGCGCCGTCCGCCGATGCGTGACGGTGTGCAAGGGCCTCGGCCTCCTCGCCGTGGTCGACTGCGGGCGGCTCGAGCGCAGCCTCTCGACGCTCCAGGTCCCGATCCGCTCCGACCAGGCGGCGCTCTTCCTCCCGAGCGCCCGACTCGGCGCGAGCGATCGCGCCTACCTCGACCGCTTCGTCAGCCCCTGAGGGACGCGGAGACCCGCCGTCAGAGGCGCGCTCCCGGTTCCTCAGGCCGCAGCTTCGCGCTCGGCCGCTGCCGAGATGCCCTCGATCATGCCGCGAAAGACCAGAGCGTGGACGGGATAGGCGAGGTACCAGTAGATCAGACCCGCCAGCCCGCGGGGATCGAAGATCGCCGTCTGACGGATCACCGAGCCGCCTCCGTCCGGAGCAACCTCGTACTCGAGCCAGGCTCGCCCCGGCACTTTCATCTCGGCGAAGAAGCGAACCGCTCGGTTCGGCTGGATGGATTCGACCCGCCACCAGTCGACCGTGTCGCCGACGCGGAGCTGGTCCGGGTCGGGGCGCCCACGCCGCATCCCCACGCCCCCCACCAGCAGGTCGAGGAAGCCCCGGATCCGCCACAGTGGCTGGTAGGCGTACCAGCCCGTCGCCCCCCCGATCCGGCGGATCGGGGCAAAGCTCCGCTCCGGTGGAACGGAAACCCGGCGGGCTCTCGAATCGACGAGACGGCCTCCAACGCGGACGCCTCCGTAGGAAGCGGGTACGGCGCCCGCCGAGGAGAGGGCGTCGGACCACCGCGTCTCGGCGAGCTCTCGGTCCTCGTTGCGAAGCGCGGCGTCGATGGCCCCCGCGACGCTCTGGGGCTCGACTCCAAAGACGCGGCGCGCCCGGTCGTCCCGGGCGACGGTGGCGTGGGTGATGCTCCCGATCAGCTTGCGGCCGATGCGCGCGTAGAGAGGAGTCACGAGTCCGAGCCAGAGGCTGCTCAGCGCGGGCGTCAGGACCGGGACGGGAACCATGTAGCGCCGCAAGCCCCGCTGGAGCGCGTACTCCCGCATCAGGTCGGCGTAGGACATGCGATCGGCACCGCCGATCTCGTAGATGGGATTCCCGCTCGGGTCCGCTTCGAGAGCGCGCTCCAGATAGGCGAGCAGGTCATGGATCGAGATCGGCTGCGCTTGGACTCGCACCCAGCTCGGTGTCACCATCACCGGGAGGGTCTCGACCAGCGAACGGATCATCTCGAAGGAGAGGCTTCCCGACCCGATCACGATGGAGGCGCGGAACTCGATCACCGGACAGCCCGAGTCTCGAAGAATGCGCCCGACCTCGTGACGACTGCGGAGATGCGGAGAGAGACCAGCCTCCTCCTCGGCGAGGCCGCCCAGATACACCACGCGCTCGACTCCCGCCTTCCGCGCAGCGGCGGCGAAGTTGGAGGCGGCCTGGCGGTCCATTTCCTCGAAGTCGCTCTTGGCACCCATCGAGTGGACCAGGTAGTAGGCCGTCTCGATCTCCTGGAGAGCGGGGGGGAGGCTCTCGGCATCGAGGAGGTCGCCAGCGACGACCTCGGTGGACCCGCCCACCCGTGATCTCAGATACTCGGGGCGTCGGACCAGACAGCGCACGGGACGGCCGGTCGCCTCCAGCCGAGGAAGAAGCCGCCCCCCGACGTAGCCGCTCGCGCCCGTGAGCAGGATGCGGCCGCTCGCGCTCCCTCCCGACGCCCGAGCTTCAGACATGATTGCGCAGCATCAGCTCCTTCGGATGGGGCTCGAGATAGACCTGGCCTGCCAGGTACTCGACCCGGAGGCGCCGGACGTAATGGGCGACCATGATGATGGGAACGACGAGGGGAACCAGCTCGGCCCGATAGTCTTCGATCAGGCCCGCGAGCTCGGCGCGGGCCTCGTCCTCGAGCCGCTTTCGGAAATGGCCGATGCAGTGCTGCAGCACGTTCACGTGTCGCCTCCGCGTGGCGCGCTGCGCGAGAGCACCCATGAATTCGCTCTCGTATTGCGCCCGTAGCTCGCCCCGCGGACTCCCTTTCGCGGACGCCACGAGGCGTCCGAGCGACTGGTAGGCCTGCGGCGAGTGGGCCATCAGCTGGAGCTTGTGCGCGGTGTGGAAGGCGACCAGCCGCCCCAGGCTCCAGCTCCCCTCGAAGAACGAGCGCAGCCGCCGATAGGCGAAGATGCGCTCCACGAAGTTCTCGCGAAGCACGGCGTCGTGGAGCCGCCCCTCCTCCTCGACCGGTAGCACCGGGTGGTGCCGAACCAGCGCCTCCGCGAAGAGTCCCTGCCCCTCGTTCTTCGGCATGCCCTTGTCGCTCCGGACCTTGACCCTCTCCATCCCGCAGCTCGGCGAGTCCTTCTTGAGCACATAACCGCAGAGGTCGAGCCGGGAGAGCTGGCGAGCGCGCATCTCCGCCCATGCCCGCATCGGAGCGGTCCAGTCCGTTCCGCTCTTGGTCCCCAGCATCAGGGTCTCGTCGCCCCGGCGAACCAGACGCACCGGCTCGCGCGGGGTCCCCATGCCCACCTCCACCTCGGGGCAGAGCGGCACCCACTCGACGTAGGGAGCCAGGACATCGGTGAGAAAGCGATCGCGCTTGTGTCCACCGTCCCAGCGCACCTCTTCGCCGAGCAGACAGCTCGAGATGCCGATCCGGAGCGGAGCGTCGTCCCGCCACAGCTCCCTGCGCGGCGACGGACTCCCCCGCTCCGCTCTTCCCGCCGGTCTCATCGGCGAGGTGCATTGCGCCGCGCGGCCTGGTAGCGCGCCAGCGCCATCTGCCGCCGCTCGGCATGGTCCACGACGGGAGCGGAATAGTTGTCGCGAAGCCGCAAGTTGCTGCGGAACCAGTGGATCGCGCGCATGTCGCCAATCATCGCCGCACGGGCGAAGTGAGTCAATATTTGTCGATATATTATGTTGACAGCTTGCCGAGGCTGTCGGAGGATTCCCGGATGGCGGAGCCCCGATCCGAGAGCGGTCCGGAGCTGGGAGCCACGTTCTCCCTGGGGGCCGTCGCACGCCTGACAGGCCTCTCTCCGCACGTCCTCAGGGCCTGGGAGCGACGCTACGAAGCCGTGTCTCCCCTCCGCACGCCCGG
>Ga0214473_10004650_pt1 | contig 16491 bp, 12 predicted proteins | sample RVTome_7_FD_203509 | JGI IMG/M metagenome (GOLD analysis project Ga0214473, IMG submission 203509) | Soil microbial communities from uranium-contaminated site in the Upper Colorado River Basin, Wyoming, United States - RVT98D197 | ecosystem: Environmental > Terrestrial > Soil > Contaminated >... | reverse complement strand
TCATCCAGTGGGCCGCCATCCACCAACACACGGCGGCCAGAGCCATCGGCATTGACCAGCAACAATTGATTGTTTGCCACGTAAGCGACACTTCCATCAGCCAGTGAGACATCGTAGTCATTCACATCGACAGGCTCAAAGGTGAGCTGATGCCGTGTGGTTCCATCGCGTTCGATGCGAAAGACTTGCGTGAGTCCCGTGTTGTCCGTGCCGCGATAATAAAAAGTGTGTGGAAGCAGACCAGCGGGAACTGCGGATGGCTCAGGCGTTGTCCCGTTAACATCAGGCGTTAGAGCCTGTAATGTCATGGCAACGGCGGTTGCGACTTGATCAGGTGAAGAAGTCTGAGTCCCATCGACCCCGAATGGGGGCAAAGAGCAAGCCAGGGCAGCGATTGCCAGGAGTAGAAAAGCAGAAAAAAACCGAATTCGTTTATTCATTTGTCCTCTACCGCTTGTTGAATAAATCATTAAACTTTTGTAGGAAAATACAGGCAAGAATCAAAATCTGGTTGAGTATTTTATGCAGCACTCTGTGAGATGAAAAGATATTCAGCGAATAAGGCGCGTAAATACCCAAAAAGTTCCCTGCCTGTGCCGGTAAGGATGTCCCGCAAGGTGTTCGTCGATGATAGAAGCTGTTTCTGGCGGAGTGACTTTACACCTGTTCGAATATTTCAACCGGAACAACGAAAAGCGTCGCGCGTCTTTCGCCTGATGGCAGAGGAGTTAGTTTTTTACGGATCAGATCCAGGGCGGACTCGACGCGCTCGTCCCTCACGCCAAGCAGAAGGGTCACCACCCCGCTGCGCAGGAATCCGCCGGTGGATGCCACGCGCGTCACCCGATATTTTTCAGATGTGAGGGCCTGCGTGATTACATCTGAGTCGTGGTCTTTGACAATGAGAATGATCATTTTCATGAGGCACATCCCTCGCTAGATTTCTTCAAACCGTTCAACAGGTAACCCGAAAACGGTCGCGCCGCCCACGGTAACGGGAACAGGCGCGGGCATGGGGAGAGGCGAACCTTCCAATGGAAGGGTGAGATACTCGATGCGCTGGCGGCACGATTCTTCCAAAGCCTTGAGCGCACTCCCTTCTGTTCCCTCACGCAACCCGATCAGTAGCGTAACGTTACGACGCCCAAGGAACCCGCCCGCACTGGAAAAAAACACAACAGGCAGGCCCAGTTGCTCAAGTGCGCGGTTCGCTGTATCCAGGTCCTGCTCCTGCACGACCGCAAGCATTAATAATTTTATCGAAGGAGTATCCATAACAGCCTCCAGTAACTGACTAGGACCCATTATAAGGATTAGTATACAGGATACTTGCAATTGTACAAGCCACCAGTATATCCATTTCGTCTCCTTGCATGTTTAGTATACTCAAAAACATAGCGCTCATTATGCCCGCGCAGAATGAGAGGGCTGAACTTTCCATCAACTGTGGGATAACAGCCGAAGCCGTTCACGATATTCGGGCAGTTCGATCATGGGTGGACGGTCGCGCTCGGCAATCTCTTCGACTTCGAGAAAATATCCTTTGTTGTTATAACGAATCAACTTCATGGACCTGTTCACATCCTCCAACACTGCGCGCCCAAAGCGACTCTCCAGTTTGCGCATTACCGTTTGGATAATGGCAAAAGACATTTTGCTCAATGCCTCCAAATGCTGGTTGTGATGAATGCGTTCCAACAAGTCCACTTGCGCGATGGCCTGCAAACCGTACTTTTCATAGATATCGATCAACATACCAGTCTCCACGCCATATCCTGAAAAGAAAGGCACTTTCTCCAAGGCCTCACGTCTGCCCGCATATTCGCCGGAGAGCGGTTGCACCACGCCAGAGAGTTCGGGATAAAAAAGATTCAGCAGAGGGCGCGCCGTCAACTCGGTCACGCGCCCGCCGCCGCCTGCCTGCATCTTCTGCCCCACTTTCAGCGGCCGGCGATAAAAGCCTTTCACAAATTGCACCTGTGGGTTGATCAGCAATGGTCCGAGAATGCCATACACAAAGCGTGGATGGATGTTGACGATGTCGGTGTCAATCCACATAATGATATCCCCGCGTGTAACCAGCAGGCTTTTCCACAGGGCTTCGCCTTTACCGTCGCGCGCTCCCAATCGTTCCAACAAATGCTGGTGAATGTAAACAGGCACGTCCGCCTGTGCGGCAATTTCACGCGTGGAATCGGTTGAATTGGAATCGATCAACACGATCTCGTCTAGCAGCGGCGCTTTGTCAATCAATTCCTTTTTAATGACGTCAATAATTTTGCCCACCGTCTCCTGTTCATTGAGCGCGGGTAAAGCAAGGCTGATAGTCACTCCCTGTTCACGCTTAAGCGCGACAATCTCATCCAGTTGTTTGAATTCATCTGCATGAAATGTATTCTCCGCGAACCATTTGTCCACAAGAATGGATATGGCTTGCACGCCCGCGCTTTCATCATAATTTGCCTGAGGTAATGGGCGTCCGCTTTTTACTGCGATGACCGCGCCGGGCGCCTCGCGCAGGATACGGTCGGCGAAGGGTCCGAGGGAGGCCGAACTAGCGGCGGGCTGGGATGTCGTCCCGAGAACAATGACGTCCGCGCGTTGGGCGTTTTCCAGGATCAACTGCGCCGCGTCATCCGTGACTGTGAACTGCTTCTGCACCTCGGGCATTTGCTTCAGGACGCGGTCGAGGCCTTTGAAGGGTGCGTCGCTCCCCGCCTCTGGGTCGTCCGTGCGGCGCAGATGCAGAGCGGTTACGCCTTTTGCATGCAGGCCCAGACCCACGCGTAACGCCAACTCCGCATGAGGCCCGCCTCTCACCAGGACGAGCACCTGTTTCGGCTTGTTCGGCAATTTGCCGCGCACCAGTGCCACATTGCACGGAGGGCGCGTCAACACATCACTCACAGTCACACCCAAGGCATGGAAATGCGAATCCCATTCCAGGCAGAGCAAGTCAGGCTTTTCATCCTGCAGAAAACTTGCCAGTTCCATCCAGGGTTGATGCGAGACAATGATCTGCGTCTTTCCTGTAATGCGTTCATCCTTTCCATAATGGCGTAATTGCTTGCGCAAGGCGCGCGCGGCAACCGCACCCACACTAAGTGACTGTTCAGATGGGACTATCACCACGCCCACCAGGATGATCTCTGCATCCAAATGGCGCGCCACTTCCAGCACTTGCGCGCCAGGGCCCTCATGCACAAAAGGAATTAGTATGGTGTGAATGGGCGTAAATACAGAATGTTTTTGCATGAGACTCGTCCTTTCACTTCCACGCTCTTTCGGGGGCTAAGCCCCCGAAAGAGCGGAAACTATTTCAACATGGGTGCGATGTGTTGGTTAAAGATCGCCTCCCAACGGAAGGTGGCACGGGCGCGCAGGGCGAGCCGCGCCGGGGCGGCGGCTTGAAAGTGATCCGCGATCAAGCCCGCGAGGGCGGCGGGGTCTGCATCGGGTGAAAAGAAGGTCGTGTCGCCCATTCCCAACTCGCGCAGGGGAGGAATGTCCGCGCAAAACACGGGTAGGTGGCTGAACGCGGCTTCGATCACCGGGATACCGAATCCCTCCTCGCGACTGGGTAATATCAATGCATCTGATATACGGTAGAAATCCGCGATCACTTCATCGGGTAAATAAGAATCCGACAGTTCAGCCAGGAAATGCGCCGATCCCTGCAGGCTCAACTGTGTGCGAAGCTGTAGGAGCGAGTCAAAGTATTCCTGGTTGCCTGCATTGTGAGGCCCTAACGGACCAGTGACCACGAGCGCGGCTTGTTGAAAGTGTTTGTGTAATTCCGCCAGCGTATGCAAAGCCAGCTCGATATTCTTGCGCGGCGTCACCCGCACAGGCAGGAGCAAAATGGGCGCGGCATCCATCACGCGCGTCTGCTCAAGAAACGTTTGAGTTTGCGATTCAAGTTTATAAAAGCGCGTCGTGTCCACGCCGTTGGGAATTACGCGTATGGACGCATGGTCAAGTTTCATCAATTCCGCCAATTCTCTGCGGCGCAGCTCTGAGACGACGACATGCAAGGTCCCACTCCAATCCGTGCGTAATAGATCCCAGGGATAACCATCGTGAAGTTCGGGGATGTAACGTGGCGCAGTCCACGCGAGGTCGTGATGCCACATGATCAGACGCGGAAGCTTTTTTGTAGTGTGTAATGTGTGCAACGCGGCAGTAAGGGCAAGGTTCTTGTTCAGCGAGCAGACATTGTGTGCGATCAAAATATCGACACCTGATAAGGCAGCCTGTAATTGGGAAGTTAAATCATTGCACAACACGCCAAAATCGTCAGTCACATCGCCGCGATCCAATTGCTCTTTTACCATCAGCACGCCTGGATGTTGCGAATCAGCGAGCGGAATTGAAGTGAGCGAAATCCTTTCCCCTAACGATTCGCCGCGCGCCGCGATCAAGCGGACGGAATGTCCGTCCGCGGCCATCAGGCGTGCATGATGCGCGATCACACCTTCCACGCCGCCTACAATGGGTGGCACCGAGTAATGCAGAATGGCGATGTTCATATTTGTTGCCCCAGACAATCTGCGAGAATGGATTGCAGGCGGCGCTCCAAAACTGTGAAGGAGAAATATCGTTTTGCAAGTTGATAATTCTCCTCCGCCCATTCCTGCGCCTGCGCGGGATTTTGTAAAATCTCGCATACCATCTTGATCGTATCTTTGCTGATAAAACCATCAAACCAGACTGCGCGAAAACCTTTAGGTTTGATATCCACTTCATAAATGGAATAGTTATTTACCAAAATCGGGCGGTGGTAATACACGGCTTCAAGAAAGGCGTTGCCAAACCCTTCAATGCTCGAAGGATAGGTAACAAGGTCAGCATGAGGATATATATCGCCGAGTGTGTAAATCTTTTTGCCATCTTTTGTATAACCACGTTTATCCTGCACCTGATCCGATTCAAAGCGAACAGTCACATCTAATAGATGGGCATATTCTCGCACATGTTTCTCATAGTCCGGGCCTTCATCGCCCGAAGCATGGGAGATGACAAGTTTCGCCGGAAGCCCAAGCCTGCGCACGAGCTCCACAGCATGTTCAATGCCTTTGCGCTGGATCACGCGCGTGGGTTGCAGGAAAAAGTATTCGCCAGATTGAATGCCAAAGTCCGCGCGGACGCTTTGGGTGTAGGAGTCGGGCTCAAGTGGCGGGGAGTCGAAGTCCATCACGTTGGGGATCACGCGCGAGGTCGCGCCATAACGCGAAGCGATCTGCTGGGCCTGGATCGAGTTGATGACCACATGTCTAATCGATGGCAGGTTGGGCGGGAATGCAGTTGCAAGATAATCTCCCACGCAATTGACTTGAAAGCGCTGGCGCTCCCAATGAAAATCATGATGATGCGCGATGGTGGGGAAACCCGTCTCGGCGATGAACTCAGTCAACGCGAGACCAAGCGGCAGGTTGAGGGGAATCGTCACAGCGTTCTCGATGATGAGAATTTCCAAATCGAAGCGATGCGCGAATTCGTATAACTGCTCTTTGAAATACCGCTTAAGTTCATTCACGCGGCGAGTCATTGCCGGCGGGCGTATATAGATGGAGAAGGAATCCTTGTACAACGCGGCAATCTCGGGGTGGGCGGCGCGCGCTTCTTTTGTCACTGTCCAACTTCCTGAAAACGCATCTCGATTAATTGCATCAATTTCGGGATGACGATAAAACGCCTCAGGCACGATCTGAGACTGGTCCGCGTTTCGATCACATTCGCCCGCAAAATAAAAACACTTGTGCCCAAGCCGCTCCAGAACGGTTGCCCATTTTTGCGTTTCAAGCGAAACGCCGTCTGTTCCCGCAAAACGGGTTGAAATAAAACCGATGTGATGATCTGGCAGATGCCGAGAGAGTTTATGAGAATTTTTCAATCCCATCCGTGAATATCCTTTTTAATCGACTAATAACGCAGAATCAGAGCAATCCGCTGATGAATCTCCAGCGTGCCATCCTCCGTGAAGACCACCTGCCCGCCTTTCGCCAGCACGGTTTCGATTAGTTCATCCACAGCATCATCCATAACACCGGGTTCAGCCAGGTTATCGGCAGGTATCAGGTTAATTCCAGTGGAATCCACGCGAGCTGAAGTGTGAAAACCCTGTTCCACAAGCAAGATGGCGCCACGCCCCTCATGTGCTGCTTGCCAGATCGACTGAATGCCAGAAGCAAACAGTTTGGCTCCTATCGCCTTTTCCAACTCGTTAAAGATTTCTTTTCTCTGGCTTGCCAAACCTTCCTGCACCAGCGGCCAGACAAGCGCTCCCAACGCGTGCGGCGAAGTCTTGTCGTGACTGCCTTCGAGAGTACACAGGGTTGATTTATTATGTTTTGAAACTTCTTCAAAGAAGGCTAAATTGCGCTGCACGCCTACAACCGCCAAGGGTAGTTGATCAGCAGCCAGGAAGCGGCCAAAGGCTTCGTCCACATGGCGGAAAAATTGCCGGTCATATTCATCCCGCATACCTGACCGTTTAATGCCAAAACCACCTGGCAATGATTCAGCCCCGCCAGGCCCCAGATGTGTCATTGGAAATTCACCCTCCCTGATCTCCATCAGGGTATCGCGGACCCCTTCAAATAACCGGGTTGGTTTTTCGCTCAGTACGAGTGTCCAATAGCGGGGACTGCGATTGAGAGCAAACACCAAATCACGTGTGGCAAACGTCTCGCCGAGATTTACCCGCTCTTTCACTGAGAAAGGCAGGATATACTGGCGGGAAAAGTTGGGGCTCACATAAAGAACCAAACCATCGAGCGTCTTACGGAAATCAATCTCGGCAGTCAACGTTTCCAAACGGGTTAACAAAGGTTCGACTTCACGTTTCCCATATTGAGTTACCAAACGATTGGTTGCCTCGGTTACTAAATTCTTTAGCCTGATTGGATCCCGCTGATTGTCCGGATAGGCACGATAAGTTGGCATTAGAATGGATAGTGAAAGAGGATCGCTCAAAGATTGTAGTTGTTGTACCTCATTTCGGTTCATAACATTTACTCCTGTTGGTGTTGAATATAACAAATACTCCCTGTTTGTGCCGACACTTAACAACCTTATTGTACCAGTATCATTTTTGGCGGATTTCGGAATTGATCGCTTAAAAACATCGTTCATTCATTTGCTTTTCTTTTCTCGAGTCAGCCAGAGCGTTTGATATGGGCGCAAATGGAGCGGTGTCTTTCGCCGAATATTGAATCGTTTGCCCTGGATTAGATCAAGAAGCCAGCCGCCCCGCGGCTCTAAACCGAAAACTCCTTCGAAATCCACTTTGACAGTCTGAATCTCGGTTGAAACACTTTGTAGACAGAGAACATGCTGGTTGCCTGTCGGAGACCGGCGAACAAGGGCGAAGATAACCTCCCCCAAATCCAGCACACGTTGCGCGCCGTGTGGCTGGAATGCAGATGAACTACTTCGCGCCAAAAGCAATTGACGATAACGCGTGAAGACTCTTGCGCGCAAGGAATCTTTATCAGCAAGTTCATTTTGCAATTTATCGAGTTGGCACTTCTCGCGGTTGATCGTGCGGTTGCGCCCTGTATGTTTCACACCTTCAAGCCAGCCGCGCGAACCGAACAGACTGTGGAAGTAAATGCCAGGCACGCCGACGAGCGAGAGCATGATGGCTTGTGCCGCGATGAAACGATCGATTTGCAGGTCTAATGGCTCATTTCCATTCGGGTTCGAGAGCGCATCGAAATAGTTGATGTTCATCTCATACGGACTTTGTGAGCCGTCTGAATTTTTCTTGTAGGAGATCAAACCGCCGTGTGCGAGCGTTTTTTTTACGAGGGAGTCTATGTCAGCGTTGGATAAAATTCCTCTGGCAGGATTCAGCCCGATCCCGTCGTGCGAGGCGAGGAAGTTGAAGAACGTTGTTTTGCCGGATGGCACGGTCAACCTCTTCGCCCAATCCGATAGTATGCGAGCGTCACCTGTGTGGAACGTATGCAGTGTTAACGGCGGCAGGGCGAAGTTATAAACGAGTTGGGCTTCATTCGTGCCATCACCGAAATAGGAAATGTTATGGGTGTGCGGCACGTTCGTTTCAGTGATGAGGTGAACATGCGGAGTAACCTCATTCAAAGCGGCGCGCAGAAATTGAATGACATGATGCGTTTGCGGAAGATGAATACAGGTTGTGCCGATTTCCTTCCACATGTAGGCAATTGCATCGAGGCGGATAAAGGTCGCGCCGCACACGATGTACATAAGCAGGATGTCAAGGATTTCAAGCAGGACTTCGGGGTTCTGATAATTCAAATCAATCTGGTCATCGCTGAATGTTGTCCATACGCGCTTTTCACCCGAGGCGGTTTTGAACGATGTGAGCAAGGGTAAAGCACGCGGACGAACGACCTGTGAAAGATCAGGTTCTCCATCCACTGTCATAAAGTAATTACGATAACGCGGATCGTCGCGCAAGAAGCCCTTGAACCATTCACTTTGCGATGAGACATGATTGATCACGCCATCGAACATCATGCGGAAATGACTCCGCATGGACGAGACATCGTCCCAATCACCGAGTGCGGGATCGATCTGGCGATAATTAACAACCGAGAAACCATCGTCCGATGTCCATGGATAGAACGGCAGGATGTGAATTCCGCTGATAACATCCTTCAAGTACTGTTTACAAAATGCGCCAAGTGTTTGTAGTGGTTTTTCATTTTGCAATTGGACCTGGTCAGCATAGGTGATGAGGATGGAGTCTCGTTCAGTCAGTTCGCCATCACGCGCGGAGATTCGCGTGCGATAGTCCGCGATAAGTTTTTCAACGCGGCTGATCAATTTCGGGGCCTGCTCCTCCCCGTAAAGAAAGACGAGGTGATCGAACAGGTTTGTCATTATTTTGACCTCCTCCCGAAGAATGTGTCCTGCGCTTGGGATGAGATGGGACACCAAGCACACTGCGCTCCATAGAATGTAATTCTCGAACGATAAAGAAGGGATTGAAATATGATTGTTGGATGATGGCATGAGGGGCAGTGTCACAATCAAGAGGTCCCTGTGCAGTTATCTCCATCATCTAAATCGGTCCCTGAATCATTTACAGAAAAGGAAGCGCTCTCAGTCTCTGCCTGCTGCAGCCATGTCTTTATAGTAGCGCGCGAGAGCGCACGTTCAAAATATGTGCCATCCAATGACAGACCGTCATAACCTTTTTCAAACAAGATCTCAATAAAAGCTTCGAGTTGCTGGGCGTAATGTAACATGCATGCTTCGGGATGAACGCCGGGCCATGAATGGCAGCTTACAGTTGTACGGCGCTGTTTGGGTGGGATCGATTCAGGCACCAGATTGTCCCATTTGGGATCGTCCGCGGGGAAAACGTATTGATCAAGATTCCCTTGCGGAAGGCCCTCGATGCCTTTTACCTCGGGCGGGTCAATGTCGAAATTGTAGGGATCAACTGAAAGGTCCACAAGAACCGCATGCTCAGGCGTCAAACCAACCCACTCGTTTGGAACAACAAATTTACTTGTATCGGGTCTTTGAGTTGCATCCACCAATATATCCGTGCGTTTGAGGATCGCGCGCATGGTTTCTTCATGATTAACCACATCATAGTCTACGGCTGTAACTTGCACGCCTGGGATACCGCGCTTTGCCATAAACTGCCATAGTTGCATATCGCCATAACGGCTTGCGGCTTGAACGGCGTGCATACCAACCGCGCCAACCCCCAATACGGTTGCTTGAATTGGAGGACGATCCATGCCTTCCATGCCGGGGGCAGGATACAAACGCCGAAGTACTTGAAAACCGACTTCCAGCCCGTTCCATGCCACCGATTTTAGATTTTCGACAAGACGGCGTCCATTGTCGTCTTTTAACGAGTCAAGCGAAATACCTTCTACGCCTAACGAGCGCAAAAGTTCAACCCGTTGCGGCCGGGTTGGATAATGCAGCATGGAGATCAATTTTGAACCTTGCTTGAGTTGTTTCAGTTCGCTTTCCGTGGGACAACGCAGGACGAGGACATATTCCTGCTTATAGATTTCTCGATGTGCTGCAAATTGAACCTTGGGTGCGGCATTATGATAGTCTTTCTCAGTAAATCCCATCCCTGATCCATAACCATGTTCTAAAACAATATTTGCCCCGCAGCGAATGAGTCTTGCAACCAAGGACGGTAGAAAGTCGCGTCGCTCTCCAAATTCTGCATGCATGCGAGCCATGCCAATCGTTATCGCTTCTGCCATTACTATCCTTTCAAAAAGATTTTAATAACCTCGATGATTTATCTCCATATGAAAAGTTTATCATGGCTTCCCGGTCTGATTTCCAGAAATTAGAAATATAGTTTTTTTATTCATTATCTATTCGTTGAGCGCTTCTTCCGGCCTCTCATGTTTATCCGTACATTGATCGTATAGATTTTTATACCACAAAAAATTAAATTTCCCGGCCTATACACCTATATCACAAAACCCCACGTTGAGAAATGAAGCCTGCCTGATCTTGTATGAGGCGTTGTTTAGCAGATGAAGGCAGAGGAATTCAGTCAGGCATCCTTTTGAAACTCAAAAGCCAGGGCTGCCGACCACGAGAAATCGGTCGAACCACAACCCGAACCGTCGCGCGGGTCGTAGTATTCGCGAAAGCCCGAACCAGTGAGAAGGTCGAGTGAGTCACGTTGAATTGCATTCGCCAGGTCATTGTAATCGTATCGCCGCAAGCCTTCGATCACAAACCAATTCAGGATAGTCCAGACGGGTCCTCGCCAGTAACGACGCGCCTCCCAGGCTGGCTCCGATTGGCTGGTTGTGGTGAGCCAGTAGCGTACCTTATCATTGGGCGCATATTCCAACGGATTCTGCAAATGTTCCTCGACCAATCGCCTTGCCTGTTCACGGGAGGCAAGCCCACCAAACAATGGCAGGAATGTAGCCGCAGTATTAACCGCAATGGATGCGTGCCCGCGCCAATTGTAATCATAATACAAGCCATGCGCGTCATCCCAGAATTGCCTGTCGAAATGCGCGCGCAGATTATTCATCCAGCCGTCAATCTCGTCAGTTGGCTGACCAAGTTCCTCAGCCAGCACGCGCAGGTCTTCATCGGCGCGGTAGAGGATGGAATTGAAGAGCACATCTTGAACACGGAAGGGTGAACACGCCAGCAACGCGGCTGCATCGTATTTTTCGCGGCGGAAGACATCAATCAAGTATATAAAGCGCTCGTAATCTGCCTGATGAGGCCGCTCCGCCGCCGGGACGTGGAGCGTATCGCCGCGCCGAAAGCTGGGCGCTTCCTGCGGATGAATCGATTCCATGACCTCGAGCCAGCGCGGCGAGTCATCGGTGCCGGATTCCCATGGATGAATGATGCAAGCCAATCCGCTGTTATCAGCATCGCGGGCAGTGTGCAACCAGCGATGCCATCTCAGCAGGGATGGGTAAACTTCACCGATGAAAGCCGGAATCGAATGGCGGGCGTGGATTCGTCGGATGATGGTTGCTAGAAGAGGAGGTTGGGTAATGCCCGATGTCGGGGAATCCGGTGCGCTGGGATTGTTCTCTATCTGCCAGAAGGCGGGGTTGGGGAAGTAATCGGACGGAGAGTCATGGTATACAACATGCGGCAACATGCCATCAAGCCACTGTCCACTTATGAGCGAGCGAATCTCCAGTTGCGCGCGCGGTAGGTCAAAGTGAGAAAGGCCCAGTGCGATCAGGGCTGAATCCCAGTTCCACTGGTGGGGATACTGGTATGGCCCGGGTTTGGTGAAAACGCCTGTATCGTTACTTCTCAGAACTGAAATAGCACGGTCAAGCAATGAGGTTGTGGTCATATGGTCAATATGGCGTGAACTTTCGTCGTTTCAAGAAATTCATTGTTACGAGGGATACAGCACTTTGCCGTTATCGCGATCCACCCAGCGGATCTTTTCGGCTGGGAAGCGCAACCAGACATCATTCCCGGCAGTGACCTGGAACGTGGGATGGGTGGCTACCTTGATCAGGTCATCACCGATCTGGACGGTGAGGAGATTCTGCGACCCCAATGGCTCCACAACCAACACCTTCACCTGCAAGGCATCCCTGGCGGGTTTGGGAAGGGTCTCCATGTTTTCGGCGCGAATACCCATGAGGATTGGTTTGCCTTCGTAGGATTTTAGTACAGGCTGCATCACATCCAACGGCATCAGGTTGAAGTCGCCAATGCGCACGTTCACTTCGCCATTCTGGCGTTGAACCTGTCCTTGCATGAAGTTCATTGGCGGATTGCCAATGAAACCACCCACAAACTGGTTGGTCGGCAAATCGTAAACTGTGTTCGGTTTATCATATTGCAGGATTCCTCCGTCTTTCATGACGGCGATGCGGTCTCCCATACTCAGGGCTTCAATCTGGTCATGTGTAACATAGATCGTCGTGGCTTTTATCTCCTGCAACAGCCGTTTGAGCTCGGCGCGCATCTCCAACCGCAGCAAGGCATCCAAATTGCTAAGAGGCTCATCCATCAAGAGCACTTCAGATCGCATGGCGATGGCCCGGGCGACGGCAACTCGCTGGCGCTGACCACCGCTCATCTTGCTCGGGTAGCGGTCCAGCATATCCTCAATATGAAGCAACTCGGCCGCAGCATGTACCCGCTTGTCAATCTCCTGTTTCTCGAATTTGTTCATCTTCAGCCCAAAAGCAACGTTGTCATATACCGTCATGTGAGGGAAGATGGCATAACTCTGGAAAACCATTGAAATCTTCCGCTCGCGGGCAGACAGGTAAGTGACATCACGATCCCCGATGCAAATGCGCCCTTCATCCGCCATCCCCAGGCCTGCAATGGCGCGCAACAGTGTGGTCTTGCCACAACCGCTTGGACCTAACAACACTACAAATTCCTGATCTTGGATGGTCAGGCTCACGTTATCCACAGCAACAAAACTGTCAAAGCGTTTGGTCACGTTTTCGATTTTAATATCAGCCATGATTTCGCCTTTTACTTTGAAATCTGTCCCCACATGTTGAACAAGTACCGCCGGATGAAAAAGATAAAGATCAAGGCCGGGATCATCATGAAAAAGCCACCCGCAAACTGGTAGGGTTCGGAGGACTGGTTGAGGGTGACCAGCACCTGGGCAGGCAGCGTGCGATTCTCGATCGTAAGGATAGTGGCAGCGAATACCTCGTTCCAGGATAGGACAAACGTGAAAATAGCTGAGGCTGCGATGCCCGGCATCACCAATGGCAAAACCACGTATCGGAAGGCCTGGAAGGGTGAACAGCCAAATACCATCGCGGCCTCTTCCAATTCATAGGGAATGCTGGAGAAAACGCTACTGAGAACCAGAATCGTGGTGGGCAGGGCCAGGGCAGTATGCATTAAAGCCAGGCTATACACACTGTCGTAGATACCTGCTTGGAGGAAGACCACTGCCAATGGAATGGACAATATTACAATCGGAAATGCCCGTACCGCCAGGATGGACAGGCGAAAGACATCCCTGCCACGAAATAGAAAACGAGAGATTGCATAACCGGCCGGCGCGGCGATCAGGATGGATAGGATCAAGGTGATCAGGGCCACCACGATACTGTTCCGTATGCCCGGAATAATTCCCTTTGAACTCAGGAAAAACGCCATGGTCTCGGTAGACAAGGGAATAAAAGGCAAAATACCCTTTGGGTAGGATCGTACCTCGGCGGGCGTGGTCAGCGCCAGCGAGGCAATGAACAGAATCGGGATAAGCACCCAGAGCGAGATCAATATGCCCACCAGATAGGTCAAGGCACGGGTAATACTTTGGCGGCGTTTCAAACGCCGGTGGATGGCTTTCACTTCCGGGGAAACTTGTCCAACCTGAGATTGCACATCAACAGCGCCAGTCATTCGGCGACCTCCTCCTGGGCCCGCACGGTGCGCAGATAGAAGAATGAAGTGATCATCGATAAGAGCAAGATCAAGCTGGCATAGGCCGCGGCCACATTAAAATTGCGCAGTTCGTAATACTGGCGGTAGGTCTCGTTGGCCAGCACTGTCATTACATCGCCTCCACTCAGAACGATGACCACGGCGAAAACCTGAAATGCCAGAATGGTGCGCAGGATGAGAGCGACTTGCAAGCTCGGGCGCAACAGTGGGAGGATAATGTATCGGACCCGCTGCCACAGGGTGGCGCCGAACACCTCTGCAGCCTCCAGCACCTCCCGCGAGATTGCCTGCATGCCGGCTACGATGATCACCATGACAAGCGCCGTCGCCCGCCACACTTCTGCCAGCCAGACAGCAATGAGGATCCAATACCGTGTATTGGCAGAAAGATAGATAATCGGGGAGTCGATCAAGCCCAGCCCTTGCAGGATCGAGTTGAGATAGCCGGATTGGGTAAATATGGAATACCAAAGAATACCAACCGCGAGATCTGAGACGCCCAAGGCAATGGCAAAAATGTACAGAAAGAACCCGCTGCCTTTCAAGTCAGCCTGAATGACCAGGGCCATAATGATCGCCAGCACGAACTGCGCTGGGATGATCAGCACGATCAGCAATAAAGTAGTTCTGAGCGCCGGCCAGAAGAAGCGATCGTTGACCATCCTCTGAATGTATCGCGTCGTAAACCGGCTTTTATCCCCCTGCTCGATGCGGCCCTGTGTTCCATCGCTCAAGGCGCGTATGTAGCGGGCTGGGACCCAGCCCTCGATGGTCTTATTTTCATATTCCCCGCTGATCAGAAGCCAAACCTCCAACGTGGCCTGATCCAGGATTTCGACAGGGGTTCGAGCCTCCATCCGGCCTACGACTTCGCTGTCTTCGTCCGCTTCAGTGTAGATACGGGTGAGTGGATCGGCGTCGCTGGCCAGGATCGATCTGACAGAGCCGGAGACTGGCGCGCCGCTTTCGTCTGATTCACGCACCCGGATACGCCGTTCCGGCGTCCAGCCTTCTATAGTCTGGCCTTCCGTATCCTGGCCGCGTATCTGGAACCAAACTTCAGTGAGCAGGTTACTCTGCCCCAGTTCCTCTTGCGGAATTAGATTTCCCTGCCGATCCAAGATGCCCACCTGAGTTCCGCGGGGTAATTGCCCGGCTAGGGAGCTATTGTGTTCTGCCTCAGAGCGCAAAGTCAGCAGGGCCCCATCGTCCCTGACTGCCAGGATCAGCCCCCGCACCATCGGCCAGCCAAAGAACAAGGCCAGGTAGATCAGTGAGGGCAGGATCAACAGGTAAGGCGCCCAATTAATTTTTTTTCGACCCTTCGGTCTGGAAGCAGTGCTCATGTGAGAACCTCACATTGTTTCGGCGGGTTTTTGCCTGGTGTATGCGTAAGCACACACCAGGCAAAATTAGGAACGGACCTGGCTATTCGACCTGGCACGGTCCTTCGCTGGGCGGATCAGGAGCCCAGCAGGCTGCGCCGGTATCGTTCAGCAGAGCCTGCAGATTGGCCGCTTCTTCCTCCAGCACAGTGGCTGCATCCTCGCCGTCGATGACTACCCGGTCGAATGCGGCGCGGAAGATCTCGTTGATCTCACCACCGCGTTGTCCCAGGCCGACCGGTATTAGTGCGGGCAAAGCGTCCGCGGCGTTAACTGTCGCTTCGACAGCCGCGGCTTCGAGCGCTACTCCCGCTGGCAGGTCAGAGGTATCCACACCGCCGACCACCGGGAAGAATGCCAATTCGCTTAGAACACGCTTCTGGGTCTCCGGCTGGGTAAGATAATCGATCAGCGCGATGGCCGCCTCGGGGTTCGGAGCATCGTTAGGAATACCAAGGCCAGCAACGACCGGCATGTAACCGCGGCCGGCGGGACCAGCGGGCGCAGGGAAGGCCACGAAATTCTCCGGCTCGGTGTTGAAGGCCTGGATCAGACGGGCAACGTGGTCGAAGGCCACCCAAACTTCGCCCGACAGCAGCGGCTCCTGCATGAAGTCATAGCTAATGGATTGAGGATGGATAGTGGGCCACAGGCTGTCGCGCGCCCACTCCAACATATCGGCTGCCTCCTGGCTCTTGAACTTGGTGACCATACCGCCGGTGTAAGAAGGCCACAGGAAGCCTTCCAGGAACCGTTGGAAAAGGCCTGCATACGGTACGCCGCATTTCGGCCCGCCGGTCTCGTCGAGCAGGGTCTGGCACCATTCGGCAAACTGCTCCCAAGTGAGCGCATTGACATCTGCACCTGCGGGTAAGAACTCAAGAGCGTCCTTGTGGGCCGCCATGATATAGGTGGCCTGCATCCATGGGACATAGTACAGGTAGTCTTCGGTTCCCAGTAAGCCGGTCTCCAGATAAGCCTGGTTGAATTCGCGGTCTGCTGACAGGTCATCGACCACGTCGGTCATGTTCATCATGGCATCTGTGATGGACGGATAGGTACCGTGCAGTGCTCCGACCAGATCCACCTGGCCCTGACCGGTCTCCGCTCCAGCGAGAACCAGGGAGATCAGCGCGCCTTCTTCTGAGCCGGTGAAGTCATAGTTGCCACCGTCCTGGAGGATTGCGCGGACTTTTGCGCC
>Ga0214473_10004649_pt1 | contig 16492 bp, 9 predicted proteins | sample RVTome_7_FD_203509 | JGI IMG/M metagenome (GOLD analysis project Ga0214473, IMG submission 203509) | Soil microbial communities from uranium-contaminated site in the Upper Colorado River Basin, Wyoming, United States - RVT98D197 | ecosystem: Environmental > Terrestrial > Soil > Contaminated >... | reverse complement strand
CGACGCTGTCTGGTGACGGGAGCCAACTCGGGGATCGGTTACGAGGCGGCGCTGGCGCTGGCGGACCTCGGCGCAGAGGTGGTGCTCCTCTGTCGGAGCCGGGAGAGGGGCGAAGCGGCGGCGGAGCGAATCCGAGAGCAGACCGGGAGCACGCGTGTCCTGGTGGAGGAGCTGGACCTCTCTCGGCTTGCGTCGGTGTGGTCGGCCGCCGCTCGACTCCGAGAGGGACCCGTGGACGTGCTCATCCACAACGCCGGCGTGCTTCCGGACCGGCGGATCGAGACGGAGGACGGTCTCGAGCTCACCTTCGCCACCCACGTGGTGGGCCCCTTCCTGCTGACTCGTCTCCTGCGACCCGCACTCGAGAAGTCCTCGGACGCCCGGGTGATCTGGGTGTCGTCGGGCGGCATGTACACGCGGAGACTCAACCTCCGCGATCCCTCCTGGAAGGAGCGCGACTACGACGGCGTCGTCGCCTACGCCGAGACCAAGCGGGCGCAGGTCATCCTCGCCGAGCTCTGGGCAGAAGAGCTCCGAGGGAGCTCGGTCGTGGTGAATTCGATGCATCCGGGCTGGGCCGACACGCCGTCGGTGAGGACGTCGCTTCCCGGGTTCTACCGCGTGATGCGGGCCCGGCTACGCACCCCGGCCGAGGGAGCCGACACCGCGGTATGGCTCGCAGCCTCGCCGCGGGCGAGCCAGTGGACCCGCTGCTTCTTCTTCGATCGCGAGATCCGACGGACCCATCTGCTGCCCTTCACCAGGGAGTCCGAGGAGGATCGCTCGGGTCTCTGGAGGATGTGCGAGGAGGCTTGCGCTGTCTCGGGCACACCGAAAGCTCAAGAATGAGCGCTAGGCGTTCGCTTCACTCCTGGCCGAAGGGAACCATCTCCTCGAGCTTCTTGCGGACCATCTTCCACCGGATCGAGGACATGCTCTGCTCGATCTCGTCCTCGCGCTGGAAGGGGATCTCGACGGTCGCCTTGGTCGGCTCGTCGCCGCCCGGGAGGATCAGCCCTTCCTCGTCGATGCTGAAGAGGAAGGGGTAGATCCGCTTCATCATCGGCTCCAGGATCCAGAGGTTGCTGACGCCGATGTCGACCTCCTCCCTCGGGTCCTGCTCCACGTTGTAGACGAGTGGGGCCCAGAGGCGGCGCCAGGAGCGGTTGCGAGGCGCGGGGTCGTCCCCGGTCAGGAAGATCTTGAAGCGGCGCCACTTGACGGCGAGGAGCGTCCTCCCCGAGAAGAAGAGGACGCTCTCTCGAGGAGATCGCTCGCTCTCGCCGAAGAAGAGCGGCGTCTGGTCCAGACCATCGACGACCCGGTCGTCTGGAACCGCTCCGCCCGCGATCCTCGCCAGCGTCGGGAAGAGGTCGACCATCGCCACGATCTCGTTGCTGACCCTTCCGGGGGGGATCCTCCCCGGCCAGCGAACCATCATCGGGGTCCGGACCGAGCCCTCGAAGGCGCTGCCGAGATAGCCGCGGAAGGGGCCGGAGAACGAGACCTGCGGGTAGTCGGCCGAGTCCGGCCCGTTGTCGCTCGCGTAGACCACCAGCGTCCGGTCGGCGATTCCGGCCCCTTCGATGGCGTCGAGGACCTGCCCCACGCGGTGGTCGTGCTCGACCACGGCGTCCGCGAAGGCGCCGTTGCCAGAGCGGTCCTCGAAATCCGGGTGGGGGAGATAGGGATGGTGGACGAGCGACCAGGAGACGAAGAGGAAGAAGGGTCGCTCGCCCTGGGCGTGTTCGCGGATGAAGGCGATCGACTTCTCGGCGATCCGCTCGTCGATCAGGGGCCGGTTCTCGAGCGTGTAGGGCTCGACCTGGCGGACGGCCTCGCCCCTCCTTCCCTCGAGCAGGTGCGGCACCTTCGCCACCGCGGGGTCGAAGCCCACGCGGTCCTGATAGCTGGCGAGGTTGGTGGAGAAGGGGAAACCCCACCACTGGTCGAAGCCCTGGTCGGTGGGGTAGCGGCCCGGCTCGTCGCCCAGGTGCCACTTCCCGAAGATGGCGGTGTCGTAGCCGGCGTCGGCGAGCATCTCGGCCAGCGTGGTCTCCCACGGCGCGAGACCGCCGGGAAGCCCGGGGCTGGCCGCGCGCCAGGTCCCCGACCGGACCGGCATGCGGCCGGTGAGGAGCGCAGAGCGAGACGGGGTGCATTCGAGCTCGACATTGAAGTTGGTGAACCGCATCCCCTCCGCGGCCAGACCGTCGAGCCGCGGCGTCGGCGCCCCGCGCAGGACGCCTCCCCCGTAGACGCCGATCTCGCCGAATCCGAGGTTGTCGCTCAGCATCAGCACGATGTGGGGGCGCCTGGCCTCGTCCCGATCGAGCGCGGCGGCGGGAAGCGCGAGCACGGCGAAGAGCGCCGCGAGCATCGCCCGGCGGGCGCTCCGCCGCGGGCACCCTCTCTTCGACCTCCCCTTCATCGGTCCCTCTCCTCTCCTCGATCCTCGGGCCCCACGCCGATCGGCTCTGACGGACCCGGGTGGAGCCGGTACCATCTGGCGACCGACAATCGATGCCCGCCATCCCCGAGATGACCCGAAGATACAAGACCGCGATCTTTCGACACACTCTCCTGCCGCTCTCGGAGACCTTCATCGCCGAGCAGATCCGGCACCTGCGCGGCGTCGACGTCGTGGTCCTGGGGATCCGATTCCAGAACCGCGACCGATTCGAGCTTCCGGCCGGGCACGTGATCAACCCCGGCGCCACCGGCGGCGGGCGGATCCGCGAAATCCTCTACATCGTCACCGGGCGTTCATCGACCCTGGACCGGGCGATCGCCGAGGAGAAGGTCGATCTGCTTCACGCGCACTTCGGCGTGGAAGGCGTCTATGCGCTCCCCTTTGCTCTCCGTCACCGCTTGCCGCTGATCACCACCTTCTGGGGATTCGACGCGACGATGAGCCGCGCGAGCCTGCTCTCCTCGGGCAAGCCCGCCTGGATCCGCTACGCCTTGTTCTCGGACCGCCTCCGGCGGCGAGGCACGCTCTTCATCGCCGTCTCCGAGTTCCTCCGCAATCGTCTGATCGGGAGTGGATTCCCCCCCGACCGGACCATCGTCCACTACAACGGAGTCGACGTCGCCGCCTTCGCTCCGGGGCCGCACGACCCCGAGGGTCAGTCCATCCTCTCGGTCGGAAGGCTGGTCGAGAAGAAGGGCCTCGAGTATCTGATCCAGGCCTTCGCTCTCGTCGCTCCGCAGGCAACCGGGGCACGGCTCGCGATCGCGGGAGAGGGCCCGCTGCGGCGACCGCTCGAGCGCTTGACCTCCGAGTTCGGGCTCACTTCCCGGGTCGCCTTCCACGGATCCCTGCCGCACCAGGCGGTCGCCGGCTTGATGCGGAAGTCCTCGATCGTGTGTCAGCCGAGCGTGACGGCAGCCGACGGCGACTCGGAGGGCCTGCCGACGGTGGTGCTCGAAGCCGCAGCCACTGCCAGGCCGCTCGTCGCGACGCGCCACAGCGGAATCCCGGAAATCGTCGTGGACGGGACGACCGGCTTCCTGGTGGCGGAGAGGGACGTCCGAGCCCTGGCGGATCGGCTTCTCCTGCTGCTCAAGAACGCGGATCTCCGAAGGACGATGGGCGAAGCGGGTCGAAGGCGCATCGAGGAGAGATTCGATCTCAGAAGGCAGGCGACGCGCCTGGAAGAGATCTACGGCGAGACCATCTCCCGCTTCCGCTGCTGAGGCGGATCCGCCCCCATGGCTCGAGACCGCAGGCCCGCTCGGCCGTGTCAGCGGTCCGGATCGACCCTGAGCAGATCCCGCCGCCTTCTCGGCGGCTGGAAGGGATCGGGCACCTCCGATCGCTGGATCGCCCGCCACAGGTCATCGTCCCGCTCGCCCGTTCTGATCGGAAACGCGTCGATCCCCCGCTGCAGCGCGGCCTTCACCCTCGATCGGAGCGCGATGGGAAGACGGTCCTTGACCCTCCAGTAGCCCCGGTACCACCAGGGATCGGGCCTGTCCGATTCCAGGCTGCGCTCGACGAACCGATGCTCCAGCATCTCCGAGAGCGAGTACGTTCCATCCGCGATGGTTTCGCTCTCCGAATCGCGCAGCATCGCCGGCAGCGGAGCCGGGGTCCGGACTCTCCCCAGAGCGCTCCCCTCCTTGGGAAAGCGCAGGGAGAGCTGGTGATAGATCTCGAGGTACCGCTCCGCCTGCCGCGCGAGCGAGAACTCGGCTTCGACGCGCTTTCGCCCTGCGGCTCCCAGCCCGAGCCGCCTCTGCTTCGAGGTCAGCAGCTGGCGAAGAGCCTCGGTCAACGCAGCCGTCTCGCCCTCTCCGACCAGGATGCCGGTCTCGCCATCCAGGACCAGCTCCGGGATGCCTCCGTGCCTGGTGGCGACGGCGGGCAGCCCGGTCGCCTGCCCCTCGATCACCGCATTCGGGATTCCCTCCCGATCGCCGTCCGCGGGAGTCAACGAGGGATGAAGCAGGATGTCCGAGTCGGCCATCAGCCGGCGCACCGCTTCGATGGGCAGATTGCCCGCGAAGCTCACCTTCTCGACCAGCCCGGTCTCTCTCACGCGCGCCCGGATGGCGGCTTCCTCCGGCCCCGAACCGACGATGGAGAGATGCCAGTTCCCGAGCTCTCGCGGCAGACCCGCCAGGGCCGACACCGCCTCGAGATGGCCCTTCTTCTTGCTCAGGCGGGACACCATGAGAATCCGGAGCGGCTGCTCGCCGCGCGACCCGCGATCCACGAATCGAAAGGTCCCGGTGTCGACCCCTCGGTGGATGGTGACGATCTTCTCGGGTGGACATCCGAGCTGGATCGCAGACCGCCGCAGGTCATGGCTCACCGCCACCAGCTGTTCGACGACGTCGAAGAGGACCCGATACAGCGCACCGGTCTTGGGGCGCGCTGCGTGCACCGTGAGATCGGTCCCCCCGAACGTCACCACCATCGGCAGCCGCATGAAATGCTTGAGCAGCATCAGCTTGTAGGCGGTGAATCCGAAGTGGGCGTGGATCAGGTCGCCCCGATACCGCTGCTGCAGCCTGCAGGCCGCGACGTGAGCGTGGTAGGGGCTGTAGAAGATCCTGGAGTTGAGCCTCTCGATGATGGGGAGAGGGAAGAGATCCGCGTGCTCGACCCGCTGCGTGAGGACGATCTGCTTCGCCTTGGGTTGAAGGGACTCGAAGAGGCGGTAGAGGAAGGGCTGGGACCACAGCAGATAGGTCTGGAACTTCGCCTGATAGACGGTGAGCGCGCTCTCGAGTCGGTGCTTCATCGCTTTCGGTTCCGCAGCCACGACTACCCGTGGAGCTCGACGATGTCCTGGTCCATCACGAGGTGGTCCGCTCCCACCTGCTGTCCATCGAACTGACCGCTCCCCCACACCCTCGCAAATCGGAGCGACTCCGCGATCTCCTTGTGGACGAGGCGCGCGACGTCGAGGACGGTATCCCCGCGGCGGACGGTGTAGGGTCGCCCGGTGTCCGCGGATCGCCCCGGAGCCTTGGTGTAGACCCGCACGATCCCGAGTCCCTCGAAGAGCCGGGGGCCGATCTCGTCCAGACCCGCGCCGGCCCTGGCGGAGACCGCGACGGAGGGGAAGCGCACCCCCAGGAGCTCTTCCAGCACGCGCACCTCCTCGGGATCGGGATAGAGGTCGCTCTTGTTGGCGACGAGCAGAGTGGGCAGGAGGATCCTGAAGGGGTCGGGCTCGTCGTCGGCGCGCTCCTCCGGCCGCTCGCCCTCCTCCCCGCGAGCGGCCCCCGAGACCTCGCCAACGACCGCGGCTCCGGGCCACCGCTCGTCCAGGGTCACCTTCCTCTGATCGAGCCGGTCGCAGATGGCCACCACGTGGTCCACGCATTCGGGATCGTTCAGGTCCACCACCAGCATGGCGGCGTCGGCGGGCCGAAGCGCATTGACGTACCAGGGCTCCATGAAGTCCGCCGACACGGGAGGCAGGTCGACGAGCTGAAAGTGGACGTCCCGGTAGGGGAGCATGCCGGGAAGCGGCATCTTGGTGGTGTAGGGGTAGGGCGCCACCTCCGCCTGGGATCCGGTGAGACGGGCGTGCAGGGTCGACTTGCCGGCGTTGGGCGGACCGACGAGCGCCACCTGCGCGGCCCCCTCCGGGCGGACCGAGTGGCTGGGACCGCTGCGGGCGCCGCCCTTCCTGGGGCCCGCGAGCTCCTCGGTCAATTGCTTGATGCGCGTCTTGATGTCGGCCTGGAGGTGCTCGGTCCCCTTGTGCTTGGGGATGGTCCGCAGCATCTCCCGGAGCCAGCGCAGCCGCTCGCTCGGCTCGCGAGCCCGCTTGAACTCGGCCTCGGCCTTCCTGTATTCGGGAGAGAGATTGGCCGGCATCGCTCCAGAATCCCCTGCGATCGGCCTCGCGGCCGATCCCTCGGGCCCGCCTCGCCCGCGCCGTCACCTCGGTGATCCGATCGACGACCGCTCGAGCGAGAGGGTAGCGAGGGGTGACTCCCAGCCGCGAGCCGATGGAGATCGCCGCTCACGCCTCGATCTCCTGCCAGGTCCCGGGGCGCTTTGCGGGGTCGATCTCGGCGGACCCTTACGCCCCGCCCCTCGCCGAGCCCCGATCCCGAGCGGCTATAATCGGTCCCTCGAAGCCAGGGGAGGTGGACCGTGCCGAGAACTCCGATCGCGATCTCGCCTCTCCGGGAGTCGAGGGCGGCGAAGGGGCAGGATCCGCTCGACGGCCCGGTGCGTCGCTCGGCGGGCCGGGGAAGCGACGGCTCGGCCTTCGCGCTCCCGATTCGATGAGCACCAGCCGCGGACGCTCCTCCTCGAGCGAGTTCCTGGCCCGCCTGGACCGCGTGGCGCGCCTCTTCGGAGGGCTGGCCCGGGACGGCACGTCGAACTCCAGGCTCCGCGTCGTCGCCATCATCGCGATGAGCTTCCTCGGCGCATCCGCCCAGGCGGGGACCATCGCCGCTCTCAACTTCTTCGTGAAGGGAATCGAATCGGATCCGCCCAGGTTCGTCCCCTACCTCGGCTTCCCGATCCAGAGCGACGCCCGAACGCTCGCGACCCTCACCCTGGTGGTTCTGGGCCTGCAGCTGGTGAACGCCTTCGCGGTCTACCACGTGGCCATCAGCTCGCGCGCCATCGCACGGGCCTTCCACCTGAGGTCCGCGTCACGGATCCTCGAGGCCTTCTCGCGGGCCCCCTACCTTCGCCCGGGCCTCGCGAGCCCGCGCCAAGAGCTGCGCGCCTCGATCATCAGGTACCCCCGGATGATGGGGATGGCGATCGAGCAGATGGTCGGCACCCTGCAGGCGGCCTGCTACGTGGTCGGCTTCCTGGTGGTGCTGTTCACGATCAGCGTCGAGGTCAGCCTCTTCACGCTTCCGGTCTTCCTCCTCGTTCTTCCATTCCTCTACCGCCTGAGCACGCAGACCCAGAAGGCGGCCAAGTCGTTCTACGGAGAGGTGAGGCGGCAGACCAAGAGCCTCGCCCAGGCGCAGCTCCAGACCAGCGATCAGACCAACGTCCACCCTGCCCTCTACGCGTCGGCACTGAAGCGGGAATACCTCGACTCCGAGGTGGTGAGGGACCACCTGGACAGCTACGACCAGATGCGCCTGTCGCAGCGGCGCTCGATCCTCATCACCTCGCTCTTCCGCGGCCTGCTTCTCTGCCTGATCCTCGCGGTGCTGGGGTCCTTCTCGATTCGCGGGACCTACTCCTGGGGCGAGCTTCTGGTGTACGTGCTCGCGCTCTGGCAGCTCGCCAACCAGGTCCAGGGCATGACGGCCAGCCTGGTGAATCTGAATCGGTTCCAGCCGCGCCTGGTGGGCTATTACGAGGTCGAGGCCGCACTGTCGGAGAGAATCGCCGACCCGGCGGCCACGCGGCTCGAGGGACCGCTGGTGATCGCCGGCCGGGGACGCCTCGAGGGAAACGCGAAGCGGCTGGAGGTGAGGCGGGGGGACCGGATCTGCCTGCTGACCGATGCGTCGCTCAGCCGCACGGAGTTCGGGAGCGTGCTCGCTCCCCTGCTCGCCGCCTGCCCGCAGCAGAGAGAGGTTCTGCGAGCAGCGAGCTTCTGCGCGGGAGCGGACGCCTGCCCGAGGCTCCGCCTCTCTTCGATGGTGCTGGGAAGCGAGACGCCCAGCGCCGAGGAACGGGCGCATCTCGAGGCGCGCATCGCCGAGCTCGGGCTCGCCCATGAGCTGGCCACGCTCGAGGAGCGGAGCGCCACCTACCTCTCCGACGACATCTGGTCCGCGATGAGCCTGAAGCTCCGCGCGGCGCTGCGGATCCTCTCGCTTGCCGCGTCCCCCTCGGAGGTCGTCTTCGTCGACCGGGAGCTCGTTGCGAGCTTGGAGAAGGAGGTCGCAACGCGGCTCCTCGCGGTGCTGGAGGATCGGATCGTCTTCCTCGTCACCCGCGACGGCAGGGTCGAGTGCGAGTGGGCCACGGGCTTCGTGGTTTCCGAAAACGAGAAGGTGATCGGTGTCGGCGACGCTCGCTTCTGGGGCGCGATCCTGCCCTACCGCCGGGGGCGGGTCCCGAGCCGGCGGATGGAGGCGGGGCTGGACGAGGACGAGGACGACGAGGACGAGTAGAATCGCGGAGGCCTTCCGGTCGTGTCCGACGCGGAGCGGTCCGGCGAGCGCTACGACGAGACCACCCACTCCGAGGCCGGAGGGCTCCGATCAGGGCAGCAATCCCTCCACACCCACGCCCTGGTAGCGCTCGATCCACAGGACCGCGGGCTGCCGCTTGTCGTTCCAGTGCGGTGTCCGGTACTCCCAGACCACCTCCCCCTCTCGAGTGACCTCGATGGCGCGGCCGTGGTTCGACTCTCCGATGAAGGTGTTGCCGTTCGCCAGCCGCTGCACCGTGCCCCGGGTGTCCGAGTGGAACCCTTCCCGCGTGTACTCCCAGACGATCTTCCGTGTCAGCGGGTCGAGCTCGACCACCCGTGAGGCCGCCTCGCCGGGCCGGTTGTCGAAGACGAGGATGTTCCCGTTCCCGGTCACCTGGGCGCCGTGCGGTCTCAGGAGCTCCCCCTGTCCCCAGGCCCAGACGACCTCGCCGCGATCCCAGTCGAAGATCGCCACGGTGTCCTGATCGCGGATGGTGACGAGCACGTTCGAGAGCGAATAGATGGGATCCCGCTCCACCAGGTCTTCCCGATCCATCCAATCGACGGAATTCGCGTGCAGGAAGTCCGGGTCGGGGGGCGGGGAGCCGGATTCCGAAGAGAGGAACGCGAACACCTCCGGCCGCGCGGCCAGCATGTCGTGGAGAGACCGCTCCTCGAGGAGCTCGCCCTGCAGCGAGACGACGGCGATCCCATTGTCGATGACCTCCAGGTCGGGGAGGATGCCGGGCAGCCAGCGGGGGCGCCGGGTCAGAGCTGCGATGCTCCGGTCGGGGCGCTCCGTCAGGTGGTGGTGAACGGGCAGGTCGCACCGCCACAGGGGAGTGCCATCGGAGGTGAGCCGCACCAGGACGTGCCGGCGCCCCTCACCCTTCCCCTCTTGTCCCGCCACCACCAGATCCCCGTCGGCCGCGAGGATGGCGCGATGCCATCGGCCCTTTCCATCCCCGGACCAGGCCGAGACCATGTGTCCCTCCGCGTCGACGAGCTCGGCGCGCTGCAGGAGCGGGTAGGTGATCAGGTTGAGGCCGGGCCGCACGCGCTCGCGGTCGAAGACCACCACGCCCCTCGCTCCGTCCGCAGCCGGCTGCTCGTCCCAGTCCGCGTATCCCAGGGACTCGAACTGCTGGATCTCGGACTCGGAGAGGGCCGGCGGCGCATCTCGGTCCTCGCCTCCGCAGCCGATCAGCCACGCCGCCAGAGCCAGCGCTGCGACGGCCACGACGTGGCGCGCCGGCCAGTCATTTCCGGGCTCGGGAGCGGACCCCGTCGCGAGCCGCGCGCCGCGGGAGGGGCTCCTCGCGAGACCGGCGGTCGAGCGCCCCCCACCCGCTGCTTCGCTATAAACCCGCGTGCGCGAAATGCCTCGATTCACTGGGAAAGAGCACGTCCTGCTGCTGCTCGCCGCGGCCTTGGTGGCCAGTGCCTTCGCGGTCCACGTGCACATCCTGGTCTCGCATCCCGTCAAGCGCCTCTTCGGCGATGAGCGCACCTACCTGCGCTACGCGGGTCTCCTCTGTACGGATCGCTTCGAGAGACTCCTTCCGGGCCGGATGATCTTCGAGATGTGGCCACCGTTCGCCTACAGCTTCCATGCGCTGGTCGTACCGTGTGGACTCGCCCCCGAGCGCTCCAAGCAGTCGGCGAAGGAGTTCGCTGCTCTGGAGCGGCTCGAGTATGCAACTTCCATGCGCGAGCATCCAGACTACGCGGGCGACTTCCACTTCGCGCTGGATCCCCCGGTGGCAGGAGCGGCTCTCGGCGCGGTCGCGTGGGCCAACCTCGCTCTCCTTCTGGCGCTTTCCGGGATCGTCTTCGCCTTCTGCCTTCACCTCGGCGCGGGAGTCCCGGCGGCGTCCCTCGGAGCCGCCCTGATCGCGATCAATCCTCGGCTCGGCTTCCACGTCAGCAGCCTCTGGCCGGAGCTCCTGCACGCGGTGCTTCTCTCGGGGGGCATGCTGGGGCTCTGCCAGGCCGTCGAGAGGAGCGAGAGCGGTCGCCGGCTCGGCTACGGCCTCGCAGCCGCATCCGGCCTCCTGATCGGGTACGCCACCTTGACCAAAGGCGTCGCCGGCCCCTTCTTCGGCCTGGTCTCCCTCGCCGTCGCGGGCTCCGCCCTGTGGCGGCTTCGGTCCCACCGCCGGACCGCCGGTCGACTCCTGATCGTGCTGGTGCTCTTCGTGGCCTCCGCCCAGGCCGTCGTCCTTCCCCAGCGGCTCGCGAACCGCAGCCGGCTCGGCGCCCCGATCATCGCGACCAACTTCTGGCTGAACGTGGAGGTCGGTCTCAAGCCCGAGGGTCTCGATGCGGAATCGGTTCGCACCGCCTACTTCGGAGCCAGCCGGGACTACCTCGAGCGGGAGGCTCTCTCTCGCGCACGGGTCCGGGACAACCTCTCCAAGGCGGATCCCGTCCGGCTCGGCGCCCGTCTGGCTGCGAAGCTCGCTCGCGAGGTGACGTCGTCCTTCCTGGCAAAGAGAAGCGCGGCCAAGCGGTGGGATGGCATCGACGAAGACGATCTCCGCGCCTCCCGCATCCTGTCCCTGATCCTGAGCTGCGGGCTCATCGCCGGCGCCGGAGCTTACGCGCTGCTCGCCTTTCGCTTTCGATTCGCGGAGCTGCTGCTGCTCGGCTTCATCGTCTACTACGCCGCGGGGCTCCTGGCGATGGTGGGAAACGAGCGGATGTTCGTCCAGGCCATCCCGCCGCTCACCATCCTGACCGCGTCGCTGGCCCGCCGTCCTCCGCCTCGGGGCGGCCGCTATCCTCCCCCTTCCCCTTCCAGGATTCCCCGGACGAAGTCCTCCTCGTAGCGAACCATCCGGACGATGGTTGCCCGCCGGCCCTCCCGATCGGCGTGCGGGACCTGGAACTCCCAGACCAGGTCACCTTCGGGGGTGACCTCGAAGCCCCGGCCGGAGTCCGAATCCGCGATCAGCGTGTTGCCGTTCGCGAGCCTCTGTGCGGCTCCCCGGGTCGCCGAGTAGAAGTCCTTCGGATCCGCTGCGCGGTACTCCCAGACCACCCTCTTCGAGCGGGGATCGAGCTCGATGACCCTCGACCAGCCCTGCCCCCGGCGATTGTCGAAGATCAGGAAGTTGCCGCTCGGGAGGAGGCTCGCGTTGTGCGGCTGGATGAGCTCACCGCTCCCCCAGGACCAGATCAGCTCCCGGGCATCCCAGTCGAACACCGCGACGGTGTCCTGACTCCGCATCGTGACGAGCAGATGGCCCTGCGATCCGGGTTCGCGAGCTCCCGCCCCCGGGAGATCGATCCACTGGAGCGAGTTGGCGTGGATCAGATCGACGAAGCCCTTCTCGAGGGATTCCGGGGCGTGCGCGGGATCCAGGAGATCCGCGAAGACCGCCTTCATCCTTCTCGGCTCGAGGCGCTTGAATCGGAAGGGCGTCGCGCCGGAGGTGAGCAGATCGTGAAGCGAGCGCTCCTCGATGATGCGCCCGTCCTCGGAGACGATCGCCACGCCGTCGTCCTGCACCGGGACCTCCGCGGAGATGGCGGGGATCCTCCGCAGTCGCCTGGTCAAGACCGACCAGCGCCCGTCGGGCGTCGGGGCCACGTCGTGGTGCGCCGGAAGATCGACGCGCCAGACCCTGTCACCCCCCCAGGTCCGGCGCTCCAGGAAGCGCTCGACCCCCACCACCTCCCCGGAAGCGTCCGTGGCGTGCTCCGCCCCCACGATCATCAGACCCCCGTCGGGCCGGAGGAGCGCCCGCTCCCATCTTCCCGGGGTGTCCTGGCGCCAGGAGTTCACCACGCGCCCCCGCCAGTCGACGAGCTCCGCCCGACAAAGCGCCCAGACGGTGTAGAGCGTGTAGCCCGGATGGGAGCGCTTCTCGTCGAGGACGGTGAGGCCGGAACGATCCGGATCCACCGGCTCCTGCGAGAAGTCGACGTACCCGAGCGCGCTCAGGCGCTCGAGCTCGGCTTCCTCCCGACCGGAAGACGCCGCCAGGGCCGGGATCTCCGACGGCGAGTAGCGCTCGATCCTGAGGGCCGCCGGCTGGCCTTTCTCGTTGCGGTGCGGGGTCCGGTACTCCCAGACGATTTCGCCCCCCGGGGTCACCTCGAGGGCGCGGCCGCGATTCGACTCGCCCATCAGCGTGTTCCCGTTGGGAAGGCGCTGGACCGTGCCCCGGGTCCCCGAGTAGAAGCCCGGCGCGCCGCCCTGGGGGTACTCCCAGACGATCTCGCGGGAGAGGGGATCGAGCTCGACGATGCGGGAAACGCCCTCTCCCAGCCGGTTGTCGAAGACCAGGATGTGGCCGTCGTCGAGCACCGTCGCGTCGTGGGGGCGCAAGAGCTCGCCCTGGCCCCACGCCCAGACGAGCTCGCCCTTCTCGAAGTCGAAGATCGCGATGGTGTCCTGGTTGCGGATCGTGATCAGCGCGTTGGAGGGCGCGTAGAGGGGGTCGCGGTCCGCGAGCGCGGGTCGCCCCATCCAGTGAAGGAAGTTCGCGTGCAGGAAGTCCGGGACCGGACCTTCCGGTCCCGACTCGATCGGCAGGAAGGTGAAGAGATCCGGGCGTGCGGCCAGCATGTCGTGGAGGGACCGCTCGTCCAGGATCTCGCCCTCCGGAGAGAGGACCGCGACCCCGTTGTCCATCAGGCGCGTCTGCGGCGCGAGTCCCGGAAGCCAGCGCTGCTGCCGGGTGAGAGCGACGAGACTGCCGTCCGAGCGCTCCACGACATGGTGGTGAACGGGAAGCTCGCGGCGCCAGCGCAGGGCGCCGTCCCATGTCAGCCGGAGGAGCCCGCGGCGCCGGCTCTCGCGCGGGCCTTCCCCGACCATCACCAGGAGGTCCCCGTCCCGGGTGAGGACGGCGCGCTCCCAGTGCTCGGCCTCAGCCCCCGTCCAGCTCCGCACCACCTCGCCCTTCATGTCGACGAGCTCGGCGCGCCGCAGGATCGGTAGGGTCACCAGGTTGTAGCCCGGGTGGACCCGCTCGGGGTTCCGGGAGACTGCGCCCGCGGCCACCCCCTCCGCCGGCTCCTCGGCCCAGTCCACGTACCCGAGAGCTTCCAGGCGCTGGACCTCGGCCTCGGAGAGCGCCGGCGGCACCTCCTCCTCCCCGCGGCCGCAGCCGAGAACGCCCGCCAGCAGCAGGATGGCGACCATCGAGATCCGCACCCGCCCCATCGCCCCCATCGGCTCCGGCCGGCCTTCCTTTCGCGCGCGAGGGATTCCCGGCGCGGGCAGGCTAGCCTGCGCCTGCCCGTGCCGCTGCCTCAGGCCCGGCCATGGCCGCGCGGTCGCGGGCCCCGCTGGCGCCGAGAGAGCGTCGGTCGGGTGCTCGGGGCAGCGGGGTGAGCCGCGCTCCCGAGCTTAAGTTCCCGTGAAGCCCTGGTGTACTTCGCCTTTACAGATCCGAAGTACAGAATTAGGGTGGGAACGCGATTTCTCCCCACGCTCCCCGCGAAAGCCCAGGAGACCCCGAGGGGCCGGGAGCGCCGGCTTCCGGATGAATCCGAGCGCAGCTGGAGGGGACCGATGCTCTACCGCTACAGCGAGATCTTCCGCACCATGCTGATGATCTCGGATCTCTCGCTGGCGGCCGTTTGCTGGGCTCTCGCCTACTGGATCCGCTTCTTCACCGGCTGGAGCGCGCCCCGCGGAATCCCCGAGATCGAGCCCTATGCCTACGCGCTGATCGGAATCCTCCCGCTCACCTTCTTCGCGATGCGCTCGCGGGGGCTCTACCTTCCCCAGCGGACGGGCTCGCTGATCCGCGAGGTCGGGGGCGTCATCGGCGCGGTGGTCGTCACCGTGGTGATCCTGCTCGCAGCGGATGCGGCTCTGCGCACCTGGCTCTCCCGCGCTGTGATCGGCCTCTTCGCCGTGCTCGCGGCGGGCTCGATCGCCACCTTCCGCATCGCCGGGCGCGGCTTCCTCGGGCACCTGCGCCGCAAGGGGTACAACCTGCGCTACCTGATGGTGGTGGGGGCCGGCGACCTCGCCGCGGAGACCATCGACTCGATCCACAGCCATCCGGAAGCCGGCCTGCGCGTGGTCGGCGTGCTCTCGGGCAACCCGGCCGCCACCGGTCAGACGATCCAGGGCGTTCGCGTCGTCGGCGACTACGGCTCGGTGAAGCAGCAGCTGCGGGCGCGCCGTGTGGACCAGGTGGTGATCGCCATGCCGAAGGAGGACTCGGGATCTCTGGAGAAGATGCTCGCGGAGCTGGACGACGAGATCGTCACGGTGCGCCTGATCCCGGACCTGCTCCACGTGATGACGCTGCGCAGCTCCGTCGAGGACCTCGATGGACTCCCGGTGATCAACCTCCGCGAGAGCCCGATGGTGGGCTGGGCGGGGATCCAGAAGCGCGTCTTCGACGTCGCGGCGAGCTCGGTGGCTCTGCTGGTCGCGGGGCCTGCGATGGCTCTCATCGCGGTCGCGCTCTGGGCGACCTCGGGGCGGCCGATCCTCTTCTCCCAGGAGCGGATGGGCCTCGACGGGCGCGTGTTCCGGATGCTCAAGTTCCGCAGCATGCCCACCGACGCCGAGTCGGAGACCGGTCCCGTCTGGGCCAAGGCGGGTGACGCCCGCCCCACGCCCCTCGGCTCCCTGCTTCGCAAGACCAGCCTGGACGAGCTCCCGCAGCTCTTGAACGTGCTGCGAGGCGACATGAGCCTGGTCGGACCGAGGCCGGAACGGCCGGTCTTCATCGAGGAGTTTCGCCGCGAGATCCCGGGCTACATGCTCCGCCACAAGGTGAAGTCCGGGCTCACCGGCTGGGCTCAGGTCCACGGGTGGCGCGGCAACACCTCGCTCCACGAGCGTGTCGAGCACGACATCTACTACATCCAGAACTGGACGTTGGGCCTCGACCTCCGGATCCTCCTGCTGACCCTTTGGCGCGGCTGGCTCCACCGCAACGCATACTGAGAGGCGCTACGGAATCGGTCCCCGGGCCATGGCCTCGGCGACGGCTGCCCGCAGCTCGCGGTGATAGCGGGGCACGGCGAAGCGCTCGGCGTTGGCGCGGATCGCCTTGGGGTCGAGCTCGGACGCCGCTCCCTCGAAACGCCGCACCGCCTCGGCGAGAGCCTCGGGCGTCTGGGGATGGAACCAGAGACCCGTGGGAGCCCGGTCTTGCGACTGGCCGAGCGGGACGACGGTCTCCGTGGCGCCCCCCCTGCCGAAGGCGATCACCGGTCGCCCCGCCGCTTGCGCCTCGACGCAGACGATCCCGAAATCCTCCTCCTGGGGATAGATGAGCGCGCGGCAGCGCGCGTAGAGATCCTCGAGCTCGGCGTCGGACACCCGCCCCAGGAAGCGGACGTTGGCAGGAGCGCGGGCCTCGAGGAGCGCGCGCATGGGACCGTCGCCCGCCACCAGGAGCCGGGCGCCGAGATGGCGGAAGGCCTCGAGAGCCACCTCCTCGCGCTTGTAGGGCACGAAGCCTCCCACCAGCAGGTACCAGTCCTCGACCGCTTCCGGGCGAACGCGAAAGCGACCGACGTCCACGGGCGGATGGATCAGCTGGGCGGTGCGACGGTAATGGGTGCGGATGCGGTGCGCGACGGTCTCGGAGATCGCGACGAAGCGCCCCACCCGATCCGGCCCGCTGCTGCGCACGTCCCAGGCGCGGAGGCGGCGCACCAGGGGGGTGCTGATGGCGCGCCGCACGCCCCGACCCAGATAGGCGTCCGCCTGATCCCAGATGTACCGCATCGGCGTGAAGCAGCAGCAGAGATGTGTGGCACCCTGCGGGGCCCGGATGCCCTTGGCGACGGCGTGGCTCGACGACAGCACCAGGTCGTAGCTCTCCAGCCGGAAGCGCTCGATCGCCCAAGGGTAGAGCGGAAGCAGCTTGCGGTAGTGCCTTCGCATCCCCGGCAGACGAGAGAGGGGGCTCGCG
>Ga0214473_10004648_pt1 | contig 16492 bp, 15 predicted proteins | sample RVTome_7_FD_203509 | JGI IMG/M metagenome (GOLD analysis project Ga0214473, IMG submission 203509) | Soil microbial communities from uranium-contaminated site in the Upper Colorado River Basin, Wyoming, United States - RVT98D197 | ecosystem: Environmental > Terrestrial > Soil > Contaminated >... | reverse complement strand
GTCGAGATGCTCAACGGCCAGGCGCGCCACATGCGCGTGTCGAAGCGCCGCGTCTTCGACCTCAGCGACATGGGCCAGCCCGACAGCGTGCAGGACGACTTCGGGATGGACCTCTCGGTGAACTACGACCCGTGGTGGACGGAGCCCCAGATCCCGAAGGGCGGGATGCCGCGCACGAATCCGACCGGCGCCCGTGCCAACCTCCAGCCCGGCGAGACCTACCGGGCCACGGACTCCTACCGGCCCGCGCAGCCGATGACGCCGAACAACGACGAGCGCAACCTGCCCTCGTCGTACACGCAGGCGCCAATCAAGCAGCTCCCGCACCAGAACTACCCGGGCTCCTTCCCGCACGGGTGGATTCCGTACGAGGAGCTGTCGCCCCAGGTCTTCCCCGACACCCCGCCGCGCCCCAGCGGCTGGGTCGGCATCCCGAAGCTCTCCGACGAGAAGAAGCGCGCCATCGACGCGGTGCACCCGGAGCCCTGGCTGCCCGACGAGTTCCAGGTCTACGACGTGTCCGGCGGCTTCGGCTCCCTCCAGGGCGCCATGCACGGCATGCACGGCATGCGGGGCATGGGCGTGATCGTGCCGCCTTCGGTGACCACGGCCGTCGCGAACGATGCGATGAAGGCCGGAGCGGAGGCGGCCGCCGCGGGCGCCACCCCGAGCGACGTCGAGAAGGCCATCGCCGCGGTCATCGACATCGGCAGTCAGGCGGGCGCGCTCTACTTGCAGAAGCGCGCCATGGACGAGCAGGCCGACCTCCTCAAGAAACAGCAGGCGGCCGCGGCCGCACAGCAGGCGGTCAACCGCGGCCCCGCCACGGCCACGCTTCCGCCGTCGGGCGGATCTTCGCTCACGACGCCGCTGGTGATCGGCGGCGGGCTCGCGCTGGCCGCGACCATCGCCGCGCTCCTCCTCTCCAAGAAGAAGAAGGGAGGGCGGCGGTGAACGCGCTCTCCCTCCAGTCGCTGAGCACGGTGAACGGCGACTACACGAACATGGCCGACCGTTTCCGCGTGCTGTCGCCGCGGGTGCAGCGCGAAGTGCTGAGCCGCGCCATCGACTGGGGCGTGATGCACGGGCTGGCGGAGTGCCGCTGCCGTTCGATGCGGGGCATGGGCGGCCTCGGCGCGGACGCGGTGACGTCCGCGGTCCAGGTCGCCGTGCAGAACGCCATCGCGCCGCTGATGCCCGCGCTGACGGAACAGCTCACCGCCGCGGTCGGGCCCGCCGCGCAGAAGGCGGCCGACGTGGTGGGTCCCGTGCTCGACGAAAAGCTGCGGAAGTACGGCCCCATCGTGGGCGTGATCGCGGGCGTCGTCGCGGCGGTCCTGGGGATCGGCGGGATGCTCCTGCTGGGCGGCTACATCGTCAAGAAGGTTAAGGCGGCATAGGAAGGAACCGGAATGCCGAAGGACGTGGTATTGGGCGAAGGGCACATCGGGGATGCTCTGCTCGCCGCCTTCCCCGGCCAGTACGGCGCGCAGGACACCGAGGCCCGGGTGAAGAATCCGAGCCTGGAGGGGCAGGACACGGCCTACAGCGGCCTGCCCACCTACCTGCCCGGCTACCAGGGCGTCCGCGCGACCGACCCCGACCACGGCCGCCAGTTCGTCCTCCAGGACATGCCCGGCGTCGGCCAGGTGGTCGTGCCGGTCGAGCACACCATCGCCGCGGTCTACCCCGCCTCCCACGACATGGCCGGAACCCAGGAGGAGGAGCTGGGCATCATCGTCTCGGACGACCTCTCCGGCCTCGGCGCCACGCAGAAGATCCAGCACGGGATGGGACGTCTCGCCGAAGTCGCCGGGCGCGCCGCCCACCGCGCCGTCGCGCTCTCGCGTAGCGGGCAGCTCCGGTCGATGGGCGAGGTCGAGGCGTACGTGACCAAGCAGGTCCAGGACGCCCGCGGCCTCGTAGAGCGGAAGCTCCAGGCCAAGATCGGCAAGCTCTCCTCGGTCGCGGCCCACGCCACCAAGCAGGCGATGGCCGCGATCCGGTCGGAGGTTGCGAAGCTCTTCGGGCCCATGAAGCCGACGACGACGCGCATCGGCGGAATGGGCTCGCTCGGCAAGAGCGACGTGGCCGAAGTCGCGTCCCTGGCGGGCAAGGCCGCTCGGCGGGCCGTCGAGATGGCCCGGGAAGGCCAGCTCCAGTCGGCCGACGCCGCGCGGGCCTACGTCGCGAGCGCGGTCTCCGACGCTCTCCAGGCGGTCAACAGCAAGGTCGCGGCCACCGTGAAGGACAAAGCCGTCGCGCACGCGCTCTCCCTGGTGCGGGCCGACCTCGACCTCATCTTCGGCAGCCAGGCGGTCGACCTCGTGATCGACCCGCTGTACGTCATGCCGATCCCCGGGTACTGGGGCCGCGGCGGGGGACGGGGGCCGCGGCGCCACCACGGCGGCGGGGGCGGCCGTCACCGGGGCGGCCGCGGCGGAGGCGGGCGGCGCGGCATGCGCGGCATCGACGACTGGTACGGCTCGATGATGGGCGTCGGCGGCCTCACGGAGTCCCTGGTCAACGTCGCCTCCGGGCAGGAGCTGGACGACCTCAACCGGGCGGTCTCCAAGCTGCACGACGCGCTGATCGCGTCGTACGGCAAGCTCGACGAGCTGGAGAAGCAGCGCGCCGCCGCGACGGGACTGCGGGCCTCCGTCGGCGGCGGCCCCGCCTCCGAAGAGGTTTTCAAGGCCGAGCGCGCGGTGAAGGAAGGCTACAACGCCCTCACCGGCTTCGACTACATGACCCAGGTGCTGGCGCAGGTCTTCACGCCCGCGGCCGCGCAGTTCCGCAAGGTCTACTCCGGGATCGACGGCTTCCTGACGGCCGTCAAGAACTGGAACGACACCTGGACCCGCCGCGTGCAGCCGGTCAACGGGCAGCTCGCGCTGTGGGACTCGATCCAGGACCGCCACCGCGCGCTCTACGCGGAGGCGAAGGGCGGCACGATGGACCCCAACGATCCGGTGTTCGTCACGACCGCGCAGAAGGCGGTCGAGGACGTGCTGGGCTACCAGGCGCAACAGCTCGCCGAGGCGGGCATGAGCGACTTCGGCTTGACGGCGCTGATCGGCACCATCGTGGTCACCGTCGGCCTGATCGCGCTGTCGATGGCGGCGGTGAAGCTGGCGAGGGAGTTCAACGTCGTCGCCAACAACATGCACCAGCAGCGCGTGACCTACGAGGCGCAGAGCGCGAAGGAACGCGAGCAGTACATCGCGCAGCGCGCCCGCGAAGGCGTCTCCGTCGCGCAGGCCGCGGAGGAATGGGTGGGCGTGAAGGCGAAGGCGGACGCGGCGCAGGCCACGAAGGAAGCGACCTACGCCAAGACCGCGCCGTCCGCGCTCGATCTGGGCAAGTATCTCGCTCCGGCCGCCGGGGTGGCCGCGGCGATCCTGATTCTCCCGAAGATCCTGGGGATCGGATAGATGGCACAGGCGGCACGAAAGCTGCGGCCCCTCGCGGGCCGGAAGATGACCGACGCGCAACTCGCGCGCCTGGTGCGCTTTCCGGCCGTCCGCAGGGCCATCTCCAGCGCGCTCGCCCGCGCCGTGCCCGTGAGCATGGGCACGCCGGGACAGGGCCAGTACGTGCACTTCCGGCTGCGCGATCCTCGGGAGTTCGTCGCGGGCCTCTTCGCCACGATCTCCGTGGGCTCGAAGGGCACGAAGCTCGTGATCGGCACGCCCAAGAGCCAGGTCTGCAAGCCCGCCGCGCTCCGGGCCTTCTTCGCGAAGGTGGGGCCGAGCGCGCTCCGCGGGCCGCACCGGCGCGGGTACCTCTACCAGCTCCGCAAGGCGGGCATCATCGGCGGCTCGCGCACCCAGTCGGTCCTCGTGCCGCGCGGGCGCGTCGAGGCGGTCGCCGCGCGCTACCTGGGCACGACGAAGACCCGGCTCGCCGCCGTCCGCAACCCGGACGGGGAAGAGCCCATGGTGGTCAGCGGACCCGAGGGCGTGGCCGCCTATCGGATGCTGGCGCTCAAGGGCGCGCTCAACCTGGAGACCAAGGGCCTACGGCGGTCGAGGGGGCCGTCGGCGCTCTCCATCATCAAGCGCGAGTTCGGTCTAAAGGGCTCCGCGCAGAAGGTCCTGGCCGACTTCACCAAGATGTGCGAGGACGTGGTGGAGCACCGCACGAAGCCGCCGGGCTTCAACCCGCGGAGCCGCCGCGGCGCGCGCCGCAACGCGGGCGGGATCGCGGTCGGAGACAAGGTGAAGTACAAGCGCGCGTGGCTCCGCTCCGTCGGCGCCATGACCGGGCCGCACGGACCCGCGCGGGGAATCGTCACGGCTCTCGAACCGCTCGGACAGTCCTTCCTGGCCGTCATCCGCTGGGACCGGCCCGGCATCGCTCCCAAGGTCCTCGTGGACAACCTAGTCGCCGCCGCGAAGAGGGAGTCCGAGAATCCGTTGTGGCGGAGCCGCCGCGGCGCGCGCCGGAATCCGATCCTCGCCACGCTCGGCATCAACAGCAATCCCCGCGTCCGCAAGACCCGGGGCAAGGTCGTCCTCACCCCGCGGCGCGGCAAGGCGCTCGCCGTGGAGGCCGTGGGTTTCCCCAACCGGTACGGCATCGCCGGAGGGGTCGGCTACAGCCGGTCGCGGCGCGTCGTGGTGCGCGACGTGCGGAAGAACCCGACGGCCGGGATGGTGCAGATCAGCGTGCCCTTCCGGGACGGCCAGAAGGTCACGCCGGACCGCATGCGGGCGTGGCTCGGGACCCTGGGCAGCAGTCCCGTCGCCAACGCGATCCGCGCGCGCTTCGAGCAGAACATGAGGCAGTACCGACGCTTCCACCTGGGGTCGGAGCCCACGCACTTCCTCTACCGGGCGATCCCGATGGGGACCTCGCGCAGCGTCACCGACGTCGACTTCGTGACGAGCGAGGGCAAGGAATGGGCGGCGCCCTACCAGGTGCCGAGGCACTCGGGCAAGTACGAGAAGGACGTCGCGGGGCGCTACCTGCACTCGCATGGCGAGAGCGGGATCGAGGTCGAGATCAAGAAGCCCGCGGCGACCAGCAAGCTGCCCGAGCGGTTCCACACGGCGGACGGGAAGTTCGTCGGCGTTCTGCCGTCGCGGAACGTGAAAATCACCGACTGGTACAGAGGATAGAGAACTTTTTCGGAGGCCGATGTGATCGGACTCTTCATCGCGAACCCCGGCCCGAAGGCAAACCCCCGCCTCCGGACGGCGAAGATCAAGCGGGGAAGGAGACACGGCATGGCGAGAGCCACTCTCAGGCGGAGGAAGGCTCGCCGGAATGCCTGGCCGGGGGCGGGCGCGGCACACGGGTCCGCGGCGCACATCGGCTGGGCGTATCGCAGCGACCGGAAGAAGGGTCCCGCACCGGTCATGCGCTATCTGGCGGCGGCGGGCTTGTCCCCGTCGGCCCTGCGGAAGTTCCGCGGGTCGAGGAAGACGAAGCCCGCGATCCTCCTCGGCAAGCGGACCAAGCGGAAGCGCCGTTCGGGGCGTCCGCGCGAGGCGTTCAAGGCCCGTCCGTTCCTGGTCAACCGGGGGCGGTCGCGGCGCGTGGGCACCTACGCCCGCTTCGTCCGTTCCTTCTCGCGTCGTTCGCGGCTGTCCGGCCCCGCCCTCATGAAGGCGGCGGGTCGGGCGTGGCGCGGCGGCGCTCGTCGGAACCAGGGGCTGCCCGGCGCGGTCTACTTCAACCGGCCCCGCCGGTCGAAGGGCCGTCGTCGCGGCAAGTCCAGCCGCAATCCGGTGCTGCCCTATTTCGCCTTCGAGAACCGGGGGCGGAAGACGCGGCGTCGGGGCAAGGCCCGTCGCAATCCGATCCTGCCGTACGCCGCCTTCAACCCGAAGCGCCGGAAGTACCGGTACAACCGGTCGGGCTCGGTGAAGCGCGGTGACGCGGTGGGCACCATCAAGGGCGCCTTCGAGACCGCGATCTCCGTGGACTACTGGACCGGCACGGTCCTGCCCATGGGCGGCGGCTTCATCGGCGCGCAGTTCGTCGGCGGCCTGCTGTACGGCCTCGGCGAAAAGGTGCTGGGCGAGACCATCAAGGGCACCGGCATGGTCGCTTCGGCGGCCCGTGTCGGGTTCCGTGCCCTGGGTGCGGTCGCCACGAGCGCTCTGGTCGCCGTCGTCACCCGCAAGGGTGACATCGCGGGGAAGGTCCTCGCGGGCGGCCTGGTCGCCGTCTTCGCCAGCATCCTCCAGGAGCTGTTCGGCTCGGAGACGTACAACAAGATCACCGGCATGGCCGATTTCGGCGACATGGCGGCGGATCTGACGGACGAACTCAAGGCGCGGATCGCCGAGAGCGTCCGGGGTGAGATCGCGGCCGCCGAGGGCGGCGCCGGGGTCTCGGCCTTCGTCTCGACGCAGAACCTCCAGACCGCTCCCCAGCTCGGCCCCGGACCGCGGGTCGGCGAGATGGGGTCCTTCGTGAACACGCAGGACCTCCAGACCGCTCCCCGGTACCAGGAGTACCCGAGCCGAGGCGGCGCTCCGTCGGAGCCGCCGGTCGTCGCCGATCTGGCGACGTTCTCGGACAGCTTCGCGGACATGATGCTGGTCTAGTTCCGGCATCGGCATTGCTCTTTTGCAACTGGATCTCTTGAGGGAGGGGGGTGGGAGGCGAAAGCCTTCCACCCTCCTCTCAGTCAGGTCGGCGCCGCAAGTCGGCGGGAGCAGCGTCGATCTTTAACAAACCCGCCTTGTCCGGACGCCTCGCTTCGGGAGAGATAGAAACCCCGCGGCGAGGTCGAAGGAGGCAGCATGCAGGCTCTCTCTTACATGGGTCAGATGGCGCAGGGCGCCGCGCGCACGGGCGTGCAGTACGTCGTCGGCACGCCCCCGCAGACCCCCGTCCTCCGGCCCCTCCGCCAGCCTCTCTACGACTCGGAGAAGCTGGTGAACGGCCAGACCAACAAGCGGTCGCTCTTCGTGAACAACACGAAGTTCCAGGACGGCACCGACAAGAACGAGTGCGACACCAACATGACCCAGAGCGGTCAGCTCGGCTATCCGCTGGAGTTCGATCTGGTCGGGTTCCTCGTCGAGCTGGAGCGCGGGACGACCCGCCTCCAGTCCAACGACATCTACAACCACATCGTCTTCAAGTGGTTCTTCGGCCAGAACGTCCCCTGGCTGCGGATCAAGCTGACGAAGCTCCCGGAGGGCATCGCCGCCAGCGGCTCGGTGTCCACCGGCACGGGCGACGCCACGGAAGCGTCGATCATCTCCAACGGCTGGGGGGTGGTCACGAACTTCTACAACTTCACCACGCCGGACCGCAAGGCCCGCCGCATCTCCAGCACGGAGTCGTTCCGGAACGACCTGGAGGTCTGCGAGGCCCTCGCGCTGGGTTCGGGCGGCGAGGTCAAGATCACCACGTGGATGCTGGGCATCCTCTACGCGCAGCTCTAATCGAGAGCTGCACGGCGTAGGCGTTTTGCGTCAACGCGAGTAACCGGCCTCCTCCTCCCCGGGTCGTGGGGAGGAGGGGCCACTCGCGCCCTCCTGCGGGTGGGCGCCAGTGGCAGTCTCCGCCGGGCGGTGTCCGGCGGACCGTTCTTTCGGTTTTTTGGCGGAAACTCCCAGCCCGTTCATCGGGCGGAAGGAGAAAACGCATGTCCCTCCCCGTCTATGTCCGTCGTCGCCGGACTCCCCGGCCGCAGGACTTCATCGCCAATCAGCTCAAGATCCCCGTCGGCGAGGCGATGCGCTTCCTCCAGTCCCTCAAGTCCTGGGAGAAGGACTTCGACGGGTACTACATCAACCCGACGAAGCGGCACGTCCGGCCCTTCTGGATGGTGCCCAAGCAGGCGGAGCAGCAGGCCCTGACGCTCGCGGCCGCGGGCGCGGCGGGAGACCGCGCGAAGCTCGTGCAGTTCGAGGTCGACACCACCGGCCACTACGAGATCGAGTCCACGATGTTCGTGGCGACGTCTTCGGATTTCCTCGTGGAAATCTTCGACGGCGGCAACAACATGAAGGGGCTCCAGAACCAGGAGATCCACGCGCGGACCATCGCCGGAACCGCGCGCCGCAAGTTCATCTGGCCGGAGTCCTACTTCCTCAACGTCCAGAACGCGCCGCGCACGCTCCTTATGAACTTCCGGAACCTGAGCGCGGCGCCCAACACGGTCCGCTGGTCCTTCCACGGCAGGCGCTGGTACCACAACGAAGCGCCGCCGAACGTCGCGAAGGCGATCTGGGAGCGCTTCGAGGACATGGAGAAGACGTACACCTACTTCCTCACGCTCCAGCCCAACGTGCCCGAGACCGGCGTGTGGGCCAACTCGCCTGCGGTCACGCTCGCCGCGGGCCAGGCGCTCACGGAGAACCAGGCGCCGCAGTTCCACGCGACCGACGAGGCCGACACGGAGATCCACAAGCTGACGTACTCCGCGACCGGCGCCTTCGAGTTCCAGCTTCGGGAGCGGCAGAGCGGCCGCACGCTGTCGAACGGCTTCGTGCAGGTGACCAACGGCTGGGGCGACGGCGAGTTCCCCTTCGTCCTGCCGGAGACGCTGCTGATCGAGAGGAACTACCAGCTCCTCCTGGAGGTCCGGGACCTGTCCGGCGCGGAGAACATCATCTATCCGACGCTGACGGGGAGGCGTCTCCAGTATGCGTAAGGGAGCCGCCTACCTCCAGCACTACGCCCCGACGCCGGGGCGCTCCTTCGTGGTGAGGGACGACGGGAAGATCCAGGTCGACCCGGCGAAGCGCTTCATCACCCCGTTCACGCTGGTCACCGAGCCGGAGGAGATCCTCGTTCCGGCGTCGGTCGAAATGTGCCCCGGCCTGCTCGCGGGCGGCGGCGTGGAGAACGCCGTCATCCTGCCCATCGACAACAAGGGCCCTTTCGAGGCGGTCTACAGTCAGTTCACGGCCGTCTTCGCCTCGGGTCCCGACGCGGGGCAGCCCACCGACCAGTTCATGGTGGTGATCTTCGATCCGGAGTTCCGGCCGGTGCTCATGAACCGGGAGATCCACGTCCGCACCATCGCGGGCGGCTTCGGCTCCTCGCTCGGCGCGGGCTTCGGCACGGCGTTCCAGTCGGCCGCCGGACGGCCGATGGTGTGGCCCGAGACCTTCTTCATGGAGCCCACGGAGGGCGGCAAGGCGCTCTTCCTGGCCTACCGGAACCTCACCCCGTACCCGATCCGGGTCAAGTGGGCGTTCCACGGCATCCGGTACTACCACCTGCCCGACTACCGGGCGGCCCAGAAGGAAAAGGAAGCGATGTACGGCAAGGGCCGCGTGTCCTTCCCCTACTTCTACACGACCGACACGGACGTGCGCCTCCTGGCCGACGAGAGCTTCGACTTCGACGTCCGAATCACCGACGAAGCCGACGTCGAGATCGTGAAGATGAACGTCTTCTCCGACGAGGCGTTCCTGTGGCGGCTCATGGAGAAGGCGGGCAAGCGCTTCCTGGACAATTCCGGCCCCGGGATCGCCGGAGTCGCCAACGGCATCCACAGCGCGCTGGGCTGGGGGGACGCGGAGTTCCCCTTCATCCCCTTCGAGACGATGTACTACGAGCAGAACTCGAAGGTCATGATCTCGCTGGTGAACGCGCTCTCGGCCTCGCCCAACCGTATTTTCCCCACCCTCTGTTGCAGGAAGATCCACCATGCATGACGATCCGCTGTCCTACGATGAGCACGGCTGCGCGGTCTTCGACATCGAGAAGGCGGCCGCGCTGCACGACGCCGGGGGCTCCGACTGGCGTGCCGCGATGCAGGACCTGAACCGGCTCGGGCTCCGCGCCGACCGGGACCCCCGCACGGTCACGCCGCGGGCGAACGTCAGGCCGGTGCAGCTCGTGCCGCCGGGCCTGGGCCCCAACCCGTCGACGATGGCGGACATGCTGCGCGCGGATCAGTCCCCCGGCGAGCGCTTCTGGGAGCGCGTCCAGATGCCGCGGCCCGGAGGCCGGTCCGGCGTCGGCATGGGCGACCTCCTGCGGTCGGACCAGTCCCCCGGCGAGCGGTACTGGGAGCGCGAGCGCATGCCCCGCGCCAGGCCCGCGGAGCGGCCCATCGGCTACATGCCCCCGCCGCCCCTCCCGCCGGACGCGGAGCAGTACCGACCCGTCGTCGAGGGCCTGCTCTACCCGGCGCTCTGCAAGGCGCTGGAGGACTGCAAGAAGTGCGGCCCGACCTACATCCAGCCGATGACCTGGCTCGCGCCGCCGATCACCGCCATCAACATCGACGTCTTCACGCGTGCGACCGGCGTGCCCACCGTCGGCTCCTACCCGGGCCCCGGCGACTGCGCGGAGGTCCTCGCCATCGACGTCCCCGACCGCTGGATCTTCGTGCTGGACCGCTTCGGCAACGAGCTGGAGACGGCCAGCGCCTGGGGCGACGTGCGCTTCTCGATGCAGCGCAACCGGACCCCGATCCGGTCGTACGGCAACTTCGACTCCCAGCTCGGCCGCTTCGTCGAGCCGACCCGATTCGGCTCGCCGATCATCCTCAAGCACAAGGACCGCTTCCGTCTCCAGGCGCAGTCGCTGGGCGCGTCCAGCCACCGCGCGTTCGCGCGGATCATCGGCTGGGCCTTCGCGGTCCGCACGACGTCCGGCGACGGCCACTACAACGAGTTCTGCGTGCAATAGTGTTCGATCCGCAGGGGCAGTTTGGGGACGGCGCGACGGCGGCGGCCGCCCCCGCACGCCCGGCGTTCGGCGCCGTCGAACCGGCTCACGAGGGTTCCGTGCGCGGCATCCTCGGCTCCGGGAGGGCGCCGGAGGTCCTGTGGACGGGTCCCCTGTACGGGTACTCGGGGTACGCCAAGGGGAACCGGGAGATCCTGCACCGCGTGGCCTCCAGCATGCGGGTCTGCGCCGTATCGGCGCTCATGTGCGAGCACCCCGACCCCTACGAGCAGGCCCAGGTCGACCTCTACTCGCGCGTGGCGATCTCGCCCGGCGCCCCGATGGTCCGCTTCTTCGGCCCGCGGGAGGAGCCCGCGGACGACCGGCGCTTCAAGATCCTCTACACGATGATGGAGACCGAGCTGATCCACCGGGACATGGTGGGGCTCATCAACGCGCACTACGACGAGTGCTGGACGCCCACGCTGTGGAACGCGCGGGCCTTCGAGAAGAGCGGGGTGCGCATCCCGATGCACGTGATGCCGCTCGGCGTCAACCCCCTGATCTACAAGCCGGGCCCGAAGATGACGCTGCCCGCGGCGCGCCTGCTCACCACCGAACGCGCGGGCACCATCGAGACGCCCAGCGGCTTCCTCTTCACCTACGTCTTCCTGCCCAGCTTCCGCAAGGGCCTGGACGTCCTCCTGCCCGCGTTCGAGGAGGCGTTCAAGAACGATCCGGAGGCCGGGCTGGTGCTCGCGGTGACGCACAACCCGATGAAGGACGAGTTCCTCGACACGCTGCGGCCCGACCTTCGGGCGCGCGTCTGGGTCCTCAACGGCTTCTTCACCGAGTACGAGATGGCGGCGATCTACCGCTCCTGCGATGCGTACGTGTCGACGTCGCGCGGCGAGGGCTGGAACCTGCCCATGTGCGAGGCGGCGTGCTGCGGGCTGCCGGTGATCGTGCCCGCCAACACGGCGCACCTGGATCTCGTCGACCACGAGAGCGGGTACCTGATCGAGACCGAGGGCACCGCCGTGTGGGAACAGGGTCAGCAGGTGAGCCCCTGGTACGACGGCGTGCCGTTCTCCAAGATGGAGAACCGTTCCCGGACCCATCTGACCAAGCTGCTCCGCGAGGTCAAGGGCGACTACCTCACGGCCGTGGGGAAGACCCAGAAGCTCGCCGGGATGCTGAACACGAAGTACACCTGGGACCAGGCGGCCCGCCACGTCGGCGCGCGACTCATGGACATTCAGGGGTGAGGGCGATATGGGTGGACCGGCACAGGGCGAGGGCATGTTCAGGGACCCCGTTGAGATCGACGGGGGCTCTCTCGATCCCGGCGGCACCCTCACGACCGAGCCCGACACCACCATAGGCGTCGGCGCGACGGTGCCTCTCCCGGTAGCGCCCGCGGACACGCTCCGCGTGCGCGTCCAGGTCACCGACGGCGACACCGATACGCGCGTCCGCATCCGCGAAGTCGGCGGCCCGGCGGGCGGAGGGGCACTGCTCACCCTCCTGGGCAGCACCCTTTACGGGGGCGGCGACGGTGCGGTGGCCGACCTGGAGGCCGAGCACGTGGCAGGCGCCGCCGCCGCGGTCATGATCCAGTTCGAGGGCCCTTAAAATGGCGGTCCCGAACCCTATTGAGATTCCGAGCACCGCGGCACCGCCGGTCGCCGCCGTGGTTCCCGCTTCCTTCGTGGTTGCCAGCACGCGGGCCGACTACCCTCTCACCGAGGCCGGGCTGCTCGCAGCCATTGCAGCCCTTCCTGCCGAAGGCGGGGAAATCTGGATCGGCCCGGGGGCGGGCATCATAATCACCGCCCCCATCGCGATCAGTAAGGACATCAAGCTGGTCGGTGCCGGTATCGGCTCCGCCATCATCGCCATTGACCCGGGCATCGTCGCGTTCGTGGTGGGCGGCGTGAACTTCACGGTCGAAGACTTGCAGTTCGACGGCGATGCTTCCGCCGGTCAGACTTTCATTCAGCATACGGGAGTCCCCGCCACGAGTGACCGCATCCTCCTCACCCGCGTCCTCGTGGACGGCGTGGACATCGTGTGCGACCAGAATGCGACCAGCCATAGCTGGAAGGTGACCGACTCCATTCTGATCGCCTCCGGCGCCTCGGCCCTCCTGAGCCAGGGCTCCGTGAACGGCGAGTGGGACGTCGTGAATTCGCGGCTGGAAGGGGAGGCGGAAGGAGTCCTCGTCTTTCTCGTCGCCAACTCGACGATCATCTCGGCTACGACGACGCTCTTCGGAAGCGGAACCAAGCTCACGAATTGCATCGTGAACACGACGGGCGGGGCCACCTTCAATCTCGACTGCCAGATCACCGGCGGCCGGATCTTGGGCGACGTCACCGCAGGCAACCTCTGCCGCTTCGCCAATTGCAGCATCGAGAACGACATCATCGCCGCAGGCGTGCAGCTCAGCGTGGTCGGCTGCAACCTGGAGACCTTCTCGTCGGACGGCTTCAACAACCACATCATCCAGGGAAACGTCTTTGAAGGCGGCGCAACCACCGTCACCCTGGATGACTCCAGCGGCTGCGTGGTGACGGGGAATGTCAACTGCCTGGTCCTTGAGGCGGGGACGGCCAACAGCAACCAGTACGCGGGCATCCTGCCCACTTCGACGCTGATCGGAGCGTTGTCGGTCGTGAACGACGCCCAGAGGTTCGCGTGGGCGTCTCCGGATGTTCTCACCATCACCGACAACGCCTTCTTCGCGCGCTTTCCCGTGCAGGTCGAGCAGGGGATTCGCCTCCTCTCCGTTGAAGTGGAAACGGCTCCCACGGGAGCGGCTCTCCTGGTCGACTTCCGCCTCGGCACGCGCGCGACGGGAGTCCTTGATGCCGCCTTCGCCACGGTGACGGTAGCCATTGGCGCCTTCACCGGATCGGCCGTGGTCGCCGGTATCACCATTCTTCCTACGCAATTCGTGGTCTGCGAGATCACCCAGGTCGGGAGCACCATTGCCGGAGCGAATGCGACGATGGTCGCGAGGGCCTGATCGTGGAAGTGCTCGCTGACGGGCGTATCAGCTTCAAGAGGGGAATTCCGCCCCAGTTCCAGAAGCACCAGACGGTCGAGGTCACCATCACGCTGCCGCATGATCCAAAAGGTCCGATGCTCCAGCCGACAAGAAAGGTGACGACGGTCTACTACAATACGACCTTCATGGAAGCCTTCGCGAAGGCGCAGGCAAGGTGGCCGAAGCGTCCGATCAGCGTCCGCACGCTCGCCGTGAAGTTCAGGGAAGACGAAGTTCAGCAAGCGCCCCAGGAGAAGGTCTAGCCCATGGCCGCAAAGACATGGGGTGCGGGCACTGGAGCTGGGGCTGACGGCCTCTGGTCGACCGGCGCGAACTGGACCGGCGACACCGTACCTGCCACGACGGATACGATCACCTTCGACGCTACGGCGGTCACCAACTGCAACATCGACGCGCTGGGCACGTTCAGCGGAGGGACCTTCACCGTCCAGTCGACCTACACCGGGCAGATCACGCAGAACGTCACCATGACGACGGCGGCGTTCGTGATGAATGGGAACAATGCGAGCGCCTACACGCAGGCCGCAAACCTCACGACGACAACTTTCAACATCACTACGGGAGTAATCACTTTCGGCTTCACCGTCAGTAGCGGCAACTTCCAATGCAGCAATTTGGGCGTTTCGAGCGGGTTCCTTGATTTCAGCGGCGTCGGCACCTGTCTTACGACGGGAACCGTAGCTTTCAGCACGGCGGTCGGGACCCCCAGCGTTGCCATCACCTGCCCCCCTGGCACCTGGGAGACGCGGAGCAATTGGAGCCATGCCGGAGCCGACCTCATCACCTTCAACGCCAACGGCGGCACGGTGTCCTTCACCGGCACCATCGACGGGGTGGTCATCAACGTGTCCTCCATCACCTTCAACTTGTGCGTCGTCAACCGGTCGAATCAGATTACCTTTTCCTCCGGGACTACGATTCCCCTGGGCTCGAATCCTGCGTCCACCTTCGGAACGCTCGACAACAATGGGACGATCACGGCGTCCGGCACCTGGACCATCACGGGGTCGACCATCCTTCGGCTCAATGCCAGCTCGGTGACCAGTGGGGCCATCACCAAGATCATCACGAATGGGAGCGTCACGATCAACGCGACGGCCTCTTTGACCGCCACGGTGCCCTTCGACTTCGCACCCACGATAACCACGCGGACGATCACGGCGACGGCCTACACGTTCGGAACCTGCACGGTGGTTTCCGTGGGTAATGCCGCCTTTCGGATCGCGGCAGGGACCACGATTCCCCTTGGGGCGAATCCGACGACCAGCACCGGGACCGTGCTCTTCGAGGTCATCGGGACGGCGACGGCCTCCGGAACCTGGGCCCACACCGGAGGGTTCCAGGTCAACGCGGGAGGGGTCGTCAGCGGGGCGATCACGGCGTTCAACGCGAGCATCCCGGCCAATACGTTCACCGTCTCCGCTACCGGGACTTTCCCCTCCGGCGTCGTGCTCACCGTGACGGGAAGCGGGAACTGGTCGCTGGACGCCACGGCTGTTACGTTCGGGCAGGTGATCCTCAACCGAACCGTCGATGCAACGACGACCTTGATAACCGCCGGAACGGAAGTCCCCCTCGGCACCAATCCGACGATCAATCTGGGATTCAATCCCGTCACCTGGAGCGGGGACTTCTCGGCCACCGGCGTTATTTCCTACACCGGCGGGAACGCGACGTTCGGAGCCGCGAGCGTCATCACGGGGACCTTCACCTGGAAGCACCTGGTCGCGACGAACTTCACGGTTAATGCGGCGACCACGTGGCCGTCGACCGGCGGGTTCGAGTACAACGTGACCACGGCGAACAACAGAGTCTTTGCCGGTGGCGGAAAGACCTTCGCTCTGTTCCGTAGGACCGGCTCCAACAGTGCCCAAATCAGCATCACCGGGACCAACACGTTCACGGCATTCGAGGACAATGAAGGCTCCGTTGCCCACACGCTGATCTTCCCGAACGTCACGACGACCGTTGGGACCTTCGCCGTGAGCGGCTCGGTGGGAAAGCTGGTCACGCTGGCGAGGACCGGAGCGGCGGGTACTTTCACGCTCACGAAGTCGACGGCTGGCAATGTCACCCAGGTCGCCTTCATCTCCGTCTCGAACTCCACGGTGGATGTAGCTCCCGTATGGTACGCCGGAGCTACGCCACCCTCGGTCGATGGCACAGGGAATACGAACTGGATCTTCACGGAGGCGCCTGTCAGCATAAAGAACCGCAAGCAGGCAGTCTTGCTGTAGGGTTTTGTGGGAATGTGCCTTGTGGTAAGATTGCCTTTGGAATGACGAGGGGATTATGAGACTGGCCTACTGCACCGACTGCAAGCCCCCCCAGGTCGTCGCCTGCGGGCCCATGTCCGCCAAGAGCACGCCCACGCACCTCGTGGGGGAGAAGGTGCACGGGTCGGTCAAGGTGATCGCGGTCCCCGATCTGCGGCCGATGCGCGGCGAGAAGCCCCAGGCGTTCCTCAACAGGGTGGCCGTGGCGAACAAGAACCTCATGACATAAGTCGCCGCCTATCCGCACTGTCGGAGGCGGAGAACATAGATGAAAGGGCGCCAGATGGATGCTTCGTGCCGCTGGATCATCGGGGGGCTGGTGTTCACGATCCTCGGCATGGCCGGGTACATCGTGAGGCTCCAGATGGAGAGGGTCGCGGATCTCAAGGCGTGGGTCAAGTCGCTGCGGGAGTACAACAGTATCCTGGATCTGGTGGGCGACGTGAACGAGAATAAGCCGCCCACGGGAGGATGAAGGTGAAGAAGCTAGTGGCGGAAGCCAGGCAGCTCGACAGCTCGCTCAAGGAGACCCTGGTGGGCCTGTACT
>Ga0214473_10004647_pt1 | contig 16495 bp, 16 predicted proteins | sample RVTome_7_FD_203509 | JGI IMG/M metagenome (GOLD analysis project Ga0214473, IMG submission 203509) | Soil microbial communities from uranium-contaminated site in the Upper Colorado River Basin, Wyoming, United States - RVT98D197 | ecosystem: Environmental > Terrestrial > Soil > Contaminated >... | reverse complement strand
ATTTTGCCCGTTACGGGTATCTGTAAAGGAATATAATTCCGGATACAGCATTTGCCAACAGGAGACCCTTTTCTTATGCATTCTAACAGGCACCCCGATTTCGCCTGTCGAGATTTGTAAAAGAGTGAAGATGGTCATCAGGCGAAATCGGTGTGCCAGTCCCCGCGATTGAGCCATTTTTGCTATAATCCCCTCTCAGTAATTATTAAGGAAATTATCTTCCGCAGGTGTCGCGCGGAAGATGAGGTGATATCGTGGAAGGACCGGACGTAACCATCTGGACCGCTTTCGTGGCGGGTTTAATCAGCTTTATTACGCCGTGCGTGCTGCCCCTCGTGCCGGTTTATCTGAGCATATTGTCGGGATCATCCTTCGACCAGCTTACCGGCAGGGGCGCGAGCATCACTCCACAGGAACATAAAGAGATTCATGTCCGGGTTATTTCCAATGCCCTGATGTTTATTCTGGGATTCACGATACTCTTTATCGTTGCCGGCACAGTCGCGGGTTCGATCGGGGATTGGTTTACGAGTCTCCGCTCCGAGCACAGCGGCGCTGTCACGAACTGGCTTCTGATTATTTTCGGGGTGATAATGGTCTTCCTCGGCGTCAACATGGCCGGATTCTGGAAACCCGCGTTTCTTAATACAGAGGCGCGGTTTCATCTTCAGAAGGGGAAATGGGGGCTGTTATCATCGGCCCTTATAGGAGCCGCATTCGCGTTCGGATGGACACCTTGTATCGGACCGTTCCTCGCCGTGATTCTGGCCTTCGCCGCGGGGTCGGGAAGTAAGGTCCAGGGCGCTATCTTACTCCTCGCGTATTCACTCGGACTTGGGATACCATTTTTCCTGTCGGCATTGTCTGTAAATGCTCTATTGGCATTTTCCAGCAAGATGAAACGTCATTTCCACACCCTGGAGCTTGTAGCAGGAACGGTTTTATTGCTATTTGGCTTATCTATGGCAATATTGGGCATTATTGCCGTAAAAAATAACGCTAACTCCCTTAACATGATCAGGTCCAGGCTTGGTTGGCTCGATGACCTCTCATTGCAGGTGGAAAGGGGATATATGGAGCAGGTTACCGGTGACGAAGAGACCGGCGAAGCGACTGAATTACCTGGCATCGAGGAGCCTGGGAATAATCCTGATGAACCGTTCCCGGATGAAAATGGCGACGGGATTCCGGATTCTCATTGATTTCGAAAATGGGGACAGGCACCGACCTTGCCGTTCAAGTTAATTAATAAAGTCAACCTTGTTGCTCGTGCAAGGTCGTTGCCAGTCCCCATTTTCATAGATTCCTGCGAAAAAAATCCGTCACTCGATTTAAAAATTCATCGGTTTCGTGATAAAGGCAGTGACCCTCATCCTTAACTTTCCATGTCTGAACATCCACTCCGGCTTCTCTTGCCGCGCTCGCGAGATCGTCCAGGTTTGACGCATCAATACGCTCGTCGCATTCACCGTGAATTAAAAATAACGGACACTTTATTTTTCCGATTACATCGACAGGGTCGGGCCATGACGCCCATTCGCCGATCACCGATCCCGACAGGTTTTTGAAAATCCAGACAAACGACGGTTGGAAAGGTTCCGGGACCGAAATCGATGCTGTACGATTTGTTTGATGGGCTAGTTTCATTGCACGATTCGTCGTGAGATCGTGATAGGCCTGCGACTCGAATGTGGCATAGGAACTGTCGGCGACAACACAGGCGAGACGGGGATCCTCCGAGGCGGTGTATATGGACGTCGCGGCCCCCATCGATGCCCCGTATAACCCGATTCTCTCGGGATCGATCTCGGGACGGTTACGCAGCCAGTCGATCGCGGCCAGGGCATCCCACGATTCAGCACGTCCAAACGTGGTGATATCCCGGGTGTGTTCACCGTGCCCGCTCTGATCGATTAATAGAATTCCGTAGCCCTCTTTGTGGATGTGACGCGCAATTCCCGCAAGCTGCGCGCGTGTCCCGCCAAGACCGTGAAGAATAATAATGGCGGCGGGTTTTGCACCGGGCTTGTACCATCCGGGAACGATCTCGCCGTCTTTTGTCGGGAACTTGACGGGGATTCCGCCCGGCCCGATAGCCTCGCGCATCGTTTCAGGGATGGCTCTGCTTCCTCTGGGGATCGTATATGCGGCGCGCACGATCCGGATACCTGCCGGAACAGCGAATATCGCCGCCAGAACGAGCAAGACTGCTATCGCGCTCAAGGTCGCCATTATTTTTTTCTTCTTGCGAGGGTCCATAGATTGATAACAATGATTTTTTATTTTAACTTATTTTTCGGACCCTTATTTTACTCTTTTTTCTCCAAACTCCGCTTAAAAAATGAAACACGGCAACGATGTGGATGGACTATAGGAATCCGCTCCATAACTGTCGCGGTTCTGTTGTTAGTCCGCGCTATGATGGCGGGTAAATCCTACAGAACCGCGACAGTTATGGAGCGGATCGACTGTGCAATGTTGGAAGTGACTAAAATAAAAGCCATCAGGGGTTACCGTCTTCCTCCTGAGAGCCGTTCATTCCGAGAATATTTTCGGCAACCAGGTTCATAACCCCGTCATCGATCACATTACCGTTCTCGTCAAGAAGCCCGAGACACCCCATATGGTTGTCGCCTTTTGGTCCTTTGCTAACCTGCCCGGACTGGTCGAGGGACACAAGTTCGTTATGAGCATCGACCGAGACATAATTCGAGGGCGCGAAATTGCGGTTCTCGATATCCGTCTCTCCGAGAGCCCTGTCGCCTTCTTTCATCAAATAAAGCCAGCCGAGGACATTATCTTCACGGGAGTAGTAGTTATAAAAAGTACCAACTCTGTTCTCAATCGCTTTTCCGTAGAGATGATTCGTCTGAACCTCCTCATTGTCGACGGATGCCCCGACCATGTGGATTGAGTCTATCATCACGGGGAGGTCGCGGAATGCCGGGTTTTCGTCGAGTACGCGCAGGCATTCGAGTATAGTGCGTACGCCGAGAGAGTAGCCGAGAACATGAATTCGCGCGGTCGGGCACTTTGCCTTGTAATCGACAATAAACCTCGCGAGCTTGGGACCGTTCATCGTGGCCTGGATTCTGCCCTCGTGAAATCCGACCATCGCCATCGGGTCGAGCTGTGTGTTGGCGTCCCAGCTATAGCCCACAAGCGCCGCGTCAAATCCATTGAGCTGTAGAGATCGCTGGGCGCGTCCGCACGAGTTCGAGGCCTCCTGCGGGTAGTTGTTAAAGCCGTGGACAATTATCAACAGGTCATCGGGAGAGCGTGTGCCGGCATGGTATCCGGGGATTTTACCGATCGTCTCATAATCATATACGCCGTGCTCCCGTGTGAGTTTTCCGTTTCTGAAATGTCCGCGCGTGCTGATAATGGGCATCGGCAGCGACGGCTCGTTCCAGTCCGAAAGAGACATCAGGCCGAGTCGATTCATGATCCACCCTGTGATCCCGCCTCCTGCGAGGATGATCAGGATTGAAACGATAACTATTCTCACTGTCTGCTTTTTCATTTTTATGTCAGCCATGTCCCGGTGAATCGAGTTCCGGAGGAATGTCGAATATGTAATTCAGTTTCGTGAGATCGTCGAGACCGCCCTCGAACCCGTAACTCACAATCACAATCCAGTAACCGTCGCGCCACTCGATGATTTCCATGGATGTGTGATTTTCGCCGACAACGACAAGCGCGGGTCTGTCGCCGACACGGGTTCGTCCCCGGATCGCCCAGTTATCATGCGATCTTGCGGCGCCATCGAAAAATTGTATTATATCTTCCGAGCTGTCTTTCGATTCAAACTGCAGTGTGATCGAACCTGCGGGATCCGGACTGTCCGGGTTATCGACCTGACCGGTGATCGGTATCTCACCATAAGGGTAGAGAGCGCCGGGGTAGGGCTGGTACCCTGCCAATACCAGAACTTCCTGAGTGTGCTCGATTTTTTCAGCCGCAATTTTCCATTCGCGGTATTTATACATGTACTCCTTGACGAGCGACCCGATCCCGACAAAACCGAGCAGCGAGCTCATTATATAAGCGTAAATCGCGACGGTTCGAATCCTGTGGAGGATATTCCGGCTTCTGTAGTCGCGCCATATGAGCATCCAGTGCACCGCCTGGAGGATCATCACGATGATGCTGATCACCAAAAGTGTTGTGTGGGGAGCGTAAAAGACATTTTCAAGCGCATGAGCGAATATCCATGCAAGTACCAATGAGGGTATCATACAAACCGCGAGCAGCCATCCGAAAGCCCGTTTCCAGTGGCTTGCGTGGAAGTGGTAAAACATCGTCCCGATCACCCACGGGAAAATCCACATGAGAACCGCGAACGCGCTCGATAGATATATGCTCCTCAGCCACATGACGTGGTATTGATCTGCACACGCTCATCTGCAACAATATTTTACTAACTGTTGCAAATTGTATAACACGAAATCGATCATGTCAAGGGCAGGTTACTGATATTTCACGACCGGTCGAAGTGCTGCTTGAGTCGCGCGAGGATCCTCGGGGCGATCTGCCTGACATTGATATTGCTCGCGAATCCTCCTCCCTGGCCCTCGATATTTATCTCGACCTTCGTCCGGCCGTTTTCGTCGATCACCCTCCATTCGGCTGCGAGCTCTCCAAGGGACGATTGAATCCGTGTGACGATTCCCGCGCCTGGGCGCGACTGGTGGACAGTAATCAGGCACGGTGAATTACTGTACCGTGAGTCATAAGCGCCCTGGACCTCGCCGGCATCGTCGGGGAGCGAGTCAAGGTCGGGAATGATCAATTGCTCCCAGAATTTGAGCTGAGTTTTCATATGCGCGATAACCCGATAGACCTCTTTAGGGTCTCGGTCGATTAGAACTGTCGCCTGTGAGAACATCGGGGAAAGTATAGCTCAACAGTTGATTGAATGCATGGTGATTTATCACCCAAAGACTGTGAGGTGTCCTGACTGGATCTTATAATTGCGCATTAGATGACGGAGAAAGGTCAAAATAAATCCAAAGCAGCTGTTCAGAATATCAGCCGCTGTCAATTGGATCGCCCGAAGGCGACCTTTGGGACGCCTGCAGTTACCGGCTCGATCCACTCGACCCTGTCACAGAAGCCAGCCCAGTAACCGTTGTCTTGACGGACCACGATCGAGCTAGAGAGACCTGGATTAATGCCGAGTATATCGAGAGCATCCCAGTTTCCGCGTGCTGGTACCTGGATTGTTTGGTAGCCACTGAGCTTATTAGGGTTATTCAGCGGAAGGCTCATATCGATCCGCCAGACTTCCTCATATGCAAAAACCGAGCCAATAAAAGAGTAAAAGGCAGTGATACTCGCTTGAGGCGGGTCATTCCCGGTCTGATAGTGAATTGAGATGGCGGGCAAAAACCTGTTGGGTGGCTGTATTTCGCCTTGGTTGTTGACAATACACCAATTCTTTAGTCTGCTGTCAATCTCGTATATGCAGTATTCGCCCTCTGCAGTGGACTCCTGGACATAGACTAGAGCTCCTATGTGCTCGGAATTCGAGTTGGGGCCTATACAGATATCGGGAATACCGGAGTGAAGAGTAGTGGGGAATGCAGGGTTGCACGCGGATATCGCAAGACTTCCTTTCTCGCCGTCGGATTCGTCGGTACCCCAATATGTCACACATGGATGAAAGTGATTTGTATGCCCTCCCTGGCCGAAGGCGCTGTAGGCGACCCCGACAACATCCTCTATTCCGACCACACTGGGAATATTCTCGATCATGCCGACATCAATCCTGGGCGTCCATCCCCCATGATCGTCAGAATGCACAGGATACTGGTCCGACCATGTTGTTGTCGCACGATCGTATCGGCGGTAGTAAACTCGCGCAGGTTCCGATGCTACCGTATAAACAAGGTACAGGTCTCCCGTGTATGGATCATAGGAAATGTCGGGATGCCACTCATCAGTATCAGGTAAGTCCCATCGATAATCGATTCTATCAGGCTCAGCCCCAGGGAAAGTAAACCACGAGTCGACCCATCTGTCGATGGAAACCCCGATATCCCACTTCGAGATTCCTCCCTCCACGCCTTCAACCATGTAGCATACCGCGAGTTCTACGATAGAATCCTCAGGACTTACTGTGCTGTAGAAATACATTGTGTCGCAACGCGGGAATTTCCATCTCAAATAGCATGGGGCGTACTGCGTGACCCGCCATTCCGGACCAATAGCCTGGGAATAATCGTCTGGGCCGTTCATCAACCACCTGCAGCGTACTTCTCCAGTAACCCCGGCCCCACCTGGGGAAATGTCATCATCGACCATGCTGACCCCGGCGCAGTAGTTAAAAATGTCATCTTGGAAGTTCGAGCGATTCCAGACGTCCCCGGGCTCGTAGATCCCGGGTGGTGGGTCCGGTCCGACCACCAGAGTGGCCAGGTCAACATGCCAGGCGAGTTTGTTAAGTCCCGCAACAAAGAGGTTCTGCACAGAAGAAAAATCCTCCAAGCTGCGCATAATGTCACTGGGGATCAGAGGGCTGATTCCCTGTCCGCACCCCATGCAGAGGGCAAAACCAAGCACAACGGTGACCAGAAAGGGCATTTGTCTCATTTGTTTCTCCTCCCTTAGAGACTGTAATCTATTTAGCAATTTCAAAGTCATATATATCAAGGACAATTTTCTCTAGCACCCACATCTCTCTAAACATGACTATTTCCCTGTATACTCCGTTTTCAAGGCCGTAGCTAAAATCCTTTCCGATAGTGTAGTAGGCATCCTGCAGCTCGGGATCGCAGAATAGTAAAGGCCCCGGGGCATTGATGTCTCCATTCGGCTTGAGATAAGTCAGGTATGTATTCCCATCCCAACCGAACACAAAACCATACCATGCCGCGCACTCGACCCTCAGATCGCTGCAGTCGTACAACGGGTCACCGCAGCAGGTATCGTCGGTAATCGGGTTTCCGTTGTTGATAACGAGATTGAACAAATACGGCTCGGGCTGATTTGCGGAGTACGGAAAGTCGTTGAGCGGATCGGTGACCGGCTCTTTAATCGGAGGTTCCCAACAGGCCTCGACCGCGTACCCCGCCACGATGGGCTGCCCTGCCGGCAACCAGACTGTATACGTTCTCACGACTGACGAATCGACCGCGAACATGTGCCTCTCTTCATGCGTGTAGAAGTTCTTGAACCCGTTCAGATTTGCGGTTGGAGTTCCGGTCGAGAACTTGCCCGGCAGGTAGTTGAATATCGGCAGGTCGCTCCCTGAATCCCATGTGGGGCTCCATCGCATTGTCCACCCGTCGGAGTTCATAAGCTCCGGATCGCCTTTCAGCCGCCAGGAAATCCTGAAGGGATCAGGATACGGCGGTAGTGCTTCGTAGTGACTGGGGTATTCGTACGACCCCGAAAACATGAGGATGCCTTTGACATCGAACCCGGTATATTCCGGATGTCCATTGAACGGATGGGTGATTTTGACGTCTATATCTACAGTCCCGTCCCCGTTGTCCTTGATCGCGAGAATCTTAAGGCAGTCGGTGCAGTAGCTTTCCAGGAATTTCAGTGCGTTCAGATGAAACCGACTCGCGCGTTTTGGGACTATCTCTACCCCGTCATGAGCGGCGCTGATGTACCAGGTCCATTCACTCCACAATCTATACGGGCCATCAGGTCCCGCCTCATTCCCTGCCGATTGCTGGATAAGAATATTGGTTCCTGGAGAGACGGGTGACTTATCCGCGCAGCCGCATACAACCAGCGCTGCGACCATGATCAGAATGATCGATCTAGCCATCAGGGCGCCCTCCCGGTCGTTTCATGAGTCCCTGCTACTTTCCGTAGCGGTCACCTAATAGAATTCTACCATGCCCCCCCTCGTCGTCAAGAGTCTCCGAAAAAATAATATGTAACCACATATAAATGTTAAAAAGACCGTCCCTTCTCATCCTGCGGGTTGGGGATCCCTGTCGAGGAGGATGAACCCGGTACCCCATGCTTCAGCGTGGGTCGGTTCAATAAAAAAAAAGACCCGCCATAAATGGCGGGGTACCGATTTATGTCTGAATATTAAAATGGCAGTTAATTTATTATTGCCCGCTTGGCGATGTTGCAGTGCCAGTCTGGGTTTCCGGGATCAGTTCAGTGACCATCACATAGTCGTTCCCGTTGGAATGGCAGCCAGTGCAACCCGCGAATCCGTTTTCCGCGACCGTTATGTTCTCTGGGGTATCCGTTTTGTCAGCTTTGAACCAGTACCAGCCTTTGCCCCCGTCGCTGTCGTCCTGGGTTTTGATCTCTACTACCCAGCCGATGTACTCGTCGCCGGTATATGTTTCTTTAACGGATGCCGCGCCGATCGGGTGGGCCGTATTTCCGGCAGCCATTGAAGCCGAGAGGATGTCGTTAAGGAAGATTTTCACACGTTTGTGCGGGCTTGGCGAATCGTGGACGACCGCGTCATGCGCCCATTCGGAGTAGTTACCCTCCTGAAGCCATGTGAACAGGGCGACCTTTTCGGCGGGGATGGTCGGGGGGGCCGGTGTCTCGACCGGTTCTTCAACCGCAACTGGTTGTTCGGTAGCTGCAGGTTGTTCAGCAGCCGGCCCCTGAGCGGTCTGAGCATCTGCCTTTGGGGTAGCCGGACAACCTGTCAGGATCATTGCGCCAAATAGCGCGATTACTGATAGCAATAACAGGGGAGTTTGGAATTTCACGTCTCTCACATCCTTTTGTTTCAGGGCCATTTCCAGTCCTTATGCAGGAGTCAGATAGCAGCCCTGTCGATGTGGGCAAGTGTAGCACTAAAATGTCCTATTTTGGAGTCTGACCGCAACAGTGGTTCCCTGATAGACCTTACATTATTTCAGGTTAATAAAATCTTATTGCCCGTACCTTGCATTGGGTGTATAATCCGCGTTTTTCCGGGGTCAAATTTTTAAAAAACAATAAATCCTGCAAAGGAAGGAAGAAACCATGAACTGCAAAACACCCGACGACTGCCTGAAATTCGTAAAGGATGAGAACATCAGCTACATCCAGTGCTGGTTTACTGATGTTCTGGGGGTCCTGAAAAGCTTCACAATCACACCGTCCGAGCTTGAAGAAGCCGTGAGCGAGGGTATGGGATTCGACGGTTCCTCAATAGAGGGATTCGCGCGCATCCATGAGAGCGACCTCATCGCCAAACCCGATCCAACCACCTTCGCGATCCTCCCGTGGGAGGGCGAGGATAAAAAAGTGGCGAGAGTTTTCTGCGACATCCTCCAGCCGGACCAGACCCCATACGAAGGCGACCCCAGATACGTCCTAAAGCGGTTCATGCAGCAGCTCCAGCAACAAGGCTACCAATTTTTCGTCGGACCGGAGCTCGAGTACTTCTACTTCAAGGGATCGAGGTGTCTCGAGCCGCTCGATCATGCAGGATATTTCGACTCGATCCCCCTCGACCTCGGGCACGACCTTCGCAAGCAAACCGTGGGTGTACTGCAGCAGGTCGGAATCCAGGTCGAGTACGAACATCACGAGGTCGCTCCGAGTCAGCACGAGATCGACCTTCGCTATGACGAGGCTATGAAAATGGCCGACAAGGCTATGACATACCGTGTCATTGTCAAGGAAGTGGCGCGTCAGAACGGTGTGTACGCCACCTTCATGCCGAAACCGATTTTCGGAGAGAACGGAAGCGGCATGCACGTGCATCAATCGCTGTTCAAGGACGGCAGAAACGCGTTCTATGACAAGAACAAGGAATTCAACCTGTCCGATCTGGCGCGGTATTACATCGCCGGGCTTTTAAGGCACGCGCCTGAGATCACCGCGGTCTGCAACCAGTGGGTGAACTCATATAAGAGGCTGGTTCCCGGTTACGAGGCTCCCGCGTACATCTCTTGGGCACGTCGAAACCGCTCGACGCTCATCCGCGTGCCTATGTACAAGCCGGGGAAAGAGAACGCGACGAGAATCGAGTTCAGATCGCCTGATCCCGCCGCGAATCCGTACCTCGCGTTCGCGGTTATGGCGGGAGCCGGGCTTGAGGGCATCAAGAACAAGTACGAGCTTCCCGACCCGATAGAAGAGGACATCTTCGAGATGAACGAGAAGGAGAGGCACGAGCGCGGAATCAGCGAGCTTCCGGGCAACTTGTATGCTGCTATTCTCCTGTTGGAAAAGAGCGACCTCGTGAAGAAGGTCCTGGGCGAGCATATTTTCAATAAGTTCGTCGAGAACAAGAAGATCGAGTGGGACAAGTACCGGGTGCACGTGAGTCAGTATGAGATCGACAAGTATCTGCCGGTGTTGTAAAGTTTTTAATAAATGAATTTAACGATCCCCTGATTTTTGTCGGGGGATTTTTTATTTCAAGTCCAATTTATAAGATGAGGCACCTGTAAAACCGAGGACGGTTGTACAGGCGCCATCGGGGAATTTTGGTAAGCTTAAATTATAAATGTATACCTTTGCAGGGATTTCGCTGTTTCATATACAAGTCCAATTTATAAGATGAGGCACCTGTAAAACCGGGGACGGTTGTACAGGCGCCATCGGGAATTTTTCTTTGAAGTTCTATTATCTCTTGCCTGTACTTTCCGGCAGATCACAATGGCGCCCATACAACCGTCCCCGGTTTTATGGGTGCTCCGTCTTATGAGTGATAAAAATCGTAGAAATCTCAATGGTTGCTGAATGTTCCATTTATAAGATGAGGCACCTGTAAAATCCGAGGACGGATTGTACAGGCGCTATCGGGATTTTTTCTTTGAAGTTCTATTACCTCTTGCCTGTACTTTCCAGCAGATCGCAATGGTGCCCATACAACCGTCCCCGGTTTTATGGGTGCTCCGTCTATAGATAATAAGATGAGGCACCTGTAAAATCCGAGGACGGATTGTACAGGCGCCATCGGGATTGGAGGACGGATTGTACAGGCGCCATCGGGATTTTTTCTTTGAAGTTCTATTACCTCTTGCCTGTACTTTCCAGCAGATCGCAATGGCGCCCATACAACCGTCCCCGGTTTTATGGGTGCTCCGTCTATAGATAATAAGATGAGGCACCTGTAAAACCGAGGACGGTTGTACAGGCGCCATCGGGAATTTTTGGATTAAGTTGACAAGCAGGTTAAGTTGACAAGCGTGTTAATGCCCATTGCCATTGACCTTTCACGCTTTCGATGTTATCGTACACGCCGCTTTCAGTAAGCGTCAGAGTAAATAAAGAAAAAGGTGATTGAGAACCATGTCCGACAAAGTTGCAGACCTGGCAGGTCCAGGTATTGGTACATACGAACAGGTTGAGGCGGCACTGCCGGCAAATTATAAACCGCTCCTCAACCCGAAAGAGACCCAGATAGCCCTCAAGGCTGTGAAAACCTACATTGAAGACGGTCTCCTGAGTGAACTTAACCTAATGCGTGTCGAGTGCCCGCTCATTGTCGACCGCGACAGCGGTATGAACGACTATCTCGACCGCGACGGGTCGCGCACCCCGATCGATTTCTACATCAAGAACGACTATGAGAAGAATCCGATCCATGCCCAGATCGTGCAGGCGGTCACAAAATGGAAGAGGTTCGCGCTGAAGCAGTACGGCTTGCAGCTTGGAGAGGGCCTCTACACCGACATGCGCGCCGTCCGCAAGGATTACTTCCTCGACCATGACCACTCGGCATACGTCGACCAGTGGGACTGGGAGAAAGTAATCAAGGCCGAGGACCGCACTCTCGACACACTCAAGGACGTTGTCAGAAAGCTCTGGAAAGTCCTGGTCGGCGCCGGAAAACACGCTCAGGAAATGTTCCCGCAGTTGAAGGATGTCTATCCCGACTTTCCGGAGGAACTCGTATTCCTGCACGCCGAAGAAATACTCGACATGTATCCCGACCTGCCGCGCAAGCAGCGTGAGACAGCGATCATTCAGAAATATCCAGCGGTATTCATTATCGGAATCGGCTGGACGCTTGAGGACGGGTATCCGCACGAGATGCGAGCCGCCGACTATGACGACTGGGTGACCCCCACGATCACAAAGGACGGCAAATTAATGCACGGCCTGAACGGCGACATCCTTGTCTGGAACCCGGTGTCGAAGAGGCGTCACGAGCTTACGTCGATGGGCATCCGCGTAACCAAGGAGACCCTCGTACAGCAGCTCAAAGCTACAAATCAAATGCATTTCCTCGATTTGCCCTATCACAAGATGATCATGAACGACCAGATACCGCTGTCGATCGGCGGCGGACTTGGTCAGTCGAGGATTTATTCGTATCTGCTCAGGAAAGCGGCTCTCGGCGAGTGCTCGTGCACCGTCTGGCCGAAGATTCTCCGCGACATTTGCGCTGAGAAGAACATTCATCTGCTTCAGTAATAATTGAAAGCAGCGGTTTTGGAAATTCAGCGACGCGCCGCGGCGGGTCGCTTTTCCAGTTTCCGGGTTGCCATTCTATTGGTTTAATGATAAATTGTTGTGGAACAAACTCACGATTGGTGAGGTACTCGAATGCTGGCTAAAAAAACGAGGCAGGTATCAGACCTGGAGTTAAGCCGTCTGAAAATGCTGGCTCACCCAATCCGGTTGAAAATCTACAACGCGCTGTCGTCGACATTGTCCGTCCGCGAAATCGCTCGGACAGTTCGAATCGACAGGGAGCTTCTCTATTATCATGTCAGGGAATTGTTGAAAACCGACCTGATCAGGGTGGCGGAAGTAAAACAGGAGAAAAACACCCGTGAGGCGTATTACAGGCGGGTAGATGACATTAACATCACAATAATGCCGGGGCAGAGGGACGAAATCTCCGGAAACGCGATCGCGTGCGTCATACAGAGCATGGTCGACGATTTCGTGGTTGCGGACAAGACAAGGGACGATGTGCTCGCATCCGCGTCAAGACGTACGCTTAAAGTGAAGCCTGAAAACCTCAACCAGGTAGCTCAGGAGATAATAAAATTCAGGGAAGAGGCATGGGAAAAGCTGAAGATGCTGTCCGATGAGGACTCGGAAGACGCGGTTGCAATTGAAATTCTGCTGGCATTTTTTCAGAAGGGATAATCGACCCGCCATAAATGTCGAGGTATTTGCGTACGCGGTGTGGGTTTTGTCCGAACCGACCCACCATAAATGGTGGGGTACCGGAAATTTTTTTCCTTTGAAACCATTTATATATGCCATATTCCGGTTCCCCATGCGGTACCCCATGCGGTTCCCCATGCGGTTCCCCATGCGGTACCCCATGCTTCAGCATGGGTCGGTTTGCAAGTGGATTTTTTGTATCGGAAACGCGAATGTAAATGAGCGTGCATCCACTTTTGTAACATACACAATATGCGTAATCAACTCCACTTTCGATGATTCACGGCACGCTCACTAATGTTCGCGTTTCCGATACGAAAAAAAAACCATCCTGGGAAATTTCACAGGGGACAATGTACAGCAAGTCAGTAATCGGCCTTACTATTGCATCGGGTTTAATGTAAAATATCACCGCATATGACCGAAACACAGTCGGAAAAGAAAATTCTCATCATCAAATTCGGCGGACGGACACTTCTGGACGGCGAGAGGATCCGTGAAAACGCGTTGAAAATCGCAAGGATCGCAACGACCAGCCGTGTTGTGGTTGTTGTGAGCGCGATGGGCGATGAGACAAGCAAACTGATCGGGCTTGCCCATGAGGTTACGGGCGGAAATCCCACGCCGGACGACACTATACGGGTGGCGTCAATGGGTGAAATGAAATCCGCGACGCTTTTTTCGGCGGCGTTGGAAGCCTGCGGGATAAGGTCGAAAGCTATACTGCCGTTCGATCCGAACTGGCCGGTCATTGTTAGTGAAACGAAGGCTGAAGTTCTGAGCATGGAGAAAATCAACGAGGACCGCCGCCTTCACATACACGAAAAAGAGAGTAAAAAACGTCTGGAGGAAGGTCTTGTTCCCATGATTAAGGAGGGAATCGTGCCGGTTGTCTGCGGATTTCTGGCGCGGGACCCGGACGGCAACCTTACGACGCTCGGGAGGGGAGGGTCGGATACCACCGCGTTTTTCCTCGGGAAATTGCTGGGCGCTGAAGAGGTCATAATTGTCACCGATACGGAAGGAGTCCTGAAGGCCGATCCCAGGGCTGTGGAGGCTCCCGATAAAATCTCGGTAATATCGACCGACCAGCTCGACAGCATGGCGAGATCTGGAGCGCTTGTCCTTCATCCGCATTCGCTTGAGTATAAGACGCCGGAGATGCGGGCTCGCGTGGTGCATTTCTACAAGGAGGATATTACCGAGGGCGGGACGTTAATAGAGGGATTTTTGCGCGCAACTTTAAGGTCGACTCCGTTTCCCCTTGCGTTGATCAGCGTTGTGGGGGAGGAATCGATCGAGGACCCCATGCTGATGAGCCATCTTGCAGCGAGTCTCGCGGACGCGAAGATAACGTTTCACGGACTTGCCGTGACGCATGGGTACATGGGAATTTTCGTCCCGGAAGAACATAGCGACAAGGCTTACCATGAAATCCATAACAGGCTGCAGGCGGAGGCGAGTTTCAAGTCGATCGCGCTTAGGAGAAATGTGGCGAGGATCAATATTTCGTCGCCGAAATTCCAGGACCAGCCGGGGATACTGGCGCATATCGCGAAATTGCTCGCGGATCACGGGATTAACGTGATCAATCTGATCACTTTACAGGGGGATGTCGCGGTTTATGTCGATTGGACTGAGCGGGAATCGACGATCCAGTTGCTGAGGCGTCTTGCGGTTACCGCGAGACTCGACGAGGTTTTAGCGGGGAGATAATAGGTTTGAAGACGGACTTATGAGCAATTTATTCAATCCGCTTAAATTTCGATAAATCATCACATTCCCCCAGCCCATATTTGTCATTTTTATTTGTTTAGTTTTTTGTCCAGGGGTTGACTAGAGCATTTTCAAACTGATATGCTACCTCTTTCGTACAGCCGGGAACGGTTAACCCGGACATTGTTGGTATGCCCTTCGGGGCTTAGTCTGCTTGCATCGACACGGAGGCGCAAGTGTTTAAAATTCTTTTCAGTTTCGGCTACTGGAGCCTGGACTACCTCTATATCACGCTGGTGGTCGTGGCACTGCTGCTGCTGGCGCTGTCGCAATCGTACGCGAGCGCCCGGAAAATGAAATTCCTGCCGGCTCTATCGGTGAGTTTCGGGATACTCGTAGTCGGACTGGGCATCACGTATTTTCTTTTCAATGCCTTTTTTATTGAGAAGAGGCATCCCGACCAGCCGCAGCATATCGCGATCTACTCGTACGGATTCATGCTGATGGTCTCGTTTATTGTCGGTACTATCTGGCTGATTATACAAGGCAAAAAGGAAAAGCCCGCTATCGAGGCTGATACGGTGCTGGACCTGATGGTCTTCATAATAATCGGTTCGATTGTCGGCGCACGTCTTGTTTATGTCGCGACTCAATCCCAGGACTACACGGGTGAATCCGCCAAAAACATCCTCCTGATAACGGAGGGAGGGTTGTCGATACATGGCGGAATTATCGGCGCGTTGCTGTTCGGCTGGCTGTACTGCAAATTCAAGGGACTTGAGTACTGGAAGATGGTCGATTTCGTGATACCGGCGGTCGCTCTTGGACAGTTCTTCGGACGAATCGGCTGCTTTTTGAACGGATGCTGCTACGGCATCAAGCTCGACGTAATCGACAAGGCGATCCAGGCCAGTGAGAAATCAGGCCTTAAAAATATCTTTGTCTTCCCGAACGCGGAGACGTGGAAATCGCGCGGTATGGGCGATGACCTTTCAAGGTTCTATGATGCAGGGACAGCGGCAATCGGGCAGTATGCCCGCCATCCGACACAGTTGTACGAAGCGGTCGGAGCCCTGCTGATCTTCTGGTATCTCACGAATTTCAGGAAAAACAAGATGTTCACGGGCCATGTTTTCCTGATGTATATCTGGCTCTATTCTCTCCTCAGGTTTCTGGTCGAGGAATACAGGTTCGGTTCGCCGGAAGCTGAGAAGGTCGATGAGATCGGGTCATCGATCGTGCTCTGGCACTTTATCACCATGGCTCAGGTCGCCAGTATCATTCTCGGCATCGTAGCGCTGTTCCTGATGCAGGACCTGAAGCGCCGTGCGGTGCTCACGCGCATGTTGAAGGAAGGGAAAACCCCTGCCGCTAAAGATACTGAGGCAGAAGAAGCAGAAGAAGTTGAAGAAGAACTTGATGGGGAAGCGGAAACAGAAGGGGAGTTAATTGGCGTTGGGCAAGAAGAGGAAACTATGGATGGCGATGAGGTAACGGATGACGAAAAACAGGTCGAGTATCAAGACGACGCCGAATAGTCGATTGAATTTATTGAAATTAATAAACCGCCTGGGTCCGGGCGGTTTTTTTTTGTAAAAAATGGGGACTGGCAACGACCTGGCACGAGCGATGATTTTACAAGTCTTCTGAGGTCATGTACGGCCAGGTCGGTGCCTGTCCCCATTTTCGCATCTACACACGAGCACGTGGACAGGCACCGATT
>Ga0214473_10004646_pt1 | contig 16499 bp, 14 predicted proteins | sample RVTome_7_FD_203509 | JGI IMG/M metagenome (GOLD analysis project Ga0214473, IMG submission 203509) | Soil microbial communities from uranium-contaminated site in the Upper Colorado River Basin, Wyoming, United States - RVT98D197 | ecosystem: Environmental > Terrestrial > Soil > Contaminated >... | reverse complement strand
TTTATTATTCTCGCCAATCTCCCCCCGCTGTCATTCTTGGCCAGCGTGGCCGCCGAAGGCAGCCTACTCTCTTTCTCTTGTCATTCCGAGGAGCGCTCGGCGCAGAGCCTGTCCCGAGCGCAGCCGAGGGAAGGAATCCCTGTAACAACGTCTTCGGAATAACCTTGTTCTACCAATCTATAAGCTTGCATAAATTTGATTCAAGCTGCCTGCAAATGTGCTTGCACCTTGCCGTTAATGCGCTCTTTGGGCTGGTAGCCCACCAAGCGCTCCAGCACCTCGCCTCCCTTGAAGAGCATCGTCGTTGGCACGCTCATCACTTGATAATCCATCGCGATCTGCGCCGCTTGGTCAACATCCAGCTTAGCCACTTTCACCGTCTCGCCCCACTCGTTGGCAAGCTCTTCTAATACGGGTTCAAGAATTCGGCACGGCTGGCACCAGGTGGCGCCAAATTCCAGCAATACAGGTTTAGCTGATTTCAAAACCTCATTTTCGAAGCTTTGGCTATCGACCTCTTTCAGTTGGCTCATCGGGCGACTCCATTCTTTGGTGGGAGAATTATCCTAGCAATACCGGAGAACGATGTCAAGCAAACTATTGTCATGATTTCGGAATTCTCATATCAAATGCTATAATCGTCGCTCCAAAACGTGGAGTTCGCTGATTCTTGTTTTTGCGAACTCCATTAGGTGCAAGACAGCTTCAGAATGAAGCTGTCTTAAGCACCGTACGGGCGCGTAGCTCAACGGCAGAGCAGTGGCCTTTTAAGCCATTGGTTGGAGGTTCGAATCCTCCCGCGCTCATTTTTTTCCCGTACTTTTCGATCTTTTTGGGGATTTTAGGTGCCACAATAAGATTCGGGTGCAATTTGGGGGCAATAGCGGGTTGGACGGATCTAAGGAATACTCGAATTTTTGCTCTTGGCAGCCAATAATTACCCGTAAATTCATGTGAACCTGACCATTTTTAATCTCAGTCAAAGGAATAACAGGCAGAGCATTGGCTTGCCAGGCCACCAGTAGGTTTGATCCCTGCAGGGATGATTTATCTAAAGGTTGGTAATAACCAGCTTAATAAACCAAGAGGAATATAAAAAGATGATGCGCCACCGCTTGGTTGCAGGTTCGAATCCTGCCGGGCCCATTGTAGAACACACATTGAACAAAATAGACCGAAATGGATTAGGATTGGGAAGTTCGCCCATTTAAATTAGCCGGTCAGTAGTGGAGTCATGATGGACTTTGCCCCATTGCTAGATTTACTTCCTTCTCTCGGTGTCGTAGCGGGATTGGTTTTTGCAGGGGTGGAACTGCGCAATTTCAGGAAGTCCCGTGAGCGCGATTCTGCCTTGCAGCTTTACAAAACCTTCCAAACTCCAAATATGGTTAGGGCAAGGCGAGTCGTTTTCAGTCTTCCTGACAATCTAGGTCGCCAGGAGATTGTTGACCTACTTGGTGACAGGCTGGAAGACGTCTACCATATGATACAGGCAATGGAGGGGATGGGGACGTTGGTCATGAAAAGGGAGTTCAGGCTTCAATTAGTGGAAGACTTTTTTAGTGGTTTGATCCTAATCAGTTGGAGAAAGTTGAAAAGATTTGTAGAGGATGAGCGCCGAGAAATGAAGAGGGAAACGATTGCTGAATGGTTTCAGTGGATGGCGGAAAGAATCACGGAGCGGGAAAAGAAAGCAGCGCCGATCCCGGGCTACATTGAGTACAAGGATTGGAAGGAGAAATAGAGGAGAACCCCTGCTAAACCGCCCGCCCTAATCTCGATTTGGCCGCTATTTGGGTGCAATTGGAATGGAATCAGTGGACATAGTAGACACTATAGACGATTTCCACCTCACTTTTGGGACTGAATAGAGGCTATTTTATGGCATGGTCTCTATTGACGAAAATGGCATCCGCCGCGTGGCTGCAGCTCGAATCCTGCCGGGTTAACTGGGATTGCACAAGCTCCTTGATTGTGTATGGGGTGCGGGGTTCTGCGCTCAAGGCCCTGCCTTCACAGCGCACATGCAGTCGCGCATCGCCAGTTAGTTTCAGATAGTGTCAATCGGAGCCCAAGGGGTAGCAAAATCAAGGAGATTTTCAACCACAAATATCTAGTGATAGATTAATTTCAATATTACGTGTCGCACCTATCGCACCGCGATAAGCAGAACTCAACACGTCCGGCACAATAGGAACGATGCCCTCGACTATTGCCTTTTGGGGATAGAGCTTAACTCTGTTGATCAGTAAATTAGTAATCTCTTGGTCGGAAAGTCAGCCCCGCCTACTCATTTTTGATTGAACCACAGGAATTTAGCCGACCCCAAGCTGGCGCTGAAATTCCTGAATGTCATACTTCGCAGCAACGCGCACGATCTTGCCCGCATCGTTGAATTCCTGTTCGAGTTGGTACTCCAGATCAAGGCGATTGCCATTCCCGGGGACATTCCCTTGCGGGGTTTGTAAATTGCCGGTAAAGGTACCCTGCCCTCGAACCCGGCTTGTGACTTTGTTTCCGCTCACTTGATGTTCGATCGCCGTACCCTTGAGATCGGGCATGGCTGTCACGAACCCGTCGTTATACTGAACATAGCCATCCACTCCGTTTAGTTCCTGACCCGTTGGGACATCAGTGACAACAACATTGGGATCCACGAAATCTTTGGCTTTCTGTCGAAAGCTCCTATCATTGAACATGTCAAAAGAAGCCTGAGCGAGCTGTTTGACGTCCATTTCTTTCTCCTTGGAATGATAGACGGGAAGTTACTTGCGCCGATTAATGTATTACAACTTTTACGGCTTAGCGTACACCGCACCGCCGCGGAAATCGATAGCGACAACGGGTTGATTGCCAACTACCCAGGCGTCGTGCCCGGGAGGGATCTCTCCTATATCGCCTGGCCCGAACTCTGCATCGGACCCATCGTCCATCTTGACGCCCATCCGCCCGGAGATGAAATAGGTCAGGTGATGAACCTGGCAGCTATCGGTTTTCACTACCGGTTTGACGGACTCCGACCAGCGCCATCCTGGTTGAAACGTGGTGCGCATGGGTTGCAGCTCACCGAAATTTACGACCTCCACCTTCCCTTTGGCAATAGGTCGTGTTTCGTCAGGGGCATCAAAGCTCTTCTTAATCATCTGGGCCATTTGGCACCTCCAATTTGATAAATATCGAATCTGATGCAATATCAGCCGCGCTCACAAGAGGCGACCCCTAAACGGTAGCCATCAGAAGGAGCTACGTCCGTAAGTGTAACACTCCACTCCCTCGACTACCCAATCCTGCTTTGGTAGGTACCTTACGCGCTGATGAAATTCCCGACCAACCTGCACGCACCCATATACAAGCTCCTTGATTGCAACAGACATATAGGACTCTAGGCCGACTTACTGGCTTTTTCGCAGAAACCCCTTCGACTGGTCTAGGCTTTTTCTGAGAAACGTCTGTTTCAACAACAATAGACTTTACTAAATCCAAAATCGCCGAGCGCTTCTCCCTCAACTGGTGCATTTTCGATTCTTTGACCTAAATCAATTTAGTTCCTGGATGGAAGTACCCGTATGGTTTTGTTCCGTAAAAAATCACAGAATCTACCAAAACAATATAAAGAAAGGCCGCCAGTCCATTAACCAATGGATTTTTGGTCATAAACTATTGAGGATCTGTGACATAGACGTCCAGTTGGCGGATGATTTTCCCATCTCTCAAATCATAAATAGTATTGGACACAAGCCGCCTTCCGTCTGTAAAGTCGACAGTAATTGTGCAGGCCGCGTTGCGCTCACCAACGACGGGGTTGTCCAAATGGACCTTCATGCCAGCTTTTCTTATACCTTCAAACGCCCCGCGAATGGCGGCGGCACCGCTCTTTCTTGGCGACTTCGGCGGAGCACCGTTGCCAATTTCTATATGTTCAAGGTTTGGAGAGAAGTAGGTCATAATTTTATCAACATCTAGTGCCTCAAATGACTTCTTGAACGCATTTATATCAAAGGCTACCTTATCACTAGTTTCCATTATTACCTCTTAATGTCGTTATCATACCTCACATAACTCGTACGAGATAGAATTCAACAGCCTTAGCCGAAATGTGTGTTCACCTTTTTCTCCTCCCCCGCTAAGCGGAAGGATATCGGTGGGAGTAACTGTGTTGGTGGGCGCAAGCGTGAAAGTCGGCAAAGGGGGTATTAGTGCTGCTGGCTGTAGGCGCCTTAGTTTTTGTCGGTATTGGTGCAGCGGTTCGTTGCAGGCGATGATTGGCATGCGCCAAACACCATGCTCACCACCATGATAATTGCGCCAACACGAAACGGAAAAGGTTTTCGGTCCATTTTTTGTCCTCCTCCGAAGACGCAAGCTCCTCGATCTTTACTACCGAGTCGCCTTTCCTCTAAATTTGGGTGCAGTTTTGGTGCAAACAGGCTAGAAACAGAATACACCATATTCTTTATTTCTTGTTTACTCCCTAAATCTGTGCCTATATGGATATTCGAGTATCTAAAAAGAAATTTAGATTTATTGGAAATAAAACTGGATTCCAACTTATCTAAATAAAAAACAATTGCTCCAAAAGCAAAGGTTTGGATCTAAAAGTGTTAAAAAAAGGTCTTCAAATTAATGCCAACTTGGATGTCTATGCGTACCGAACCGCCTTCCCTATCAAGTTTTTTGGAGGTAATTTGGGTGCAATTGGGATAGAAGGTATGGACACTATGTAAGCCATGACCTCATTTTTACGGTTAAAATCGCACTTTCAGCGCTTTCCCCTACTAAAATGGCTTCAGCAACAGACTTTTAAGTCATTGGTTGGAGGTTCGAATCCTCCCGCGCTCACTTTTTTGCCAGGTTAACCCCCTCTGGGCTTGCGGTGAGAAATGAAAGCCGCCGAGAGGATCAATGGTGTCAGCGCAGCCGCACACAATTGGGGCTGCCCTGTCTGCGAATTGGCCTCGGTGGGCTCTGGCGTTGGCGTGTGGGCCCGTTCCGTTTCGGTGGGCTTCGTCGTGAACGAACTCGTCGCGGTAGGCCGCAGCGGTGTAGCCGTCAGCCAGGGGAAATCGTAGCCTCCATTACTGAAACGCACGCCATCCGGAAAATAAAAAGAAATATTCTCGGCGATCTCAAGGACTTTGGGGTCGTTTGGTGCCAGTTGGAGCGCGAGCCGGATCTCGCCCAGCGCGCGAACTGCCTCCTCAGTCGTATCCTGCTCGAACCTTGCCCAATAAGCGTGGGTGCTCAAAAGGTCGGCAAAGCCGGCGTGCCAAAGGCCGTCCTCGGGGAGCAAGGTTTCAGCTTGCTCATAGGCCTCTACGCTCAATTGATACAGTTCAATTCCGCCCGCGTCCTGGCGAAAGCCTTTTCCATACATCCAAATTTCCTTATAGGCCTTACCCAACCGGCCCCAGGTCTCGCCGTCCTCCGGGTCCGCGGCCACCCTTTCCCGCTCAGCCAAAACTTGCTCCCACACCCGGGGCATCACCAATGAAATTTCGAAGTTATCTTGGCTGCTGGGTTCAAGATCCGTAAAGCGCCAGCGGATTTCGTTCCCTGAAAAGGCCCCGCCCGCCGTAGTTTGTGACCAGCCGATCTGATCTGCAAGGATTACGTTTTGTGGGTTGGCCTCATAGGGCAGGCGCACGATGATTTCACCGCTGCCTATGCTGCCCTTCCAGCCCGCTCCGGTCTCCAACAAGTAATAGAAGGCAATGAATGGAACATAGCCTGTCCCTTCGAGATCGTAAGAGACTTGGATGAACACATCTTGTCCCGCGGGAAAGGCCACATCGAATTCCGCCCAAGGCACCTCGACGCTGCCATAATACAGTTCGGGCCCGTTGGTGCGGCGGTAGGCGACCCGCGCGCCATTCACGCGGATCTCGATGTTTTCGATCTCAGGATAACTGGACCAGCCGTCACTAAAGGTGATGGGAAAGCGCGCCGCCATCGTCTCGTCTTGGTTGCCCAGGTTGCGCATGGTGAAATCGGCGCTGACCCGCGCCCGGCCCAGACTGTCGGCAGGCACATCGGCCAACACCTCGATGAGCACTGTCTCAGCCAGCATGCGCACCTGAGTCAATTCTTCCCCCGGCTCCAGATTCGAACCGGGCGGCTGGTGTGGCGGGGCGATATCTGCTACGCCCGGGGAGGCGAGCAGCAGAGCAGATAACAGGCCAATCGTCGCTCCCAAGGCTAGCTTATTGGGCGAAACACGCAGGATTTTCAGACCAATTAATTTCCTTTGTAAATAGACGATGAAGCGGTTCCATTTATTGTATATCATCGCTACCTTTGATTGATCCCGGTACATTTCTGGCAGGGCCATAGGCATAGTCACCTCGTCCATAATCTAAGCAGCCTGTTCTTGCATGTGTGCACCTGACATGTCCTCCGCAATGGGGGATCACCCAGGATGAAGGAGCCTTCTGAAGCGATCCTCATGGCCGCCTGCAGCCGCGGGCTTTTTGAAAAGGGCCTGGATTAGGAACCCTTACCTTACGATGATTTGATATAAATGATGGCCCGTCTGACCGGGATCATTCGTTCCCATACACCACACATCCAATGTAAAAGAAAACGTCCCGGCTTCTTGCGGGATGCCCGTGATCAACGTTGCATTTTCACTTGGCACTCTCTCAAGGAGCAGCCCGGGAGGAAGAATTCCCTCCGTAACCGTAAACTCGCCCACAAACGTTGTTACATTTTCCACTCTGACCTCAATCTCATAGGGAACACCCTGTTGAGCATCAGGCAGAACGTCAGGGATAAATTGCAGGGTCCCGTCATCATCGTTCTGTGGGTCTGGTGTGGGAGATGCTTCAGGACTTATATCTGAAAATAAGCTGCAAGAGGCTCCGATCAAAAATGTCAATAAGGCAAACGCTAATACCGGACGCGACCATCGCATAAAGGCCTCCTATCTCACTCCCCAGGTTTGAAGACGATAAAGTTGTCAAAGTAAATCTCAGTTTCACCGGTCTCCGAGTCTGCGCGCAGGCCAACATCACCGCTGCCGAAGGCTGGATCAACCGCATCAATGAGACGTTCACCGTTGACATAAAGGGTCAATGAATCGCCGATACAATCGGCGCGAATGCGATTGACCTGATCTCCGGGGAGAATAACATCGGATCTATCCGGGTCGGTGACAATAAGGCTTTTTTCGTCGTGATCTATCTTATAGATGACGCCCAAACCATTAATAGCAATCGCAAAATAATAATAACTGGATGTGCCGTCGCTATTTTCGCCATAACGGCAGAGCAGGCCAAATTCGTCGTACTTTGAACCGGAGGTTTTCCTGGCATCTACTTCCACCTGGACATCGCCCGGGAAATTTCTATTGGGATTCGCCCACGCATAATAACCTGCGGGGTACATCAAGAAGAAATAGCTGTCTTCAAAGTAGTATGTAGTTATTTCTCCGACGCGAATATCGTCCCAGCCGCTATTTGGATCTGAGAAATCATCCTGAAATTGAATAAGGTCCGGGGAGAAACCCGGCCCCGCCTGTGTGGTGGGTTCGGCCGCAACCGTTGATGGAACGGCAGTTGGTCCCGAGCCCGTTGATGGAGCAGTAGTCGGCGAACTGAAAAGCACCAGCTCGAATCCCCCGGTCATCATGGCCCCAACCGCGACAATCAGGCAGCACAATCCCAGGATTCCCGCGATCAGCAGCCCGATAAGCCAGCGCCGTTTCCTGAGTGGTTTTTGGGTTCGCAGAGTGGGTTGCGGTTCAGGTTCGTCCGGGGGTGGCGGCGGCGTTACCGTGACCTTCCGGCGACCGGCTGGGGAAGAACGCTCGATTTCCCGGGGCACATCCTCCACCCAATTCTGACCGTCGAATCGATACCACTTGCCGGTTTTTACGCCAATGTGCCAGATCTGTCCACTGGCATCGGTGAGTTGTAGACCGTTAACGATCTCTTCGAACCGTTCGGCCAGGATTTCGCCGCGCTCGTATTTTTGCCGGGCTTGCTTGTATTTTTGGATGGCGTCTTGAAAGTTCATTGTTTGTTCTCCTACAAGGACTCCGGCGGATCGGGTACGCGAACGGGACTTGCAGTAGAGGCACTGCTCTTGTCGGAAAAGAATCGGAATGGGTCTCGTAACAAGCGTTCTACCAGATTGAGAATTTGAACAGGAGCAAGACTGATCATTTCAGCCGTTCCATCGCTGACAAAGAAGAGCAATCCCAATCCAGATTCGCCCTGAAAAATCCAATTACGCATGGTGGCCAGGCCCTCTTTATCATCCAGCATCACGCTGGTTTTGAGCATTAAGAAGGCGTTCAGATCTCTGAACTCCTGGATCAAACGCCTGGTCACACCTGCAGCTTTTACTCCACCCGCCTGGCTAATAACGACCAAGCCCTGCGTTTTCAGCCGCCGAAGGGCCGCTTCCAATTCTTTCTGCTTCGGCTGTGCAAGCTCTATGGCCTGGCAGAACCATGCGGCCAGGTTTTGAAGCAGGCGGTAAGGGCGATTGAGCGCTTGCAGGAGATCATCCACTGAAACAATGGCGGGCTTCTCAGCTTCCCGGCCCAGATCCAGCAATGCCCAGAGCAGCCAGGCATCCAATATCGGCAGCGACAGCGCGATGGGCTGGAAATCTGCAGTCTCCGGCATCAATTGCTCCTGCAAGACAGACAGCAGATTCTCATGCGGAATAGGGGACTGCAAGCGCAACCCCTTCCCGCTGTTCAGTAAAGAAACCTGCGGGAGACGATTGGCAGGGTCGGAGTAGCACAGGCTGCCCTCGATGATGAGATCAGGCAGGACAAACGCAATTCCATTCACCGCCTGAGGATCTGCAAGCACTTGCAGGAACGGCAGGGCTTGTGGGCTAAATTTTCGCTTAGCAGCCACCCAGAACGGTGGCAGCGGGACGGGGGCCGCTCCTTTCCTGCTGAAGATCAGCGGGGTCAGCGCGCCGCGTGGGATACCGCATTGCTGGCTGAGGGCCATCAATTGAGGAAAGGAAAGCCGGGTATTCATGAATTTATTCCCAAACTTATTCTGCAAAGATACTACGTGCCTGTGAGCACATTCGGATCGATACCGTTTATAAATATCTCAGCCCCCGCTTCGATCTGTTCTTCCACAAATTCCTCACCCTTCTCTTTAGCCATTTCCACTGCCTTTTTCTCAAGTTCCTGGTAAAGGATCAGTCCGGGTTTTCCAAAACGTCGCAGAACAAGTTTCTTGATCGGGTTTGTAATCTTTTTCATCCACCGGTTCACGCTCTTGGGAACATAGGATGTGATCTTCTCTTCAACTTTCTCCTTGATCTTTTCTTTGTACTCATCCTTGATTTTTTCGTCCCCCAATCCCTCTGCCGTGCCAATCTTATCGTCCGAGGCGATCACCTCATCTGCCGAAACGGCAGCTTCTTTGACTCCCTCATACGCGGCCGCGATGGTCTTGCCTACCGGACCGGTCAGGCGGGCGCAAACCGCCACGCCAACATCCGCGGCCGTTTCGACCTTTTCAGCGATATAAACGTAGTTCGCCAACTGTTTGTCCCGGTCAATATACCTTTGCGCCCGCTTTTGGTACATCTCCATATCCGCTTTGATTTCATCCGTGCGCTTGGCATCTATCTTCCGCATCTTCTCTTGAAAGGCCCGATCACGCTGGGCCTGAGACTCTTTTAGTTCGCGCTGGATCTGGGCGTTCTTCTCTGCGCTGAATTCCCGTCCCCTCTGGCGAATACCCTCCCGTTCGCTCTCGAAACGGTTCAGGTCTTCAGGCGTTTGCCAGCCCAGGTTACGGTTATAGACCATGCCCTCGGAGCGCATCAGTTCGTTCTGCTTGAAAGTTTTTTGGTCCACCCAGCCCCATTCATCATCCATCACCTGACCTTTTTCATTGATCGCGCCGTGCTGTCCCTCAAACCGTCCGGCCTGGGAGTTCCAGCGCCAGCCCTTATCAGACCAGTTCTTATGATATTCATACATCTGAGGCGAGACCCAGCCCCCCGATACCGGCGAATAGACCCGGCCATTGGCATCCACCTGGCCGGGGGTTGGAGCAAGCCTTCCGGTTGGAGGCAGATTTCGAACCGGTGTAGGTGGGCCGCCGCGCAGAGCGGCAATCAGCATAGCCAACAGGGTTCCGGCTATGGCTCCAGTGATCGGCACCGCAGGGTTATTCACTATTTTATTAATTTGCTCGATCACTGCTTCGATATCTTGCGAGTTCGGGTCCAGGTTGGAGGGATTGGGGCTGATAGGATTCGCCTCCAACCCATGCCGGATGGCAGCTGCATACAGGGCTTCTGCAATCGGCATTGGGTCCAGAGGTGGTTCGCTCAGTGTGCATGTAGTGTGTTCGAATGCAGTTAGCACCATATTTCCCATCGTCCATTTAAATTGAGCGTCCGCAATGCTACATGCCTGTCCCTCCCATTCCAGCCATCTCGTAAAGCGATACCCATTCAACTCGTGGAATAGTTCGTCCGAAACCGAAACCTGCCCATCGGTCTCATTGGTCTCAGCGCCCTCACGAAACTCGTAATAATAACGTTCCGCATCTTCGTATGAATCGTAAAGGTACACCGAAAGACCATGTCCATACCAAAAACCCTCACCATTCTCGTCTTGAAGATACGTCTCATCGTAAACATCGGGATATGGAAATTCATCATCAAGAGCCCGATTCGACCATCCCAGCGTTTCGGCTACCTCATTGACGATTGCCACTACATCGATGTCTCGTTGTTGGTATGAACGCGGCTGATCGGAAGCAAGAGATGCGCCAGAGCTTATCAGGATCGAGGCGATCGCCAACATGAACATTCCCGTGTAACGTGCAATGACACCTGAGCTCAATACAGGTTTATTGTTTCTCATCTACCTCACGCGACAGCGCGCCGTGCTCGATTGAAGAGAAGCCCACTGATCAAAGCCATTAAAAAGCTAATGACAAACGGGATTCCGGCCAGCATGAACGAAATCACCCCTGCGTTTTGCTGCGCGGTTTCGCTTCCCAAAGCTTGCACCAGGAAGGGTACGAAAGCAGCAGTCAACAAACCACCCACCCGGCCGGAGATGGACGAAACGATCAAACGGATGATCTGGCGAATGAGACTTCCCAGGCAGCCAAGCTTTTTCGCAATCGGACGAGGGCGCTCGAGCACCTCCGGCGGTTTAATGGGTAACCGCCAAAGAGCGCAAGCAACGCCCGCAGTATTGGCAATTCTGCGCCTGCGGAAGTTTGGCTTTTCCGTAATTTGGACGGTTCATTCCAAAAAATTCCCGCCCAAAACGTTGGGTCAATCTGAGCCGCCAACGGGCAGATACAAGGCCAATAACTTTCGCATGTTTAAATCTCTTTCCAAGCCGGGCAAATTGTTGCTGGCTCCATAAACTCCCTGGTGGATGTAAACCACCATTGGCAAGCAAGGCTTGCCGCCAACTGCCCCGGCGAAGAGGGCTCAATCAATTATGGGTAGCGTGCGGGAAGGATGCCCTGTGCATCCGGCAAAAACCTAGGGCTGCAACTCAACTATACAAGAGAAGCGCTTTGCTGTAAACCGCTAGGTATATAAATATGTGAATTATGGAACGATTGCGATCATGGAGTTGCGAAATCTCGTTAATTTTACGACCGAACCGCCTTCCCTATCAAGTTTCTGGGGGTAATTTGGGTGCAATTGATATGGAAACAGTGGAATTTGTGGACACTATGGTCACTATTTTACGGGTAAATTCGCGCTCTAAACGGCTCTTCCCTGATAAGACGCTTTCTTGCTAAAGACTTTTAAGCCATTGGTTGGAGGTTCGAATCCTCCCGCGCTCATTTCTCTATTTGTCATTCTGAGGGAGCCAAGAGTGACGTGGTTCCCAACGTCACTCTTGGCGAACCGAAGAATCCCCCACGCGACGATAATTGAATAACGTAGGTGGATTAGTAAAAATTGAAACCCGAATTTACTTAGAATTCATATCGTCCGCCCGCGCTCCGCTTGCCGTCGCGCCCGAAGGGAGCACGGCTCCTGCGGGCGGGTTCGCTGCTCGGCGCGACTAGACAATGTTTGCCTTGCCCTTGCTGTTCACTGAGAACAGCTATTCAGTTGGGATTGGTCTTAGGAAATCAGGACTGCTCGCCGACCAATGGCTGGCCTGGGGCTAGTGTTTAGCTACTCGGCGTTTTGTGATCACGCCTCTTGTGTTTGGTAGAAAACGCAGATCATCCAAGCGTGAATTAATCTGTTTGGATTGTCCAATTGCTTGACATAGCAATCGCTAATTGGAATTTTGCGCTGGGCTTGGTCAACCTGCTCACCACTGTTCGGAAATGCACCGAACCGCCAGGTACCCTGGGCTCATTGCTCACAGGTGTCATAAATATCGCACTCCAATTGCTAGAATTCGCCCTTGTAACAAATGGAAAACCTATAAGCCCCTTTTTGTATTCCTAATAAAATCAATTATCATGTTCTCACTACTCTGATTCGGTTCGCGATTCGATCGCCGAAAGCAACCGCTCTGTCTCAATTCTAAGAGTACTTGCAATCAATAGCAATGAGCGGTATTCGAATTCTCTAACATGATGCTCCTCATTTGCTTTAAGACTTATTTCAAACACATATCGCCAACTTGTGAAGAGATTGCGCGATCTTTTCAATACGTCAAGAATGTTAACTGATGTGGGTGCATTGTTCACGCGCGGCACTTGCTCGGCGCCGACAGCTAAGGAAAAGCTACCTCGCATTTCATGCATTAACTCCCTTGCCATTTCAATTGTTGACGCATCAATTAGTGAATCATCTTCAAACCCCGGTTTCGCAATAAGAAGATTCATTTTACGTTCGATTGAACGTTTATTTTTCTCTAGCTGCTCGTGATAAAGCCTTTCAATTTCATTGATTCTAATCTGTTGAGGGATTGCGTTGTACAGATCGTAAAGATCATGCGTTTGGGGAATATTGTTCCCCAAAAAGGAAAGCAAAGATTTAAGGTAGAGCTCAATTGCAAAGGCCAGATTACTTGCAGAACATGCAATATCTGCAATGTGTTGCGGAAAGTCCAAGATGCCTTCATAGTCGGCGGCGGCAGCCAGATCCTTACTATCCGGAATGTTATCCATTGTCGGTATTTTTACTATTATTGCCTCTGCTAGCTGTTGGAAGGACTTTGCACAGGCAAACGCTGCCTCTGGATCAATCATAGTTTCCGATGATAGAGTCATTTCGTTTTTAATAATTGTGCAATTATATGACGAAGTTTTCTGCCTCGAACCGCCTTCCATCTCGATTTCCCGGGGGTAATTCAGGGGTAATTTGCCTGTACACATTGGAATTTGTAGACATATTTGACGTTATTTTATGAGTAAATTCGACGTCCAAACGACTCCATTGGTTGGAGGTTCGAATCCTCCCGCGCTCATTGATTTTCCTTACAAGTTTTTAAAAGTTTAAGCCGAATTAGCGATTTCTTTATCGCTCAACCCCTAAATTTTTCACGTAAAGATTAAAAAATTCGATCGACCGTAGCATGGCCGCGCTGAAATATTTGGAAATGTTGTGGTCATCCCCTTCGTAAATAAATAGCTCGGCGATCTGGCCGGCGGCCCTGGCTTCTTCCGCTAGATTAAACGAAAAATAGGTGGGCACAGAATGGTCTGCCGAACCGTGGTGAAGCTGCAGTGGCCCGGAAAGATCGGCGAAATAGGAATTGGCCGAAATGGATGCCCAAAATTCAGGATCTTCTTCTGGTTCCCCATAGATCTGCAATAAGCTGCGCGTCCCGAAGCGCGCCCTCCCGGCGATATCAGTCATATCCGCATACGAGGCCACCACACCGCCCCAGATCACTCCGGCTCTAATATTTGGGTTCACCACCATGGCGCGCAGGGTAATGTACCCGCCCATGGAATGGCCCCACATACCGATTCGGTTGGGGTCCGCCTCGTCGTAGGCTTCAAGCGCCGAAACCGCGTTGAGCACGTCGATCACGTAATCGGGGCTGCGATAGGCGCCGCGCGCCTGGCCCTCCGAATTCCCGTGGCCGCGGTAATCCGGGCGAAAAACTATGTAGCCGCTGCGCGCAAACCCATCCACGTACGCCACATAGCGTTCGGTCGTGCGATAAGCCTCGGGTCGAATAAAACCATGATTGAACACGATCGCTGGCCAGCCGCTTTCGGGCTTTTCGCCAAAAGGAATGGTCAGCAGCGCGTAGATCTTCAGCCCTTCGGATTGATAAGAAGCGATGTAGCGAGTGTAATTCGGGCCGTCTTCTAACCTCTCTTCGATAACGATTTCGCTTGCCGGATATTCGTGTTCTCGTAAATATTCAATGGTTAATGGATTTGGTGTCGGAGTAGGAGTTACGGAGGGTGTGGAAGTCGCTGAAGGCTGTACAGTTAATGTACTTGTAGCGATTGCAACAAAGGGGTTGGGAAGAACGGCTTGACTCGCGGTGCAGGCCGCAAGAAAAACGAGGATGAAAAAAAGGAAAGTCAATAAACGCATACGGGGAAAACTGGGCAGATTATATCGGCTGGGTCAACCTCCTTGACATCTCTTCCCCTTCCTCCTTATCCACATCGAACCCTGCTATTAATAACCCCGCGTGCAACGAGACGAACGTGTCACCCTGAGCGAAGGGAAGGGCTCCCCGAATCCCAACAATCGCCTATGTGTAGCCTTTCAACGATAGATTGTGGTTGTCAAGCTGTTGTTTCCCTTAACCCCCCTCTCCCGCATAACAACTTGACAACCGAAATGACCTTGACATCTTCCCGCCCCCACAAAAAAATACAACAACTTTATTATCTTCTCTTAATGTTAGTGAATCACGATCCCCCAACTGCCTGTCTGCTAAGAGGTCAGGCGCCAAAAATTTATGAAACGCACCATTTTTAATATTCGTCGTTTTGTATTGCGTCTAGTTTACCGCCGCGGTCAAAGAGAATCTTGAATCCATGGGAGAGGACCTCACTTGTTCCCGGGTCAAGCGGCTTCTCAGTCCAATCCGGCGTGGCAAAGCCAAACTCGACCTCGAGATGATTTTGGTACTGCACTCTTACGGATCTCACCTTGCCCCACTCTTCGATCTTTTGGCTTTTGATTGGCCCGAATTGTTTCGGCCAGCTTCTATCGTTTAAATATTGGCTCGGCGTGTCGCACAGGATCACGAGATCTACATCAGAGCTGGGTTTGGCCTCGCCGCGCGCCCAAGAACCCACAAGAACCAGGCCGGCTATATCCTGTTGCGCCCTGGCCCATTGGCTTACCTCTGCTAGGAATTTTTCGATGGATTTGATTTCAGCGCGGCGGAACGATATACGCGTAGTACAGCATTTCATTCATGGTGGTTATTCGCGGCCTTTCAACCAGCTGGCCGTTCGGAAATTGTTGCGCGATCGCGTTCAGCCCGTCAAAATTTTCGGGAATAACCACGAATAACGCTCCTTGGTTCTCTTTGAGGGAAATGCTGCTTAGCTCATCGAGGCTAGAATCGATTTTTGGGCTGTTGGGAGCCAGGAATTCGATGGTCGGGAAGCCTGCAAAAACCCTTGGGGAACCGAGCATGAAAAATGTGTAATTGGGTCCCAGCTCCTGCAGCTGCAGGCCGGCCTCCATCGCCAGTTCGGCGTTGGCGTCCTGGAAATAATAATTGCTGCGATATTCATCAAAGTAAAAAAGCTCGTTCTCCACGGCCAGGAAAAGGATCAGCACGCCCGCCAAAGCGGCGCGCCGCGCCGAGGAAATATTCAAACGGCCTAACAATTCGCTTACCTGCCAGATGCCAATTCCGATAAAAAGTGCAACGGCCGGGGCAGTCATCACCATGCGCGTATTAGATGGCGGGTTCAAAGTCAATACTCCGCCCAGTATGACCACCGACCAAAACCAGGCGAGCAGAACAAGATAGGGTCTTTGGCGTATGCGCTGGAAACTGGCAACCATTCCTAACAGAAATAGGATCGTTCCTAATATGGTGAGGTAAGGGTTTGGCGAACTAAAGAAATTTCCCGGCGCGCCGTGTGCAATGAAAACCAGTGTGGACCGCGAAATTTGCTCGCCTAGTATCTGGGGGATGGATTGGCCCGTGTCTTGGGCATGCCGGCCCAGCCAACCGTTAAAGAAGATCCCTTCCTGCCCGATGCGGTTGATGAAGATATCGGGATGTTTGGCGAAATAATAAGTCATCGGGGCGGCAGTGATCGCTAGCGCCAATCCAAACAAGACCAGGTTTTTGCTCTGTGCCCGCCAAAACCCGCGCTCGGTTATCAGGACGTAAGTTAATGTGCCCAAAGCCAGTATCAACACCAGCCTCGTGCCCACATAGGTGTAGATGGTTAATCCAGAAGCGACCCCCGCCAGCACATAATCGAACGTCCGGCCCTTCCGCACCGCTCGGAAGACCAGCCATAGCACCAGGGCCACCATGAACCCATCGTTAATGTTGTTCACCCCGATGCGGCTGAAATGGACGTGAAACGGATACAGCGCCAGGAATGCAGCCGCCAGCAATCCAACTTGCT
>Ga0214473_10004645_pt1 | contig 16505 bp, 14 predicted proteins | sample RVTome_7_FD_203509 | JGI IMG/M metagenome (GOLD analysis project Ga0214473, IMG submission 203509) | Soil microbial communities from uranium-contaminated site in the Upper Colorado River Basin, Wyoming, United States - RVT98D197 | ecosystem: Environmental > Terrestrial > Soil > Contaminated >... | reverse complement strand
GTCTGCTCGACGTCGGAGCCCGCTCCCTCGCGCCAGCGCAGGCGGAGCTCCGAGGCGGGCGCCGGCTCGCCGGCGACGATCCGGCAGCGGTCCCGCGCGTACAGCAGCAGCAGGCGCTGGCGCAGCGCGCCGGGATCGTGGGGATCGCGCAGGCGCAGCAGGTCCGAGAGCACCGCCGCCCGCTCCCCGCCGCGCTCCTTCGGGAACCACGCCACGCGCAGCGGGGCGAGCAGGGGGTCGTCGCCGGCGGCCAGGCAGGCCTCGAGCCTTGCCAGCGACACGCGGCGGCGGCGGCGCGTCGGCGGGATGCGGATCGCCTCGCAGCCGCTCGGTCCGGGACCGTCCGGGCGGTGGCGGGCGGTCCAGGCCTCGAGCAGCCGCGCCTCGGTCCCGCTCGACGCGTCGATCAGGAACACGATCCGCCGGCCGTTCGCGAGCGGCCAATCGGGCTCGCCCTCGAGCGCGCGGCGCAGGGCGGACGGCATGGTCTCTCCATCTTATCAGAGCGGCATTTCCCTCGGATCGAGAGCCGGCGCGACACTTCGCCTGCTACGTTCACGCCGCGCCGAGGAGGACTGCATGCGCGAGCCGATGCGCTGGCCGAGAGAGGCCTGGATTCCGCTGCTGGCCGGCGTCCTCTGGCTGTGGCGCGCCCCCGAGCACGGGCTCATGGGCTTCCTCTTCTCGATCGTGCCGGGCTGCATGCTCCTCGGATCCGGGGTCTCGATGCTCCTCATGCCGGGCGACCGGCGCATCGCGCAGTTCGCGGCGGCCGGCGGCGTGCTCGGGGTCGTGTTCGCGCTCCCGGCCTTCGTCCAGGTGGGCTTCCTCGCGGGATGCCTGCTGATCGCGATCTCGGTAGCGGGCTTCGTCGCCGCCGGCGTGCACTCGGTGCGGCTCGAGCCCACGCAGGACGACGTCCCGGATCCGGTTCCCTCGCTCTGGCTCGCGGCCCAGGTCGCCGCCGACGAGGCGCTCTTGTCCTGGATGCTCGCGCGCATGGCGCTACCGCAGCGGGACGAGCAGGTGCGGGTCGAGCGCGAGGTCACGGCAGCGCGCGAGCTCTTCGAGTCGCGCGGCTGGCTCGAGAAGCCGGTGGCCTACCACGCGAGCCCCCCGCCTCTCGAGCGCGTGAGCCTGCGCCCCACCCGGGTGCGAGGGATCAAGTTCGAGCACCTGTGGTTCGAGAGCGGCTACGAGCCCCATGCCGGGGAGCCGGGCCGCGAGCGCTGGCTCTCCTACGCGAGCAATCGCACGGCACACGCCTGGGTGCTGCGCGACGCGGGTCCGGACCGGCCCTGGCTGGTGTGCATCCACGGCTACGTGATGGGCTGGCCGCTTCTCGATCTCTCGCTCTTCCCCCCCGAGCTCTTCCGGGACCGGCTCGGGCTCAACATGATCGTCCCCACCCTCCCGCTGCACGGACGCCGCTCGCTCGGGCGGCAGAGCGGGGAGGGCTTCTTCCGCGGCGACGTGATGGACATGATCCACGCCGAGGCGCAGGCGATGTGGGACCTGCGCCGCATGCTCGGATGGGTGCGCGAGCAGAGCGACGCGCCGATCGGCGTCTACGGGATCTCGCTCGGCGGCTACAACGCGGCCCTGCTCGCCTGCCTCGACGACTCGCTCGCCTGCGCGATCGCGGGCGTGCCCGTCGCCGACTTCGCGCGCATCGTCTTCCGCCACGCGCCGCCGCTGCATCTGCGCGACGTCGTCGACGCCGGGCTCGTGGAGGAGCGCATGCGCGAGCTCAAGCGGGTGGTCTCGCCCCTGGTGCTCGAGCCGCGCGTGGCGCCCGACCGCCGCTGGCTCTTCGCCGGGGTCGCGGACCGGATCGTACCGCCGGACCACGTCCGCGATCTCTGGCGCCACTGGGGGCGTCCGCCGATCACGTGGTACCAGGGCTCGCACCTCTCGTTCCGCGCCCACCCGGAGGTGGGTGCCTTCGTGCACCGCGCGCTGCGCGAGTCGGGACTCACCGCCGCAGGTTGAAATGCCGGCTCCGATCACCCCCGCAAGCGCCGCGAAGCGGCGCGCGCAGCGAGGCGCAAGCGAAGCGCGCAGCGAGGCGGAGCCGAGCGAAGGCAGGCCCCTGCAGGGCCTGCGAGCGGAGTCGAAGCGCTAGCCCTTCCGATAAAGCGTCACCACGGCCGCTCCGCCGAGGCCAAGATTATGCTGGAGGGCGAAGCGCGCACCCTCGACCTGCCGCTTGCCCGCCTCGCCTCGCAGCTGCCAGTTGAGCTCCGCGCACTGCGCGAGGCCGGTGGCCCCGAGCGGGTGGCCCTTCGAGATCAGCCCGCCCGAGGGATTCACGACGACCTGTCCGCCGTAGGTCTGCGCGCCCGCGTCGACGAACTCGCCGGCCTTGCCCTCCGGGCAGAGCCCCAGCGCCTCGTAGCTGATCAGCTCGTTGCAGGAGAAGCAGTCGTGGAGCTCCACGACGTCGAGCTGCTCGGGGCCCACGCCCGACTGCTCGTACACGCGCTGCGCGGCCTTGCGGCTCATGTCGAAGCCCACCAGCTTGATGGAGCTCTTCTCCTCGAAGGAGGACGGCAGGTCGGTCGTCATCGCCATCCCGGCGATCTCGATCGCCTTGCCCTCGAGCCGGTGCTTGCGCACGAAGTCCCCGCTCGCGAGGATTGCGGCGCCAGCGCCGTCGGAGGTCGGGCAGCACTGGAGCTTCGTCAGCGGCTCGTAGACCATCGGCGCGGACTGGATCTGCTCCAGCGTGTACTCGTCCTGGAACTGCGAGTACGGGTTGTTCACCGAGTGCTTGTGGTTCTTCCAGCCAATCTTCGCGAAGTGCAGGGGCTTCGTGCCGTAGCGCTCCATGTGCTCGCGGCCGGCATTGCCGAAGAACTGCGGGGCCGGCGGAGCCTTCGCGAAGCCGCGCGTCTCGATCATGAGCTTCGCGTGGCGGTCCATCGGGTTGGTGCGGTCCGTGAACTTGATGCCGAGGGAGCCCTTCTCCATCTTCTCGAAGCCGAGCGCGAGCACGCAGTCGGCGAGGCCGCCCTCGACGAACTGCTTGGCCATGAAGAGCGCCGTCGAGCCCGTCGCGCAGTTGTTGTTCACGTTGTAGATCGGGATGCCGGTGAGGCCGAGCGTGTAGACCGCCCGCTCGCCGCAGGTCGAGTCGCCGTAGCAGTAGCCGACGCAGGCCTGCTCGACCTCGGCGTAGGGGATGCCCGCATCCTCGAGGGCGCGGGTGCCGGCCTCGCGGGCCATGTCCGGGTAGTCCCACTCCTTGGACCCGGGCTTCTCGAACTTCGTCATGCCGACGCCGACGACGTAGACCTTCCTGCCCATCGCTCGCTGTCCTCTCCTATTGGGGAGAAGAGAGCGTAGCACGCGAGCGCTGGTGCAAGCGCGCAGCGAGGGGACGGAATGCAAGCGAAGCGCGCAGCGAGCCGAAGGCGAGCAGAGGAGCCCACCACCGCTCGGATCCTCGCAGCGTCCTGGAACCGGCGAAGTGCGGGCCCCCGCTAAAGCCCGAAGTGCGAGCGGATCAGGCGCAGGCAGAGGCGGTCCGGCAGCAGCCGCCGCCCGAGCGGCACGAGCCACGCGTCGGCGCCGGCGGTGTAGCGCACGCGCGGGCGCCTTGCGGTGAGCGCGCGGTGGATCTGGCGCGCCACCACCTCGGGCCCCGGTGCGCGCGGGAGCGCTTCGCGCACGACCCGCTCGACGCGCCGCGCGCGCTCGCCGTACGCGGAGGTCCCGGGGTCGCCCCAGGCCATGGCGTCGTTGAAGGGCGTCGCGACGTCGCCGGGCTCGACGAGGCTCACCGCGACGCCCGTCCCGTGGAGCTCGTTGCGCAGCGCGAGCACGAGCGCGTCGAGGGCCGCCTTGCTCGCGGAGTAGTGCGCCTGGAAGGGGATCGGCGCGCGCCCGGCGAGCGAGCCCACGACGACGATGCGGCCGCTTCTGCTCTCGCGCATCGCCGGCAGGACGGCGCGCAGCGTGCGCAGCGTCCCGAAGAAGTTCGTCTCGAACTGCTCGTGGGCGAGCTCGAGCGAGACCTCCTCGACGCTCCCGAAGATCCCGTTGCCGGCGTTGCACACCGCTCCGGCGAGGCGGCCTGCCTCCGCGAGCACGCGGGCGACGGCGGCGCGCACCGACGCCTCGTCGCGCACGTCCATGGCCAACCAGCGGACACCGACCGGCTTGGAGCGCCCTTCGGCGTGGCGGCTCGTGCCGTAGACGCGGAAGCCCCGCGCGGAGAGGAGCTCCGCCGTGGCCGCTCCGATCCCCGAGGACGCACCGGTGACGAGGACCGCAGGATCCATCCGCGGCAGATGCTATCACTTCGACCGCGGGCGGACCTTACCGGGCGGTTCGCATCCGGAGGGGCGCTTGCGGGACTCGTTGCGCGTCTTCCTGCTGCTCGTCGCCGCGTGCGGCGCTCCCGAGCCGCCGGTGGCGACCGCCGGGGAGCGCGAGGTGGCGTTCGTCGCGATCGGCGGCGAGACCTTCACGCTCGAGCTCGCACTCGATCCGGCGACGCGCCAGCGCGGGCTCTCGGGTCGGGGAGCGATCCCGCGCCACGAAGGGATGCTCTTCGTCCTGCCGACGCCCCGGCCCTTCGCGATGGTGATGCGCGACTGCCCGGCCCCGATCGACGTCGCGTTCCTCGACGCCGACGGCCGGGTCGTGGCCCTCCACGAGATGGCGGTCGAGCCCCCGCGCGCGCCCGGCGAGACCCCGATGGCGTACGAGTCGCGCCTGCGGATCTATCCGAGCGGCGAGCCGGTCCAGTTCGCGATCGAGACGTCGGGGGGCCGCCTCCGCGCGCTCGGCCTCGCCCCCGGCGCCCGCATCCCGCTCGACCGCGCGACCCTCATCAGGCGGGCACGCTGAGCAAGCGCGAAGCGCGCGCAGCGAGGCGCAGCCGAGCGGAGTGGCCCACCACCGCTCGAATCATCGCAACGTCCTCGAGCTAGGCGATCCAGAGCAGGCCGATCCCGCAGCCGAAGCCGACCAGGAAGACGAGCGAGCGCGCCACGTCGATGTTGGCGAGATAGAAGATCGGGTGCAGCACGCGCGTCGCGAGGAAGCCGAGCGAGAGGTTCGCGGCCGTGGCGCCGCGCGCCGCCTCGGGGTTCGCGAGGGACAGCACCGCGAGCACGGCCGTGAAGAAGCCGAGCGCCTCCCACGCGTTCGACTGCGCGGCCACCGCGCGGGCGCCGATCCCCTCGAGCAACTGCGCCTGCTGGCGCGGGTGCTTGTTATCGACCGCGCCGAACTGGCGCATCTTGAAGTAGCCCCCCGAGAACGCGAGCGGGTAGGGGAGCAGGGCGACGATCAGGAGACACCAGAGCGGAGTCGTCACGAGAATCCTCCTCGTTCGGGCGCAGCGCATGATACAGCCGCGGCCGCGCGAGGAAGGCGTCGATCTGAGGGGTAATCAGAAACTCCGTGCACGCCGTATAATCCCCCCCATCGCTGGGCGCGAGGTGCCCGGGAGGACGCGGGTGGGGGAGCCGGCGCGCGCGAACGAGGGCGCGGACTTCACGTCCGGGATCCGTCTGCTCGCCCGGCTCGCGCGCGTGGCCGAGCAGGCCTGCCAGCAGACGGGGATCAGCCTCCCCCAGTATCGGCTCCTCGTCTCGATCACCGGTCGGCCGCAGCGCGCGAGCGAGCTCGCGGCGCACGTGGGCGTGAGCCGGCCGACTCTCACCTCGCTCGTCGACGGTCTCGAGGCGGCAGGCTGCCTGCGGCGGATGCCGGTTGCGAGCGACCGGCGGGGGATCCAGCTCGTGGTGACGGACGCCGGACGCGAGGCGCTGGCGCGTGCCGACGCGGCGCTGACCCGGCGCCTGCGCGAGCTGGCCGGCCCCGACGCCGCGCGCGCGGTCGGCGAGCTCGTGGCCGCGATCGGCGCCGCGCTTGACCGCGAGCGCTAGACACCGCTCCGTCCCTGCGATCCTCGCGACGCTCGAGACGTTCACGATCTCTGGGTGCTGGGAAAAAGCAACAGTCCCGGGGTGGATGCGTGGTTGGCGTGTCGGCGGTTGTTGTATCGTCCGCCCTCGCTGGGACCGGGGGCTCGGGGGGGTGCGGGGTACGCGACTTCTCCAGCCGTCCAACTAGGAGCCATTGGATCGATGGACGACGTTGCGCCGTCTTCGTGGAGTCCCCCGCGAGCAGACTCTGCCCGCAGCGAGATCCGACGCCGGTTCGCGGAGGCCTTCCGCATCCGCCCGGGGATCTACTGGGCCGACATGCTGGGCTCGGCTGCGCTCGGCTGGGGGCTCTTCGTCTGCGCGGTCCTGACGCCGCCGGGGTCGGTCCTCCACGTCCTGGCCACCGCGGGGACGGTCTTCGCACTGCTGCGGGCTGCGTTGTTCATCCACGAGATCGCGCACATCCGCTCCGGCGACCTCCCGTGGTTCGAGACGGTCTGGAACCTCCTCGTGGGCATCCCCATCGCCGTTCCGAGCCTGATGTACGTGGGCTCACACTCGGACCACCACAAACGCACCGGCTTCGGAACCGACGAGGATCCCGAGTACGCCCCCATCGCGCGCTGGAGCCGCCTGCGGATTGCGCTCTTCGTGCTGACGGTGGCCTTCGTGCCCTTCCTGCTCGTGCTGCGTTGGGGCGTCCTGGGCCCCCTCTCGTACGTGTTTCCTTCACTCCGCCGCTTCGTGGTCGCGCGCTGCTCGACGCTGATCATCAACGTTCACTACGAGCGCCCGGATCCCCGCGGTCGGGCCGCATCGCGCTGGGCCTGGCAGGAGGCCGGCGCGGCGCTCCTGGTGTGGACGATCGCAGCGGGATGCGCCCTCGGCTGGATCCCGCTGCACGTCGTGACCCAGTGGTTCATCGTCGCCGCGGGCATCCTGATCGTGAACCAGGTGCGCACGCTCGCGGCCCACGGATACGAGAATGGCGGCGAGCCGGTCGATAGCGAGGGTCAGCTCCTCGACTCGATCAACCTCACGGGCTGGTCGCCTCTCACGGCGCTGCTCGCCCCGGTGGGCCTGCGCTACCACGCGCTGCACCACTACCTGCCGAGCCTCCCCTACCACAGCCTGGGGCTGGTTCATCGGCGTCTGCTCGCTGAGCTCCCGGCCGATGCGGCCTACCACCGGACGGTTCGCGAGGGCGTGCTCGCCACGCTGCACAAGCTCTGGCAGAAGGAAGCCGCAATCTGAGCGGGGGCAGGCCCTAGGACGCTGCGATGATCTGAGCGGGTTTGCCTACTCCGCTCGCCTTCGGCTCGCTGCGCGCTTCGCTTGCAAGGCCGCGGAGCGGCCGCGCAGCGAGGCGCAGCCGAGCGAAGCTCATCGAGCTAGCGGAGGTCGCGGCGGGCGAGGACGCGCCAGAGAATGGGCCAGCCGAAGATCAGGGGGTGGCGGCGCTGGCGCTCGGTCGGCTCGATGTGGGTGCCCGTATGCCGCTCGAGCTTCCAGAGCGCGTAGGGCAGCCAGTCCCCGAACGTGAAGGCGGTCTTGAGCAGCTGCGCGACGTAGGCGGCCTTGGCCAGCAGCCGCCTCAGGCGCGACCCGACGCGAGAGCGCCTTTCCGGTGAGCGCTCGATCCGGAACCCGCCCTCCAGGACCTCCGCGCGCAGCTCGTCCGGGGCGCGCTCCGAGAGCTCGCGGAAGGCGGCCGCGCCGGCACGGTCGTAGCGGGCGGGGTCCGCCGCGTAGAGCTTCTCGAGCGACGCGGCGGCCTCGGGCCGCATCTCGCCTGCGTAGGTCTCCTGGAAGACGCGCAGCCAGAGCTGCTCCCACGCGAGCCGCTCCCCCTCGGGCAGGAGCGGGGCGACCATTCCAACGGCCGTCAGGTGCGACTCGACGACCGCGGCGACGAGCGCGGCCCGTGCGGCGGCGTCGCGCACGTGGACCGCCAGGGCCGGCTGGCAGAAGCGGGCCCAGATTCCCGTGCGCAGGCCGCGACCCGCGGCGCCGCGTGCGAAGTCGGCGAGCGAAACCACCGCGACCTTCGCGCGCACGCGCTCGCCCCCGCACTCCGCCTCGAGGTAGAAGACGTTCGGTGGGAGGAGGGCGTTCGCGGCCGCGAGCAGCCGCGACGCGTAGGCCGCGCGGTACGAGTCGACGAGCGCGTAGAAGTCGAGGACGCCCTCGTTCGTCTCGCGCCGCAGGCAGGAGCCGTAGAACACCACCGCGGCCGTCGCAGCGCCGTGACGCTCGCGGATGCGCTCGGCGAGGACCGCGGCGGCGGGCGGCGCCGGGCGACCGAGCTCGGCCCCGACGAGCTCGGCGAGGTCGCGGGCGCCCGCGCCCATCACCTCAGTCTCAGGCGCGCAGGAAGGTGAGTCGCCGGTCTCCGGCGAGCGTCACCACCTCGTCGGGGCGGCCCGCGAAGATCTCGCCATCGATGGTGAAGCCGCTGTCGAAGAGCAGGTGTGCGCGCTCGACCCGGCAGCTCGTGTAGCCATTCTCGGGGCGCGCGAAACGCGGAGCCCGGCCATACAGGACTCCCGGCGCGGTCGTGAGGACCCGCCGCGCGTTGCTTGCCAGGCAGGTGAAGCGGACGGGCCCGGAGCCGGGGCCCCAGAAGGGATCGATGCCCCAGAAGAGACGGTTCAACGACGTCGCGATCGACAGATAGAACTCTCCCGCGGGAACGGTCTCTCCGTCGAGGCGGATCTGGATCTTGTCGGGCGCCAGCACGCCCTGACGCGGGCGGAAGGCCACCTTCGCGACGAGAGCCATCGTGACGAGGCCGGCACCGAAGCCGCCCTGGCTTCGTCCCTCGGGGAACAGGTCGAGGGTGAGCCCGATCGCGCGGCGGATCATCCCGACGCCGAAGAACATCCCGTACTCGACGCGCCGGCCCCGGTCGAAGCCGACCCTCAGCACGGGACGCTCGACCATGCGCGAGGCGAGGCGGCCCGCGCGCGCGTCCTCGAGCAACCCCTGCAAGCCCTTCACCGGGTCGCGATGGGCGCCGAGGTCGAGCGCCGTCATGTTGGTCCGACCGCCGCGGAGCGGGGCGATCATCGGAAGGCGCGAGAAGGCGCGCCGCTCGAGGATCTCGGTGAGCGCGTGCTGGAGGGTTCCGTCGCCCCCGTTCACGACCAGGACGTCGAGGTCCCGCGTAGCGAGGCGACCGATTGCCCTCGTCAGGAGCGCGGCCGAGCCGGTCTCCTCGTGAGCGACATCGGGATGGCTGCGCAGGAGAGCCAGGACGTCGTCGACGCGGCTTCCCTGCTTGCCTGCACGAAGATTGTTCAGGACGCCGATACGGGGAACTTCACTCAATCGTCAATGCGCTCCCGGGGGTCCGGTTCCAAGATCCGACGTTGGTGACGAGAGCGGATTGAGATAGGTCACCGACGTGATGCCGTTCCCTTCGATCTCGATCGCGCTGCGACCGGGCGCAGCGTCGACGCGCAGCGAGAACGGCGAGTCCGTCCAAACCCTCCTTGGACGCGTGGCGAACGATAGCAGGAATCGAAAAGGCTGCGGTAGATCCCCGAGGGGGTCGTGCTCGAGGATCTTGTGGCCGAGGGTCACGGCTCCCGAGAAGCCTGGCGCCGCGATCCGCAGCCGCGACGGCACCGGATAGCCTGTCTGGGGGCCTCCTGCCGGGCTCTCGCGGGCGATCTCGAAGTCGCTGCTCTCGAGCACGACGCCGCCGTCTCCCACGACGATCAACCAGCGATGGTCTTTCCCCTCGGGGTCCGTCACGTCGCGCAGGTACACGGCCGTGCCCGCGTCGAGCGAGGCGAAGTCGATCCGGCGCAGGACCCGGCGCGGCTCGCTCTCGTCCATCCACGTGTGCGCGAGCGCGCCGCGGCCGGCGATCGCGAGCGGAGCCGACATGCCGGGCAGGAGGATCGTTCCGTCCACGGGCGCCGCGAGATCGAGCAGGTCGACGCGGTAGCCGGGCCGCTCGCCGGAGCGCTGGAAGCGGGCCGGCGCCTCGCCGTGGATGCGCAGCCGGAGCTCGATCCCGCGGCGATCGTTGTCGTACTCGAGCCTGCGGAGCGAGCCGGCGAACTCGAGCCGCGTCGATCCGATGCGAAGGCTCCGGCCGTCGGGAGAGACGCTCCAGCGCCCCTCGAGCCGCCCGTTGCGAAACTCGATGACCTCGCCGTTCGGGAGGACAAGCTGGCCCACGCCGACGGCGGTGCGATCGCCGGGGCCTTGGTTCGTCACGAGCACGCGCGCGACGAGGCGGTGGCCCTGCTCGAAGCGGGCCACGAAGTCCCAGTACTCGAGTGCGTCGTCCGCAGTGGAGAGGCGCGCCGCGGGATCGCCGCGCTCGGGCGAGCCCGCGACGAGCCAGGCGGCGAGCGCCGCGAGTACGAGCGTCCGGCGCCGCAGCATGGGTCGGTCTCCTAGCCTCGGGCTTCGACCTTCGCCCCGCTCTGACGCAGCGCAGGCGCCGAGGCTTCATCCCAGGGCCGCACCTCCCGACCTCGCGCGCGCGCCGCGAAGGCCTGCGCGATGCGGACGGCGTGGAAGCCGAGCGAGGCGACGGTCCACAGCGCGACCATCGCGAGGCCGAGGTCGGGCCTGCCGCCGAGCGTGCCGACCGAGAGCAAGAGGAGGTTCGGATTGCGCCGCGCGGTGATCGTCCGGAAGAGCCCGTCGATCGGCCACCAGCAGTGCATCTCGAACCCGAAGGCCAGCAGGAAGAGCCCCTCTTCGAGGCGGCCGACGAGATACCCCGCCACCACGATCCAGGTCTCGGGCGCGAAGGGCGCTCCGCTTCCCCAGCCCCAGGCAAACCACCAGAAGGGCGGGTGCAGGAGGTCGAGGCTGTGGTCGAGGACGTGCCCGAACTGGCTCGAGCGCAGCGTCACGCGGGCGAGCTTGCCGTCGACGGTATCGAGGAAGGTCATCAGCCAAGCGAGCACGAGCCCGGGACCGAACGCGCCCACCGCGAAGAGCCATCCAGCCGCGATCGCGAGCACCCAGCTTGCGAGGGTCACCGTGTTCGGCTGGACCGCGCGGCTCGCGAGCCACCGGGTGGCCGCGCGCGCCGGACGCGGCCAGAGCCACTTCGTGACGAGGTCGGTCGCGCCCTTGTAGGCGGCGTCGAAGGTGCGGGCCTCGACCTCGCGCGCGTTCTCGGGATGGGCGGGATACAGGTACGCGGGCTCGAACTTCCGCAGGGCGGCGATGTAGCCGCTCGCGAGCTCGCGCGGAGGCACGCCGCGCAGGCCCGGCGGCACGCCGCTGCGGCGCTGGCGGATCCACTCCAGCGCCTCGCTGAAGCGCTCCGCCTCCACGCAGGCCGCGACGGGCTCGCCCTGCGCCGCGCCGTTCGCCGGGTCGACGAGCATGGTTCCTGGCGCCTTCGCGAGCGCCTCGATGAGCCTCTCGTCGTAGATGCGGTCCGCGCGCGCGACGAGGCAGAGACCCTCGTGCGGGGGCTCGGCCGCATCGCCCGCCGCGAGCGCCCGGATCGGGCCACAGCCGGCGCGGTCGAGACAGCGGCGCAGCCGCTCCGTCGGCGAGAGCCCCCAGATCTCGACCGGAGCGAGGCTCGGCGAGGCGACGATCCAGGCGCGCGGGGGGCGAGCGTCCGTCGCGCCAGGAGGCCGACTCAAGAGTCGGCCTCCGCGCAGGGAGCCGGAGGCGAGCGAAGCTCATCGGGCCTGGCCGGCATCTCTCACCCGGGGGGCCGGAGGTCGGCGCAAGGTATCACACGCTCCGGGGCTGGGTTAGCCTGTGACGCGTCTTCCGGGGTGAATCTCCCATGTTTCGCGTCGCGCATCTGTCGGACCTACACGCCACTCCCGCGCGAGCGGAGCTGCCGGCGCTCCTCGGCAAGCGCTTCTTCGGCTGGCTCTCGTGGCAGGTTCGCCGCCGGCATGCACACCAGCCCAGCGTGCTCGCCGCGCTCGTCGACGACCTGCACCGCGAGGCGCCCGACCAGATCGTCGTGACGGGCGATCTCACCAACGTCGCCGGGGAGGAGGAGTTTCCGGCGGCCCGCGCGTGGCTCGAGCGGATCGGTCCGCCCGGGCGCGTCTCGATCGTGCCCGGGAACCACGACGCGTACGTTCCCGTGCCGTGCGACAAGGGTGTCGGGCTGTGGAGAGACTACATCGCGTCGGATGCCGGGGGCCTCGACCCCACGCCGCCGGGCGAGTTCCCGACGCTACGCGTGCGCGGAGCCCTCGCCGTCGTGGGCGTCAGCACCGCGGTTCCGACCCCGCTCTTCCAGGCGGGCGGCCGCGTCGGCGCGGCACAGCTCGAGAGGCTCGGGGCGATGCTCGATCGGCTCGGTCGCGCCGGGCTCTTCCGCCTCGTCCTCACCCACCATCCTCCCGAGGCGGGGGTCGTGTCCCGCCGCCGCGAGCTTCGCGACGGCAGAGCGCTGCGGGACGTGCTCGCTCGAGCGGGAGCGGAGCTCGTGCTGCACGGGCACATGCACCGCACCTGGCTCGGCTCCCTTCCCGGGCCTGCCGGGGCGATCCCGGTGGTCGGCGCGCGTTCCGCCTCGGACGTCGGTCGCCGTCCGGAGAAGCGCGCGCAGTATCACGTCTACGAGGTCGCGCCGGCCGAGGGCGGGCGCTTCCGGATCCGGATGCGCGTGCGCGGCTACAACCCCACCACGGGCGGGTTCGTCGCCGAGGACGAGCGCAGCCTCTGATCGCCCTCAACGAGCAGTCTCGCAAGCTCCAGATCCGCGGGCTTGTCGACGTCGACCGCGGCCTCGGCGAAGGGTAGCCGGATCGCCGCGACGCGGGCACCGATCGCGCGCGACGCCCGCTCGAGCGCCTGGTCGAGGTCGAGGCGGCGGAGCAGGAAGAGGCTGAGCGCCACCGGGCCGAAGGCCGAGACGAGGCGCCACGGGCGCTTTCGAAACCGCTCCGCTCGCACCCAGAACGCGGCGGCGTTGCGGGCCCGCGCCGTCCGGAACAGGAAGAGGTTCGCGCCCGAGTAGCCGTCGTCGCGGAAGCGGAGGAAGGTCCGCTTCGACTCCGGGAAGCGCGCGCGCAGGAGCCGTGCCGCCACCAGGCCGATCGCGAGGTCGGCGCCGCTCGCCTCCGCGTCGGTCAGGAAGCGCAGGACGATCTCCGGGCGCAGCAGGGCGTGGTCGGCCGTCGTGACGAGGAGGGGCCGCTCCGGGGGGAGGCTCGCGAGGACGTCGAGGACGCTGCGGCTCGGGGACGAGAGGCTCTGGTGGATCGCGAGCGCCCCGTCGCGAACGAGTGCATCGAGCTCCGGAAGGGACGCGAGCGCGGTCGGCTCCTCGATGCTGATCGTGATGCGACCGATGCCGGGAGTCGCCCGCAGCGCCCGCAGCACGCGCAGCAGCATCGGCGTTCCCCCCACCTCGAGGAGCGCGCGGTGGCGGGTGCCCTGCGAGAGCGCGAGCGGATCCGAGGCGCCGCGGCTCCCGGCCAGCACGAGGGCGGCGAGCGGGGTCGCCGCCCCTCGGATCCCGGGAGCCGTCACGCCGAGCGCACCGTCTCGACCCGCGTCGCGTGGCGCTTCTCGATCCGGTAGGTGCGATCGGCGACGCCGAGGAGCGTCGGTTGGTGCGAGATCGCGACGACGGTGGTCTTCCCGCGCAGCTCCGCCGCGGTCGCCCAGACCGCGGCCTCCGCGTCGGGGTCGAGCGCGGCGGTGGCCTCGTCGAGGATCAGGAGCTTCGGGCGGCACACCAGCGCGCGCGCGATCGCGATCCGCTGCCGCTGCCCGCCAGACAGCAGCGCTCCGCGCTCGCCGACCGGGGCGCCGAGGCCTTCGGGTCGCGCCGACACGAAGCCCCAGGCGCCCGCGTCGCGCAGCGCCCGCTCCACGTCCGCGTCGGTGAGCGCGGGGTCACCGAGCGTCACGTTGGTCCGGATGCTGTCGTTGAAGAGCAGCGTCTCCTGGGTCACGTACCCGATCGCGCGCCGCCAGCGCCCGCGATCGAGATCCTGGAGAGGGACGCCATCGACGAGGACCCGGCCGGCGTCCGGGCGCACCAGACCCGTCACGAGGTCCACGATGGTCGTCTTTCCGGCCCCGGAGGGGCCGATGATCGCCGTGAGCGAGCCGCGCGGGATCTCGAGGTCGAGCCCGTCGAAGACCGGTGTGCCGTCGTAACCGAGGCGCACGTCCCGCAGCTCGATCGCCCGCTCGAGCGTCGGCTCGCGACCTCCGTCGCTCACCTCGACCTCGCGCTCGGCGCTCTCGATCATGCTCCGTATCGCGAGCAGCGCGCTCTCGTCGACGACGAGATCCATGTACTTGCGTTGCATCTTGTTCATCGATGCGAGGGTGCGCGCGAACAGGGCCACCATCACGATGAGCTCTTCCGGCGCGATGCCGAGCTTGCGGTAGCCGAGCCAGAGTCCGAGCACTCCGAAGAGGAAGAGGATCGGCTCCTGCGCCGCCCGCAGGGACTCCTTGCTCGTCACCTGCTTGCGCATGGCCTTGTTCAGGCGCTGGGCGTCCCTCTCGAGGAGCGGGCCGATCAGCTCGTCGCGGCCCGTGGCCTTGAGAACCTTGAGCACGAGGAGGGCGTCGGTGAGCTGGCGCACCAGCGAGCGCAGGACCGCCGTCTGCTTCTGGCCCGCGCGCTTCGTCATGCGCACGAAGAAGTTCAGGGTCGTGATCGTGAGCGCTCCCGTCGCGGCGGCCGCGAGCGTCACGCGCCAGGAGATTGCGGCGGCGACGGCAATCGCGAAGGCGACCTCGATATAGCCCGTCACGAGCTGCGCGAGAAAGTAGTAGGCCCCGGCGGCGCGGGTCGCCTCCGAGGCCATCGCGTTCGGGGCGAGCCCGAGCGGGAGCCGTGTGTAGTAGCTCCAGCGCGAGGCGAGCAGGGCCCGTAGCAGGGCCAGGCGCAGGTCGGTCGCGACCTGCGCCACCATGAATCCGACCCGGCGGTTCGACAGCAGCAGGAGCCCTGCCTTCGTCGGGAAGACCACGCACACGAAGCCGAGCAGCACCTCGAAGGTCGGGTCGAGCCCGAGGCGTGCGAAGGCCGCGGCGACGTATGCGTTGAAGCCGCCGGTGGGGGCGGCCTCGTCCTCGCCACGCAGCACGAAGCTCAGCAGCGGGACGATGGCGCTGAGCCCGAGCCCCTCCATCAGACCGGCCACCAGCAGGCAGCCGAGCACGATGACGCTCTGCCACGGATAGGTGCGCGTGAAGTAGCGCAGGGTCTCCATTGAGGGCCGTTCCAGCTGAGCCGGGCGGGGGCGGGGCTCTTGGAGAGGGATCGGTCGCCCCGGCTCTGGGATCAAGAGGCTAGCGAACTGCGAGCCCCCTCCGGGCACTCCGATATCCCCCCGGGGTCATCGCGATCGCCGCCCTCCGACGGCAGACCGAGGAGCCCGAACACCCGGCGCACCACCTCGTCGGCGTCCCGGAGCGGCTGCCCGGAGCCCTGGGAGGCCGGGGCCCCGAAGGGGAGGGCCAGGCCGCGCCGCGCGAGCTCCGCGTGGAGGAGGTCGAGGTCGCGGGCGGGCCGGACCCAGCCGCGTTCGATCAGGCGACCGCACCACCGCTCGAGCCCGCGCTGCGGGCGCGGGGTCCCGCGCCGTCCCGCGCGACGCGCGAGGGCGCGCGTGAGGACCCAGTCGCGCGGCCAGCGGAGCCAGCGGAAGCTCGGCCGAACGGCCAGCGGGTAGATCAGGATCGGCTTCCCGGTCGATGCGGCCTCGGCGAGCATCGACTCGGAGTCGCCGGTCGCGACGATCACGTCCGCCCAGGCGAGCAGGCCCAGGTAGGGGTTCTCCCCGGGGTCGCCGGGGCGGTAGACGAAGGCGTCCGTGCCGATCTCGGCGCAGAAGGCTTCGCTGGCGGCCCGACCAGTGCGGCGGCTCGTGGTGGCGAGGATCGATCCGCCGAGCTCGTGCGCCATCCGCCTGACCTCCGCCGCGAGGCGGGACGCCTGGGCGGCGTCGATCCGGTACTGGCCGGAGGTCCCTCCGACGAGCACCGCGATCCTCGGGGACGGGTACCACGCGAACGGCTCGCGCCAGCGCTCTCCCGCCTCGGCCAGCCGAGCCGGCGTCACCGAGTGGAGCGGGGCGCAGGTCTCGATCCGGTGCGGGTGCGGGAAGAGGCGGCAGTAGCTCGGGGTCGCGACGAGGTCGAAGCGGTCGGCGGCGTCGCCGCCCTTGCGGCCAAGGTGCACGAGCCGCGTGCGCCCTCGGCTCTGCGCGCGAAGCCAGCGCGCGACGGGCGCGGTGCGCCGGCCGGCGGCGATCACGAGATCCGGCCAGGGCGGCTCCAGGGCGTCGGAGCGGGTCCTCGAGATCCCCGCGCGGCTCGCGCCAAGGAGCCGGTTGTGCAGGATCGAGAGCAGGCTCGGATGGAGCGACTTCTGCTCGTAGGGCCAGCCGAGTGCCTCGGCGAGCCCCAGGGACTGGGTCGTGTTCCCGCCGCGGTTGTCCGTCAGCACCCAGACGCTCGGCGGTCTCCCGTCGGGGTGCGGGCCGCCGGCTTGCAGCACGACGCTCCCTTCCGGCGACGCGAGCGTGGCCTCCCAGCAAACGCCCCGGTGGGCGGCGGCCGCGGCCCGGGTTCGCTCGCTCCACCACTCCGGCGTCCGCGCGGGCTCCTCCGGGCCGC
>Ga0214473_10004644_pt1 | contig 16511 bp, 15 predicted proteins | sample RVTome_7_FD_203509 | JGI IMG/M metagenome (GOLD analysis project Ga0214473, IMG submission 203509) | Soil microbial communities from uranium-contaminated site in the Upper Colorado River Basin, Wyoming, United States - RVT98D197 | ecosystem: Environmental > Terrestrial > Soil > Contaminated >... | reverse complement strand
CGCACCTTCCCTTCCCCTTCCTCCGTCCAAAGCCCGTCCAACCCTCGTTCTTTCTTCGTTTCGTTCCCTTCCCCCTGTTTTAATCTACCCTATTCGCGGAATCGCTGCATTCATGATTTTCTTATTGATTTTTAATAAGTTGTGAGTTACTTTGGACACGAAGTTATAACAGCCAAGCAGCAAGGATCAGTTGAAGATTCGGAACGCAAATGGTGGATCGGAAAAGATCTGTTCAATCTGCAATCTGAAATCTCAAATTTTGAAATGAATCTCAGGGGTCCCATCGTCTAGTGGCCCAGGACACTGGCCTCTCACGTCGGTAACACGGGTTCGAATCCCGTTGGGACCACCAATTTTTCTTGAGGGTTAGCAGGTGGAAGAGAGAAGAGACTTTGTAATGGTAACGGTTTCCGGGCCGGATCGGCCGGGGATCACCGCTGCTTTCACCAAGATCTTGGCAGACAATCAGGTCGAGATTGTGGACATTGAGCAGGCGTCCCTTCAGGATTTTCTGGGCCTCTCCTTTCTGCTCGACATGAGCGAGGCTAAGCAGTCGAAGGATGGCGTCCTGAAAGACCTCCTTTTCGAAGCAAGCCAGCTCAACCTGACCCTCAATTTCCGTCTCTTCTCTGAGAAAGAGGTGAAAGCCAGAAACAGTAGGAACCTTTTTGTCCTCACCTATTTCGGAGATACCCGGGCCCTGGCAGAGATTTCAGGTGTCCTCGGCGAGGAGAATGGCAATATCGAGATGATCTCCAATCTCACCCAGCACTGCGCCAGCTGTGTGGAGCTGACGATTGATGTCAACGGCGTTCAAAGTCTCAACCGGCTGAAGGAGAGATTGCTCGCCAAGAGTCATGAGCTCAATATCGATCTGGCCCTCCAGAAGATGGAAGCCTATCGTAAGAACAAGCGCCTCGTTTTCTTCGATATGGACAGCACGCTGATCGATATGGAGATCATCGATGAGATGGCCCAGAGGGCCGGGGTCCATAAAGAGGTTTCGAGAATCACGGAGAAAGCAAGAAGGGGAGATATTGATTTTGAGGAAGCCCTTGCCCAGCGCGTCGGCCTTCTCAAAGGGTTGAAGGTCGAAGAATTGGAGAAGATCCGAAAAGAGATGAAACTCTCAGAGGGGGCTGAAGATCTGGTCACGACGCTTAAGCAGTTGGGTTATAAACAGGGCCTGATCAGTGGAAGTTTCCATTACTTTGCAGACCATCTGAAAGAGAGACTGGGCCTGGATTTTGCCTTTGCCAATGAGCTGGAGGTCAAGAACGGAGCCCTGACGGGAAGGCTATTGGGAGATATCGTTGATGGTCCCTACAAAGCGAAGATCGTCAACCTGGTCTCGAGTGAAGAAGGAGTGCTTCTGGACCAGACCGTGGCCATTGGAGACGGAGCCAATGATGTGTTGATGCTGGGCCAGGCCGGCCTGGGGATCGCTTATAACGCAAAAGGGAAACTCGAACGCGTGGCCAACATGAGCCTGGGCCGCGCCCGCCTCAAGAATATCCTCTATATTCTGGGAATCACCGAAGAAGAGATGGGTTCCTGGAATGTTTGCGACCGCCCTGTTTGATTTTCCCCGGAAAATTTTCCAACCTTAAATTTTCTCTAAAATCCTCAGAACTTTCGCGTACGGGTAAGTGAAACAACCAATCTCAATTCTAAAGGTTCCTTCCCTTTGAAACTCTGCACTTTCAAAAATTCTAAAAAGGATGTATATTACAACCATAGATTAGCGTTAGCGAAAATAAGGTCTAAGAATATGTTTAAAATAGAAGATCACAAGCAGGGCATTAAGAAAATTTGTAGAGATCTTCGGGTAAGACGCCTCGATTTAGTTGGTTCAGCATCGAGAGGTGAGTTCGAACCTGAAAGAAGTGATGTTGATGTTCTCGTTCAATTTGACGGGCTTGACAGGCTCTTTGATCGGTATTTTGAGCTCAAGAAACGGCTTGAGAGGCAACTGGGAAGAGAAGTGGATGTCATTGAGGAGAATGCGGTAAAAAATCCTTACGTAAGGGAAAGTTTGAATCGTGACAAGGTACGAATATATGAATCATGATCCTAAAGCTTACCTTTTCGATATTAAACAAGCGTGTGAAGCTATCAAAGAATTTACCCAGAACATGGGCTTTAAAGAATATTCTGGTAATTCCATGGTGAAGGCCGCTGTAGAGCGCAAGTTTTTAGTGATTGGGGAAGCGATGATAAGATTGAAAAGGGAACATCCAGAAACACTGAACAGGATTTCCGATCAAGAAAAGATTATCGGTTTTCGAAATGTACTTGTTCACGGGTATGACATCATTGATGACGCGACGGTCTGGTCCGCTATCAAGGATAGTATACCAACGCTTCAACATGAAGTTGAAGATTTATTGAAAAACTGACAAATTATTCAAACCGCCATCGAATAGTCACCGCTGGTTCAAGTTGCCAGATTCACTGATCTTTCCACCTGTCTTTTTCTTGTTTTTCTTCTGTCCATAGCCAACTCGAACCGCCGACCCTTAATCCTCCTTTTACTTACCTCACTCCAAATAGCCCTCTACCCGATACTTGAAGCGAGGAGGAGAAGGGGGATTTTGCAACAAGTCCGTCTAACAGATTGAAAGCGGCTCCGTGATCACGCGGCTCAGCGAAAGGAGATGAAATAAGATGAGAAAAATCATGATTGTCGGGTTGGTCCTCATTGTCCTACTTGCTATCGCAAGTCTCGCTTATTCGTGGTGCGTGGGTCCTCCATATGGATGCAGAACTTGTCCTACTTGCAGAGGTATCGGTCAGGTTTTCCTTGAAGAAGAAGTGGGAAACGGATTGATGAATACCTGTCTCTATTATCTAAAGTGCTGGAAAGGCCACGTTTGGACTTGTGCGAGCTAAGGTTAAAGGAGGAGATAAATGCTGATTATATTTGGCTGGGGACATCAAACGAGAAAAGAGTACGGGCCGACTCTTCCTATAAAGTGCCCCAATTGTAATAACAGTGTCTTTTGGCACCTTATCCATTCAAGGGTCTGGTTCACCCTCTTTTTTATTCCAGTTATTCCCTATGAGTCCAGGTATTATCTATTGTGTGAGGTATGTTCGCAAGGGATAGAACTGAAAGATTCCTGGATTGGTAAGGCTAAAGAGTTGAACCAGGCCACCCTGTCGTTCTTGAATCAGCAAATTACACAGGAGCAGTACAAAACAGTACTAGGCGAGACGGCTTTGCTAAAATAAAATCTTCCGTCACTTTTAAGGTGCATTTCCTGCATGATCCTGGTCAAAAATTATCCACATAGTCCCCTTCTTTCGTTGCCTAACCTTTTAAAAACCTTGTGATTTTGGTGAGTTAACACTTTACAAATCCTGGCATTATTGTTGCTTTCACTATACTGGGAATATGTCATTTGAGAGGCTATGCCTTCACTCCCTGAGAACTATAATTCTAAAATGGCCGACCTGCTAAAGGGAAAACTCAAAACTAATCATCTTACCGAGATGTCCGCGGGCAGGGAGACGGCTTACTACCAAAAGCTCATCACTGATAACCTTACCTTCATAGAAAAACAATGTCATAAGGCGTGCGCTATCTATAAAAGGAAAATTTCCTCAATATCAACTTCCTCCAAAGACTCCCCGGAGATCGAGACGCAATCAATACACGTTCTCTTTTCCGATGAGATAGATCCTGATACCCTGGTGAACGATGTCATAGACCGTCTAAGGGAACATAACTGCAAAGTTCTTCGGGAATTCAGAGGCCGCTCGGAGCTCACTACCTACATCGGAACCATCATCTCCAACCTTGTCGTAGATCTTATTCGAAAACAAAAAGGCAGAAACAGAGCCAGGGATCGGGGAAAAGCCATGGGTCCCATCGGAGAGAGACTTTATGAATTGGCTTTTGAAAAAGGATATCCGGTGGAGGAGGCTTATGAATTCTTGAAGGAGAATCATCACGTCACAGAAACCCTTGAAGAGATCGAAGCAATGGTTGACCAGATAAGGGGCCGGAAGTCCGGGCTTATTTCCGCTGGCCCCGTTGAAAATGCGGGGCATGATATAAAATCGAAACTTGTCGCGAGAAATGACTCCGAAAAAGAGTTGACAAAAAAACAAGAAGATGAATTAGCTAAAAAGGTACTTAATCAAATCGTCTCCCAATTAACCAACGAAGAAAGGTTTGTCATAAGAATGAGATTTCCCCTCTCGGAAGATGAAGAGCCAAAGAATCTTTCGGAGATGGCTGAAATACTAGGCATTTCCGAAAAGGCAGCGGACGGTAGAATCAGGAGAGTTCTCACCAGATGTAGAGAAATGATGCTTAAGCAGGGATTGAGCCTGGATGATTTGGTAGCCGGGTAGAAAAAAGACTTGTTGTCCGTCTAACGGATTAGAGGAATATCGAAAGGAACAACGCTTCAAGAAAGAACATGAAAAAGGACGAAAAAGATAGAGTCATTGGTCGAGCACTAACAAGGGCGATCAAAGAAACCCAAAAAGCCGAAGAATGTCCATCACCTGAAGATCTCTCTGCTTTTATTGACGGTACACTCGATGAGCAGGAGCGCGACAGGGTAATGGGTCATTTGTCTCGCTGCGATAGATGCTACGAAGTTTTCTCAATGACCCATGAGATGATAAAAGAGGAAAAACAGGAAGCAACAAGGGTAATGATAAAGAAAAAAAGGTGGATCTATGCGCCCATTGCCGTCGCGGCCGCAGCAGTTCTGGTTATCCTGGTAAAGTTTGGCATACAAATCCCGGGCGAATACACTCCCCCCTCTTCAAATCAAATAATAAATAGGCTTGCAAAAAATACAGACGTCAAATCCTTATCCAATTCAATTAAAGAAGATCAGACAACTGTTTTCGCATTCATTAGTAAAATTCCTTTAGAAAAAGCCTCTTTCAGAATCGGTGTTTGTCTGACAGACCTCGATATTTCACTGCTGGCAGAAGATAAACCGAAGTCATTGGCTGTAATCAAAAGAATAAATTCGACCCTTCAGTCCGTAGAAGGATCTGCAGAATTGGCTTCATTTTATGCTGACGTTTCAAAAAAGATTGAAGAAGGTGCACCTCCAAAAGAGTTCTTCGGGAAAAACATAAAAATTGAACAATTCATTGAAGATAGAGGAATCCTTTCATATCTGAGGTTTGGAGAGTGGACCGAGGGCGGGCGAATTGCAGCAGTTGTCAAGAATAGAGAGTTCTTCGATATTAAATCGAATCAATATTTCATTGATAAACTTGAAGGGACAGCGCTTCCTCAAGGTGTGTTCAAAGCGTTGGAAGAAATAAAGGGTGTTCTTGTACGAAATGAATTCGCGGATAGCGATTTTAAACATCTTGAAAGAGCCTTCATCAATATCGTGGAGATCATGTGACAGCTCCCCCTTTACCTCCCCTCCCTCTCCCCGACGGGAAGAGGGGACGGGTGAGGGGGAAATTTCTGATATGTTTGGTTTGGAGATTAAATGAAACAAGTATTTATCCTGATTGTCTTCTTGTCATTGGTGGTCCCTTCCGCGCATGCAGATAACCCTAAAGACTATGCCTCCTGGTGGATTAAAAATTATGGAGTCGTCGATTCAAAAACGGATCCCCTCGTCAGTCGTGCGGAAAAGGTCTTTGAGAGGGTAGCTGCAGCCTCGGATAAGAGAGGGAACAGGCTCCCTCGCCTCATTATCATTAAAGCAAGTGGAGATCCCTACGCGCAGGCGATCAAAGACGGTTCAGTTATTCTAACGCAGGGAGGGCTCGGGATCTGCTACCAGGGGGTCACTCTTGAGAAGGGGGATGCAAGGCTTGCCTTTATTCTCGGACATGAGCTCGCCCATCTTGCAAAAGACGACTTCTGGCACAGCCTGGCATTTGTCGCCTTGAAGGAGTTTGGAGATGAAAAGAGAGTCCGCGAGATACTGGCAAATGAACTTAAGTGGGATATGGCTGATCCCAAAACCCAGGAATTTATAAGAAAACAGGAGCTACAGGCCGATTGCTATGGGCTTATTTATATGACCATGAGTGGTTATGACCCAAAGGCCATCATCGATAGGGATGGAACTAATTTTTTTGAGGACTGGGTTTCAAAGATCACGGGGAAGATCGCTTATAGCGATGCAACCCATCCCGGACCAAAAGAGAGAGCGGAATTCTTGAGGGCACAGCTTGGGCCTGTCTACTTCACCTTTGGTGTAAGGCTCTACCAGACCGGAAGGTATTCCGATGCGATCTTGTTATTTGAAGCTTTCAAAGAAAAATTTCCAAGCAGGGAGGTTTTCAGCAATATCGGTCTCTGCCACTATCAGCTTGCAATGAGAGTACTTTCAAATTGTGATGAGTCATTGCCATTAAGATTCAAGCTCCCGACTTTACTCGATATAGATACCCTTGGTGGCAAGCTGAGGGGCTGGGGATCAGAAGCCTCATCCTGTCTCAAACAGGAGACATTCTTAAAGCATATCAATACCTCCATCCATTATTTGAAAATAGCTGCGGAGATGGACCCGACCTATCTCCCTGCAAGAATTAATCTCTCCTCTGCCTTAATCATTTCCGGGGAATATGCAAAGGCGATGAGTGTATTAGATGAGGCCCTAAAGATTCAACCTGGAAACCCTGAAGCATTATGCAACAAGGCTGTTTCTTTATATCTTTTCGGAAAAGTCAACAATATTGACACAGGCGACAATGTCTTGGGGCTGTTAAGAGATGTGTCCGAAAGAAATCCGTCCTTTAGTGATGCCATATATAACATGGCTTCTATCCAGTCAGAACGGGGCAGAAATGCTGCTGCATTGGAGACATGGAACAGATTTCTCAAGGTCGAACCTACCGGAGTCTATGCCCAGGTGGCCAAAGAAAAGCTTGGAATCAAGAGTGACGACAAATCATCTGCAAAAAAAGGTCCTGAGATGAAATCACCAGTCAAACTTGGTGATATCAAAGGTGAGACTGAAAAGATTTTGAAAGGGATGAAAAAGAAGGAGTTCATCATCGGTGGGTTTAATGGGGAGGTTTACGAGGGTGGTGGCATCAAGGTTTTGGCCATTGATAATACGGTTGAAATTGTTGAAGCAGAAACCGAAAAAGAAGCTGATTTAAAGAAAGCGTACGGGGAACCAGTGAAGAAATTGAAAAACCTTTATGGTTCGACTTTGATTTACGGCAACTTTGCGATTGATGTAGTGGATGGGCGGGTTAAGAAAATGGTCTATTTCAAGAAAGAGACGATTTAATCAGGAAGTGGTAGCAGATAACAAGGCAAAAGGATGAGATCAATACTGGTATTAATTCTGATTGCCTCACTAAATTTTCCTCCACCGATATGGGGACAAAACCAACCCCAGGAATCGGTTGACCAGGTAAAGGCACTGATTCAAAAGACAGGAGAGCTCATCAAAGAAGGCAGAAATGAGGAAGCAATCTCTTACGCAGAGAAGTTGTTACAAGTAACCGAGCAAATTTTAGGGGAAAACAGTACGGAAGTTGAACAAATCTTAAATCTTTTAATCGTACTCTATTTCAAAACCGGTAGGTATTCCGATGCTGCAGCAATTTTACAGAAAGAACAAAATTTATTAGGACACAGGATTAAACAGCTCGCCGATCAAGGCAGATATGATGACGCAATTTCCCTTGCTAAGAGGTCGTTAGAATTAAAGGAAATGATGTTTGGGAAAGATCATTGGGCCCTGGTACCCAGCCTGAGCTCTTTAGCAAAACTTTACTATGACACTGGCAAGTATGCCGAGGCCGAGCCCTTATATAAACAATCCTTAGAAATACAAGAGAAGGTTTTTGGCAAAGACCATGCTAATTTATTAACATCTCTCATTTATCTAAGTATCATTTATCAAAAAACCGGGAGGCATCAAGAGGCAATTCCTTATGCAAAAAGATCACTTGAAATAAATGAGAAGGCGCTCGGCAAAGACCACCCAGATGTCAGAATAACACTCAACAGTCTGGCGAACCTTTATCAACAGACGGGTCGATATGCTGAGGCAGAGCCACTGTATAAGAGGTCGCTGGAGATAGAGGAGGAGGCATTAGGCAAAGACCATCCGGAGCTTGCCACAAGCCTAAACAAACTGGCAAATCTCTATCAAACCACCGGCCGTTACGCTGAGGCGGAGCCCCTCTATAAAAGATCCCTGGCGATAAGAGAGATAGCCCTGGGCAGAAATCACCCTGATGTCGCTTTAGGCCTCAACAACCTGGCATTGCTTTATGAAGCTACTGGTCGCTATGTAGAGGCGGAGTCCCTCTACAAGAGTTCCTTGGAGACGTGCGAGAAGGCCCTTGGTGGAGACCATCTGCATGTTGCAACAATCCTCAATAACCTGGGAGGACTTTATCAAAAGATTGGACGCTATGCCGAGGCAGAGTCATTGTATAAGAGGGCATTAGAGATGAAAGAGAAAGCGCTCGGCAAAGATCACGCCGATGTCGCCTTAGGTCTCAACAACCTGGCGAATCTTTATGGAGTCACCGGCCGGTATGCCGAGGCCGAGTCTTTGTACAAGGGGTCGCTTGAGATTCACGAGAAAGTCCTTGGCAAAAATCACCACGATGTCGCCTTATGCCTCAACAACCTGGCGAATCTTTATGGAGTCGCCGGTCGCTATGCGGAGGCAGAGCCGCTGTACAAGAGATCGTTGGAGATATACGAGAAGGCCCTGGATAAAGATCACCCTCATGTTGCAATAAGCCTCAGTAACTTGGCAGATCTTTATCGAACCACTGGTCGTTATCCTGAGGCCGAGGTGTTGTATAAGAAATCGCTGGAGATAAGTGAGAAAGCCTTAAGGAACGATCACCCGGACATAGCCCAAAGCCTTAACAGTCTGGGTTTGCTTTATCAAACCACAGGCCGATATGATGAGGCCGAACTTTCTTACAAGAGATCGTTAGAGATAAGGGAGAAGGCCTTGGGCAAAGATCACCCAAATGTAGCTCTAAGCCTCAACAACCTGGCGGTGCTTTATGGAAAGACGGGTCGATATGCTGAGGCAGAGCCACTGTATAAGAGGTCGCTGGAGATAAGTGAGAAAGCGTTAGGGAAAGATCACCCCGATGTCGCCTTAGGCCTCAACAACCTGGCCGAACGTTACCGGACAACCGGTCGCTATGCGGAGGCAGAGCCGCTGTACAAGAGATCGTTGGAGATATACGAGAAGGCGTTGGGCAGAGACCACCCGGATGTCGCGTTAGGGCTTAACAACCTGGCAGCACTTTATCAAACCACTGGTCGTTACGCGGAGGCCGAGCCGTTGTATAAGAAGGCGTTAGGGATAAAAGAGAAGGCGCTTGGCAGAGACCATCCGGATGTAGCGTTAGGCCTTAACAATCTGGGTTCGCTTTATCAAATCACCGGTCGCTATGCCGAAGCCGAGCTCTTCTGCACGAGGTCGCTGGAGATTTTTGAAAAGGCCTTGGGCAAAGATCACCCAAATGTAGCTCTAAGCCTCAACATTCTGGCAGAGCTTTATGCATTTACAGAAAGGCAGGCCGATAGCCACAATGCTTTGATTCGTTCGATTGAGATAGATGAAAAGAAGAGGGAGACCGTGTTCCTACTTCTTTCAGAAAAACAAAAGATCAACTATATGGATCAAAACAAATGGCGTATCCAGGGATTCATATCACACACAGCTCAATATCTAAAGGCTAATAATCTGGCTGTTAACCATACCTTCAATGCCTGGCTCAGGTGGAAGGGTGCGGTCATGGAGGCACAGGGGAGGTACACAGACGCCCTTACTTATTCTGACAACCCAGACATTAAAAGAAAATTCGAAGAGATAGGCAGTGTAAGGCGTGAGATAGCGAGGTTTCAACTTTCAAAACCTGAAAAGATGAGCTTTGAGGATTACCGAAAGAAGCTCGAAGAGATTGAGAAGAAGAAAGAGGCGTTGGAGGCGGAACTGAGCCGACTGAGCAAGGATTTTGCCCTTGAGAAGATGGCAGGTAAAGCAGATACAAAGAGCCTTTCGGAGATACTCCTCAAAAAGGGAAATGATTCGGCTTACATCGATTTCGCAAATATTGAAACATACGATTTCAAAAAAAAGAAATGGGGGAAAAGTAGATATCTCGTTTTTGTTCTCGTACCTGCCCATGAGCCCACAGTCAAGCTAATAGACCTTCCTGACAAAGAAGGAGTGGATAGCCATATTCGGGCCTATCTTGGGGAGATGAAAAGAGCCAAAGAATATGGGGAGCTCCCGAGAGAAAGAATTCTGAAGGCCGAGGCTAAAGCTCTCTACGATGTACTCATCAAACCAATCGAGGGAGACATTCGGGGTAAGAAACATCTCTACGTCAGCCCGGATGGTAATCTTAATCTCATCCCATTTGAGGTTCTGATGAACCCAGAAGGGAAGTATTTGATGGAGGACTATACCATCACCTACGTTGCTGCTGGTAGAGACATCATGCGATTTGCAGATGAAACCCAGGCAAAAGGAGAAGCACTCATCGTAGCCGATCCGGATTATGATATGGGGTTGAAAGAGAAGGTTAAAGTTGCAAAAGCGATGGGGATTGTAGAAACGAGATCATCGGCCCCTTTGTCAAGAGATGCCAAGGATATGAGATTTAAAAGGCTTCCCGATACCAAGCAAGAAGCCGATGTCATAGAAAAACTCTTAAGAGAAAACCAGAAGATAAATGTAAGGAATTATCAGGATAAGAAAGCCCTCGAAGAGGTGCTTCTGACGGCTAAGGCTCCGAAAATCCTCCACTTAGCGACCCACGGGTACTTTCTCAAAGATGAGGAGGTTAAGCATCCGCAGAAATTGGGGTTGATGCTCCAGGATAGAGAGCAGATGGTAGATATTGGGATAGAGAATCCGATGCTTCGGTCAGGGATTGTGCTTGCAGGGGCAAATGCCTCATTGAAAGAGGGTAGGGATGATGGTGTGGTGAGCGCAGAGAAGATACTGGGACTGAGGCTGAAAGGGACAGATTTAGTAGTACTTTCTGCGTGCGAGACGGGAGTAGGCGATGTAAAGAGTGGGGAAGGGGTATTTGGTCTGAAAAGGTCGTTCATCCTATCTGGGGCTAAAACAGTAGTAATGAGTCTCTGGAGCATCCCAAGCAAAGAGACTACGGAATTAATGACAGATTTTTATACACTGATGGCGAAAGGGAAAACAAAAGCAGAGGCTCTCAGAGAGGCCAGACTAAACCTGATGAAGAAGAAGCCCAATCCCTTTTACTGGGGCGCATTTGTAATGGTGGGAAATCCGAATTAGTAAGTACCGTAAGGTGGCAGGCGATAGGACGGTAAGGAGCAAGGGACAAGGACAAAGGACAAAGTGATTACTGCTCTCGGTTGACGGGGGCAAAAAATAAGAAAGGAGGCCGTATGAAAAGAAATGGAATTCTTGTATTAGTCTTGTTGTGGCTTACCGCCATCTCAGGTGGCTTGTCAATTGCAGCGACAAACCCTCAGGTTGAGATGGTAAGGTTAGTGATGCCTGCTGTTGTTGGGATAGGAATAGACAAAGCTGAGTATGCGAGTTACAGGTTTTCGGGTTCTGAATTTTTTGAGGAGTTTAAGAAGTTCTATCAAAAAGAAGAAAAGGAGTTCAAAGAAAAAAGTAAACCTCAATATGACAGCAAAAAAGAAAAAGTGACCCCAGAAGACATAAGAGGAATCGGGTCAGGATTTATTATTGATTCGAATGGGAAAGTGGTAACGAATTACCACGTTGTCGAAGGCCAGAGGCGTATCTTTGTTATGACAAATGATAACAAAATATATAAAGCAAAGGTCATCAGAGAATCCCCGGAAGAGGATTTAGCAATCCTTGAGATTGAAAATCCGTCGAAGAATTTCCGTTTTGTCAGACTCGGCGATTCGGATTCAATAGACGTGGCTGAGCCGGTCATCGCCATTGGAAACCCATTTGGACTATCTTTTACCGTAACCAGCGGGATTGTGAGTGCGGTTGGAAGAACAACTCCTGATGGAAAAGAAGGCCTGATTCAAACTGACGCAGCCGTAAATCCGGGAAATAGTGGCGGCCCTTTGATCAATATGGGTGGGGAAGTAATAGGAATCAATACCATGATTTACACTTCGAAAGGAGGTGGGTTTATGGGGGTGGCCTTTGCCGTACCGGTGAATAAGGCAAAGACATTATTAACATCTGCTCCCAAAAGCAGTGTATATCTTGGTATCCGCATGAACACTACAGAAAAGGGAATTGTAATAGATACGGTAGAAAATGGAAGTCCTGCAGACAAAGCAGGCCTAAAAGAAGGAGAAATAGTAATTTCTGTTGATGGAAGGGAACTAAAATCTGGCAACGATTTGGTGAAATATATCCGGACTAAGAAGCCAGGGGACAAGATTACTTTAAGGATAAAACAAAGGGATAAGTCTGCGCAGATTATTGTGACTTTGGATAAGAGCAAAGAATAAATTGTTAATCATTTGATTACAGAAAGGAGACCGTATGAAACACTTCAGATCATTGGGAATCTTCTCGGTATTCGTGGTTGCTATATTTACGGTACCCCATCTCAGTTATGGTCAAACCACTTCGCAAAAAGTATTAGCTCAACGCTTCGCCGCTGTGGTCCAAGTCGTTCAGAATGTGTGTATCGAAAAAGCCAAGGTGGAGTGTGAATTGCTTGAGTTAACAGATAATCCTCCCATGTTATTGCAAGGACAGGTTATTGAATATCTTGGTGTCAGAGCAAGGGGCGTTCCCTACTTATATGCTGTTATAGCAGAGAGAGATGATATGGATCCGGACATTTACATTTACGATTCATCCGGGAAGCTTCTTGCTAGGGGTGAAAAGACTGGCCCGTTTGATATGGCAGCCCATATACCTGAATACAAGCAGAGAGTGATACAAAGAGTAAAGATGTTTAAAGGATCTGGCCATATCGCCATTGCTGTTCTCGCTCCGATTGAAGACTAAGGCAAAGGGAATTGAAATAGGAAAGGGGAATTTTCGAATTTGTCCGTCTAATAGATTAGAGCACCTTTGAGTATGAACTCAAGGTAAAAGGAGGAAATGTCATGATGAAGCAGATATGGTTATTTTGTGTAGTTTTTGGTTTCATTTTCAGTAGCTTGGCTCTTGCCCAGGAGAAAGTACCGCCTACTAAAGCTGATTTCGTGAACGTTATGGCCCCTTCATCAAGAATGATGATCGGAGACCTGTCAAAATCTATGGATGTTAAGGCCCTGGCAGCAGAGATAAAAGACACATCCTCTGTTGCTTATGGTTTTACGACTGGAATTTCTGAGGAAAAAGGTTCCTTTAAACTCGGCATCCTCATGGCAGACCTTGAAACAACCATAAGAGCGGGGGACCGTGGAAAGGTCTCAAAGGCCGTCCGCGCCCTTTCAGACGGACTTGCTCAGCTCGGAGCCCCACTTCCAATGATCGCAGCGGTTATCAACATGGGAGCTGCCATCAATTCAGGAGTTGACCTTCAGGCAATGAACAAAGCAAGTATTCCAGTAATAAGGCCCTTTATTGAAGATTTCATCCGGAAAGAAGGGAAGATGACCTATTTCAGGTTTGGGGAATGGGTTGAATCGACGAAGCTTGCGGCCCTTGCCGGAGAAAGAGGAAATCTGAAGGTGGCAGCCAGCTTCATTTTACAGGTGAATTTTGCCGACTACTTCCTGGCCGAGTTTAAAGACAAAGGCCTTCCCCAGGGTGCTATGGATTCTCTCAAAACAATAGCCGAGTTGGGAAACCGAAAGGAATTGGGGCAGAAAGAAGTTAAAACAACCCTCAAAGCCGTAAATACCATTTTTGAAATAATGGGGTGAACTATAAACGATGATAGAAAAGGGGCTTTCTATATGAAAGAGGGAGATAAATTAAAAATACAAATTCCAGAACCTAAATTAGACGAAAGGTTGAAAGGAGTGGCAGGCATAAGACTCGTTCTAAAGCCAAGCTCAATTTTGGAATTGGAAGAAAAGGAACTTATATTTGTTAGAATTTCCTCAATTAATAAAGATTGGGCAATTGTCAGAGCACCCAATGGAGATGAATATGAAGTATCCAAGCAGTTTCTGAAGGAAATCTCATAGACTTAGCAGATTTTAAACGGCCTCAAAATGGATGCCATTCCCAAAAAGAAACAAAAACCTGAAGAACGAGAGCTTGAGGAGAAGCTGTTTGAAGTGGCGTCGCTTGAGGCAGAACTTACCCAACGCGAGTTGGATTTGACTACACTCCAGGCCGAATTGAACGTATTTCAGGAGGAATACCTTCGAATCGTTGGAGCCCGCTATGCGAAACTTGATGAAATAAAGGCCCAAAGAAAGATTTGGGGAAGCACTGGGTGGGGCAGAACAATCTGCATGGGAAACTCAAGAAACTTCCAATGACCGGAGAATGCCCAAGGAATTCAAGTCTTCAGAGAGCTTAAAGAAACTCTACCGAGAAATAGCCAAATGCGTTCACCCAGATCTTGCAATTGATGAAGGGGAGCGCCTTAGAAGACAAAAGTTTATGGCCGAACTAAACCATGCATATCAAGACGGAGACGACGAGCGGCTTCAAAGAATCTTCCAAGAATGGGAATCCAGTCCTGAATCTATTATAGGCGAAGGACTCGGTAATGAGTTAATACGCACAATTCGAAAAATTGCACAAATAAAGGAGCGACTCAAAGTAATTGAGGAGCAAATTGATGCGTTGGAAAGATCTGATGTTAACCAACTCAGGATAAAGGTTATTGGAGCGCAAAGCGAAGGACGAGACCTGCTTCGGGAAATGGCGAACCGCCTTGATATAGAGTATCTTGATGCCTTCAACCAGCTCTTAGAATTGATCCTTGGTTAAGACTTTACATATGGGAAAAGATAAAGAAAGAAAAAATGGAAACATAGCTCCATTATCTAAATGGGAAACTGCAAAATATTCATCCTCGTTGGTGAGGAGGGGGCTGGAATTAGAGAAGCTGATAGAGGATAAACACAAGAGGAAACTGTTTCTAATTGAAAAGGGAGACAAGTATGGGTATATTGACAGTACTGGAAAGATAGTCATTAATCCTCAATTTGATTATGCTGGCAAATTTTCAGAAGGATTAGCCCGTATCCAGGTGGAGGATAAGTGGGGATATATAGATATAACTGGCAAAGTAGTTATTGACATTGAATTTGATGAGGCTTCTGAGTTTTCAGAGGGACTGGCTTGTATATCGACCGCAGATGAAAATGGGTATCTCGACAAAAGTGGGTATATCGATAAGACAGGAAAGATGGTCATTAAACCTCAGTTTGATTTTGCGTACAGATTTTCTGAAGGACTCGCACGTGTAACGATTGATAAAAAAGGAGGCTATATTAACAAGATAGGGGAAATTATCATCAATGCACAATTCGACGGTGATTCCGATTTTTCAGAGGGATTGGCTTGTGTTTTTATTGGGGGGAAGCTTGGCCATATTGATGACAGGTTTGGTTTTATTGATGGCAAGTATGGCTATATAGATAACAAAGGAAAGATGGTCATTAAACCTCAATTTAATGGTGCTTCCAGCTTTTCCGAAGAGCTGGCAAGCGTAATGATTGATGATAGGTGGGGTTACATTAACAAGATAGGAGAGATTGTCATTAATCTTCAATTTGATTGGGCTGGGGATTTTTCCGAAGGATTGGCATCGATAAATATTGGTGGCAAGAGAGATAATCCATTTCCAACTCTTCCGGGAGGATTTCTACGAGGCGGGGAATGGGGCTATATCGATAACAAGGGAAGGATAGTCATTAAACCTAAATTTGATTATGCTGGCAACTTTTCAGAAGGACTGGCACATATAAAAGTTGGTGATAAATGGGGCCATATTAATAGGATAGGGGAGATAACCATTAAACCCCAATTTGACTTTGCTGGAGTTTTCTCAGATGGATTAGCTTATGTGGAAGAATATACAGGAGAAGGAGAAAAAAACACTGGTTATATTGACAGAACTGGTGAGTACATCTGGAAGAGTTCTTGGTAAAGATCAGGTTTTTATTTAGATTTGGATCATAGAGATAGAAATGCAATGGTTCGCGGTATTGGATCATCTAAACTCAAGAACATTTGGCTATTCCTGTGATTCCGGACAGTCGTTCCTGGTTGATTCCGGACGCCTGTTCCGGGCCAATCCGGACACTTGAGTCGGAGCGAAGCGACGCTGGTTTTTCTGGATATCTTACCGAATCATCACCCTTCGTCAAGTGTTTGTTTCTTTCTCATAGAGCCTCCTTTCAATTGAAAGCGGTGAGCGTTGTGAATCAGCCGGTCCAGGATGGCATCGGCGATGGTAGGATCTCCGATATGATCATGCCAGTTTTCTACAGGGAGCTGGCTGGTAATGAGGGTCGAGACATTGCCGTGGCGGTCTTCGACCACTTCGAGAAGGTCTCTTCGTTCCGGGTCGGTTAGGGGAGCTAATCCCAAATCATCCAGGACGAGGAGGTGAGCTTTGGCGAATCGCTTCATGAGACTTCCGTAGCTGCCATCGGC
>Ga0214473_10004643_pt1 | contig 16512 bp, 17 predicted proteins | sample RVTome_7_FD_203509 | JGI IMG/M metagenome (GOLD analysis project Ga0214473, IMG submission 203509) | Soil microbial communities from uranium-contaminated site in the Upper Colorado River Basin, Wyoming, United States - RVT98D197 | ecosystem: Environmental > Terrestrial > Soil > Contaminated >... | reverse complement strand
CGGCCGACGTGGGCCTGATGGTCGTGGTGACGCGCGCCGGCGAAGAGCGCATCTGGACGTACAGCAACGTGCGGGCCCAGGAGCCGGGCGGGCCGGAGTACGTGCTGGGCCACGCCCACGACATCACCGACATCAAGCGCTCGAACGTGCGGGCCGGGGAGGCGGAAGCGCTCCGCTCCGTCGCCCAGCTCGCGCTGGCCACCGCCCACCAGATCAACAACCCGCTCACCGTGATCATCGCGAGCCTGCAGCTGATGACCGCGCGCGGCCAGGTGCCCGAAGAGGCCGCCAGCTACGTGGAGCGCGCCGTCCGCGCCGGCGAGCAGATCCGCGACATCGTCCGCAACATGTCACGCATCACCCGGCTCGAGCTTTCCCGCCAGGCCCCCCAGCTGCCCCCCGTCCTCGATCTCCGCAAGTCCGGCGACGCCTAGCCCCCTCGAGGGGTCAGGTCTTGCATTCCGACATTTCGCGCTCGAGGCGGATAGGTCCTGTTGTCGGCCGTCAAATGTCGGAATGCAAGACCTGACCCCGCTATTTGGCCAGCAAGAGGCAGGCGGCGCCGGCGGAGGCCAGGAGGGCGGCGAGGAGCCGGCGGGTCCACTCGGGCTCGCCGAAGAGGGCGCGGCCGAGAAGCACCGCGAGCATGGCGGACATGCGGCGGATCGCGTTCACGTAGGCGGCGGGTGCCATCGTCAGCGCCGAGGTCTGCATGCCGGTGCCGGTGACGCCCAGGAGCCCGTGGCTCAGCACCGTGATCAGGTGGCGCGGCGCGAAGCTCTCGGCGAGACCCTGCCGCGCGGTCACGAGCGTGATGAGCGTGGTGAGCACCGCGGTGGCGCCGTGCGAGCACACCAGATAGCTCGGCGGCCCGAGGGCCAACGCACCCCAGCGGTCCACCGCGGCCAGGAAGCCCAGGAGAACGGCCGAGCCCAGGGCATCGAGGGCGTCGCCGCGCGCGAAGAGGGCGCGAAGCCTTCCCGCGCGGCCGGCGCCGGCGGCCCCCGAGAGGCTGACGGTCCCGGTCAGGGACAGGACGAGGCCGATCCACCCCAGCGCGCTCGGTAGTCCGCCGGAGAGCACGGCATCCGGCACGACGGTGAACACGGGACTCAACGCGAGGATCGGCCCGACGATGGAGATGTCCCCGCGCGCGCTGGCGCGCGCGAGCAGGCCGCTCATCCCGAGCACGAGCACGCAGGACGCGGCGATGGCGGGCCAGGCGGGCCCCGGGGCGGTGAAGGGATGGCCCGAGACGAGGAAGAAGGAGATCCACACCGCGCACGCTACCGCCTGCGTCCAGGCGACGATGACCAGCGGCGGGATCTCCCGCGCGCGCCCCTTGACGACCGCGAACTGGACGGCCTGGGTGAGCGCCGCGCCGAGCGAGAGCAGAAACCAGGTCAGGTCGGTTTCTCCCCGGAGACCGTACCCGACGAATCGAAGTCAGGTCAACACTCTTGACGTATCTGCCGGCGGCCCCTAATGTGCTGCCGGGAGGCAGCCATGGCACGTGCAACCTTCGGGCTCATCCTGGCGAATCGGGCGGTGGTTCTCGGCGCGCTCCAGGCGCGCGATCTCCTGGAGCTGTCGCAGCAGGCCGAGGCCTCGGGCGCCTTCGACACGGTCTGGGTCGGCGACAGCTTGCTCGCGAAGCCGCGTCTCGAGGCGGTCGCGCTCCTCTCCGCGCTGGCCGGCGCCACCTCGCGGCTCAAGCTCGGGGTCGGCTGCATGGCCACCTTCGTGCACCGCCATCCGCTGCTGCTCGCGCAGCAGTGGGCGAGCCTCGACGTGTTGTCGGGCGGGCGCAGCTTGCTGGCGGTGTGCCTGGGCGGGCCCGACGAGCAGAGCCCGGCCCAGGCCCTCGAGCATCGGGTGATGGGCGTGCGCTCCGTCGAGCGCGTCGGGCGGCTCGAGGAGGGGATTCAGATCCTGCGGCGGGTCTTCACCGGCGAGAAGATCTCGCATCAGGGGCAGTTCTATCAGTTCGAGGGGGTGCGTATCGAGCCGCGCCCGGTGCAGCAGCCCTGCCCGATCTGGATCGCGAGCAATCCGACCGGGCTCACCTGGAAGGGCGGGGCCAGCGCCTCCGACGCGGCGGTGGAGCGCGGCTTCCGGCGCGTGGCGCGCCTCGCGGACGGCTGGATGACCAACAAGGTGAGCCCCGCCCAGTTCCGCGAGCAGTGGGCGCGCATCGCGCGGATGGCGCGGGAAGAGGGTCGCGACGCGGCCGCGCTCGGCAGCGCCCTCTACCACAACATCAACATCAACGAGGACCGGCAGCAGGCGCTCGAGGAGAGCAAGACCTTCCTCGACACCTACTACACCAGCAAGTTTTCCCCCGCCTTCGTCGAGGGGTGGACGGTGGCGGGTAGCCCGGCCCAGTGCATCGCCGAGCTGCGCGACTACGCGGCCGCCGGGCTCGGCCACATCGCGCTGCGGCTCACGTCCTGGGATCAGCGCGGCCAGCTCAAGCGCTTCCTGGGCGAGGTCGCCCCCGCGCTCACCGGCGGCCACTGACCGCCGGCCTCCTACTCGCCGGCGCCGGGGCAGGCGCGGCGGCCGGGCTGATCGTCGTCGCCGGTGAAGCAGTGCGCGAACTCCGGGTCGTTGGCGAGCCGGAACAATGCTCGGGCCGCCACCGCGGTGTCTGCGAAGTCCGAGAAGACGCCGTCGATGCCGAGCCCGTAGAGCTGCAGGTACTCGTTGACCGGATTCCCCTGGTAGTCGGAGGCCAGGCGCCGCTGCTCGTTGCGGAAGGTCCAGGTGTGGACGAGCAGGCCCTGGCGGTGGGCCCGCCGGATCAGATCGGTCGCGGGCAGCAGCTTCCGGTCGGCCTCGTCCACCTTCCCGTCGCCGTTCTCGTCTCCGATCTTGCCGTCGCCGTTGAGATCCACGGCGGCGGTGCTGACGATGTAGCGCTTCCAGGGACCGATTCCGTCCGCGTAGGTGCGGACCTCGCGCAGCCCCTCGTCGGTCACGAAGAAGCTGAAGAGCCTCGCCCGGAGCTTGGGGTCCTTGGAGACCGTCCAGTCGTAGGGCCGGTCGAAGGGCGGGGTGAAGTCGAGCGTGCCGTCCGGGTTGACGTCGTTGGCGTCCACCAGCTGCACGAGCCGGACGGGCGTGAGCTTCCGGAGGACCTTGAGGTTCGACTGCTCGAAGGACTGGATGAACACGGGCGCGTCGCGCCGATTCCAGCCGGCCCGCTTCAGGGCCTCGACCAGCGCGCCCTCGAGCGGCGGGCTGATAGACTGGTGGTAGGTCGGATGCTTGGTCTCCGGGTAGATACCGATGACGCGCCCCTTCTCCTTCGACTTGCGCTTGACCAGATCGACGATCTCCTCGAGGGTCGGAATCTCGAACTTGCCGTTGAATTGCTGCGGGCGATCCCCGAAGTCTTGGACCGCGCGCAGGCGCTTGATCTCGGCGAGGGTGAAGTCCGAGGCGAACCAACCCTCGTCCGGAGCGCCGTCGATCATCGCCTTGCGCTTGCGATCGGCGAACTCGGGGAGGTCCTTGACGTTCGTGGTGGCGATCAGGTTGGGGTCATGCCGTGCGATGAGGTGGCCGTCGCGGGTCATGACCAGGTCGGGCTCGACGTAGTCCGCGCCCAGCTCGATGGCCAGCGCGTATCCCTCGAGGGTATGGGCGGGGAGATACCCGTGGGTGCCGCGATGGCCGATGACGAGCGGCTTGTTCTCGCGCGGCCCGAGAGCATCCGCCGCGCCCGGCGCGGGGGAGAGGCCGATCGCCAGCACGGCGGTTGCGCTCAGGAGCAGCGATCTGATGGTTCGCATGGACGGCTCCTTTCTCCAGGGGCACGGCTCGATCTGCGACGCGAGGGATGCTGGCAGGTGAACGTTCCCGCGCGATCACGCTGCGATGAAGAAAGCGCGAACGGTCGATCTCAGCCCGGTGACGGGCGGGGGCGTGCGAACGAGGATGGGTCGGCCGTGGCTACTGCGGCGGCAGGTCAGGATCCGAGCGGTACGGCTTGTTCGCGCGCTTGCACTCGTCGGATTCGTTCTTGCGCAGCACCCACGCCGGGTAGGCCTCGTAGCGGTCCACCGAGAGCGCAGGTTCCTGGTGTAGGCGAGCCGCTCGCCCGAGTTCCGGAAGAGCACGGGCGCTGGGCCGGCAGGGCGAGGCCATCGAGGCGCTGAGGCGGGCGATCAGCTCCACCGAGCCGGTGCCCCTGGTCTACGAAGACCTCATCTTCTCCTACGAGCGCGACGGCAATATCCCGGTCGCGCTCGAGTGGACGGATCGGGCCTCGAATACGTTCGGCGGGGCCGCGCCTTCAGGCCCCACAAGATCCGCCTCCTGCGCAAGGCGGGACGTGTCGGCGAGGCCCAGACCCTCGCGGTGGACTGCGCGCTGAACGGCACGTCCGACGTGAAGCGCGCCTGCCGGGAGGCCAACCAGATCCCGGCCGGGCGGGCTCAGCGCTAGCCGGGACTGCTCATTGAGCGATCATGCGCGAGGCGGCCGGGTCCTGTCGCCGAGGAGGGCACCCGGCCGGCGTCACCAGCGTCGCTCGTGAGTAGTCCAGGCCAACGAATGCCGCGGCGGGGCCTCAGACGGCCAGGTCGAGGACCATTGCCGCGTGATCGCTGGCCGGGGTCCGGGACGGTGTCGCCGGGCGGCCCCAGTCGTAGCGGAATCGCTGCAGGCGCGGTTGCAGGACGCGGTTGAGGAAGGCCTGGTCGATCCGGAAGCCGTTGCCTCCGTTCGGTGAGTACCAAGTGTAGGCGCGCGCCCGGCCGCGCAGGTGCCGGAACGCGTCCGTCCAGCCCGCCTCGTGGAGCCCGCGCATCCAGCCGTCCTCGACGCGGTTGAAGGCCGGGACCTGCTCATCGAGCCCGATCTGTCCGGAGTTCGTGTCCCCGAGGAAGAGCGCGGGGCCGGGCCAGTCTCGTCGCGCCATCCGGAGCACCGCTTTCAGGTACGGATACTTGCGGCCGCTGATCCGGTTGGGCACGTGCATCACCCCGATGGCGAGGGGCTCGGGGGCCAGGACGCGCGCGAGCAGCCAGCGGCAGGGCTCCACCGGCGCGCTGGCCAGGCGGACGCGGCGCAGCGGCCAGCGCGACGCCAGCAGGATGGCGTTGACACTCGGTCGTGCAGGGTTGCAGGTCGTGCACTGGTAGGGAAGACCCAGGGCCGCCACCGCCCTCGCCAGCTCCCCGCTGGGCGGGGTGCCCCGGAACTCACACAGCGCCACCGCGTCGGCCCGCCAGGCCCGGATCTGCCGCGCGATCGCCGCGGCCCGGGCGCCTCCGCCCGCCCGGATGTTCCAGAAGACGACGCGCATCAGCTCCCCCGCTACTTGTCGAGCCACACCTCTTGCAGGCGGCAGCAGTTGTACGTCACCTGGTTCGGGATCAGGTTTCTAACGTAGGGATAGTGCGCGAAGCGGTCCGTGCGCCAGCCCATGGTGGGCCGGGCCGCGTCCTCCTCGAGCTTCTTCTGGATCTGCCAGACGAGGGCGAGCCGCTTCTGCGGATCGATCTCCTGTGACTGCTGATCGATGAGGCGCGCGTAGTTCTCGTAGAAGTTCGCGTCGGGATCGTCCGCGCCGAGCCCGGTGAGGTTGGCTCCGATCTGGAACTCCCGGCGGGTCACCATCGGGTGCCACTCGGCGGTCTCGATCTGCTTCAACGTCGCCTCCACCCCGATCTGCTTGAAACCGAGGCGACGCCGCACAGGATCAGGAGGAGGCCGAGGACACGCGTGGCGGTGGGCATGACGGGAGTTTCTCCTTCGGGGACATCCCTCATCCCACCCTCTCCCCTCGAAGGGGAGAGGGTGGGGAGGAGGCGGGAGGGATCAGACGGTGACGGGCTTGTAGACCGGCATCCGCCACTCGGGGAAGCGCCGGTCGGTGCCCCGCACCACGTTCATGTAGGCGGTGAGCAGCCGCTGGGTGATGGCGCCGACGCCACCGTCGCCGAGCGGGAAGCGGTCCACCGAGAGGATCGGCGTGATCTCGTAGCCGCTGCCGCAGAAGAAGGCCTCGTCGGCCACGTACAGCTCGGTGCGGGCGATGTCGCGCTCGACCACGTCCATGCCCAGCGCGGGGGCCACCGCTTCGATCAGAGTGGTGCGCGTGATCGACTCCAGGATGTCGCTGGTGATGGGCGGCGTCACGAGCTGGCCCCGACGCACCATGAAGAAGGTCGCGCCCGAGCCCTCCGCCACCGTGCCCTGCTGGTTCAAGAAGATCGGCGCGTCGTAGCCGTCGGCCTTGGCCTGGAGCGTGGCGAGACGTCCGTTCTGGTAGTTGGCCCCGCACTTGAGCCGGATCGGGATCGCGTTGTCGTGGGTGCGCTGCCAGGAGGTGATGCAGCAGCGGAGCCCGTCGCCCTCGGTGATGCGGCCGCGGCGCCGGGGGTTGATGTAGAGCCCGGTCGGCCCGGTGGAGTCGAGCCCGGCGCCCGCGACGTAGGCCACGCAGTGCATGTGGACGTCCTCACGGATCTCGTTTCCGCGCAGCACGTCCCGCACCGCCTCGTAGATGTCCATGTCGCTATAGGGCACCGTGAAGCGCATCATCTTCATGGACTCGCGGAGGCGCGCGAAGTGCTCGGCGAGCCGGAAGCAGTAGAGCTCGCCGTCCGCCTCGTTCCAGTAGGCCCGCAGGCCCTCGAAGACGTTGGTCGCATAGAACACCGCCGCGCTGTTCACGGGCAGGACGGCCTCGGCCTGGGAGACCAGCCGGCCGTTCATCCAGATCTTGAGTTCTTTCGCCACGATGAATCCCTCCGTTGTCGGCGCCCCCGCGGTGCGGCGCCTGACCGCAGAGAGGATATCACCGTTGGGCGCCCAGGTGCGAGAGCAGGAGCTGTGTGACCGCCTCGGGCGCTTCGTCGGTCACGAAGTGGCCGACGCCCGGCAGCACCTTGAAGCGGAAGGGGCCGCTCACGCAGTCGGCCGTGAAGCGGGCGGCCGAGGGCCCCACGGTGGCGTCCCGGTCGCCCCACACGTAGAGCGTCGGCACCGCGACCGGGCCCACCTCCACCGCGGTGAGGGCCCCAGCGGCCCGGTACCCGGCGAGCGCGGCCTCGAGCGCGGCGGGCTCGCCGAGCCCGGAGATGTACTCGGGGCTGGCCGCCTCTGAGACCCCCTGCTCGGTGAGCCGGTCCCTGAGCCGGCGCGCGCCGTTTTCGAGGAGCCGCGGACCGGTGGTCGGGTCGTGGAAGATCTTGTGGTGGCGGGAGCGGTGCTGCTGGTCGTCGGCGTTTTCCCTGAACGCGCGGCGGAAGGCGGCCGGGTGCGGGCGGGACAGGATCGTCAGCGACCGGATGCGTCCGGGATGACGATGTGCGGTGACCCAGGCCACCTGGCCACCCCAGTCGTGGCCGATCAGATGGAAGGGCTCGCCCGGCTTGCCCCCGGCGTCGGCGATGTCGAGCACGTCCTGGACCAGGCGGTCGATCCCATAGGGGGCCAATCCGTTGGCCGGATCCGGGCGGACGCCGGGGGAGTAGCCGCGCTGGTCCGGCGCCACCGCACGGTAGCCGGCTCTGCCGAGCGCGGGGACCTGGTGCCGCCAGGTGTGGCGCGTCTGCGGGTAGCCGTGGAGGAGGAGCACGAGCGATCCGCCGGGGGGGCCCGCGGTGTCCACCGTATATCGACCTTGAGGTGTCGCGACGGTCTCACTCATCCGGGATCTGGTCGGTCCATACCGTGAACCGCGTGAGAGTCGGGCTGCCGAGAGAGGTGGTGAGCGCCACGTCTACCGCGTCGCGCCCGCGGCCCATGAGCACGCGGCCGATCCGGGGCCGGTTGTGCCGGGCATCGAGCGTGTGCCAGGCCCCGTCCAGATAGGCCTCGAGCCACGCCGAGAAGTCCATCGGGTTCGGGTCCTTCGGCACCCCGATGTCGCCCAGATAGCCGGTGGCGTAACGGGCCGGGATGTTCAGCGCGCGCAGGAAGGTGATGGCCAGGTGCTGGAAGTCGCGGCAGACGCCCTGGCGCTCCGTGAAGACGTCGAAAGCGGTCTTGGTGGGGCGGGAGTACTGGTAGCCGAACGTCACGTTGTCGTGGACCCAGCCCACCACCGCGCGCGCGCGCTCCCAGGTCTCCGGCGTCTTGCCGAAGAGGTCCCAGGCGATGGCCGACATGCGGTCCACCTCGCAGTAGCGGCTGGCGAGCAGGTAGCGCCAGCACTCGGGCGGCAAGTCCTGGACGGAGGCCAGGCGCCGGCCCTCGATGCCGGGCTCGGGCCGGCCGCGGTCCTCCACGACATTGTCGTAGCGGAGCCGCAGCGAGCCCGCGGGGGCCACGATACGGGCGGCGCGGTTGCCGAACCAGTCCACGAAGCTCTCGACATGAGCGACCGGGTCGACCGTGATGTACTCCGGCTCTTGCAAGGCGCCGGCGACGTCCGGATGCACGTACAGCATGAGGAGCATCGGGGTGGGCCGCGGGACCTCGAAGATCACCTCGTGGCCGATGCGGATGCGCATGCGGCCACGGTAGTCCCGCCCCGGGGGCCGGTCAATCGCATCGCGGGGGCATCTGGTAACATACCTTCCAATGCTCAGGATTGAGGCAGTCCTCGCCCCATGACCTACTGCGTGGGCATCTGGACCAAGTACGGGCTCGTCATGGCGTCGGACTCCCGCACCAACGCGGGCCACGACCAGGTCAACGTCTCGCGCAAGATGCACACCTTCGTCCAGCCGGGCGAGCGGGTGTTCATCCTGCTCAGCAGCGGGAGCCTCTCCTGCACGCAGTCGATCATCACCTTGCTCCAGCGCGACTTCGACCGGGGCAAGGGGCTGGCCCAGGCCCCCTCTCTCTACGACGCGGCCCGCGTGATCGGCGAGCAGGTGCGCCGCGTCTCCGACATGGATCGCGACGCGCTCGAGCGCGACGACTTCAAGTTCAACGTCAACCTGGTGCTGGGCGGGCAGGTGCGCGGGGAGTCGCCGGGCCTCTTCATCATCTATCCGCAGGGCAACCCGCTCCAGGCCAGCGAGGACTCGCCGTATCTGCAGATCGGCGAGACCAAGTACGGGCGGCCCATCCTCGATCGCGGCATCCGGTTCCAGCGGACGACCCTCGAGGAGGCGGCCAAGTACGCGCTGCTGTCGCTCGACTCGACCATGCGCTCGAACGTGACGGTGGGCCCGCCGATCGATCTCCTCGCCTACGGCGTGGACGAGCTCGAGATCACCCGCCTCCGCCGATTTCCCGCGTCCGATCCCGACCTCATCAAGATCGGCATGCGCTGGGAGCAGGCCCTCCGCCAGGCGGTGGGACGACTGCCCCAGATCCGCTTCCGGGCCCGCCGGCCGCTCGAGCCCTCGCAGCTTCCGCCGGCGGAGAGTATCGAGCTCGTCGAGCCGGGCGCCGGGGAGACCGCGGGCGCCGAGCTGCAGCCCCAGGCCAAGCCTCCATCATCCTGAACGACAAGGAGCGAGCGATGCGCATCTACTACGACATCCGCCTGAGCGACCGGAACATCACGAAGCGCGAGCTGGAAGGCGAAGCCATCGTGAAAGCGGGTCGCTACTTCATCGCCAAGACCCTGCTCGAGCTGGGCGCGGCCACCGTGGACCCGCTCTCTCCCGCCAACCCGCTCATCTTCTCGGCGGGGCCGTTCGCGGGCACGAGCTTCTCGAACGCCAACCGGACGAGCGTGGGCTGCAAGAGCCCGCTCACCGGCGGCGTCAAGGAGGCCAACGGCGGCGGCAGCTTCAGCTACGGTCTGGGCCAGCAGAAGATCGCCGGGTTCACGCTCCTCGACGCCTCCCCCACCTGGGTCGTCATCCACTTCAAGAAGGACGGGACGATCGAGTTCGACGACGCCCGGCCGTACCTGGGCAAGGGGAACTACGAGGCCCAGAACATGCTGCACGCCAAGTACGGCAAGAAGGTCACGATCGGGCTGTGCGGGCCGGTGGGCGAGTACCAGGGCCTCATCGCGGGTATCGCCTTCAGCGACAAGGACGGCCGCCCCGCGCGGCTGTCGGCCCGGGGCGGCGTCGGCGCGGTGATGGGGTCGAAGAAGGTCAAGGCCGTCGTGGTGGACCTCGACAAGATCCCGCCGTTCTCCGACCCCAAGAAGGTCAACGCCGCGATCAAGAACTACGCCAAGATGCTCCAGGCCGACTCCATAGTGGCCAACTTCTACGCCAAGATCGGCACCATGGGCATGGCGGATCTGCAGAACACGCTGGGCGGCCTGCCCGTCCGCAACTTCAGCGCCGGCCAGCAGGTGGACGTCTCCAAGGGTGAGAAGTTCAAGATGGGCGGCGAATACATCAGCCAGCTGAACGTCTCGCGCGGCGGCGAGCACACTCACGCCTGCATGCCCGGCTGCGTGATCCAGTGCAGCAACATCTACGCCGACGCGAGCGGCAAGGAAGTGGTCTCGCCCGTCGAGTACGAGACCCTCGGGCTGCTCGGCACCAACTGCGGTCTCTCCGATCCGGACGACCTCGCCCAGATGAACTACATCGCCAACGACCTGGGCGTGGACACCATCGAGACCGGGGCCATGATCGCGGTGCTCATGGAGGCGGGTTTGGGCGCCTTCGGCGACGTGAAGTTCATGGCGGACTGCCTCGCCGAGATCCAGCGCGGCACCCCGAACGGGCGCATCTGGGCCCAGGGTACCTGGCGCGTGGGCGAGCACTACCACGTCAAGCGCGTGCCGGTCATCAAGAAGCAGGCGATCAGCGCCTACGACCCGCGGGTGGTCGAGGCCACCGGCATCACCATGATGGCCACCGCCCAGGGCGCCGATCACACCGCGGGCAACCTGCCGCGGCTCAAGACCCGCGAGATGGAGACCCCCGCCATCGTGGAGCAGAGCGTGGCCCACCAGGCGCGGGTGGCCGCCAACGACTCGCTCGGCCTCTGCATCTTCGGCATGAGCGTGACCAACTCCAACACCGAGTGGCTGACCGATACGATCAACGCGGCCCACGGCACCAATCTCACCAAGGACTTCTTCGAGGCCCTGGGCCGCCAGACCCTCAAGCTCGAGCACGAGTTCAACAAGCGGGCCGGCTTCACCGCCAAGGACGACGAGCTGCCCGAGTTCTTCTACACCGAATCGCTGCCCCCGACCAATCACGTGGCGCGCTTCCACGCCGCCGACGTGCAGGGCATGTACGAGCGCCTGCCCGCCTGAATTGATCGGAGGGGGCCTCGACGGCCCCCTCCGAGCCTCCCCCAGAGCGGGTTGCGCCGGCGAAAGCCGGCGCTCGAACAGCGGCTACTCCGGCATGCTCCTAGCGTGGCGGAGCGGCGGCCCTTGACAAGGGAGCGCGGGCGGCTTGTAATGCCTCGCGCACAGCCCGTTCCCGACCGACGCTGTTTGGGAGGAAGACATGTCGCCACGTAGAGTGTTCGCGCTCGCCCTGATCATCGCCGTCGCCGCGCTCCTGGGCGGCTCGCTCGTGCAGGACGCGCCCGCCCAGGCCAAGAAGCTCAAGATCGGGGTGATCTACGACTACACCGGCCCCCTCGCGGGCGGCGGCTCCGATCTGCACGCGCTCGGGGCGAAGATCATGATCGACTACTTCGCCAAGAAGGGCGGGGTCGAGGGCTACCAGATCGAGGCGCTCTACGCCGACGCGCAGAGCAAGCCGGAGATCGCGATCAACGAGGCGGTGCGCCTGATCGAGCAGGAGAAGGTGGACATGCTGCTCGGCTTCTACTCCTCGGCCCAGTGCGTGCCCGCGGCCGCCCGCGTCGAGCAGCTCAAGAAGTTCATGTGGATCACCACCTGCATCTCCTCGGCGGTGCTGGAGAACCGGAACCTCAAGTACGTCTTCCGGTCGCAGCCGAGTGGCCGCCAGTTCGGGCTCATGTCGACCGACTTCATTGCCCAGAACTCCAAGGCCAAGCTCAAGAAGGACCCGAAGGATCTCCGGGTCGCCATCATCCACGAGGACGGGGCCTACGGGGTCGACGTCTCGAAGGGCAACGAGGAAGGCGCCAAGAAGGCCGGCTTCAACATCGTGCTGAAGGAGGGCTACGCGGCGACCGCGCCCGACCTGTCGCCGCTGGTCACGAAGCTGAAGCGCGCGCGCCCCGACGTCATCTTCCACACCGGCTACAACCCGGACATCTCCCTGTTCCTCCGCCAGGCCCGCGAGCTCGGTCTGCGCTTCAGCGCCCTGATCGGCCACGGGGCCGGCTACGGGGTGTACGACAAGCTGAAGGAGTCGCTCGGCAAGGACGTGCACTACTTCTTCAACGTGGACCCCATCTCGATCTGGCTCGCCAACGAGAAGGCGCTCAAGCCCGAGCTGGCGCCCATGATCAAGATGGTCGGTGAGGAGTACGAGAAGGCCCGGCCGGGGACGGTCGTGAAGTCCGCCCACGTCGGCATGGCGGCCAGCAACACCTACGTGTTCATGACCGAGGTGCTGCCCCGCGCCATCAAGAAGCACGGTGGCATCGACGCCGATTCCCTCAGGAAGGCCGCCCTCGAAGTCAATCTCCCCGAGGGCGGTACCATGCTGGGCTTCGGGGTGAAGTTCGCGGGCGAGGGCTCGCCCATGGCCGGGCAGAATGAGCGCGCGTTCCCGGTCATCGTGCAGTACGTGGACGATCAGGCCCACGTGGTGTGGCCGAAGAGCCTTCAGCGGCGTGATCCGGTGCTGCCGCTGCCGTCCTCCTCGCCCTACGCCGCGAACTGACGACGGGGAGCGGGCTCATCGCGTGATCTGTTCCGGTAGGGGCCCGTGCTGACCGTCGAGGGGCTGTCCAAGCGCTTCGGCGGCTTCACGGCCGTCCACCAGGTCTCCTTCACGATCGAGAAGGGCGAGATCGTCGGGCTCATCGGGCCCAACGGCTCCGGCAAGAGCACGATCTTCAACATGCTCTCCGGCACCCTGGTCCCGAACGCGGGCTCCATCCGCTTCGAAGGGCGGGAGATCGCGGGGCAGGCGCCGCACCGGATCATCAATCTCGGCATCGGCCGCACCTTCCAGATCCCGCGACCATTCCGCCGGCTCTCGATCGTGGAGAACGTGGCCCTAGCCGGATTCTTCGGCCAGGGCCGCCGGTCACGCCGCGAGGCCTTCGAGTCGGCCGAGCGCGCGCTGGAGCTGGTGGGGCTGCCGAGTGAGCGGACCGCGACGGTCGACGGGCTGGGGGCGGCCGCGCTCAAGAAGCTGGAGCTGGCCAAGGCCCTCGCCACCGGCCCGAGGCTCCTGCTGGCCGACGAGAGCCTGAGCGGCCTCGACGAGCAGGAGATGGATCAGGCCGCGGACATGCTGCGGCGCATCTGCAAGGAGCTGGGCATCACGATCATCTGGGTCGAGCACATCATGGGCGTCCTGATGCGCGTGGTGGATCGCGTGATGGTGCTGGATCACGGCGAGAAGATCGCGGAGGGGCTCCCGGCCCAGGTGGCGGCCGACCCGCGCGTCATCGAGGTCTATCTCGGCACCCAGTCCGGCGCGGCCCGCGCGGTGGCCGCGGCGCGCCCCTGACCCTTCCGTGCTCGAGCTTCGGTCGGTCCGCGCAGGGTACGGCAGCTTTCAGGCCCTCTTCGACGTCTCCCTGGAGGTGAGGCACGGGGAGGCGGTCGGCGTCATCGGGCCGAACGGAGCCGGCAAGACCACGCTCATGCGGGTCATCTCGGGCCTCATCCGTCCCACCGGGGGTTCCCTCGTGATGGAAGGCGTCGATCTGCTCGCGACGCCCGCGCACCGGATCGTGGAGCTGGGCATCGCGCACGTGCCGGAGAGCCGGCGCCTGTTCCCGCGCATGACCGTCGAGGACAACCTCCGGATGGGCGGGTTCATGCCGGCGGCGCGGCCGAAGTTCGCGCGGCGGGTCGAGTTCGTCTACGAGCTCTTCCCCCGCCTGCGCGAGCGCCGCCGCCAGCTCGCGGGCACCATGTCCGGCGGCGAGCAGCAGATGTGCGCCATCGGCCGCGCCCTCATGTCCGACCCGAAGCTCCTCCTGCTCGACGAGCCCTCCGCCGGCCTCGCTCCCGTCATCGTGGAGCAGGTCTTCGACCTGGTGAAGCGGATCAGAGCGGGTGGCCTGAACGTCTTGATCGTCGAGCAGAACGTGCAGCAGGTGCTGCGGGTGGTGGACCGCGCGTACCTGTTGAAGGCGGGGAGCATCCGGGCCGCCGGCACCGCCGCGGAGCTGCTCGAGAGCCAAACCATCCGCGAGGCCTACCTGGGAGTCTGACCCCGTGGCCATACTGGACATCTACCTGCTGGAGGCGCTGATCAACGGCGTGCTGCTGGGCGGCGTCCTGGCCCTGCTGTCGCTCGGCCTCAACCTGATCTTCGGGGTGATCGACGTGGTGTGGATCTGCTACGCCGAGCTGATCATGCTCGGGATGTACGCGATGTACTTCCTGTACGTGGTGTATCACGTGCCGATCGGGGTCGCCGCGGTGATCTGCATCGCCGCGGTTGGCGTCCTCGGGATGCTCCTGCATCTGCTGGTGATCGCGCCGCTCCTGGGGGCGGCGCCCATCAACCAGCTCCTGGCCACCGGCGGCGTGCTCTTCTTCCTGCAGTCGGCGGCCACCGTGCTCTTCGGCATCGAGTTCAAGAACCTCGGCCTCCGCCTGCCCGTGCTCAAACTGTCCGAGATGTTCATCAGCTACTCGAGACTGCTCGCCTTCGCGGCCGCCCTCATCGGCATGGGGCTCGTCTACCTGCTGCTCACCCGCACGTACACCGGGACCGCCATCCGCGCCATCGCCCAGGACCGTCAGATCATGACGCTGATGGGGGTAGACAGCCGCCGGATCTACGTGGTCACCTCCGCGATCGGGGGAGGGCTGGCCGGGCTTGCGGCCTGCTTGCTCGTGCTGCAGTACGACGTGCATCCGTTCGTCGGCCTCTCGTTCGGCCCGATCACCTTCCTCATCTGCGTGCTGGGCGGCCTCGGCAACTTCGCGGGCGGGCTCGTGGCCGCCTTCGTGTTCGCGGAGATCATCTCGCTGGGCGGCCTCTACCTCGACCTCGAGTGGGGCTACGTGTTCGCCTTCGTGTTCTTCATCGTGATGATGTTCGCGCGGCCCGAGGGCCTGATGGCGCGCCGGTCGTGACCCGGCCGCTCGCCTGGATCGCGGGCGCCACGCTCGTGGCACTGCCGTTCGTCTACACCGCGGCCTACCCAATGCACATCCTGATCATCATCCTGATCTGGTCGTTCGCCTATACCTCCTGGTCGATGATGGGGCGGTTCGGGCTCGTGTCGCTCGGGCACGGCGGGTTCATGGGGGTCGGGGCCTACGTGACCGCGCTCCTGTGGAACCACAAGGGGATCACGCCCTGGATCGGCATCCCGGTCGCTCTTCTCGCCGCCGCCCTGCTCGCGGTGCTGGTCGCGTATCCCTGCTTCCGCTTCCGTATCATCGGCCACTACTTCGCGTTGGTGACCTTGGCCCTGAGCGGCATCGTGCTTCAGGTGATCACCGCGACCCGCGACCAGACCGGCGGGTCGCTCGGGTACACGCCGGAGCGGTACCAGGGAGCCAGCTCCCTCTACGCGCTGCAGTTCGGCACCAAGACGACCTGGTACCTGATCGCGCTCGGGATCTGGGCGGCTGGCATCTACGTGTGGTACCGCGTCGATCGCAGCATGATGCGGTACGCGCTGGAGGCGATCTCGGAGGACGAGGACGGCGCGGCGGCGGCGGGCGTGCACGTGACGGCGGAGAAGCTCAAGATCACGGTGCTGAGCGCGATGATGACCGCGCTCGCCGGCGCCCTCTACTGCCAGTACCAGATGTTCATCTCGCCCGACACGGTGAGCGGCATCTCGATCTCGCTCCAGATGGTGTTCGCGGTGGTGGTGGGCGGCATCTACGTCTCGCTCGGGCCCACGGTGGGGGCGGTGATCACGATCCTGCTCGCGGAGGTGCTGCGCATCTCGTTCGGGACCCGCGCGGTGGGCTGGGACAACCTCGTCTACGGCGTGCTGCTCGTGCTCTTCATCGTCTTCCTGCCCAAGGGCATCCTGGGCAGCCTGCTCGCCCTCCGGCGTCCGGGCCGGGGCCGGCCCGCGCTCCACGCGTGACCGGGCGCGCGGTGCCCGCGTGCTGATCCAGGCGCTCCAGGCCGATCACTATCGCGTCCCCCTGCCGGTGCCCCTGTCCGACAGCACCCACGGCGTCATCGAAGGCTTCGACCTGATCACGGTCCGCCTGCGCGACCGTGACGGCGCCGAAGGCACCGGCTATACGTACACGGTGGGGAGCGCGGGGGCCGCGGTGCACGCGGTGCTCACGCACGACCTGGCCCCGCGCCTTCACGGCCGCGAGGCCGAGCGCATCGAGGAGCTGTGGCAGGCCATGTGGTGGGCGCTCCACTACGGCGGCCGCGGGGGAGCTCAAGGGCTCGCCATGTCGGCGGTGGACATCGCCCTGTGGGACTTGCGCGCCCGCCGGCAAGGCGCGCCGCTCTGGCGCATCCTGGGTGGCTTCGACCCGCGCGTGCCCTGCTACGCCGGAGGCATCGACCTCGAGTTCCCGCTCGACGCGCTGCTGCGGCAGACGGACGACAACCT